>SESB01000275.1_pt1 | contig 38109 bp, 32 predicted proteins | sample 3171441 | NCBI WGS metagenome assembly SESB01 (sample SAMN06051867, study PRJNA518727) | freshwater metagenome | biome: subpolar coniferous forest; feature: holomictic lake; material: water; isolation source: holomictic Lake 227, 6 m depth | place: Canada: near Kenora, Ontario | collected... | reverse complement strand
AAAAAGAGAGCCCACCATAAATATTGCGATGCTGGAAAAGAGCACGATTCGAACACCATATTTATCTGCCAACCATGCGGATATGGGAATCAAAACTACTATCGTCACCATATAGGTAGTTACACAGATGCCCACTTGGGCCGAGAGAATATGAAAGGATCGAGCGATTGTTGGAGCAGCGGTAGGCAAGATTGCCCCGTCAAGAAACTCCATGAACATTAGCCCGGCTATAAGAAATGCAACCGGGCCAATCTCTAAGCGATTTGGAGAGCTATTCTTCAAGAATTGCGCGACGCTCCTCTTTTGTAACCTTATTAAAGTAGGTAGATCCCTGCCTCCAGAAGACAGTCATCGGAATTACGCCTATCGCGACGGTTCCGACGCCAACCCAGAGCGCAAGATGGCTCAGCGTTGGAATCACCTTGAAGAGAACGGCGATCAAGAAGATGCCAGAAAGTGCAGGCCATAAACCAACGAGCACAAAGGTTTTGAAGTCTTTTAATAGGTAATGGCGATACAGGACAATTACTGAGATTGCAGCAAGTGCGTAGTAGAAGCAGATTTGGATACCAATTGCCGATACTCCTGCTTGCGCAATGTCATTTACTTTGCCAATAAATTGTGAGCCGACGAAGAAGAGCAACACAAATACCGTGGTAAACAGCGTGGCATTCCAGGGAGTGCGGAACTTCTTATGCACCTGGCCAAAAGCACCTGGCATCGTGAAATCTCTTCCCATTGAAAAGAGCGTTCTTGTGACTTGAATCATCTGCGTCTCAATTGTCGCTACTGTTGAAAGAAGCACTGAAACGATGATGAATTTGCCGAACCAACCCGGTATCAAAACCGCGGCAAAGTCGCTCAAAATGCTCGCGCTGTTGTGCAATGTTGCGTCGCTGAGCACCATATTGATTGCAATAAGAGTTAAAAGGAAGGTGAAGAAGACGAAGAAGATTCCGACAATTCCGCCTTTACCGGCATTGTCTTTACCATCTTTTGTCTCTTCGTTGAGATTTGCTGTGACATCCCAACCCCAGTAGAAGAAGGCACCAGATACCGCGCCAATTAAAATGGCACTTAAACCATGTGCTACTGCAAATTTTGGATCGAAGGGATTCGCACCAGTGGCAGCCGCATCAGGGGTTGAGTAAGCCTTAATTTGGTTGAAGGAGAACCATCCCCAATCAAAGTGATGGGTGTGTGGGTGATGAAGCAGAGCAATTATGTCGAAGATCCAGAGCAGCCCTAGCTCTATGACCGTCATAACCACTTGAGCTTTTGCGGTGAATTTAATTCCATAGGCGATGATTGCCACCATAAAAATGAAAATGAGTGCGCCCACAAGGGTCGTCCAATGGACATTGTTAATCGTATTTTGATTGTTAGTAAAGAGTGAGAGCAAGCCGGTAGAAGCCGGAACCGTGGAGACAAGTCCGAAAATGATGGAGGCGGTTACCAGGGACCAACCAGCCAAATATCCGAGGATGGGGTGCAGCGCATTACGTACCCAGACATATGTTGCGCCGGCATTTTGCCGAACTTTTCCCATGTAATGGAAGGCAATTACTACGCCAAACATCGCTATTCCAGAGTAGAGAAGTTCTCCAGGACCGAAGAGACCCACGGTGACCGCAAGGGTGACTGTCGTTGCTGCGATCGAGTAGGCGGGGGCGGAGCCTGCGATACCCATAATGGAGGACTCAAATAGTCCTATTACATTTGAAGCTAATTTATTTTCGCCAATTTCGTTCTCTTCTTCAATGTGTTTCGCCACGTAAAGACCTCCGGGTAGAGAGCATCCATTGATGCGCGGGTGAGATATCGGCTGACCCTACAGGCTAAAACAGGCTGAATGCGAGAGTTTTGCCAAGAAAATCCCGTATTTCGTGGGTGTTTTACCGCTGAGATTACTCGGTCGCTGCAGAGGCAAACTGGCTGGCGTAAAGGTCAAAATAGAATCCTTTGGCGGCCATCAACTCGTCATGATTCCCTTGTTCGATCAGACTTCCCTTATCCATAACCAAAATGGTGTCAGCATCCCGAATCGTCGAGAGTCGGTGTGCAATGACAAAACTAGTTCTGCCCAACCGCAACTTTGCCATGGCGCGCTGCACCAATACCTCGGTGCGAGTATCAACCGACGAGGTCGCTTCATCAAGGATCAGCACCGCTGGATCGGCCATAAAGGCACGAGCGATAGTTAGTAGCTGACGTTCTCCGTTGGAAACCGTCGCATCTTCATCTGTTAAAAGCGAACCGTACCCGCCTGGCAAGCCACGAATAAAGTGATCGATGTTCGCTGCTTTCGCCGCACCTGCTACCGCTTCAAGAGATGGGTTGACGGAACCGAAGGCAATATTCTCTTGAATCGTGCCGGAGAAGAGCCAGGTATCTTGCAAGACCATGCCGAACTGGCGACGTAAATCGTCGCGAGTGATGTCGCGGGTATCGATACCATCCAAAGTAATTTGGCCGCCATCGATTTCATAAAAGCGCATGATCAAATTCACCAAAGTGGTTTTACCTGCGCCCGTTGGACCTACGATGGCAACGGTCTGACCCGGAGCTACATCGAGATTAAAGTGTTCGATGAGGGGTTGGTCCTCTTTATATCGGAACGAGACATCTTTAAATGAGATCGCACCAGTCGCACGCGCGACAGGCACACTCGGATCACGATCAGTTTCTTCCTCCGGGGCGTCCAATAATTCGAAGAGGCGCTCGGCAGATGCGACACCAGATTGCACAGTATTCATCAATCCAGCGATCTGAGCCAAAGGCATTCCAAATTGGCGAGAGTATTGAATGAATGCTTGTACATCGCCGAGTGACATGGTGCCAGTTGCCACGCGATACCCACCCAGTACTGAGATGCCTACGTATATGAGATTAGAGATAAAGGTCGTTGCAGGCATGATGATGCCAGACATGAATTGCGCATTAAACGAACTCTTGTTGAGATTCTCGTTGAGCTCCCCAAAATCTTTGATCGCTTGTTGGCGGCGGCCAAAGACTTTTACCAGCGCGGCACCAGTGTGCATCTCTTCGACGTGGCCGTTGAGTTTTCCAGTCCAATCCCATTGCGCGATAAATTGCTTCTGGGAGGCCTTCGCAATGCGGATAGACACAAACATAGAAAGTGGAATCGCAATGAGTGAAACGAGCGCAAGTAATGGGCTAATCCATACCATCATTGCCAGTACCGAAACGACGGTTAATACTGAGTTCAGAATCTGTGATAAACCTTGCTGCATGGATGTCGAAATATTGTCCACATCGTTGGTGACTCTAGAAAGTAAGTCGCCGCGAGATGTGCCATCAAAGTAACGCAGTGGCAAGCGCCCGATCTTCTCTTCCGCCAATCGCCGTAATCTAAAAACGGTCTTCTGGGTAACTCCAGCTAGGAGGTATTGCTGCAACCATAGAAATAGCGATGAGATTATGTACAGACCGATCGCCAGGCAGATCCAATGTGCAACTGCGCTGAAATCAATACCCTTGCCGGGTATTACTCCGCTTTTGTTCACCACATCGGCCAAAGTGTTTTGACCCTTGGCGCGCAGGTCGGCAACCACTTGAGCTTTCGATAGCCCGGCAGGCAATTTGCGACCAAGAAATCCATAGAAAATATCATTGGTCGCGTGGCCCAATATCTTAGGTCCGAGCGAACCAATGGTTACCGCGGCAGTTATCAGCGCAAAGACCGCGTACAAAGTTTTGCGTTCTTCGCCAACTTCCCCAAGTAGGCGGCGCAACGAACCCTTGAAATCCTTAGATTTTTGCGGAGGGCCGCCCATCATTCCAGCCATTGGGCCGCCTCGACCTACGCCTCCAGCCATGGGTGGGCGCCCACCTTGAGGCGCACGCTGACTCATGAAGCCGCCTCCTCTGGACTTAATTGCGAGAGAACAATTTCGCGGTAGGTCTCACTGTTATTCATAAGATCTGTGTGAGTTCCAATTCCAACGACTCTGCCTTCATCTAATACAACTATTTGATCTGCTTGCAAAATAGTTGATACGCGTTGCGCGACAACGATCATCGTCGTATGACCCATTCCTTCATGCAAGGCGTTCCGCAGTTTCGAATCAGTGGTGTAATCCAAGGCGCTAAATGAGTCATCGAAGATCAAAAGTTGTGGCTTTTTAACGAGAGCTCGTGCTATCGAAAGCCGTTGCCTCTGTCCGCCGGAGAAATTTGTTCCTCCTTGAGCAACGCGCGCCTCGAGCTTTTCGGGAAGATCGTCAATAAAGTCACGAGCTTGCGCAATTTCTAAAGCGGCCCACAATTCTTCGTCGCTCGCATCCGCCTTGCCATAGCGCAAGTTCTGCGCCACCGTTCCACCAAAAAGAAATGAACGCTGTGGAACTAAACCGATTTCCGACCAGAGTGATTCCAGAGCCTGATCACGTAGATCAATTCCATCTAACTTAACTGCTCCACCAGTGACATCTATAAAGCGAGGAATCAGGTTTAGTAAGGTCGATTTTCCAGATCCGGTGGAACCGATAATTGCGGTGAATTCTCCAGGGTGGGCCACAAATGAAATCCCTGTAAGGATGGGGTGTTCTGCACCCGGGTAGCGAAATTCAACGTTTTCAAATTCAATAAGACCTAGGCGGCGTTCAGGGTTCTTGGGGGTTAGCGTCTCGACTACTGAGGATTGGGTGTCGAGAACCTCTTGAATCCGTTCTGCGCAAGCAGCAGCGCGTGGAATTTGAAGTGACATGAAGATCGCCATCATGACACTGCTCAAAATCATCATGATGTACGTCAAAAATGCTGTCATATTTCCGATTTGTAAGTTTCCGGAGTTAATTAATTTTCCACCGAACCAGATGACCGCCACCGAGGATAGGTTGAGAATCATCGAAAGTGATGGAAACATCACAGCAAAGGTGCGGGTTACACGCAGTTGGGTCTCCATCAAATCCAGAGATGCCTCTGCAAACCGACTCTCTTCTTGCCTGGTCTTTACAAATGCTCTAATGACTCGGACGCCTGCGATCTGTTCGCGCAATACCAGATTAATTCTGTCGATTTTTACCTGCATAATTCGAAATGCAGGGACGATGCGGCGTAGCAAGAGAAGGATTAGCACTGTCATTATGGGAAGAACAACCAACAAGAGTGATGACAGTTTGAGATTTGAACGCAAGGCCATAACGATGGCGCCAATTCCTGTAATCGGAGCGCCAATCATCATTGTGAAACCCATAAAGAGCACTAATTGAACCTGCTGCACATCGTTGGTATTGCGCGTGATGAGTGATGGCGCACCAAACTTATTGAGTTCGCGGGCGGAAAACCCTTCAACTGCAACGAATACCGCACTGCGCAGATCTCTACCAAATGCCATGGCAACGCGCGCCGCCAAGAATGCTAGCCAAATAGATGCCCCGAGCACGAGGGCGCTAGAGGCGAGCATGATCTCTCCGATATGCCAGATATAACCGACATTTCCTTTTGCAATACCGCTATTGATGAGATCGGCGTTGAGATTGGGCAGGTACAAACTTGCTATTGCTTGAACAAGCAGCATCAAAAGGATCAGATACACCTGGCCCCGATATGGGCGCAGATATCTCTTAAGTATCGCAGTGAGCAACAGGACTCCTATTAATTAGATTCCTGAAGCCTACTCCCGACTCTGCAAGATTTTTAGTGGTTAAATTTCTACGCCGATGTATTTGGTCTCCAGAAATTCATGAATACCAGCGAAACCACCTTCGCGGCCTAAGCCAGATTGCTTAACCCCACCGAATGGAGCGGCCGGATCTGAAACGACGCCACGGTTAATAGCGATCATTCCTGCCTCTAGAGCTTCGGCAGTCCTGATCGCACGCTTGAGATCAGATGAGTAAACATAGGCAATTAACCCATATTCTGTTGAATTCGCGAGCACAATCGCTTCGGCATCATTATCGAAAGTGACGATCGGAGCGACTGGTCCAAAGACCTCGTATTGCAGAATTGGATTATCTTTCTGCACCGTTAATACGGTGGCTGGGTAGAAAGCGCCATCGCCAGCGGGTGTAACGCCACCTAAACGCACTTGCGCTCCAGCGGCCACCGAGGAATCCACTAATTCTGCAATCTTGTCGCGCTCCTTACGAGAGACGCTAGCCCCAAGTTGAGCACCGGTCGCTAGGCCATCCGCCATTTTGAGATCATCCATCGCCTGGGTGAACTTCTGAGTGAATTCATCCGCCACAGATTTGGCGACATAGAATCGATTAGCTGCGGTACATGCAGCGCCACCATTGCGCATCTTGGCAACCATCGCGCCCTTAACCGCTTCATCAATGTCAGCATCATCTAAGACGACGAATGGTGCGTTTCCACCGAGCTCGAGCGATGTGCGTAGAACCAGATCAGCCGATTCCTTAATGAGAATCCGCCCAACTTCAGTTGAACCAGTGAAAGAGACATTACGTAGGCGTGGATCGTGCATCATGCGAGAGATCATGGCGCCGGTCTTCTCTGGCATTATGAAATTAACAACACCAGCGGGCACTCCAGCGCGATGCATAATATCTACGATCCAAATCGCTGTAAGGGGAGTTTCGGAGGCCGCCTTCAAAATAACGGTGCAACCAGCGGCCAGCGCCGGCCCGATCTTCCGCGTTGCCATCGCAGCGGGGAAGTTCCAAGGAGTGATTAATAACGAAACGCCAATCGGTTGGTGTGTAACGAGAATTCGCTTATCGCCACTTGGTGAATGACGGAAATCTCCCGGGGTACGGACTGCTTCTTCAGCGAACCAGCGGAAGAATTCAGCTGCATAGCTCACCTCACCTTTGGCATCGGTGAATGTCTTGCCATTTTCCATTGAGATCAACCGTGCAATCTGGTCAGATTCGGCGGTCATGATTTCAAATGCCTTGCGCAGGATTTCAGAGCGGACGCGTGATGGGGTCTTCGCCCATGCGGGGAATGCATCGTGAGCAGCAGTCAGCGCAGCATCACACTGTGCCTGATCCGCAGTAGAAATTTCCGCGATGAGCTCGCCAGTGCTGGGATTCATAACGGGCAGAGAACCTGCACCTTTAACCCATTGACCATTGATGAATAAATCGGTCTTCAATTGCATATCCACGAGCTTCCCCTGTCGTTGTTATTCCTACTTACTGTTGAAACGCCCCGAATCTTTCAATGCCTTTAATTTACTAACTACTTCTTCTTTCTTCGCAATCGCGGCACGCTCCAGCACTTTACTGATCGAGGGAGAGGCCTCCCCGCCCGTAACACGCTCAATTGGACCCTTTAGATCTTTGAAGTATCGCCTCTGAATCTCATCAGCCAACCAACCCCCGTAGGAAGTTCCGATCGCACCTTGTTCGGCAATCAAGACATTGCCGGTCTTCTTTATAGAGTCTCCGATCGTCTCCCAGTCGATGCTGGCGCGATCTAGCCAACGTAGATCAATTACTTCGGAATCAACGCCCGGATATTCAGCGACCGCTTCCAAAACATAATTGGTCATCGCCAAATAAGTCAGAATTGTTAACTCGGAGCCGCTGCGGCGAACCGCTGCCTTGCCAACTTCGATGCAGTAATCGAGATCGCTGACGGGCGATGGACCAGTGGAGTTGTAAAGATCCACATGCTCGAGCACGATAACTGGGTCTTTGCAGAGCAATGCGCTATTCATCAATCCGACATAATCGAAGGGGGTAGTGGGAGCGACAATTCTCCACCCCGGATTTGTTGCCATAATGCCAGCAGGATCCATGGAATGTTGCGAGCCATAGCCCGTACCCATGGCAACTTTGCTTCGTAAAACAAATGGAACGGCGCCCGAGCCGCCGAACATATGCCGCATCTTGCCGATCTGATTAAAGAGTTGGTCAGCTGCTACCCACATGAAGTCTGCATACATAAATTCCACAATCGGTTTGAATCGCCCATCGATCGCTATGCCTCCACCAAGCCCAGTAAATGCGTTCTCACTGATCGGGGTACCCAGAATGCGATCAGGGAAACGATCCTTCAGCCCCTTGGTCGCTCCGTTAGTTCCGCCCGCTAAGCGATGCACATCCTCGCCCATCACAACAACAGAGCTATCTTTCTCCATCTGACGCCCTAAGACTTTAGCAACGGAATCAATGAACTTTGCTTCCACAATTTCACCTTGATGTGTTGCTAACTCTGAATAGCGCGCTCCGTTAAATTCACTCAAATCTCCGCGCACTCCGGTATTAACGAAAGCTGGATCAGGCCATTCGCTATCCTTAATTTTGCGTTTGGGAGGATTGGAATCAGGAATTGGTTCGAGCAAGATATTTCCGGTCTCTTCCATTAACTTCTTGCCGCGCGCGATAAGCAGATCAATTTCACCCTGAGTAATCAACCCGCGGCGAATGAGATGAGATGAGACCTGCAAAATGGGATCGCGCGCCTTGTAACTGGCCTCTTCCTCTTTAGTCCGATAACCAAAGGCGCTGCCAGGGAAGGTTCCGCTCTGGTGGAAATAGCGGTAGACATCGGCCTCAATCATGGTTGGTCCATTGCCAGCCCTCATATGTGCGACGGCTTCAGTCATCGCAATATGAACCGCGAGAGGGTTCATACCATCAACTTTCCAGCTCGGAATATTAAAACCTTGTCCGCGCGCTGAGAGGCGGGGCTCGCCAGTTGACTCCATAACATGCGTTGATACCGCATACATATTATTTTCAATAAAGAAGCAGATCGGCAATTTCCATGCTGATGCCAGATTAAAACTTTCCAGCGTTGAACCAATATTTATCGCGCCATCTCCGAAATAGGTCACAGATACCGCATCGGTTCCAGCAAACTTATGTGACCAAGCAAATCCAGCTGCCAGCGGAACTCCGCCACCCACGATTGCATTGGTACCCATGGCACCGGCTTCCTTCATCTGTAAATGCATAGAGCCACCACGGCCATGACTAAATCCACGATCCAAACCTGCGATTTCAGCGAGAGTCCGTAGCACTACATCTCGTACCGCAGGAGAAAATTCCGCACGCGGATCAAAGCCTTGCGGTTGTAAGTGGGTCAACACCTTTGCTAAGAATTGATGGTGCCCGCGGTGGGATCCATTGACGCTATCCGCGCTGCGCAAAGGTAGAGCCGACCCAACAGCTCCACCCTCTTGGCCTATGCTGGAATGGACTGGTCCGTGAATCAGCGAGGCTGCTGCCAATTCCAATAAATACTCTTCAAAGGTACGGATAAGAACCATCTCAACCAGCATGTTGTTTAATAGTGCGGGCTCAGCGGTATCCCAATCCGATGGCATGACGGCAACTTCTAACCACGGAGCAGTCGACTTGTGTTTGTGATGCAGTGGCATTTATTCAATTACCTTCTTTACGAATTTTTCAGGGTTGTGGTCAAATGCTTTGCCATTGGGATATGAAACTAATTCGAACTGCATCCCCCATGGAGATAGGAAGTAAACCCAGTGCTGACCTTCGCTAGGGCCTTTGCTGGCGGTTGGTTCACCCAGAATTTCAATGTTATGGGCCTTGAGATGAGTAAGGGCAGCCCCCATATCGTCGACATAGAGAGCGACATGATGTCCGCCAACATCACTGTTTCTGGGAACTGTTCCATCTTGTTCTGGCGCGGAATATTCAAAAACTTCAAAGATTGCAGCGCCATTTAATCGAAAGAAATGTAGTTCTTTCATGATCGCCCGAGGATCTACATTTAAATGTTCCTTCATCCAGTTTTCTTCACTGTGGAAGGGGCCGAGCGTGTACATATATTCGCAACCCAACACATCAATAAAGAATCGTGTTGCTTCTTCTAAATTGGGAACGGTAATTCCGACATGGTCTACTCGCTGTAGGCCAGGTATCCCCTTTGACATAACCATGATGTTAGTAAGGATTTGCCACAAAGAGCTCTTGTGCAGGGAACTTGGTCAAGATGTGTACGCCACTATCTGTGACAACCACCTCTTCTTCGATACGCGCGGCGGAGACACCATCGGAGGCTGGGCAGTAGGTTTCCAGCGCAAAGACCATTCCGGGACGAATCTCGATCGGATTGTCCAGACTGTTGAGCCGAGAAATTATTGGGCGCTCATGCAGTCCAAGCCCGAGGCCGTGTCCGAATTGCAGACCGAACGCCGATAACTCACTGTCAAAACCAAACTCTTCCGCTTTGGGCCAAACCTTTGCGATCGCTGCAGTATCCGTGCCAACTTTCACGGCATCGATTGCGGCATCCATCCACTCGCGCGCCTTTGTGTACGCATCGCGTTGAGATGGCGTACTGCTTCCAACTGCAAAGGTACGGTAATAGCAAGTGCGATATCCATTAAAGGAATGAATGATGTCAAAGAATGCTTGATCCCCTGGGCGGATAATGCGATCGGTGAAATTATGTGGGTGTGGATTGCAACGCTCTCCTGAAATTGCATTGATCGCTTCTACCTGATCAGAACCCATTTCGTAGAGTCGCTTATTTGCAAGTGCCACGATCTCATTTTCGCGGATACCGGGCTTTAGTACATCGACAATATTCTGATAAACGCCATCAACCATCGCTGCTGCTTGATTGAGCAACATGATCTCGTCTTGATTCTTAATGAGACGGGCATCGAGCATCTCTTGCTGACAATCCACGACGGTTAAGCCCTGGCGTTGCATCTCAAAGAGAAAAGCTGGTTCAACGATATCTATCCCGACTGGGAGATGAGCGACCCCGGCGTCTTCCAACAATCCCTTAATCTCTTTCACGGCGGATTCCATCAGCCCTGCCGATGGAGCAACTGCACCGCGCATTCCCAACATTCCAGGACGATTATTTTCGACTTTGAGCCAGGGGGAGTACAACTTGTGATGGCGTACTGCCGATCCGAAATCCCAGAGCATTGGTTCGCCATCACGTGTTAGAAGTGCGTAGCGAGTCATCTTGTCGCCCAGCGCACCACCGACCCACGATTGCGTGGTGTAACGAATGTTGTAGAAATCAAAGAGTAAGAAGGCGCCACAATCACTTGCAGATAGCGACTCCTTGGCCCGTCCAATGCGATATTTGCGCAACCGATCGAAATCGACGCGCATCTCATAATCAACTCCCATATGCCCCGGAGCTTGTAGCGGTGTGTTTTTAGCCATTATTTTCTACCTCTAGTCCGCTCAGAACTTTCTTGTCTTCAGATACCAGCGTCATTCCAGCACGACGGGCCTGCTCAATCAAGAGGATCATAAAATCTTCGTCAACATGCCCCGCACCTCGTGCCGACGCTGTGATCTGTTGTGCTGCAGCGGTAATTGGCATTGGAACTTCCAATTCATATGCTGCATCCAAACCTAGATCGAAATCCTTGAGGAGTAAGGGAATAGTAAATGTCGGCGTGAAATCTAAATTTACAATAGATGGGGATTTGTATTTGGTGAATGTAGATCCCATGACAGAGTCGTTGAGGAATTCTAGGAAAGCAGAACGCTCGACCCCAGCCTTCTCTGTCAACGTAACAATTTCGGCAAGTGTCTGAGCGACGACTCCCAACATGATGTTGTGAGCAATCTTTACTAAGCGGGCAACTTCACCCTCGCCCACATATGTAACTTTACGTCCAAAGAGATTGATGAGTCCGGCAACTTTTTCGTAAACATCCTTAGGGCCAGAGACCGCAACCGTTAACTTTCCGGCTGCAATGACGGAAGGGTTTCCACTTACGGGTGCCGCCAGGAGCTCTGTTCCTTTCGTCTTGGCGAAGGAGCGAACTTTCTCTGAAACCTCTGTTGAAACCGTGGACGAATCGATAATGACCTTAGGGGATTTTCCTTCGACCGTTAGAACTCCATGTTCACCCATCGTTACCTCTTCGAGGTCCTTCGGGGCAGAGACCATAATGAAGACAACGTCTAAACCAGCGAGATCACTCGGGCGATCGACGACCTTCGCGCCGAGGGCAACAAGTGGCTCCGCCTTGGAGCGTGTTCTGTTGTAAACAGTGACGTCGTGACCCGCCTCAAGCAAGCGTGTGGCCAGCTGAAAACCCATACGACCAGCTCCGATCCAACCAATCGTTGGTTTTGGGCTGATGCTCATAGCGACTCCTTAGGTCATCCTGATAAAATCGTGCAATCGATTGCAGGCTTTATTATCAACGGTTTCAGGGCACTCGTCAAGGCATAATTTGAACTATAAGGTTACTTCATGCGATCGCGAACCACCCTGGCTGATGTGGCGAAGCGGGCTGGGGTCAATGTCAGCACGGTCTCGCGCTCACTTAACCAGGAGACTGAGGGACAGGTCAGCAAAGCTACCGTTAAGAAGATCCGCAAAATTGCGGATGAGATGGCTTACTCCCCAAATACCGTTGCGCGCGGGTTGCGAACGCGCAAATCCATGACGATCGGGGTTATCGTCCCTGATCTTACCAACCCGATCTTCCCGCCGATTGTCCGCGGGGTCGACAGCATTCTATTTGCACGTGGGTACTCGGCCTTGGTAGTTAATACCGACAATAATGCCGAGATCGAAAATGCTCTCTTTGATTCCCTCATGGAGCGTCAGGTCGATGGCCTCATCATCGCAACTGGCCACACTGAACGGAGCATGATTGCTAAATATCACAACCAAGGAGTCAAGGCTGTACTCGTAAATCGCGAAACTTCCGGGGTTCCCTACCCCTCTGTCATTGGGGATGACGCTGCAGGTATTGCCGCCGCTCTAGAACATTTGGCAGCTCTCGGTCACAAGAAGGTTCTCCACCTCGCCGGGCCAACCATCCTCTCTACCGCAAGCGTTCGAAGCAACGCCTTTACGAATTCCGCCAAGCGTTTAGGACTCATCACAAAGGTCGTGAAAGCCACCGCTCTTTCTGTCTCAGCTGGCGAGATCGCAATGAACAAATTTTTGGATGCAAACCCAAAAGGCGTAACAGCAGTCCTCGCTGGCAACGATCTGCTCGCGTTGGGAGTTTTCCATGCCCTGCGCAAACATGGTCTGCGCACCCCAGAAGATATTTCGGTTATTGGTTTTAACAATATGCAATTCTCGGAAGATTTTAACCCCTCGCTTACGACAGTAAGTGCGCCACACTTTGAGATGGGCGTGGAATCCGCTCGGTTGCTCATAGATCAGATCGAAGGCAAGGTAACTAGTCCGAGAAAGATAACTCTCCCGGTAACTCTTGTGATACGAGAATCGTCGGGTCCGGTTCCCAAGAGATAGTGACTTGTTTGCAAATACAGATTACTGTTTTGCGATGAGAGATTCAGATATTCAATCGGCCATTGACCATTGGGCTCCTCGATTCACAACTCAGGGTGTTGACCCGAATGACTTTCAACGCGTTACCTCAACGCTAGAAAATTGGTCGCAATGGCTAGATGCCTGGGTCGCTAACGGTGATATGCATGCCGAGCTAGCCGCGGAAGCAGAGCGGGCAGGACACAAAATAAGTGCGGGTAGCGCTTGGAACCGCGCGGCCCTGAGCTACCACTTCGCAAAATTTGTCTGGGTTTTAGATATGTCAAAACATAAGTTTGCAACCGAGAAATCCATCGCAGCGTTGCTTCGTGCTCATAAGAACCTTGATCCCTCTGCCCGTCGTATTGAAATTCCTTTCGAAGGAGACCATTTGGTTGGAAATCTCCGGAGACCACAGGGAATTATTAATCCGCCAGTGGTCATCTTGCTTCCTGGTTTAGATTCCACAAAAGAAGAATTTTTCAATTGGGAGAATGTCTTCTTAACTCGGGGCTTAGCGACTTTCTCGTTAGATGGCCCCGGCCAAGGAGAATCTGGATTCCATTTTTCACTTCGCCCTAATTACGAAAGCGCTATCAAGGTCGCTATCGATGAACTATTAACAATTAAAGAGATTGATGCAAGTCGTTTGGGTATTGTTGGTGTCAGCATGGGTGGTTACTACGCAGCACGAAGTGCGGCACACGATTCGCGCATCAAAGTTGCGGTAACGGTAGGTGGTTCGTACGACACGGGAAGTCGTTACGACGCGCGGCCACCAATTAGTCGCGCCGCCTTTTATCAATATTCTGGCGCAAAGAGTGAAGATGAGGCACGAGCGATCGCAGACAGCATCACACTCGAAGGTTGTCTGCACAATCTTAAACAACCGCTCTTAGTTATCTTTGGGAAAAAAGATCGCCTGGTTCCGTATCAACATGCGGAGCGAGTTGTTGCGGAAGCCGGCAATGCAAAATTAGTCATGATCGAGGATGGCAACCACGTTTGCAACAACTTCCCATATCTGTACCATCCCTTAGCCGGTGACTGGATGGTCGATCATCTCTAGATTTTAGGAAGGAATTATTGGCAATAAGATCGAAGATGGGAAGTCATTTCCCGTATAGAGAGTGACTCTATTTGCGAAGATTTCTGCGGGTCGGTCTAATTGATGATCATGTCTAAAAGGGCCACTTCCCTTCATGATCCGCCCACCCATTTCTACAGGTTCTAAACCATGATCAAAGTCGCACCCTTTTACAGTGAGCGCCAGTCGATAACCGGCTGGTAAAAGCAAACATGTCGCCCAGATTTCAATATCTAACTCGTAAATCTCCCCCGGAAGCAACGGTTCTTTCTTCATATGTGGATGAAAAGGAGCCCAAGGTTTTGTCTTTGCAGCATCTAGCGCGCGATGCGAAGCACGTAGCCAACCCTGAGACATAGGCGTCTTTGGATCGTTGGCGCCTTCGAAGAGAATCTCATCTCCTTGTGAGTTAAAAGCGCGCAAGGTAAGGAATAGATCAGCGTCGGAGGTCGATGAAGAAATCCAGAGCTTTGCGCTCACTGGGCCGGTAATTTCAGTTGGCTGGGGTATTGGAGCGCTATAAAAAGTTACGCCTTCTCCCATCGCGTCGTATGTGAAGCTCTGTTGCTGCTGTGACACGGAATTATTAATAGATAAATTACTCAGTTCTAGGTACTGCCGACTCCACGCGGTGCGAGCGAGCGGCCATTCATTTTCGCCGCGTAGTTTTACAGTTCCATCCGCCTGACGAATATTGAGCGAAACCGGTGGTTGCGTCTCCCAATCTCCCTCGCCTTTAAGAAAGTAATCGAAGAATCGTTTCTGCAATGAACGCCCGTACTCCGTATAGAACCCAGACCAATGGGTTCCATTATGTACCTCTAGCCATTTCTTCGGCGAGCCAGTTGCGGCCCAGGCGCATAGATTCCCACGCTGATGATTTCCTAGACCGCCCCAATTCGCAGCCGAGAGAGTTGGAACTCGAATCTTCTCCGGTTGGCTGGAGTGTGAAAAATGCCATTCATCATCAAAGGGATGTTCGATTATTTCTCGAGCGAGGTCGCACCTATTGGCGAATAATTCTTCATCGGTTAAATCTTCGTCACCACAAGCGAGTAAACCACTCTCGGGATTGCGAAATCCCCGAGATCCCAGGCCATGCTGAATTGTTGACATACGTTGATACCAATCGGGAAGGAAGGCGTTATGAATTCCGCCATGATGTGTCATGTCGCGGTAGTAGTCGTTTGCCCCTTCCCAGGGACAAATTGCCATCAAATGTGGGGGGTTAAGCTCCGCGACTTGCCACTGATTCTTTGCATAGTAAGAGATTCCGGCTAATCCGACTTTCTGGTTCGACCATTCCTGAGCGGCGATCCACTCGATACAATCGTAATAATCTTGCGCTTCGCGCTTGCTCCAGACATCAACGATGCCCGGTGATCTACCTGCCCCGCGTGAGTCCACGCGAACGGTGGCATAGCCAAATGCGGTCCAATGCTCTGGGTCAACTAACTCCCAAGCCGCATATTTTCCGCTACTTCCGACCAAATCCTCGGGGAAGCGCGCGTTAAGGCGCTCCCATTGTCGTGGATAACCTGCGGCGAAAGTTAGCCCTTTGGCGTAAGGGCCGTAGCTTGCGATAACAGGAAGTTTCTCTCCGTGAAGCGGGCGATAGACATCGGCACGCAGAATAAGACCATCATCCATCGTGATGGGTACATCCCAGTCGATGAACATGCCATCGCGTTCCTCTGATTTGAGCGCCCCAATAATTGGTTTCATCACAGACCGCTCCCTTTGACTCGAATTGAGTCTCCCGCCTTCTGCGGGAGTCGCGCCGAACCTACAAATGCCATGAAGACTAGAACAGCGAGAACAATGAATGCAAAGGTAAATTGATCGGCGTTGCCAAAGAGAGCTACACCCAACTTAAGGGCCAATACAGCAATCGCGACAGCAAAGACCTGAGTAAGCTGCTGAATCATCGACGCCAAACTATTTGCTTGTTGCATTTTGGGTTGATCGATATCTGCAAAGGTGATCGTGTTGTAACAGGTATAGCCGAGAGATCGAACTGAGCCACTGAACAATAAGAGAATCCAGATGAGAATCAGTGGAGTTGACACTTTAAGAGCTGATATCAAAAGAATACTTACTCCGGAGAGGCTCGTGGCAATCATCAAAATGTGACGAAATGGCAGAATCTTGAGTAGTGGAGTTGTCAGGGGCTTAAAAAAGAAGTTGCCAAGAAAGAGGAAGAGAACGGTGCTGCCAGCTCGCACCGGAGACCAACCAAATTTATCCTGAAACATTAATGGCATTAAAAAAGGAACCGCATTGATTCCGACTCTAAATGAAGCACCCGCAGTATTTGCAAATCTAAAGGTTCGTACATGTAACGCATCTAAACCAACCAAGGGGATTGGTACTTTAAACATATGGCGCACGGTGGGTATTCCAAGTCCTATGCCGGTAACAAGAAGCAGAGATGTTGCCAGAGTATTTACCTTTGGATTGCCAAGAGCGGCGGCACCAAAAACTAGACAGCCGAGCGAGATAGAAGCGCCTACAAACCCGGCCCAGTCAAGCTTTTGCGCGGTCGTGAGCGCGCCTTGAGGAATCAATTTAATTGCAAGAATTAGTTCGATCATCCCTATCGGAAGATTAACGGCGAAGATCCAGGGCCAGGAAAGATGAGCGATGATTAGACCAGAGAGAGCAGGCGCGATAATCGGAGCTGTGAGTGCGGGCCAGGTTAGATATGAAATTGCTCTTATCATGTGGACTTTGTCAGTCGCTCGCAGAACTACCAATCGACCCACCGGAACCATCATTGCGCCGCCAGCTCCTTGGATAACACGCATAAAAGTAAGTTCGGTCAGTGTTGTACTAATTGCGCACAGGAGTGATGCACCGGTAAAGATGATGATGCTAGTGAAGAGAACGGGTCTTGCTCCCCATTTTTCAACAAACCATGCGCTGACTGGAATTAGGACAACGACCGCCATTAAGTATGCCGTCGCGCAGATACCTACCTGACCGGAGAGGATATGGAATTGGCGCGCAATTGTTGGGGCGGCCGTCGGTATAACTGCTGCATCCAAATTCTCCATAAAGAGCAGACCTGCAATTAAAAATGCTATAGGGCCAACTTCCCAGCGCTCGGAGCTCTTTTTCACAGCCCTGCCTTCGCCAATGCGCCCTGCAGAGAACGGCTATATGCGCTACTGGTAACGCTAGCTCCAGAGACAGCCTGGATCGAGGCCGAGTTCTCGCTAATGGCCTCTTTCCGCAGAATTGGAACGGAGACTCGAGCTAGAGTAATTGAACGCGTATCGGAATTCGGGAGCACTAAAGGAATAACATCAATAATGCGGTGGTTCTTTACGACAACTTCGACCTGCAAACTACTGTAAATGGTCTTTATGACAGGACCTTTAAAAATTTGTACCCCGGTTATTGCAGACTTGGTCTTAGGGCTCTGCATCAGTCGGGCAAAGGCGAACCCAACCAGTGAAAATATGATGAGGCCGAAGAGTACAAATACCCCATATTTTCGCCGCATTTAAACCGCCAAGATAAATTTGCCAACGGCAGAACGTTGCTCAAAAATTTCATGCGCTTTTGACGCCTGTGCCAATGGAAAGACCTCGGTCACATCAATTTTTATAGTTCCATCTTGAACTAATTCCACGGCGCGACGCAGACTCTCCGCCAGAATTTCAGGGCTGTGTTCAGAGAGGGAGCCGTTCGAAATACCTACAAATCCAATACACCTGCTTCTCATCCAGAGCGCTGATGGCAACTCCTGCGGCGCTCGAGAGATATTGCTATACGAAACTAATCGACCAAATGGGGCGACGATCTCAAGAGAACGTTTCTGCACAGATCCACCCACCGGATCTAACACAACACCCACTCCGCGGCCGTCGGTCAATTCCAGCGCTCGTTCAGCAAAATTTTCATAGCTCATAAGTTCGTCATAGCCATGTGCTTTTGCATAACTTTCTTTAGATATGTCGCTGATAGTCCCGAAGAGGCGAGTGTCTGGAATCTTCTTTATCAATTGTCCGACGATAGATCCCACCCCGCCAGATGCGGCGTGAAGCAAAATGGTCTCTCCGGCTCGCACCCGAGCCGCCCTTTCGACAACATTGAGGGCAAGAGGAACAGTCACAAGAACTCCAGCGGACTCCGGTTTTTGTGCAAAGCTCTCGGAGATCTTTTCGGTAAAGCGCTCGAGCGCAGTGACGTATTCGGCATAGGCATGACCACGAGAGAATGACGTTACAAAATCTCCCACCTTGAATTTGGTGCACTCAGCACCGACATCAACAACTTGGCCGCTTGCTTCTACGCCAATGATCATGGGAACTTTCCCATCACCATCCCCAACGCGATTTCGAATATCGGTGAAATTAACCCCAATAAAGGCGGTCTTAATCAAGATTTCATTGGCTTCCGGCTTTGGCATCGGGGCATCGGCGTACTCCAAGCACTCCGGACCACCGTAATTACTGATCACAACTGCCTTCATGGAGTGCCTCCTTAAATCATTCTTTCACCGAAAACCCTTGAATGCAATCGTTTGCTGTGGCAAAATCGCGCCAAAGGGGTGAATCTATGGAAGCAGATATTGTCGTCGCGGGAGCTGGCCATAACAGTCTTATCACAGCGTGCTACTTGGCTAAAGCCGGTTTTAGCACGGTCCTGCTTGACGCTCGTTCTATTCCCGGGGGTGGTGCCGCAACCGAAGAATTACTTGACCCTGGTTTCTTGATCGATACCTGCTCAACTGGCCACACCTTGATTCGTTCAAATCCCTTGTTGCTCAACGATGAACTTGGGCTAATAGGCAAGTATGGACTCAAGTACTTTGAGCCAGATCCTGTCGCTCATGTGGCTTTTCCAGATGGAAAGCAGTTCACAATGTATCTCGATTTTGAGAAAACTATTGAAGAGATAGCGCGGTTCAGCAAGAAAGATGCTGCTGCGTATCGCCGTATGTCTAAAGAGTACGACACAGTTAAAAGCATATTCACCGCAGCTAATTTTACTCCGGTTGGTTTTGGACCTTCGCTTGATCAACGTCTCGCTGAACATCCACAAGGAAAGATTTGGGCTCGTCGTCGCGCCATGAGCGCTTGGGACATTATCAAGCTCGAATTTGAAGATAAGCATATTCAAGCGTTCATGCTCTGGATGGCATTCCAAACATTTGTCTGGTACGACCAACCTGGAACTGGAATGTTGGCATACTCCATCTTTGCCCGCCAAGCGCGTAGTTGGTCTATTCCTGAAGGCGGTTCGGGACGATTGACTGCGGGACTGGTCGGTTTCCTCGAAGAACATGGTGGAAAAGTAATTTGCGACAAGGTCGTCTCCAACCTCATTATCGAAGATGGTCGTTGCGTTGGTGTGAAGACATCAGATGGAGATGAGTACCGGGCCAAGAAGGCGGTTCTATCAACGGTTCATATAAAACACCTCATCGATATGGCTCCAAAAGAGTTATGGCCGGAAGAGTTCCACTTTGGAGTGGAAACGTACAACGTGGGAATCTCGGGATTTGCTGCATATTTCACAACGAAGAGCCCGCCGGTCTTTGATACAGAATTAGGCCCGCGCAGTGCAGTATCTGCGGGAGCAGTCGGTTGGCCTGAAGATATGTTGCAATTGAGCCTCGATATCAAGCTGGGCCGCCACATTACGAATGTACCTTGGATTTTGGTGGCAACCCCAACCCTGGTTGATCCCAACCGGGCACCTAATGGAGGCCATACGGTTAAATTTTTAAGTGCGCAAAGTTTTGCGCTACCAGCTGGCTCTGCCGGTTGGGATGTCGTAAAACATGAAGTCGTGGACCGTCAGTTGGCATACCTGCGACAATTCATGCCATCGTTTACTGATGACATCATTATTTCGCGCTACGTTAAATCTCCAGAAGATATATGGGCGACCAATCGCCACATGATCAATGGGGCTTTCCACGGCGGCGACCGTGGGCCAGCTTTCAGTGGTCCAAATCGACCTGTCCCAGGATGGGCATCGCACCGCATGCCGATACCCGGCTTGTATCAAACTGGTGGCACAACTCATCCGGGTGGATCAATTACAGGGGCGCCGGGGCGTAATGCCGCGATCGTTATGTTGCAAGATCTGGGAGTAGATACCGCAGGAATTCTCTCCTAAATCAGACCAACGCCTTCTAGATCTGCTCTCATCTCGCGCTTTTGCTCATCACTCAAATCAACGAGGGGTGGGCGCACGCTTCCACCTGACATACCCAAAAGTCCTGACCAATACTTAATGGCAGGAACAGGATTTATGCGATCGCGTTTCCAGCGACCATGCAGCCACTTTTCTGTCAAATCCCTCATTGGTTGAATCTCCTGCGAAATTGCCTGCGCTTTTGCGAAGTCACCGGCGAGCGCCGCAGTGGTGTACTCCAACATAGGTTGATGGAGCGCTGTTTGAATGAGAAAGGGAGTAGAAGCAGACATATAAACTTTTTGATCATGTCGTTGCATATTCTCCAGCCAATCTGCCTCACTTGGTTCGCAGACCATGATTCTGTCGCCTACCTTATCAAGCACCTCTAGGTAGCGGTCGTGCCCATGTCCCATCTTTATTCCACAAACGTTTTCTACATCAGCCAGTTCATTTATCAGTGAGAGTGGGAGTGAAACACCCGAGTAGTTTGTATCAAAGAGCCAGACTCCGATGTCGACGGCCTCTAGAACCTCCAAAAACCAACGTTTTAGGCCCTCTTCAGAGGCTTGCGGGTAGACAGGGTTGATCACCACAACGAAGTCTGCCCCGGCATCTTGAGCGTGACGAGTTAACTCAATAGTTTCACGCGCCGAGGGAGACCCTGTGTGGGCTAGGACGGGAATTCGCCCGCGGGTATTTTCGACAATTACCTCTACCGCGCGTTTGCGTTCTTCCAGGGTTAGGGCCCAGAACTCACCCATAACACCCGTACAGAAGACTCCATCAATCTTTAAATCATCAACCAAGATATCAATATCGCGCATCAACGCATCTTCATCAAGGAGATCATCAATGGTAAAGGGAGTCGTCATAGCCGCCCACAATCCGTGGAATGAAGAGCGTGCAGCTGCTTTGGAATCTTCTCGCGCGTAATTCATCTTTTCCCCTTAGAAAGCTGAACTTAACCAATCGGCGATCGCTGGACGAGCTTTGTACCAAATATTGTTTACAATGTGAACGCCATCTTCAAAGAGCATTGTCGTGCTTGGGCCTTGAATCTCTTCTGCTATGAGTTCTGCCTTTGTTGCTGGCGACCATGGGTCGAGCCCACCAAAGACTTGTAGAACCGGAACTCTGACATCCTTTAGAACTCCGGAAAGTGTTATGGATTCCATCATGGCAGCAGGATCGGCTCCCAAGTATTGGTATTGCCCTGTGCTGGTTAGACGCTCCATCCCCGAAAAGCGGCCCGCTGGCGAATACCAACTCGAAACTGAAACCAACGCTTTGATGCGCTTATCAATTGCGGCAGCCCTAAAGGAGAAGAGGCCACCATAAGAAATTCCACAGATCGCTAACCGATCTCTATCGATATCAGAGCGTTTAACAAGAGAATCAATCATGGCAACAATCGCCTTTTCATAATCGGGGCGCATCTTCATCGTGAGACTGACCTCGCCCTGACCTGGACCATCAAAAGCTGCAATCGCCATACCGCGACGTAAAATGTGTTGGGCTAGATCGTAAAGTTCCTCTTTAGTGGAATCTGCTCCGGGCACTATGAGAACAATTGGTGGATTATCTACGCCCAGCGGCTTTTGCAGGTAACCATTAAGCGTGGTGCCATCAAAGGGCACCTCCAGAATTTCCATCGTGGGCTGCAGCAAAGGCGCTGCCTTTGACCAGACTGCTCCCATCGCTTTGAGCCCAGCCTTGAATTGAGGTTGATCGTGGGTGAACATGAAAGTAGCCCAGTGATAAATGAGACCAGCGCGAACATAGGCCTCTCCTGCTGTTATTGAATGACCAGCTAAGAGCGCGCGATCCCCCCGTGCTTCATGTTCTGCAGCTAGCAGGCTCCACTTTAAACACCATTGTTCGTAATCTGTTATTTCGGCCTTGAGTTTTTCAAACTCCCAAGGCGAGACAGAGTTAGACAAAATCCGCCAGGTGAATCGCCGATACATCGACTCCAAGCGCTCATCATCAACCGTTGGATCTCCTGGCGTCATTACACCGCTCCCATCTCAACCGTTGAGCTCTCTTTATTATTGAGTTAAATTGAAATTACTCCGTTTGCGTACTGCCACCCAGATAAAGAACCTTCATTTGCGGATTCTCTAAGATCTCTTTTCCGGTGCCTGTAAGTCTGACTCTTCCCGCTTCCAGCACTACACCGTGAGTGGCAAGGCCAAGACCAGCACGCACATTTTGCTCAACCAGCAACACGGTGCGACCGTGTTCACGCATCTGTCGTACATAGCCATACATTGCGGCGGCAGCTTTTGGTTCAAGTCCCATCGACGGTTCATCGAGCACAACTAGCGCGGGATCCAACATCAAAGCGCGCGCAAATTCAACGGTGCGCTGTTGTCCCCCTGAGAGAGATCCTGCCTTATCCTTCAAGCGATCCTTCACCATGGGGAACTGATCCAAAATTTCATTGAAGCGCTGTTGCACAATCTTCTGATCGTTTAATAAGAATGCACCGAGTTCAATATTCTCGCGCACTGTCAGGTCAGGGAACAAACTACGTGCCTGCATAACTTGAACGATTCCACCTTTAAGGATAGCTTGTGGAGATTTTCCGGCGATTGATTCGCCTTGAAAAGTAACGCTACCTAAGCGAGGGACTAGAAGCCCACTCACAACCTTCAGAAGCGTTGATTTTCCAGCACCATTAGGTCCAACTACACAGGTGATAGAGCCTTTTTCAACAGTTAGGTCAACGCCACGAAGGATGTCGCCCCCGCCGTAACCTGCAAAAACTCCACTAAGGGTAAGCACCTTAATTAACCTCCGTCATATCTGTACCCAAGTACGCCTCAAGAACCGCTGGGTCATTGCGAACAATCTCTGGTTTGCCTTCAAGAAGTGCGCTTCCCTGGTGCATAACCGAGACTTGATCGCAGATTCCCATGACGAATTCCATATCGTGTTCAACGATAATAAATGTAACTCCGGTCTTGTTTAACTCCTTGATCCGTCCACCCAGGTGTTTTAACAAGGTGGGATTAACTCCACCGGCAGGCTCATCGAGCAACATAACCTTAGGTTCAGCCACCATGATGAAGGCAAACTCCAACAACTTTTGTTGGCCGTATGACAAGCTACCCGCTGGTTCGCGAGAAAGCTTGGTTAACCCAACGAAATCTAGACTTTCAAGTGCTCTTGCGCGTTCATCCGGTTGAGACCATTGACGCATCTGAGCAACAAGACCCTTACGTTGTGCGGCAATATGAACGTTTTCAATCACGGTCAACCGAGGAAAAATCCTCGTCAACTGAAAGGTACGACCAATACCCGCCGCGAAAACTTCATCCGGTGTGGAGTTCGTTATGTCTTTACCTCTGAAAGTTACCTTGCCAGAATCTGGAGTTTCATAACCTGTCATGACATTAAATAACGTGGTTTTGCCCGAACCGTTAGGCCCGATCAAACCATTAATGGCGCCCTCTTGGAAATTCATGGTGCAGTTCCTAAGAGCCTGTATTCCGCCGTAATTCTTAACTATGCCTTCTACTCCTAGAAGTGTCATTTGTGAGCACCCGCCTCTGCTGGACCCTCTAATTCGGAGTCAAGTATTCGTTGTTCCTTACGGACTACATGTGATCGCCATTTATCGGAAATTGCGGGAACTACACCGCCCGGTAGCAAGCGCAAGATCAGAATGAAGAGAGCTCCATACACGATCAGGAAGACGTTTGCCCCACCAAATGTGATTAAGAAATACTGCTGAGCGCCAGAGATAATCAATGCTCCAAGTGATGGTCCCAATATCGTCCCGAGTCCACCAGCAAAGGCCATGATCGAAAGTTCAAGATCGAAGGCTGGATCGAAGGAGAATTGTGGGTAAACAGAACCTACGAACATTGCGTACATACATCCGGCAGCGCCTAGGAAGATAGCCGAGATAACGAAGGCTGTGAGCTTTGAATTTCTGGTGTTGATTCCCAGACTGCGCGCGCGATCTTCATCATCGCGGATGGCAAGCAAACTTAGACCGAACTTCGATCGGCGAATCATAAACGAGCTCACGATCGCGATTATTGCCAAGAAGAGGCCCACGTAATAGTAAGGAAGGTTAAAGATAGATCCATCCCAAGGTGGTTGTGAAACTTCAAGACCCTGTGATCCACCAGTCCAGCCCCGCAGGTTATAAGCGAAGAGCTGGAAGATAAACATCAGTGCAATAGTCAGAACGATAAAGGTGTGTTTGCGAACCCGCAGAACAATTAACCCAATAGGGATTGCTGCAAGGCCAGCCAAGAACATGGAAACAGGGATAAGAAGGAAAGTCTCCCACCCTGGCGGAATCTGCCAATACGAAGCCAACATTGCAGTTGCGTACTGTCCAATTCCGAAGAAGACAGCGTGGCCAAGTGCGATGTAGCCGGTATATCCCGAGAAGATATTCCATCCAGTCACTGCCATTAAGAAAATCATGGCAAAGACACCAATGGTTGAAATGGTTGGGTTATTGAAAACCAGTGGGAAGAGAACTAGCACCAAGAAGCCCACAGCGAGTGCTCCAAAACGAATCGCTTTTGGCACCTCGTAGGATGGTGGAGTCGGGCGCTGACTGATCGTCGTATCGGTACTCACTGAGCTCGTACTCCCTTTTTACCAAATAGACCTTGAGGTCTAACCAATAGGACCAACATCAAAATCATGTAGAAAGCCGTTGAACCCCAAACTGGAGACCAGACAACTGCCACCACATCTTGAATCACCAACATGAAGATAGCCGCGACTAGTGCACCACCTACGCTACCGAAACCACCCAGAATTACGATTACCAAGAGCCGAGAAATAATGTCGTATGAACTAGATGCGTTAAACGCATTGGTTGTTCCAAAGATCATTCCGCCGATTGCGGCTAGACCGATTCCAATGCCCAAGGTAATCATTGAAACTCGATCAGTATCGATTCCAACCAAACGTGCGGCAACCGGGTTCTGCATAGAGGCGCGCAGTGAACGTCCGAATTTGGTGCGATATGTAACAAAATATAGACAGCTGAGTAAGAATGCACTCAGTAAGAAGGAGAGGACATAAATCAAGGGAAAATTAAGTTTTCCGATACGCAGCGAATTGTTGATGTACGAAGCATGGATCTGCACAAAACCACTGTTATAACAAATATCCAGGATGCCTTCGATCAAAGTGGCAACTGCAAACATTGTCAGAAGCGACATCACGACTTTATTCGTCTTAATCGGTTTAATTAAGAAAACATAAATGAACATACCCAAAGCGGTCATCAAGGGAGTCGTGAAGATCAACGACACAAATGGGTCTATATGGAAATGTACAGTAAGTGAATAACTGAGATAAGCGCCTAGAACAATGAGGGCGCCGATTGCAAAATTCACAATATCCATTACGCCAAAGACCAGCGTAAGTCCTGCTGCCATCAAGGCGTAAAAGCCGCCGACGAGCACTCCTTCAATAATTGCCTGTAAAACTAACACGCTCGTAAGCCTCCCAATGTCGGTATCTCGTTTATTAGTGAAACGGGGCGGACTTTAGAGCCCGCCCCGTTCCGGCAATTACTACTTACATACCTGGTGTAGTTCCCCAAGCGGGACGTAGCGTCTCGATTGGTGAAACCTTGTCAGGACCGCCTAGAGGCAATACAGGAACATATTGACCCTTCTGCCATTGGAAGACATAAGGAGCAGCGCCAGAGTTTTGGCCATCTGCAGCGAATTGAACTGGGCCTTGAACACTCATGAACTTAGCTCCGGAGTGTAGATACGCCTGCAATTTAACATTGCTGGTTGATCCAACCTTGTTAACTGCTTGAGCGAGAACCTGTCCTGCAGCAAACGCCTCTGGCACGTCGGCATTGATTGAGTTGATATCTCCACCATAGGTCTTGATATACAGAGCAACCATGTCCTTGTTACCAGTGTAATTTGATGTTGGAATCCAAGTATTTGGAACCATGATTCCTTCAGTGTTAGTAATTCCCACGCTCTTGGTGAAGTCAGCGCCCTGATCGGGACCTGAAGCCATGATGAGCTGCTCTGGGTTGTACTTGGCTTGAATGAAGTTTTGAATCATTGCGTAACCATCAGGTGGCATCGTTCCCAAGATTGCGATCTTTGCGCCGGAAGCGGCAACAGCTGATGCGATAGGAGAGAAGTCAGTTGTCTCCGCTGGGTACACCTTGTAGACGGCGGTGGTGAAGCCCTTCTTATCAAGGTATGCCTTTGCGAAGTCCACCATTGGTTGAATAAATGGATCATCCATCGTTGCGTATGCAATTGGCTGTGGCTTCTGTGTTGCAGCCAACCACTTTGCATATGTAACAAGTTGATATGTAGCTGAAGCTGAAACGTCAAAGACGTTCTTCAAGCCACGTGAGAAGACGGATGGTCCGCCACCGATACCTTCGAGCATTACATAGTGATAACGATTTGCAATGTCAGAGGCTGGCTTGGTCAACTTGGTTGAGTAGGGTCCGAGGACGAAATCAACCTTGTCGGATGTAATAAATTTTTGATAGTTGGTTACAACTTGTGTTGGACTTGAGGCATCTGACAAGAACTTCAAGACGACTGGACGTCCCAGAATTCCGCCGTGCGCGTTCTGCCAGGTGGCCCAAATTTTGTAACCTTGCTGGGTTGCTTTTCCGTCACCGGAGAAGTCACCAGATAGTGAAACTGAGATACCGATTGTGATCGGCTTTGGAGCGGCATTGGCGTTAGGGACTACAAGCCCCGTAACAGCTAATGCCACAGCGCTAAGAGCCGCGCCGAGTTGAACTTTGTGTCGGCTGGCTACGCTGCCGAACCTAGAAATGTGCATTCTCTTCCTCTCGGTTAGTCACGATGTGCTTCCGGGTAATGTCCGCAATCGTTTGCAGAAAGTTATACCCGTCATCTACCTAAGTCAATGACTTTCTGTGGATTTAATACAAAATTTTGGTTGCGCTTAAAAGAGGACGATTGGGCGAATTACCTGCTTGGACTCCAGCGCCGCGAAGGCCTCATCGATCTGATCCAGGCTGTACTGGAAGGTGGTGAGCGGCTCGGTCTTTATAGCGCCAGTGGCCATGAGCGCGATCGTCGCAGGGTAGCAATTTGGGCTGGATCGGACTCCCAGGAGGTCAATCTCATCCAACGCAAGCAGGTCGATCGGAAGAGTCGCTGTTTTTCCCCCGGTTAAACCGAGCATGGCAATTTTGCCACCGCGGCGAGTTGAGCGAAAGAGTTGTTCGACAACGGCTGGGTTGCCGCTGCAATCGAAGACGTAATCAACTCCGCGTCCATTGGTGAGGCGCCGTATTTCTACGATGGGATCGCTCTTTTCATAATCTACGACCGAATCACAACCGAGCTCAAGGGCGGTTTCGAGCCTAGCTCCGCGTCCAACAACAATCACTTGTGTTGCACCTGCTGCGCGCGCCACCTGCAACATCAAGAGTCCAAGTAAGCCGGGACCAAAAACAGCAACGGTCGAACCTGGTCGAATATCCGCGCGGCGACCAGCGTGGACAGTCAGCGCCGCTTGATTTACCAGCGCCCCTGCAAGGTCGGAGACTGAATCGGGAATCTTATGTACGGCTACCGCAGGACGAGCTGCAAATTCTGCAAGTGCACCCGGTGCAGTATGCCCATACAACTTAAATCCGGGATCGCGGACTCGTTCACAGAGGTTGTAACGCCCCTGGCGACACATCGGACAAGCAGAGCATCCTGCATGGTTCTCTGCAACGACTCTATCCCCGACTGCGAGACCACTTTTTTCAGTGCCTGCTCCCAGCTTTACAATGGTCCCGGACCATTCATGCCCCAAGATGAAGGGCATGCTCGGAGGCCACGTTCCCTTGAATCCGCCGTTGACGATCTTCAAATCGGTGCCACACATTCCACAGGCATTTACCCGGCAAAGAACTTCGCCGTATTCAAGATCCGGAATAGGAACATCCACGACAGAGAGCGAACCGAAATCCGCTAGAACCGCGGCCCGCATGGTCTTTGCCTCAGTCATTAGTGAGAAACCTTTCCTAGTGCATCCCAAACTTCCTTAGCCCGGCGGACAATGTGATCTGCAACTTCTTCTGCAATTTCTTCAGAGCGTGCGACGGTCGCGGTCTCTGGGTGGCCATACCAACCGGTTGGCGCAACATCATGGAAATCTCGCATGATTGGATAAACATCGCGGCGGCGGAATAGCTCGTGGGCTTCATCGCCCGCTTCCCGATCACTTGGTTCGGCCAGACTTTCCAGGTGCACCAATGAAGCGTCATAAGCAAGCACTGCAGAAGTTTCCATTGCCCCCGAGTGGGTAAATTCCATTTCATCGGGATGGAGCGAATTTGTGATGATATGAGATTCTCCTACAACAACTTGAACTCCATGAACCATTTGTGCCCGGTCCGCTGCAATACGCATCGTTGCAGAGTTTCCTTCGTGCCAATTGACAACCAAGATCCGATGAGCGCCGGCGCCCTTGAGACCTTCACAGATATCAACAAATACATTAATCATGGTTTCAGGCTTTAAAGTCAACGACCCTGCCCAACCGCCGTGATAGTGCGCTATCCCGACAGAACCCAGTGTTACAACAATTGTGTCTAATCGTTCTGCAACTCGCTCACCGATCGATAGCGCAGCAAAAAGATCTGTCCCTAGCGGAAGGTGACTTCCATGTTGTTCGATGCTTCCAGCAACAACAACGGCGATCCCACTCTTCTTCATTAGTTCGGCAGCAACCGGCTGCGAAATTCTCTCGAGCTGACGTTCTGGGTGACGTGGCATTTATTTACCCTCCGTATCCGGTTGACTTCTTATTAGCCAACGCAACTTTGTGACCAGTAACCGGCGTAGTCCATGTTTCAGTAACTACATCCAGCAAACTAGGTTTAGTACTTGTGAGAACTCGCTGCATTGCCGCGGATAAATCTCCAGGATTTGTGACTCTCTCTGCTTCGAAGCCAAAGCCTTGAGCAACAGCGCTGAAATTGATGTCGGCAAAATCGCTGCCTTGATCACTAGTGCCGAAGTTCAAATGACCATACCAACGAATCCAGCCCAGGTCTGCGTTATTTAAGACGATGACGGTTATCGGCAAATTTAACTCAAGAATGCTGGCAAATTCACCTATGGAATATCCGAGCGCACCATCTCCCGTTAGGACAATTGTTCGCTTCCCTGGATTGGCGATAGCTACTCCGATTGCTGCGGGTACTGAATAACCAAGCCCTGCTAGTCCTCTCGGCATAAATACTTTTTTGCCCGGTAGGACTTGCTCGTAGTACACACCCGCCCAACCACTCGATAAGCTGGCATCGCAAACGATCAAGTCATCTTGGCGAAGTTGTGCTTGAAGTTCACCGAGTACGCGTTGCGGCAAAATCGGAGTTACATCACTACTTCGTTCAGCAGCGCGCACCGCGCTCCACTCGCTCTTGAATTTCATAATTTCGATTTTCCATTCAGGGCGTTCCACCTTTGCGGTGGCCTGCGCAAGTGCCCGCAAGCCACTTCGTGCATCGGCAAAAATTCCTGTTACATTCTCAAAGGAACGACCAATTTCGGCAGGATCGATATCGATCTGAATAATTTTCTGATTTTTTCTGGGAAGAGACCAAGCAAAGGTCGGTCCGCTACCCGCTTTAGTCCCAAGAAATACAACCACATCTGCAGACTCAAGAGCAGCGCGTGCTGCTGGAGTTCCCATTTGTCCGACAACGCCAACAGCCATTGAATGATTCTCGGCAATGACTCCTTTACCGGAGAGCGATGTTGCTATTGCACACACCTGGGTATCGGCAAATTCTGCTATTTCTGCAATTGCACCTGAGATAAGTGCGCCACCGCCAGCGATGATCAATGGACGTTTTGCAGCGTTAAAGATTTGAGCAGCCGTTAGTACGTCATCCGGATCAGGTGCCGTACGAAAAGCAGGATAACTCCCGAAGCGAGAGATCGCTGACTTTGGCTGCAATAGTTCTAACATCTCCGGAGGCAGTTTCGAGTCAAGAATATCTTGCGGTAAAAAGAGAACTGTCGGGCCGGGACGTCCAGTGGTGGCTTGCTGAAACGCTTGGTGAACCAGAGCTGGCATTGCCTGCAAACTAGGGACGGTGGCGTACCACTTTGATACCGGTGCTAAGAGATTTACTTGATCCATAGCCTGTGATGCGGCCGAACGATATTGATGCAGCGTTAAATTCGCGGGGAGAGCACTCACGAGCGCCACAATAGGAATTGATGCGCCAAGTGCTTCGCCTAATCCAGCGGGCAGATTCGCAGCTCCTGGTCCCACGGTTGCATCGCATACCCCGACTTTGCCAGTAGCTCGTGCATATCCATCAGCTGCATATACACCGGTCCGCTCATCACGAACTAAAACGTGGCTTATTTCAGAGCGTTGGTCGATGCCGTCGTAAAGTGCATAGGTTTGACCGCCTGGAAGTCCAAAAACATATTCAACGCCGTGCTCAACCAGTAATGCCGTGAGCAGCGCGCCACCATGTGAATGATTAATCTCCACGTTCCGACGCTCCTCGTTATGCAATCGATTGCGTTTAGTTTAGAGGGGAATGCACCTAAGTCAAGGTTTTACTCAAAATTAACAGCGAGCGGTGGGAAACTTCCCAGCCGATATTCAAGGCGATCGCCTGGCTTTAGAGCGATCGGTGGGACTATCGACCCGACGATAAGGAATTCACCGCTTTTAATACCCCCCGAGAGTTCGCCCACAACGTCGACCCCGTGAGTCACGATTGTTGGCAACGCGCCTATCAACTCCTCGAGCTCGGAGACAACAACTTCTCGGCCGTCGGGCATCAGGATTTGAGCCACCAGCCCACGTATATCCCCGCCAGATCGAGAGCCATCCCGAGCACCCAAGATGTAATTCCGCTGAAAAATATCGCTCGCTAAAATTCGAGTGGGGTCAGTTGGTGTGAAATCAAGATCAGCTAACTCAATTGCTGGACCGATTGCGGTCACTGAATCCATTACAAATTTTTCACTTGCTCCCGAAGGAATATTCCGTCCGAAGTAGATCGCAACTTCTGTTTCTCCGACAGGTCTGACCCACTCCTTGATATCAACAGCTGCTCCGTTTGGAAGGTTGCGCTCCTCGAGTAGATAACCCACCAATGGTGCATCAAGTTCTAAATTGGATAGTCCAGTTGGAGAGCCAAAACCTAACTTCCAGCCAACTTGTTTATTGCGAGCACCTAAGTCAAGAATCATTTTACTTTTAAGTGCGGCATACCCCGATGTGAGTCGGGGATCTTCCCGCCAATTACTGGTGATGATTGTCGCGATCCGCTTCGTAGCCGGAATCTTCTAACGAACCAGCACCGCTCCACCCCCACGCAAGTACGGCGTCGCGTTCGGAGGTATTTTTAAATCCATGCCAGTGGCCTCTAGGAATCAAAACAAAGTCACCTTTATGGGCAGGTCTCTCGCCATCATTTGTATACATGATGCCTTCACCTTCAACTACAATCCAAAACTCTTCACAATTAGCATGCTTGTGACGATCGTGCATGGCACCGGGGGGCATGACCGTCCAACCAACTAGCAAATTATCAGAACCCGCCTTCGCCTTGTCGATTGCAAACTGCACTTGCATATTGACCCAACCTTCATCCCGGCGTAGACCTTCGACGATCGGAACATCCTTGAGGTTTGCAACATATAGATCTGGTTTCATGACGTAATTCCTCCCATGCGTAGATAAGCTTTATGTGCAACAACAAAGTCCTGATGGCCTAACCCCATCCCGCGGCAAATATTCATAATGTCGTTTGCTGACGAAGCAATCGGGAGCGCCATGCTTAATCTACGTCCCTGTTCGAGAACCAAAGTCATATCTTTCTGCTGAACCGCGACATCCGCTAAAGGTTTAGCAGGCATCTTGCCTTCCAAGATAAATGGCCCTCGATACCCCAAGACCGGTGAAGCAGCAACGCTATTGAGAATCGCATTCACCATCACCTCTCGATTGACTCCACCTTTCTCGGCAAGGGCAACCGCTTCACCAAATGCAATCACCTCAATCATGAGAAGAGAATTTATGGAAAGTTTCGCTTGAGTTGCCAAACCGCTAGTTCCGATATACGTCGCTTTAGCTCCAATATCGAGCAGAACTTTTTCAATCCGGGGAAAAACATCTTCATCTCCTCCAATCATGAGAGATGCTTTTCCTTGCGCAATAGTTATCGGGCTTCCAGAGATCGGTGCATCAACCATCGTCTTGCCTGCAGATTTAAAAGCTGAGTGAACTTCGCGGCTCACTTCGGGTTCAATTGTGCTCATATCTAAGTAGATCGCTTCGTTTGATATCCCATGAATTACCCCGTCGCTACCCAAGGCGATCTCTTTAACGGCAGCGCTGTTGGTAACTATCGAAAATACAAATTCGGAGGTACGTGCTACTGACGCGGGGCTCTCCCCGACCTTCATTCCTAGCGCCTTGAGATCATGGTCTTTGCCGGGGGATCGATTCCACCCAGTAACTTCATGACCAGCGGCGATTAATCGCGGAATAATTACCTGGCCCATATCGCCAAGTCCTAAAAATCCAATGTGTGCCATTGCGGGAACATAACAGGGTAATTCCCGGCTGAATAGGTCTTCCCTATTGCGCGAAAATCGTATAAATTCCAACTCCGCAATCGATTGCAAGGATGGCTTCTCATGGATGAGTACATAGCTTCAGCGAAAGCCCACTGGGCACCACGTTTTACCGCCAATGGAGTTCCCGCTGTTGATTTTGAGCGAGTTACCAAAGATCTGCAGTCTTGGGATGAATGGTGTGCTGCCTTCTCTACAGGGGCAGAACTCTATGAAGAGTTAGGTGCTGCCGCTCTATCAAAGAAGCACTACAAATCTGCAGGCGCGCACTACAGCACCGCCGCCGCTTTTTATCACTTTGCAAAGTTCGTCTTCGTCCGACATTACGAGGAGATGAAGGTTGCGCACATGAACGCGGTGCGTTGCCGAAATATCGCCATAAAGTACATTGAATTTCCTGGCGAGCGGGTAGAGATTCCTTTCGAAGGCGCAAAGATGGTCGGAATTTTACGCAAGCCTCACGGTGAAGGCCCATTTCCGATCGTGATTTTGGTTCCAGGTTTAGATTCAACGAAAGAGGAATTTCTGCCGACCGAAAACTTATTTCTAGAACGCGGTATGGCAATTTTAAGTATTGACGGCCCGGGTCAGGGTGAAGCGGAGTATGACCTACCGATTCGCGCAGATTGGGAAGTCCCAGGAAGGGCAATCGTTGATTACCTAGAGACTCGTTCTGATGTCGATCCAGAGAAGATCGCGGTCTGGGGTGTAAGCCTGGGCGGGTACTACGCACCTCGCTTTGCTTCTGGAGATCCTCGTATTAAGGCTTGTGTATCGCTCTGCGGTCCGTACAACCTAGGAAAGATTTGGGATCAACTTCCAGATCTCACGCGAGAGACTTATACAGTCCGCTCTTTCTCTAAAAATCAGGAAGATGCTCAAAAGCATGCGCTCAACCTCACCAATGAGGGCCGCTTTGATCTCATCAAATGCCCAACCTTGATCGTCGCTGGAAAGGTTGATCGCCTCTTTCCTTGGGAAGATGCAGTAAAAGTTCACGAAGCGACAAAATCTGTGAGTGAGTTATTGCTTCTAGAGCGCGGTAATCATGGGTGCGCCAATGTCCCTAATGAACATCGCTACTTCACCGCCGATTGGATGGCAGAGAAGTTGGGGCTGGCGGCAAATCTCTAAAGCGTTATTTATTTACCAGACCTGCAGTTGTCTCACCCATGTAGGTCTGGTGATCAATGTTGAGGATTCTGATCCAACTCTGCTGGCCGAAGGTAAGCGCAATAAAGCAGCCTAATTCAACGATTTCAGGCTCACTAAAGTGAGAATGTAACCGGGTCCAAAAGGCGTCATCTAAATCCAACCGCCAAGCGATTGCTTCCGCATAGGCAAGAGCAGCCTTCTGGCGATCATCGTATCTATCTGATGCTTCAAAGTTAAGTAGGTCGTCGTACTTCATTTCAAGTAAACCCTCGGTTGATGCTTTCTCGCTCCGTTGGTTTCCACAAAATTCACACTTCACAGTGCGCGAGATGTAAACCCGACACAACTCCTTAATCGAGTGCTCGCAGACCCCATGGTAAAAAATCTCTTGCCAACTATTTGCAAAGGCCCAAAAGGCATTTGGTGCATGGGCTCGTATGGCGCTGCTCTCTGGCCGTGGAGTACCTTCGGTGGCACAGCGATGCATCTCTGTCTGCATTGAAGCATCCATCTTTTCATATGGATAAAAAGAGATTCTCTGCTTATTCTCCATGGCGCTCTCCTATTTTAGATATCGGTCTAAGTATGAAATTACACCATTTATAGCTGACTTCTGTAGATCATCTACCTCAATCGTGCCACTTTCACTCTTAACAGGAAAAATATATCCGTGGAGTGGGTGGTCGAAGGAAACCCATTCAACCTCCTTGCCGGCCTCTTTCAATAATTCGTAACTTACTCTGAAGATGCCTTGAAGTGGATCTGCATCTCGACCCATTACAAGCATGGGAATATCAATTTCCGCTATTCGACCATTGGCTACATCCTCATCAATTCGGGTACGCACATACACGGGATTACTCATCACCATCTCTTCAATATCTCGCAAGCCTGATACGGGGTTAATCTTCACGGAACTATCCGTATTGAGAGCTAGGAATTCGTGATTTGCTGGTTCACAGGCGACTCCCGCCTTCACGATCCCTTTATAGTGCGAGGCAATCTTGAAGAGCATCTCTCCTGCATGACTGACACCCACATGCCCACAGCGCTCAGAGTCGATCCTTGGATCCATTTTTACATTCTCAATTATTGAAACTTCATCTTCGAACTCCAGTGGAGCGCGGTTCATGAGCTGCATGCCCTGTCGAACATCCACTCTCAGGGTTCCGCCGTTCGCATATCCCAACTCGACTTCGGCTCGGTATCTACCCCAAGCGCAGGCATATCCAGCCGCTAATAGCTCATCCATGATGAAGCTAAAGCGTTCTATGCGGTCTTCTAACCATTCAAACCCTACGCCACCATTGCCATAGGCAAGAAAGATAAATGGGAATGGACCATCTCCCTCGGGAACGCGCATTACATATGGTACGTAGAGACCGTCCATAGTACGAGCTAAAAAATACTCCGCTGGCACCGGAGAGTTTTTTACTTCAAGGACCTTGACTGGCAGATGGGGGTCGAAAGCTTGTGGCATCTCAGAAGGTTACTTGATTTATATTGTTCTTACTAGGGCGCCGATATCAGCCATTACTTCGTCAAGTTCGTTCGTCGGTAGATATTTATTGCGCAAATCAATCAAGGTTTGGAGTGACATCTGATCGATATCCCCTGCTGGTACCAGCCCATGTACTGGATCAATCATTATTTTGTAATGAGCAATCGCGTGCGCATCCGTCAACGCCAAATTTTGTTTAGCGATCTCAACGATAAGAGGAGCGTGTCGGCCGCTTAGAATCTCAGTAATCACTTGATTTATAATTTCTTGTAATTGCACAACGATCTTTGCCGGTGCACCTACCGTGGAGAATACTGAGCCTATGTAAGGTCCTATCGCAGAAACATCAGCGATCTTTCTCGAGCCCTGAGAAATGGCTTTAATCTCATTTCCCGCATTGAGGATGGTGGAATCTATATTACTTCCAACCAGTGCAACTCCACGTTTAGGAGTTGAACCCAGAGCTTCGACTGAATAACTACCATATTCAATTCCTTGTTGCGCTAGAAGTTCATATCCGACAAAAGCAAAACCTGATGTCGGAACATCGACTCCAAAAGTCATGGGGGCCGAATCCAATGCTGGCGCATAACAGAGTGATAGTCCGAGTCCGTGATCTATCGCCCCAAGAATTCTTGCATCGAGCTTTCTGCCGAGCGGATTTTGGCGTAAATATCGATAAGCCAAGACATTATCAGGACTGGTGATTAGCACATCTATTTCCGAGCGCTCCAACATCTCAAAAGCAGAGGGGGATGAGGGCACCAAAATCTCTTCGACCGTAATTCCTGACTCTGTTAAGTAGCCCCTACGCTCTGCGATCTCGATCAAAATTGATTTGGTAAAAGTTCCAACAGAAACAGAAACCATAAGGGAGATGGTACCTAGATTTAGCCCGTAACCCACCCAAGCCGCCCAATATTGAAGGCGTTATGCGTACCCCGGCCTCTTGTCCATACGAGATAATCACTCATGGCGACTGCGACGGGCAAAGGGATTCGCCTAGATATTCAAGCCCTGCGCGCGGTGGCTGTGCTCGTGGTAATCGCCTATCACTATAGTTTTGGTGGATTTAAGGGTGGTTTTCTAGGAGTCGATATCTTCTTTGTTATTTCAGGATTTGTTATAACCAATCGCCTACTCGGGTACCAAGGTTCTTTTCGAAATTCATTGAGGGATTTCTACCTTAAACGTGCCAAGCGAATATTGCCTTCTAGTTTGCTCGTCATCCTCCTCACCGCGATATTTGCGCGTTTGGTTCTACCTTCCGTCGCGTTGGGAGCAATTGCAAAGCAATCGCTCGCCGCATCGCTCTTTCTACCCAATCTGTACTTTGCACATGAGCAGAATAATTACCTCAACCAAGGGCTTGATCCATCCCCATACCTGCATTATTGGTCGCTCGGAGTAGAAGAACAGTTCTACCTACTCTGGCCACTCATACTTCTTTTAGTATTTCGTAAGAAGATTATTCCCCTTTTGGTGTTGATCCCGGCAGCAATTATTTTCGGTTTCCTTTTAACGCGTCACAATTCTGTCACCGCTTTCTATCAACCATGGACCCGAGCCTGGGAATTCTTGGTCGGGGCAGCTTTGGTATTCCTTCCTGTCTTGAAGTCAAAGGTTGCTACCCGTATTTCTGCGCTATTAGGTTGGGCTGGAATTGCGGCGTCTGTCTTCATGATTGATACCAGTCATCCGACTCCGGGTTTCACGACACTATTGCCAGTGTTTTCGGCAGCGTTGATTATTGCAGCAAATATTTCCATTCCCGTAAAGACGGGATTGCCGTACATTGGCAATATTTCGTACACGCTCTATCTCGTGCACTGGCCGCTCTTTATAATCCTGATGTCACGCTACCCCGGTACGAGTCGGACTAAAAGCTTCCTGATTGCGCTTCTCGCCATCACTCTCGCTGCGACTATTTATAAGTACTTTGAGAATCCGTTAAGGACCCAGATTAGAATTCAACGCCTCTGGCAATTTGCGATTCCTTTGGGGGTTGTCGCGAGTCTATCTTTCGCTCTCTTAGAATCTGGATCTGCGCTAGCAACCGGTTCGATTCAGATTTCTCGCGAAGTCCCCATCCTCTATGCCGATGGGTGCCATCTCCCCTTTGACGTATCTACCCCTAAGGCCAATTGCTTCTTTGGTGATACCAAGAGTTCTACCTATGTAATTCTCGCTGGTGACTCACACGCAGCCATGCACTTTCCTGGCATCAATCTCCTGGCGAAAAAGAATCATTGGAAGTTATTCACCCTAACCAAATCAAGTTGTCCCGCGGCCGAACTAACCATTATTCGCTCCGCCAAAATAGATAGCGCATGCGCGATCTGGGAGAAGAACCTCGCCAGAGAATTCCTTCGCTACCAGCCCAAATACATCTTCTTAGCGGGGGCCACCGAACAGAG
>SESB01000273.1_pt1 | contig 38321 bp, 45 predicted proteins | sample 3171441 | NCBI WGS metagenome assembly SESB01 (sample SAMN06051867, study PRJNA518727) | freshwater metagenome | biome: subpolar coniferous forest; feature: holomictic lake; material: water; isolation source: holomictic Lake 227, 6 m depth | place: Canada: near Kenora, Ontario | collected... | reverse complement strand
ACGAACCGCCCCAGTGAAGTCTACGCCGCCTCAGGACTGACGCCGCTGGCCACGGGCCTTGTGTCACCCGAGCAAGCAGCCCGCGTTGTCGCCAACCTGCCGCTGCTCGAACGGGAACATGGCATCGCCGCCACCAACGAACACCCTTGCGAAAGAAGCTACCAATGGGCCTATCCCAATGCCTGGCCTCCCCTCACCTACATGGCCGTGGAAGGGCTTCGCCGCTACGGCTATGAAGCCGAAGCACGCCGCATTGCCGGGAAATTCGTCGACACCACCATTCGGCTGTTCCAGAAAACCGGCCAGCTTTGGGAAAAAAACGGACGCGGTCACCGGCGACGTTGCCGGAGGCGAATACGAAGCCGCGCCCATGCTCGGCTGGTCTGCGGGGGTCTTTGTAGCCCTCCACGAGTATTTGAAAACCCCTTACCTCCCCGGCGCGAGTTCAAAGAGGTAGCCGCGCAGGTATTCGGTCTCCGGAAGATTCAGTATTACCGGGTGATCCGCAGCCTGCCCAAACCGCACAAGCTGGCGCAGGGTCTTTTTCGCGTCCACAGCGGCGTCGGCGATGACTTCGCGGAACACCTCGTCGTTGACATGGTGAGAGCAGGAGAACGTCGCCAGCAGCCCGCCCGGCGCGAGCAGCTTGAGCGCGCGCAGGTGGATCTCCTTGTAGCCGCGCAGGGCGTCCTGGAGTTTTTCCTTGGATTTGGTGAACGAGGGGGGATCGAGCACAATCAAGTCGTATTGCACCCCGGCCCGCTCCTGCTCGTTGAGGTAGTCGAAGACGTTGGCGGCGATGGCCTCCACCGCGAGCCCGTTGCGCTCGGCGTTCTGGCGGATTAACTCCACGCAGTCGGCGCTGATCTCCACGGCGCGCACGCTGGCGGCTCCGGCCTTGGCGCAGGCGAGCGCGAACGCCCCCTGGTTTGAAAAACAGTCCAGCACGCGCTTGCCCGCGGCCCATGCAGCGACGCCCGCGTAGCTGTCGAGTTGGTCGAGGTAAAACCCGGTCTTCTGGCCGTGCAACAGATCAACCTCGAAGCGCAGCCCAAGCACTTCAATGGGCACCGTGGGCGGCACCTCGCCCCAAAGCACACCCACGACCGGCTCCATCCCTTCGGCCTTGCGGATGGGCGCGTCGTTGCGTTCAATGATTGCCGCAGGCGCGCAGAGTGCGCGCAGGGCATCGACGATCAAGTGCTTGCGCAAGTCCATCGCCAGCGTGAGCGTCTGAAGCACGAGGCAGTCGCCGTAGCGGTCGATGATCACCCCCGGCAGTCCGTCGCTTTCACTCCAGACCAGGCGGCCCAGTTGCGGGTTCACCCCGCGACGCGCGCGGTATTCAATGGCCTGCTGGATGCGGCGCAGGAAGAAATCGCCATCGAGATCCTGCCGCTGGCGCGAGAAACGCCGGGCGACGATCTGGGACTTGGAATTGTAAATAGCGGAGCCGAGCAAGCGATCCTTGCCATCCTTGATCGAGATGACCGAGCCGTCCTCCGGCGTGCCGAAGGCTTTGAGCACTTCAGAGAAATAGACCCACTCGTGGCCGTGAAGGATGCGGGAACGGGGACGGATGATGATGCCTGCCATAAGAGGAGAGAGGATAGACGATAGAGGGGGGAGAAGATAGAGGATTATCAGCAGCGGCGCGCGAGTTGCCCCTCGTCTTTGTTGCTCGTTGCCAAGCTGGAGCTTGGGAACGAGGCAAAAAACAACGGCCAGCGGCGTGGTGAGACGACCGCTGGCCGGAAATGGTGGAGTGCTTTGGAAAAGCGGCTCTGTTTACGCTGCTTTGACTGCCGCAGCCTTCTTGCTCTCAAGGGCCGCAACGGCTTTCTTGAGGATGGCAAGGAATGCGGGTTCGTCCGAAATGGCCATATCGGAGAGCACCTTGCGGTCGAGTTGGTTGCCGCTGGCGACAAGCCCTTCGATGAACCGGCTGTAGGTGATGCCGTTGGCGCGGCAGGCGGCGTTGAGACGCGCAATCCAGAGTTTCCGGAAATTGCGTTTGCGGGTTTTCCGGTCGCGGTACGACCAGTATTCCGCCTTCATGATCGCGTTTTTCGCGTAGCGGAAGAGTTTACTGCGGCGGCCACGGAAGCCCTTGGCCTTATCGAGCACCCGCTTGCGGCGTTCGCGGCTGGCGGGTGCGTTGGTTGCTCTTGGCATGTTATTTCCTTTCTTTCAGCGTGCTGTTTATGGGTTGGTTGCGTCTGCCCGACCTCGCTCGCTGATGAGACCCAATCAAGGGGTCAGGAGGGCGGACGCTGCTGCTCGCGGGGTTACGCGAACGGCAAGTTCTCTTTAATCCGGGCCATGTCGGTTTTGTCCACGAGGGCGGATTTTGCAAGCTGACGCTTGGTCTTCGCGCTCTTGCTTTGCAGCAAATGCCGTTTACCGGCTTGAGAGCGAAGGATTTTACCCGTTCCCGTAATTTTGAACCTCTTGGCCACGGCCTTCTTCGTCTTACGACGTGCGATTGACTTAGGCATGGGTTGGGCAAAATAGGGAGCCGGGGAAAAATGGCAAGCGTTTTCTTGCAAATCGCGGGGGCAAGGGCGTGATTCAAAGTGTTACAAATACGGAAACAGCACACTCAGCGCCGAAGGCGCGACACTATAACGGCATGGGGCGCAGCCCCATGTACCTGGAGAAACGGGATCAGGGCTGAAAGCCCGCGCTATCCCCTCAGAGATATGTATGGTACGGGCTTTCAGCCCTGATCGCTTGTTTGCTGGCTATCCTGGGGCGTTGCCCCAGGCTGTTATGGGGCTGCGCCTTTGGCGCTCAGGAAATGCAGCCATCGGTTTGCACCACTTTGAATCACACCAGTGATAGAGAGCCCTCGCCTTCGGGCTGGACGCTCTGGGCGGCTTCGCCCTAGAGTGGCGCTCTCAAATTTATGCAACCGCCTTGGATTCACCTGATCATTTCCTGCGTTGTCTCAACGGTTCTCTTGACGTTTGTTGCCGCTGGTGCCGCCCGCATTCGTTTTTCTGCACCCAAAGGTTTGCGCCAGGTGCTAGACATACTGTTTTTCTCGCCCCTGCTTGTTCCCGCCTTTTTTATCCACGGGACATACATGAATATCGTCTATGGTGAAGCTGCCATCCTGCTGCCAATACTTTATCTTTGCGGGATTCTCGGTTTCCGCAAAGTGGAACGCGAAACACTCGATGCCGCGCGGCTTCAGGGCCTTGGAATGTGCGGCACTTTCTGGCGCATTTTTGTTCCGACAGCATGGCTGTGGTTATTGGGTGGCGCAGGCGTGCTCCTTTTCAGACTGTTGTGGGTGTGTGCCGAACTTGTCGCCCATACCCCTCACCCATAAATCGCCTCCACCATCCCCAGCGCCTTCTCATTGGGCAGTACGCCCGGTTGCATCTGGTTCATCACGTAGGCGAAGGCGAGGTTGTTTTGCGGGTCGGCGAAGGCGTGGCTGCCGCCTGCTCCGGGCTGGCCGAAGGCCATCGGCGAGGGGCCGAAAAGCTGGCGCAGCTTGCGGCCTGATTCATCCAGCGGATCATGCATGAACCCGGCGGCAAACGCGGTGGGGCGCAGCAGCACCTCATCCGGGCCATCGACGAGCGTCGTGGTCATCGGCGCGATGGATTCAAAATAGCGCACCCCTTCCAACACGCCGCCGTTGGCCAGCATGGCGTAGAATTTCCCCAGCGCGTGGGCCGTGCCGATCCCTCCAAACGCCGGGAGCGAGGCCTGGCGCACTTCCGGGGTATTCATGCCCGCAACCCCCAACAATCCATGCGGTGAAGCGAACGCGCGAGCGGTAAGCGTCCCCTTGGTGTGCATCGCTTTGTAGAAAAGGGGGCTGCGCGTTGGGGAATCCTTATGCGGAGGGTAGATCGGCGAGACCACATCCAGCTTTTCCGGCGGCAAGCCTATCCAGAAATCGAGCCCGAGCGGCACGGCAAAATACGTTTGCCAATACTTGCCCAGCGTCATGCCGGGGCTGCCCACCACGCGCCGCAAAATCTCGTCCAACAGCGCCCCGAACGTGCGGGGATGGTAGCCGTGCGCGCGTCCCAAGGGCCAATTGGGAGTCTGCGCCGCAAGCGCCGCCGCCACCGCCTCGTGCTCCAGTGCGGGCGCAATGCGATCCAGCGCGGCAAGCCCGGCTTGGTGCGAGAGCGCCTGCGCAATGGTCACATGCTCCTTGCCGCCCTGCTTGAACTCCGGCCAGACGTCGCACACCGGCGTGGAGAGCGGAACCGCCTCCCGCTCAAGTGCGTGGAGCACGCACGCCGCCGCCGCCGCCTTGGTGCAAGACCAGACGAGCACGGGGGTCTGCGCCGTCCACGGGCGCGTCTTTGGGCGATCCACAAAACCGCCCGCCAGCGAAAGCACCTCGCGCCCGTTTTCCCAAAGCGAAAGCGACGCGCCGAGTTCCCCCCGCCGCTCGAAGTTCTCCCGAAAAAGCGTTTCGATCCGCGCGCGCTTTGCGTCCGTCAGGATCATCCCAGCAACCCTTCGAGTTCCTCCACCCGGCGGGCAAAAAGCGCGAGGGTTTTTTCGATGGGCGTCGGCGTGGACATATCCACACCTGCCGCCGCAAGCGTGGGCAGCGGGAAGCGCGAGCCGCCGCTCTTGAGGAAGCCGAGGTAGGGCTCCGTATTGCCCGAGGCGAGCACCTGTTGGGAAAGGCTCACCGCCGCCGAAATGCCGGTGGCGTATTTGTAAACGTAGAAGGCACTGTAGAAATGCGGGATGCGCAGGCACTCGATGTCGAGTTGCGGATCGAGCGCGAACCCCGGCCCGAAATACGTTTCCAGCAGTTCGTGATAGACCGCTTTAAACGCCTCCAGCGTGAGCGCCTCGCCCGCCTCTTCCATCGCGTGGGTGCGTTTCTCGAATTCCGCAAACATCGTCTGCCGGTACACCGTGCCGCGAATGTCGTCGATCTGCCGGTTGATGAGGTAGGCCCGCATCTTGGGATCGCTCGTGTTCTCCAGCAAATAATGCGTGAGCAGCTCCTCGTTGAAGGTGGAGGCGACTTCCGCCAGGAAGATCGGGTAATCGTAATCCTGGAACGCCTGGTTCTTCTGCGAATACCAAGTATGCATGGAATGCCCCGCCTCATGCGCCAGCGTGTAGACATCGGAAAAGACATCCGCCTTGTAGTTCATGAGGATGAACGGCGGATTCCCGTAGCTGCTGGAGGAGAACGCCCCGGAGCGCTTCCCCTTGCTCTCGTAGCGGTCGCTCCAACGGCGGTTGCGCAAGCCGTCTTCGAGCACGCTGCAATACTCGCCCCCCAGCGGCGCAAGCGCGGCGATCACCTTGGTGATGGCCTCGTCGTAGCTCACGTGCGTGTCAATATCCGCCACCATCGGCACGTAGGTGTCGTAGTGGTGAATCTCGTCGAGCTTGAGCACCTTGCGGCGCAGTTCGTAGTAGCGCGCAAGCGGTTCAAGATGCCCGCGCACGCTGGAAATCAGGTTGTCGTAGACGCTCACCGGCACATCGTCGCGGAAAAGCGCGGCCTCCAGCGCCGAGGAGTGATTGCGAGCCCGTGCGGCAAAAACATCCGCCCGGATGGAATTCGCCAGCGTGGACGCAAGGGTGTATTCGTGATCCGAGAACTCCCGGTAAAACTGGTGGAACGCCGCCTTGCGCACTGCGGGATCGCGCTGCACCAGGAACGAGGAAAACGCGCTCTGGCTCAGTTCCCGCTCCTCGCCCCGCTCGTTGCGCAGCGTGCCGAATTTCATATCCACATTCGTCAGCTGCTCGAACGTGTCGCGGTGCCCGTGCAAGGCCGCCGAGCCCAGGGCCAGAAGCCGCTCCTCCGCGCCGCTCAACGTGTGCGGCTTCATCCGGCGCAGCTTGCGCAGCGCAATCTGCCACGGAGCCAGCAGCGGGTCGGCCCAATACCGTTCAAACGTCGCGTCGTCGAGCGCCTGGATCTCCGGCAGCACAAACGCGAAGGCCTCGCCAATCAGCGTGAGCTGATTTTGCAGCAGCCCCTCGCGGGTGAGATTCTCGGCGCTGGAGGCGTCCTCGGAAATGCGCAGCATGGCGTAATGGGAGAGCCGCTCGATCTTGAGATTCAGCGCCTTCTCAAACTCCAACACCTCCAGAAGCGTCTGCGCCGACTCGGCCACGCGCCCCTTGAATCCGGCAATGGCGGGCCAACGCGATTGCAGCTCGGCGAAATCCGCCTGCCAGTCCGCATCGCCCGGGTAGAGCACCGTGAGATCCCACGTGTCGGCCACCTGCACCTCGTCCCGCGTCGGAATCCGTCCGCCGCCCGCTTCTTCAGTATTGAAAAAAATGTTCATGGAAGTTGCGCCAGCCTAGCGGCGAAACCGCCCCACGCAAAGCGCGAAAAGCAGGCTCCCTGATTCTCTTCTCTGATTTTCTTCTTCCTGATTTCCTGAGTTCCAGATTCAATTCCCCCCATCCATGATCCTTCTACCAGCCATCGACCTCATGGGCGGCCAAGTCGTCCGCCTCCGCCAGGGCAAAGCCGCCGAGAAAACCGTCTATTCCAACGACCCCGCCGCATTCGCCAAGAAGTGGGTGGATGAAGGGGGCGACTTCCTCCACATCGTCGATCTCGACGCGGCCTTCACCGGCGTCTCAGCGAATCTCGAAGCCGTCCGCGCCATCACCGCCGCAGCGGGCGTCCCGTGCGAGTTGGGCGGCGGCATGCGCACGGAGGAAGCCATCGCGCGCGCATTCGACGCCGGGGTGGCCCGCGTGGTCATCGGCACCCGCGCCGCGGAATCGGTGGATTTCGTCGCCGCGATGGCCGCGAAGTTCGGCGGGGAGCGAATCGCCGTGGGGATCGACGCCCGCAACGGCGAGGTCTCTGTGAAAGGCTGGACGGAGGCGTCCGGCGTAAAGGCCGTCGATCTCGCCAAGAAGGTGGAAGCCGCCGGAGCCGGGACGATCATCTACACCGACATCGCCACTGACGGGATGCTCGAAGGCCCGAACTTCGCCGAGATGGAGCACCTGCTTGGCGTGTTGAAATGCCAGCTCATCGCCAGCGGCGGCGTCTCCTGCGCCCAAGACGTGGTGCGCCTCAACCAGATGAAAGGGCTTTACGGCACCATCATCGGCAAGGCTCTCTACGACCAAAAAATCGACCTCCCCGCGCTGGTCAAGGAACTGCGGAAGCATTAATATTTCGCGCAAAGGCCGCCAAGAACGCAAAGAAAGAGGCATTCCTTCGCGTCCTTTGCGCTCTTTGCGCGAGACCTTCTGTAAAATTTAGGATTACATTCTGTTTATGCGCGTTCTCTTTCTCGACTGCATCTCCGGCATCAGCGGCGACATGACTGTCGGCGCGCTGTGCGATCTTGGCGTCAAACCTTCCACCTTTGAATGGGAACTCTCCAAGCTGGAGATTGGGGCTTTCCACATGCACTTCGACCGCCAGCAACGGCAGGCGATAGCGGGCGTCAAGTTTGGCATCCACGAAGGGGCAACCCATCGCCACGAACAGGACGCGCCGTGTGCCTGCGGCGGACACGGAAATCATCACCACGAAGAGCACGAGCACGGACATTCCCACGAACACGGACATCATCATCACGGTCACGGGCACACGCATGAGGCGGATCATGCGCACGGGCGCACCCATGCGGAAATCCGCGCGCTCATTGAAGCCAGCGACCTGAGCCCTTTCGTCAAAAAACACGCGCTTTCCATTTTTCAGCGCGTGGCCGTCGCCGAGGGAAAAATCCACGGCCAGCCGCCGGAGCAGGTCGCTTTTCACGAAGTCGGCGCGCTCGATTCCATTGCAGACATCATCTGCGCCTGCGTGGGGATCGAACAACTGGGCATCGACGCAGTGCGCGTCTCGCCGCTCTTTGACGGGCGCGGCTGGGTGCAGTGCGCGCACGGGCAGTTCCCGCTCCCCTGCCCCGCCACGCTGGAGATTCTGGCCGGGATTCCCGTGAGCCAGATCGACGAACCCTACGAGTTTATCACCCCCACCGGCGCGGCCATCGTCGCGGAGTTCGGGCGCTCCTTCGGCGTGATGCCGATGCTGCGCGTGGAAAAAATCGGCTACGGCATCGGCACCCGGGTGTTACCGAACCGCCCCAACGTCCTGCGCGCCGTTCTTGGAGAAGCCGATGCGCCGTCCGCCGCACCCTACCTCACCGACACCGTCGTGCGGGTGGAAACCAACCTCGACGATCTCTCGCCGGAGATCACCGGAGCGGTCTTGAACCGGCTCATGGACGCGGGCGCACTGGACGCCGCGTTGTTGCCCATCCAGATGAAAAAGAACCGCCCCGGCGTGCAGCTCACCGTCCTCTGCGAAGAGGCGGCGCTGGAAAAAATCGCCGCGCTCCTTTTCGCCGAGACCACCGCCTTCGGCATTCGGATGGATCGCGTGGAGCGTTGGAAGCTGGATCGCCGGTTTGAAACCGTCGCGACGCCCTTCGGCGAGATTACCGTCAAGCTCGGGCTGCGGGGCGGGGAAGTTGTGCAAATCGCGCCGGAATTCGAGTCCTGCCGCGCGGCAAGCGAACGGAGCGGCCAACCGCTGCGCGCTGTTTACGACGCCACATTGCGGGCCTACTCAAAATAAGCCTTCAGCACGTATTGCTGGATCATCCGGTGGGTGTTGAAGAACGAGCCGTTGAGCGCGATGCAGTGGCGCATGATGTCGATGTAGCGATCCCGGTCGCCATAGTAGAGCGGCAGGATGTCGTCCTCCAGCCGCTCGTAGAGCAGCGCGGCATCGTTTTGGCGCTGGCCATCCCCGTCGCGCGGCAACGCGCCGATGGCCCATCCGGTGACACCTTCGATGCACCCCTCAATCCACCACCCATCCAGCACGCTCAGACTCGGCACACCGTTGAGCGCCGCCTTCATTCCGCTGGTGCCGGAGGCCTCCATCGGGGGCTGCGGCGTGTTCAGCCAGACATCCACCCCGCCCACCATGAGCCGCGCGATCTCCATGTCGTAATGCGCCAGAAACGCCACGGGAATCTCCCGGTGTAACGCCCGCGCAAACTCGCAAATGCGGTGGATGATCTCCTTGCCCTCCTGGTCGTTCGGATGCGCTTTCCCGGCGAAGACAATCTGGATGCGCCCCGCTCCAGCGGCGATCTGCTTGAGCCGCTCCACGTCAGCGAAAAGCAACTCAGGGCGCTTATACGCCGTGGCGCGCCGCGCGAAGCCAATCGTGAACACATCGCAATCCATCCCGGCATTCGACTCGCGGTTCACATAGCGCAACAGTTCACGTTTGCCCGCATGGTGCGCCTGCCAGATTTGTTCCCGAGGGATGCTCAAAGCGCTGCGCAAGCTGAAGTTGTCCTGTCGCCAGCCCGGGATGGTGCGGTCGAAGAGTGCGGCGAACGCATCCGAAGCCCACGTCGCGCCGTGCACGCCGTTGGTGATGGCGTCGATCTCATACCTTGCAAACATTTGCCGCGCCACCTCGCCATGTTTCTTGGCCACGCCGTTCACATAATGGCTCAGGTTGAGCGCAAGGTAGGTCATGTTCACCATCCCCTCGCAGCAAAAGAGTTCCTTCATCTCCCGCATCTCACTGCGACCCAGCACGCCATCCATGAGTTCCAGGGGAAACTGGTCATGGCCCGCAGGAACCGGCGTGTGCGTCGTGAAAACGCAGAGCCGCTTTACGGCCTCCACGTCGTCGCGATTGAAGGCTGCGCGCCCCGCCCTGTGCGCCTCCTCGTCCAGAAGTTCCAAGGCAAGCAACGCCGCGTGCCCCTCGTTCATGTGGTAGCGGGCAATGTTGCGGTAGCCAAGCGCCCGGAGCATCCGCACGCCGCCAACGCCGAGCACCACCTCCTGACAAAGCCGGTAGCGGGCGTCGCCGCCGTAGAGGGAGTCCGTAAGCCGTCGATCCCACTCCGAGTTTTCCGGCAGATCGGTGTCCAGAAAATAGACCAGCACCAGGAATCCGCCCGCCCCGGTCACTTCAGAAACCCACGCGCGGATTTGCACGGGCCGCCCCTCGACCTGCACCGTGGCGCGACCCGGCATCTCCATCAGGAAATCCTCGGGCACCCATGCCACCGGTTCCTCGCTCTGCCAGCCTTGGGCATCCAGCCGCTGGTAAAAATAGCCTTTGCGGTGCAGCAACGACACGGCAACCATCGGCACCTTCATATCCGCCGCGGCGCGGATGGTGTCGCCCGCCAGAATCCCCAGGCCGCCGCTGTAAGTGGGCACGCGGGATTCGATGCCCACTTCCATCGAGAAATAGGCGATCATCGGACGGGCCCTGTTCATGGCGTTCCCTCCTGCTCCATCGCAATCCTTTCGCTTCCCCCGGAGCCACCGGACGGACGGGGATTTTCCTTGCCCGCGCACCTTGCGCTGCCTAGCCTCGGCATCTCCAAGGATCACAACCCAAAACTGTTCGGAAACCGATTCTCTCCTTTTATGAAAAAGTGCCTTCTCGCCCTTGTTGTCGCCTTCGCATCCCCCCTGTTCGCCCTTGCCCAAGAGTCCGCCATTCGCCCGGATATTGAGGAATTGTTCACCGTCATGCGCATGGAAAAAACCATGCAAAACGCCATGGAACAGGTGAAAAAAATGGTTCCACAGATGACGGCCAACACGTTCGGAAAAATGACGGATATGCCTGCGGATGCACTGGAAAAAGCCAAGGCGAGCCAGGAAAAAGTCATGGCCCTCATCCAGGAAGAGATGAACTGGGCAAAATTCAAGCCGATGATCGCTCAGGTCTATGCCGAATCCCTGACTCCCGAGGAGGTCAAAGGCATCACCGCATTTTACAAGAGCCCCGCAGGTCAGGCGTTTCTGGATAAACAACCCGTCATCATGCAAAAAAGCATGGTCATGCAGCAAAAGCTGATGATGGACATGATGCCCAAGATCCAAGCCCTGATGAAGGCGGAGATGGGAGCCGCATCCAAACCGGCCACCCAACCGGCCCAGTAGCCGGCCTGCCACGGCAAACGCGCTTGTTGTTGTCGCCCGGTTTCGTTTACGGTGAGCGTCATAAGATCCGCGATAAGGCTTGACCGCCTTGTCGCCTCCTTGCTTTATGACCACCTCCCTCATCGCCTCCGACAAACGCCATTGCTGGCATCCGTTCACGCAAATGCGCGACTGGTGCGCGCCGGAGCACGAGCCGCTGGTGTTGGTGGAGGGCGAGGGCGTCCTGCTGCGCGACAGCGAGGGGCGCGAGTACATCGACGGCAATTCCTCCATCTGGACCAATATCCACGGGCATCGGCACCCGAAGATCAATGCCGCGATCCGCGAGCAGTTGGAGCGCGTGGCGCACACTTCATTCCTCGGGTTCACCAATCCGCAGGCGATCCGGCTCGCGGAGGAACTGGTGGCGCTTTGGCCACAGGACACGGCGAATCCCCTCACCCGCGTCTTTTTCTCCGATGACGGCAGCACGGCCATCGAGTGCGCCGTGAAGATGGCGGTGCAATGCTGGCAGCACCGGGGGCAGCCGCAGCGCAACCGCTTCCTCGCGTTTACCAACGCCTACCACGGCGACACGATGGGGGCGTCGAGTCTGGGCGGCATCAATGTTTTTCACGGGCGGTTCTCGGCGTTCCATTTCCCCGCGACGCATGTGGCGTCGATGGAGGAACTCCTCGCGCGCACGGAATCGGACTCCGCTGAACCGATCGCACTCGATGAGATCGCCGGGGTGGTGATCGAGCCGCTGATGCAGGGCGCGGCGGGGATGCGGCTCTGGCCCGCCGGGATGCTCGCGCAACTCCGCGCGTGGTGCGACCGCCACGGCGTCTTCCTCATCGCCGACGAAGTGATGACCGGGTTCGGGCGCACCGGGAAGATGTTTGCTTGTGAGCATGAGGGGGTGGTGCCGGATTTCGTCGCGTGCGCGAAGGGCTTGAGCGGCGGCTATGTGCCGCTCGCCGCGACGCTCACCACCGAGGCGGTGTATGAGGCGTTTCTGGGCGAGTATACAGAGATGAAGAGCTTCTTTTACGGCCACAGTTTCACCGGGAATCAGCTCGGGTGCGCCGCCGCGCTGGCAAGCCTCTCCATCTTCCGCGAGGAGCGGGTGTTGGAGCAACTCGCGGGCAAGATCGAAACGCTGGCGCGCGCTCTGGCCACGCTCAAAGAGCACCCCAACGTCGGCGCCGTCCGGCAGTGTGGATTCATGGCCGGGATCGACGTAGTGCAGACCTCGGGCGCGCCCTTTGAGGCCGCCAGCCAAATCGGCGCGCGCATTTGCGTGGCGGCCCGCAAGCATGGCCTGCTCACGCGCCCGGTGACAGGCAACACGATTGTATTGATGCCCCCCTACTGCATCAGCGAAGCGCAGATCGCGCAGAGCGTGGAGGCGATCCGGCTGGGGATTGCGGAGGTCTGCGGGTAGTGGGTGGATCGGCCGCTCCGCGGGCGATGCCGGGAGTGGGCGTCGCAAACAAAATCAGCTCGCTCCGCTCGATGTGCTTTGGAAAATCGCGCCTGCGTTTTCTCGCTCCAAAGTGCGATTTGGCAAGGAGGAGAAAAATCAATGAACCGGCAACCGTTCCTTCTCCTCCACCCTCTCCACAAAATTCCGCAAAATCCGCAGGCCCACGCTCTGGCTTTTCTCCGGGTGGAATTGCGTGCCCGCGACGTTTCCGCGCGCGGCGGCGGCGGCGAAAGGTTCGCCGTAGGTGCTGGTGGCGATGGTTTCCTCCGGGTTCTCCGGCACGGGGTAGTAGGAGTGGACGAAGAAGACGTGCGGGTTTGCGGGAAGCCCGCGCCAGAGCGGGTGGTCGCTGAGGTCGAGGCTGTTCCAGCCGATCTGCGGCACTTTGATGCCGGGCGTGGTGAAGCGGCGCACTTTCCCGGCGAAAAAGCCGAAGCCGCGCGTGCCATCCTGCGCTTCCTCGCTCTCATCGAAGAGGAGTTGGTAGCCGACGCAGATGCCCAGGAAAGGGCGTCCGCTCTCCAGCCAGGCGTGGAGCGGTTCCCACATTCCGCGTGACTGGATGCCCTGCACACAGTCCGCGAACGCGCCGACGCCGGGCAACACGACGGCATCGGCTGCTTTCAGCCCCTCCGGGTCGCCGATGAGTTGCACGTCGGCGCCTTCATGCTGGAGGGCTTTGAAGACGCTGCGGATATTGCCGCTGCCGTAGTCGATAAGAGCGATCATAAGTCAGGCGCTCCGGGGGGAGGCTGGAAGTTTAGAGGACGCCTTTGGTGCTGGGAATGCCGGTGACGCGCGGGTCGATCTGGCAGGCTTGGTCCACCGCCTTGGCGAGGGCTTTGAAGATCGCCTCGGCCATGTGGTGGGCGTCGCGCCCGTAGAGCACCTCGGCGTGGAGGTTCATCCCGGCATGCACCGCAAAGCCGCGCAGGAATTCTTCCACCAGTTGGAAGGGAAATTTGCCAATGGGATCGACCGCCTGCGGCGCGCGGTATTCCAGGAACGGACGCCCGCTGAAATCAACCACGACGCGCGCGAGGGTCTCGTCCATCGGCAGGTAGGCCCAGCCGTAGCGACGGATGCCGCGCTTGTCGCCCAAGGCTTGGGCGAAGGCTTTGCCCAGGCTGATGCCAACGTCTTCGACCGTGTGGTGAAAATCGACTTCGATGTCCCCATCAGCAACCACCTCAAGGTTCACCAGGCTGTGCCGCGCAAAAAGCGTGAGCATGTGGTCGAAGAAGGGAATCTTCGTCGCGATTTTGCTCGCGCCACTGCCGTCCACGGTGAGTTGGACGGAAATGCGGGTTTCGGCGGTGTTGCGTTCGATGGTGGCGTTCCGGCTCATAAGGAAAGTGCAATGGGTTTGCTTAGAAAGAGAACCAACTCTTGGGCGTGGGGGTCGGAGTAGGCGTGGGGGTTGGGGTAGGAGTGGGCGTCGGGGTGGGCGTTGGCGTTGCGGTAGGTTTCGGGGTGGGTGTGGGGGTGGGCTTCTTTTTGAATGCTTCCACTGCTTCCTTGACCTCGGGAATCTGGGCGTTTTGTGGCCAAAGGGTCTCCGCATCCTGAATCTTCACCTCTGCCCCCGACGCGTTCGCCTCTTTCAATGCCGCTTGGGCAACCTTGAGGCTTGTAATGCTCGCGCGCATCTTGGCTACGGGCAGCGCCTCAATCCTCTGCGTTTCAGCTTGAAGGGTGGTCTTGGTCACATCAAAACTCTTGCTCGCTATGGGGGCAAACGGTTTCCATTTGACCCCGGCGCGCTCGGCGGCTGCCATTGCGGCTTCGACGGCGGCAATCTGCGCCTGGCGGGCGGCGATCATCTGGCTCTTCTGCGGCTCCGGCACAAGGACGATCCCGCTGTTAAACTGGCTTTCCTGCTGCCTGGCGGCGGCATTGGCGCGCTCCATCTCAACGGCAAGCAACTTGACGGTGCTTTTGGCCAGCTCGACGGCGTCGGGCAAAGCGGTGGCGCCGGGATAGGTTTTTTCGATTTGATCAAAGGTGTTCAACGCCGCAACGAAATCGCGGCGGGAAACCTGATCCCGCATTGTCTCCAACTGCATCTGTGCATGGAGTTGGTATTTGTTTTTTACGAATTCCTCATGCGTATACCAGCAGTTGTCCCATTTGACGTCTTTGGCTTTCACGCGCTCCTGTTCTCCCTTGAAAGCCTTTAGTTTGTCTTGCACCGCCCCAGTGCGGGGACTCTGCGGGTAGGTCTTCAAAAAACCTTCCAAGGATTTCACAATCGCCACATAACTGCTCTTCGGAAGCGAGTGAGACTCAAGCTGGCAGCCCTTGATTGTCTGGTAGGCGATTTCATCCGCCGGAGTTTTCGATACGGTCTGCACCTCTTTTTTGGCGATGGTCTTCTGGTCGGTGATTCCCGAGGCAACCGTCACGTCCATGACGATTTCTTGATCGGTTTCGCTAAGAACCTTTCCTTCAAGGGCTTCTCCGGATTTCAACGTCACGGTGTCGGCCAGGATCAAAACGGCGGATGCCAGAAAGACACTGACACAGACGACAAACTGGGGCTGGGGAACCTTCATAAAGCAAATAGATAAGCGGATAACGCCGCCGCGTGCAAGCGTAAGAACCCCTGAAAAGAATGGGGGTGAATGAATCCTTGGCGTGCAGGGGTTGAATGGCGTAGCCTTTATGGCTCAGTTCCCCAAGGGGGGGCTGAAACGAACACCTATTGTGAAAATCGACCCTTCGCTCCACCAATCGAAGAAGCCGGACTGGCTGCGAGTCCGCTTTCCCGCCAACCCGATGTATCAGTCCACCAAGTCGCTGATCTCCGATCTGCACCTGACGACGGTTTGTGAAGAGGCCCACTGCCCAAACCGTGGGGAATGCTGGAGCAGCGGAACCGCCACGTTCATGATTGCCGGAGAGCGGTGCACGCGAGCCTGCGGTTTCTGCGCAGTGGATACCGCCAAGCCCTTTCCGCTTGATCCCGACGAACCGCGCCGCGTGGCCGAGGCCATCGGGCGGCTCAAACTCCGCCATGTGGTGCTCACTTCCGTGTGCCGGGACGACTTGGAGGATGGGGCGGCAGAGCATTTCGCGCAAACCATCCGGGGCATTCGCGCGTTGGATCCCGCGCTCATTATTGAAGTGCTCACACCGGACTTCAACGGGCGCGCCGAGTCGCTGCAAACCGTGGCCGATGCGCGGCCCAACGTCTTTAACCACAACATTGAAACCGTGGAGCGGCTCACCCCGCTCGTGCGTTCCCGGGCCAAATACCGGCTCTCACTCCAGGTGCTCCGGGATTTCAAGGGCATCGCCCCCAACATCACCACCAAGAGCGGCCTCATGCTCGGCCTGGGCGAGCAGGAAGAAGAGATTCTCGCCGCCATGGACGATCTCCGCGCAGCGGGCGTGCAAGTCCTGACGCTCGGCCAATACCTGCGCCCCACACCGGAACATCTCCCCGTGGTCGCGTATATCCACCCGGACAAATTCGCGGAATACAAAAAAATCGGCTTGGAGAAAGGCTTCCAGCATGTTGCCAGCGGCCCCTTGGTGCGCAGCTCCTACCACGCGGCGGAATTTGACCCCACAGCGCAATGACACCAGAAACCGAGCAAAACACGTTCTCCCCGGCAAAGGTCGCGGCCTTGATCCCCGCCTACCGCGAAGCCGCGCACATTCGCGAAGTCGTGCAGCGCGTGCGCGCGCAACTGGAGAACGTCCTGGTGGTCGACGACGGCTCTCCTGACAACACAGCGGAACTGGCCCGCCAAGCCGGGGCCGAGGTGATTGTGCACGCCCAAAACGCGGGCAAGGGAGCGGCGATCAAGACCGGATTCAAGGCGCTGCTGGAACGGGGTTTTGATTACGTGCTCATCCTGGACGGCGACGGCCAGCATCTTCCCGAGGAGATCCAGCACTTCCTATCCGCCGCCACCGCAACGCCGTGTGGCCTGTTTGTGGGGAACCGGATGCACAAAACCGACGGGATGCCGCTGGTGCGCCTGCTCACCAACCGCTTTATGTCGTGCCTGATCAGTTGGCTGTGCCGACAGCCCATCCCAGACACGCAATGCGGCTTCCGAATGATTCACCGAAACGTGATTCCAAGTCTTTACTGCGAGAGCAACGCCTATGACTACGAGACGGAAATGCTCTTCATTGCCTCACGCGACGGGCACCGCATTGGCAACGTGCCGGTCAGCACCGTTTACGGCAGCGAAACGAGTAAAATCCATCCGCTGCGCGACGGCATCCGTTTCGCAAAGCTCATGACCCGGTATTGGTAGGGACGGCACTCCGTGGCGTCCCTACCCTTCCGTCTTTGGGCGCGGACGGTAAAACACGGCCACATGGCCGACAACCTGCAACAGCGCGCTGCCGGTGGACTCGGCGATGCGTTCGGAAAGCTCGCGGCGTTCCTCTTTGAAATCGGCGAACTTGATTTTGATCAGTTCGTGCAAGGCCAGTTCGCGCTCGACGCTGGCAAGAAAAGCGTCGCCCACGCCGTTGTGCCCCACTTTGAGGACGGGTTCAAGAAGTTGCGCCTTGCCTTTGAGGCGGCGGCGGTCGGCGGGTGTCAGTGTCGGTTGCAAGCGCACAAAATGGCCTGCCCGGCGCAAGAACTCAAGAACGGAAAGAAGCCCATCTGCGAACCTTGGTTTATATGAAGCTCATTTCTTTCATCCGTTTGCCCCTTGTTCTGGCGACGCTCTCCCTCACAGCACAAGCCGGGGTGTTCAAGGCAAATCCAGAGCCGGCCACTCCTTTTCTGGAACATCCGCGAGCCATGCGAGCCGACCCAGCACGCGCTCCCTTTGACAAAAACTGGGTGAATCCCTCCACCCGCTCCTGGGAAAGCGTAAAGGGCTTCGACCGCGTGGTCATCCTTCCAGTCAATACCTCTTACTTGAAGGCAACGCCCGAGCAGCGGGCGGATGCGGCCAAAATGGCGGCCTATATGCGCGAACAGTTCCAAAGCGAGTTCGCACGCGGAGGCAAATATCACGTGGTGGGGCAGTCCGGGCCCAAAACGCTCAAAATCGAACTGGCGCTGGTTCAGTTGAAGCCGACGAATGTGGCTGGAAACGTGCTTAGCACCGGAGCCGGGGCGGTGGTGCCGGGGGCGAATCTCATCGGCTCGCAGTTCACACACGGCGGGATTGCCTTCGAGGCCAAGCTGCGCAACGGCCAGACGGGCGAGCTGCTTGCGGAATATGCGGACAGCCAGAAAGATAAAATGTCGCTGCTCTCCTTCCGGGATTACTCTGCCAACGCGCACAGCCGCCGGGCCATTCAGGACTGGGCCCGGCAAATGGAGGAACTCACGTCAACCTCCGCGAGCCACAAGGTTCCCGGCGCGATGCGCCTGACGCTCAACCCGTTCTGAAAAGGAAGGATCAAATGAGGAGGAGCGTTGCAAGACGCTCCTCGTTCCCAATCTCCTGATTGGGAATGAGCTTGTCTTGGAAACTCTGTTTCCTCTTTGCGGGGCTATGTCGCATTCGTAGCCTTTTCGAAACAGAGTTTCGTAGGCACTTGCGTTCCCAATCAGGAGATTGGGAACGAGGGTAAATCTGCGGATCACTCTTCCCTCTATTTCGCCAAAAAATAGCCCCGCTGTTTTGCCGAGATGGGGTGCCCCAGCTTTTCCAGCACTTGCAGCATGTCCTCCCACACCTTCCGTTTTTCGCTCAGGGACTGGTTGCGCAGCAGGTAGGCGGGATGATAGGTGGCCATGAGCGGGGTGCCTTTGAAGGAATGCCAGCGGCCCCGGACATCGCGCATTACCACCGGGTGGCCAAGCAGCCCTTCCATGGCGGTGGCGCCCAGGGCAACAAGGCATTTGGGCGCGATAATCTCGATCTGCTCCATGAGATGCGGCAGACAGGTCGCCATTTCCTCGGGACGCGGCTTGCGGTTGCCGCTTTCGCCCGGGGGCATATCCGGGCGGCATTTAAGGACGTTGGCGATGTAAACATCGTTGCGGGTCAGCCCCATCGCTTCAATGATTTTTGTGAGCAACTGGCCTGCTTTGCCCACAAACGGTTCGCCCTGCAAATCCTCGTCCTCCCCAGGCGCTTCCCCCACAAACATCAGCGCGGCTTCGGGATTGCCCACTCCAAAAACAACGTGGGAGCGACGGGCAAGGAGATGCGGGCATTTGGTACACGGAAGAACACGCTGGCGCAACACTTCCAGCCGTTCAGCTTTGGAACCGGAACCCGCAGCAACAACGGCTGATGACGGGCTTTCCGGTTGGGAAGGGGCGGCTTTTGCGGAAATGAGGCGTTCCAACGAGGCCCGGGATGCACGCGCGACAGGAGCGGCGGTTTCGCTGAATCCGGTAAGCGCATCATGGACAAGAGCGGCGGCCTGTTTAAAGGAGTTCATGGGTAGGGGCTTATTCATGACTGCCCGGCTCCCTTGGTTCAAATCTATTCCGTTGCGAGGACGAATTCCTTCTCACGTCGATTTGGATTGATAAATTTTTTGTATTTTATAAGAATAAGCATTCCGAATCTTTGACATGCGACCGCGCCCCCTTTTTCAGCGTGCGGCGCCTTGCCGAAGGGCCGGAATTCTCAAAAATACACTATAAAGAGCGAAGATGAGCCATTTATCGTATTTTTTTGCGAGAATCCCAAGCGCGCTTGTGGCGGTGCTTCTGGCTTCCCCTTTTTCCACGGGCCTGTGCGCTACTCAGAGCCTGCCGGATGAAACCCTTCTGAAATACGAGGCGCCATCCCATTCGGAAGAGCAGGAAAATGCGGAGCAATTGGTTTACATCGAACACATCAGCACGGCAACAAGTCAACGCAACCGCAATGTGGCCATGGTTCTCGGGGTGCTGTTTTTATTTGGCGCGTTTTGTGCGCTTTGGGCTCAGAACACCGCCCGAAACTCCTTTCACTGGTTCTGGATCGGGTTCCTCTTGAACCTCGGCGCAGTCTTGCTCATTCTCTGGATGAACCCGAGAAAACGCAAAAAGCGGGTGCGCAAATATCGCGCCGTGATGGATTTCTGGAATCTGGTTCAGCGTTGAACCCTGCTTCTCCGGCAAACACCTACAGGTTCAAGCATGCGCCCGATTGCGACCGCCCGCCCGTAGTGTGGGTATGAAATGCGAAGTCTGCGGGAATGATTACGACAAGGCCATTGAAGTTATCGTGGAGGGCGACGTCCACCACTATGACAGCTTCGAGTGCGCCATTCATGCGCTTGCTCCCGAGTGCGCTCATTGCGGGTGCAAAGTGATTGGCCACGGCGTCCAGGCCGGGAAGGAGGTCTACTGTTGCGCCCACTGCGCCTCCCATGCCGGAGTGGTGGGAATCCACGACCGCGTTTGACCCCCTCTGCCCATCGACAAGGCTCCCCCCTTGCGCACAGCACCATTAAAAAAGGCGCTCCGGGTTCACCAGAGCGCCTCAAATTTGTTCGTTACTCCGTGGGGGACTAAGCGGCAACTGCCACCGGGTCCACGTTCACGCGGCGGCCTTCGCGGTCGAAACGGACGGTGCCGTCGATCATTGCAAAGATCGTGTAATCCCGGCCAATGCCGACTCCGCGGCCTGGCAGAAACTTCGTCCCGCGCTGGCGGATGATGATGTTGCCCGCGACAACCGTCTGGCTGCCGAATTTCTTGACGCCCAAGCGTTTGCTAACGCTATCGCGTCCGTTCTTTACACTGCCTTGACCTTTCTTATGAGCCATAAAATGTCTAAAAAATTAAGCGTTGATTGCGGTGATTTTGACCTTCGTCAGTTTCTGACGGTGGCCAACCGTGCGGTGGTAGCCCTTGCGGCGGCGATACTTGAAAGCGATCACCTTGTCGCCCTTGGTCTGGGCGATCACTTCTGCGGACACCGTAGCGCCCTTGAGGGCGGCTGCGTCAGACTTGATCTCCTCGCCATTGGCGTAGAAAAGAACGTCCGCGAAGCTGGTCTCGGTGCCCGGTTGGACCTCGAGTTTCTCAACTTCGATCACATCGCCCGTGGCGACCTTATACTGTTTGCCGCCGGTTTTGATAATTGCGTAAGCCATAGTCGTCTCCAAAAGAAAGGTGGGGAAAGTGCCATGCCTTGCCTCTCTTGACAAGGGCTTTCTCACAAAAGTTTCACCTTTTTTCGCGTGCGAAGGCGAATCCCTCCTCCTCCAAAGCCCCTTCAAACGCCTCGAACTCCACCGCCTCCCCCTCCCGGTTGCGCACAGAGCAGATGTGAAGGGCCTCTGCGTCGTCCGGCTCGGTCGGCGCGCCGAACGCATCCCGCAGCCCGCGCCAGGGAGGAAAATAGACCGCCTCCACCTCCAGCGCCTCCCCGGTCTCGGGATGCGCCGTCTCAAACCAAAACATCGCTACAAGAGCTTCACCTTCCAGAGTTCCGTGCGCCAAACCCCGCCCTTCCAGCGCACCGAGGATCCGGCAACGGTGGCGTAATTACCGATCAACGCCTCGTAAGCCGTGCGGCTGGGCGTGCTCTGCGGCACCGTGACGGAAACAGATGCACTGCTCGCAGTGTAAGCAAAATGCTCGCCATTGGTCAGCACCTCGCTCACGGTGAATCCGAGCGGGTAACTCCACGAGACCGGCACAATCTCCATCAACTCCGGTTCCACCTCCTCATACCCAAAGCTCACCTCCACCCGCGCCGCCACCGTGCGGCTGAAAGCCTCCCGCTTGGTCACCCCGCCGTCCCCCACGGGATCAAAGCCGTAGAAGAGCCCGGGAAACCGGAATGCGTGCTGTTTGTGCTCCACATAAGCTGCCGGAAGCGCATCCAGGCTGGTCACGATCTGAATGCTCCGCCACTTGTTGACCACGTTGTGCTTGCGATCCAAAACCAGCGGGCCATCCGCGGGCAACGGCGCATCGGCAGCCACCATCCGCCGCGTGGAGGTAATGGGTGTGCGCGTCTCCGGCTCCAGCGATTTCCCGGTCAGAACCGGCCATTGCACTGAGGTGGTTCGCTTGCGCGCCGTCTGCGCATCCTTGGGTTCCACCACGCTTTCCAGCACATCGAGGCCGGAATCCGCGGGCGTCCCCGTAGCGACATCCTGCGTCGTGGTCGTCGCCGCCGCGCCCCAGGTGGTCGAGCGCACGGCCTCGCCCAGGAGCGCCAACCCCGGCAGCTTGCGGTAAGTGCGGCGCATACTCAGCGCCCCGTCGCGCCCCATCACCGGCTCCTGCCAGACCAGGCGGTGTTCAGGCGCTTTGGGATGCGGCGAACCATACGCCGCCTCCACTTCGGAGACCCCGCTCACCGCCACTCCGGCGCGAACAGGCACTTCCTCCACCAATTCAAAATCGCAGGCATCCTGGGTGGGAAAACGAAACGGAAGATATTGAGAAGCCATGGGAAAAAGTTGAGAGAGAATAAGTTGAGAGTTGAAAGAAGGAACCCGCTCGCAAGATTGGATTTCTCATTAACACCGGGCTTCAGCCCGGTGAGAGTTGACGTAGTGCAACCAAGCCGTTTCAACGGCTTGCCGCCGGGGCGGCGGATGCAAATTCATCTAAACCCCGTTTCCATCATTGCCGCCGGACACTCACCCGCCAGCCCCATCAAAATCCGCAGCGCACACGCCGCCTGCCGCTCGATCTCCGGCTTGGCCGACGGTGGCTGAAAACTCGGGTGCGTCGAAAACCGGCGCAGCGCCAGCGGCAGCAGCACGGATTCCTCCCACCCGCTCGGCAGCAACAGCGCCACGCCGGGATCGCTCACCGCCCCCACATCCGCCGCCGTCACCACAGGGCAGCTCTCCGGGTACAACGCCCGCACTCCACGCGGCGCAAGCCCCCACAACTCCTGCAACGCCCCGTTGATGCACGCCACCACGTCGTCCAGATCGCCCCCGCGCGCCCCCGCCTGCAACAGCGGGCTGGTGTTGGAAACGTCACCGGGGTCAAACGCCGTCACGCCGATATGTTTGGCCAGGCGCAAAGCCAGTTGATGAACCGTTAAACTCATAAATAAATCAAAGCTCCGTTGAATGTGAACCGCGTCCCCGCCGCTTCACCGGCTCCGGCGCGGCCTCCTTGTGCGTGAGCGACTCCGCAAACACATGCGGCTCCACTTGTTCCTCCGCGAGCAGGTTGCCCAGCAACGGCCAGATGTTGGCCGCCTTGTGAACATCCACCCGCTCCGCGAGATAATCCTCAATACAGCGGTACGCGCGCACATGGGAACGGGTGGGCCGGTTGTAGCGAAAAACGTAAGAGCGCCCGCTCCAACCGGACTGGACGAGATACTTGTGAAAGGCGCTTTCGCCCAAAATTTCGAGACAAAAAAACATAAAGAAAAGTGAGAATTGCCAAAGTGAAATGGATCATCGGAAGAAACAGCCGTTGCGGGGAGGGGAGATCCCTTCCCCACCCCGCATTGGCCACTCCTCACCTCAAACAAACCGTGCCACGTGAGCGGCGCGCGAAGCCGCCGCATCGCGCGGTAGCGCGAACCGCAACTGGCCTCAGGCCAGCATGGGCGCGTTAGCCACGCTCACCGCATGCTCCACCAACACATAACCACGCGGCTGATTGCTCCCCGTGATCCCCGAATCGCGCCGCACTTGCTGGCCGTAAATCGACTGGTAAGCCCAGCCCATCCGGTGGCCGTAATCCGACGTGTTCTGCACCAACTCGTGGCGCAGCGAACCGTAAGCGCGCAACCCGGCGCCCGCGCCCATGCACACGCTGTAGCCAATCGGCACGCCGTTCTTGTTCGCCTGGAGCACCACCGAGCCGGTCGGGTGAACGTCCGTGTTCTTCGCGGCATTCCACGTCACGCCGCCCAGCGTCGTCACGCGAGCGCCGGAAGCAGCGGAGCCAAGGCGGTTGCTCACCGTGATCTTGTTGCCGTCGTTCGCCGAACCCGTGTAGCTGTAGAAGCCCCACTTGCCCTTGTCCGCGCCGCTCACATTCACCACCACAAAGTAGTAAGTGTTTGCGTCGCTGCTCGTCACGCTGTCGGTTTCGAGATAACGATAAGGCGCGCCGCTGAAGCACTCGAAATACTTGTTCGCGGTGCCAGAGGAAGCGCGTCCGCCGCCGGTCACGGCAATCGCCGTTGTGCCCGCCGCGATGGCATCGCCAAGCAGCGCCTTCGGCAGGAGCGGACTCCCGATCGGCCCTGGAGTATCCGCATCGACCACCTTGTGATGCAGGATCGTCGAGCCGTTCCAGCGGGTATAACCGCCGCGGAAGAGCACGTTCTCATCCCCGCGCGTCCCGGCGCTCTGCTGCGCCTGGAGCCAGCTTGAGCTGTTCGCCAGCGGCGCGAGCGAATCCTCGGTGGCCAGGAACAGATACTCGAACACCTTGGAATAACCCGTCGCCATGATGTTGACCGGGCGCGCGCCGATGGACGTGGCAATCGCGTTGGACTGCGCGATGAGGCCCGTGGAAAGCGCGTCGTCCGCCGTCAAATCGTCGCGGGTCGCCTTGTTGTTGGGGCGGATGGTGTTCAGCCCCACGCCCGACGTAATGAATTTCATCAGCAAATCGCGCTGGCGTTTGCGGCCCAGCCACTTCGCCACAAGCGGCGCGGCAGCGGCCTCGATGCTCCGGCCCGCGGCCAAAAACTCGATGTCCTTCTTCGTGAGCCCCACCGCGTGGCGGATGAAGTCCACCTGGCACGAGTAACTCCCGATCGTGAGCGCCTCCTCGTTCCCCTCCAGCACCTCGTCGCCGTGGACGCCGTCGCCACCGAGGGACGCAATAGTATTGAAAAATACCTTATCCCCGCCGCCCTTGGAGAGATCGGTCTTGATCCAGACCGGGCGATCCGAGTTTTCGTCCCCTTCCAGCAGCGAGAAGAGGTCTTCCTCCTCCACAGCCAAGTCGATGAAGCGAGAAAAAAGCTGACCGACATTGCTTGCAGCAACCGCCCGGTAAGTTTCCAACCCGGTCGCCGTGATATGATTTCTAGTAGGCATGTATCCTTTGTCTTTCTTTGGTTGTTCATGCACCGGACGAACGCCCGGCGTTGGTTAAAAAATTCTGCGAGCGCGATCTTCTCCGCTCCTCGTTCCCAATCTCCTGATTGGGAACGCACTTGTCTTCGAATCTCCAGATTCGTCCGCGTCGATCACCAAACCGGCGCAGATCGTAAAAAACTCGTCCTCTACCGCTTCAGCAAAGCCTCAAACGGCGTCCCAATCTCCCGCATCAACTCCAGCATCTCCCCCGTCGATTTCGCCCCCGACACCCGCCGTTCCAGCGTCGTCACCGGCGATTCCACCGGCGCGCCACCCGTCGGCATCGGCCTGACACTCCGGCGCGGCGGCGGCGTCGCAGGCTTGGCGGGAGCAGGCGTCGCTTGCGCAACCGCCGCGCGTTTGGCATAACCCAGCACGCGCGCCATGCGTCGTGCAATCTTGAGTTCCGCCTGCGGATCGCTCGCCAGCGGGCTGTTCGCATCCAGCAAATAAGCCATCTCCTCCTGGCACGCCTCGAAAAGCTCCGTCCCCTCCGTCAGCGCATCCGGGAACTCCCGTGCCACCGACTCATGCGCCTGCTTGCGTTCTGCGACCTCAGCCGCCTCATCTGCCGCTGGGTCGCTTTCCAGTGTCGGCGTTTCAGCCACTGGCTCCTCCTCCACCACAAGCACCTCACCAATCTCCTCGTTTTCCGCCATGCGTTCGAGAAGCTCCGATTTCTCGCGTTCCTTCTCACTTCCCGCACCCGCGACGGGTGCGGCCTGCATTGATTCCACGGCCTCTGGGGCCAGTTCGGGTTCCATTCACGCCACCATTCGCCACCGCCCGCAAAAACCGCAAGCGCAGGCAGCGCAAGGCGCGTCAAATTCCTGAATCAAAGATGAATGAAGAAGAGAGAAAGGCATCCACAGATTTCGCAGATTTACACAGATTTTTCAGAACGGAGAATTCCTTAACCCGAAGGGTTTACAGACAATAGCCGGGGGTTGAGCGAAGCGACACCCCCGGTTTGCAATCCCAGCATTTCACCCCAACGGGGTGGCAGATCGATTCACTGATCCTACCTCACCCTATACTTTACCTGCCTTGAAAGCAGCCACCGCACCCCGAACATATCCACCGTCGCCTTGATGGCCCGGTTGCCCAGCCCATACTTGCTCACCCCCGCTGTCCGGGGCCGGTGGTTCACCGCCACCTCCACGATCCGATGCCCCGCCCCCTTTACCAGCGCCGGAATGAACCGGTGCATCCCGTAAAATAGCACCAGCGCGTCACGACATTCGCGGCGCATCGCCTTGAGCGTGCAACCGGTGTCGCGCACGCCGTCCTTGGTAAACCGGCTCCGCACAAAATTCGCCACGCGGCTGGTGATCTGCTTCACCACCGTGTCCTTGCGTTTGGCGCGGTAGCCGCACACCAGATCAGCCCCTTTTTCAATCTCGCCGAGCAGCATCTTGATGTCCGCCGGATCGTTCTGTAAATCCCCGTCCAGCAGTGCAATCACCTCGCCGCGGGCCGCGTGAATCCCCGCGTACATCGCTGCGCTCTGCCCCGCGTTCTTTTCAAACGCCAGCAAGCGCACCTCGGGCCGCGTCTCCACCCGGCTCACCGTCGCGTCCTTGGAACCGTCGTCCACAAACACAATCTCGTAGTTGAGTCCCTCCAGCGCGGCATGCAGCTCCCTCTGGAGCGTCTCCATATTGTCCTGTTCGTTGAAAAGCGGGATCACTACCGAAACGGTAGGCGTTGTGGTCTGGTTCATAGCGGCAAACTCCGGTAATTATGGCAGGCGAAGACCCAAATCAAGCGCAATGGCGTTCCGCGCCGTTCTTCCTGCCACGTCGCCACCGGTTCCACCCGCTCAAATCCTTTCTTGATCGCCGTCGGCAGCCGGCCTTGTTGATCCGAAATAAACAGCGCGTCGCGCCCTTGAAACAGGCTGATCCCCCAATCCTCGCTCGCGTATTCGTCCATCGGCAGCGTGGGATCAATCGCCAGCATCGCGCGGATCAAACCTCGCCGCCGTTCCGCCATCTGCCCACCCTCCGGCTTGGCCGAACCCGGAGCATCCAACTCCTTCAACGCCGCCTCCAGCGCCTCGCGCTTCACCGCATCCGCCACCTTCGGCAGCAGGGCGCGCGCAATTTCCGGCGGCTCCGTCATTTCGTCATAGCGGCCCCAGAACGAATACTGATTCTCAATCGCCTGCGACTCCGGGAAATAAACGGGCGGATGCCCCGGCCCCTCCACCCGTTTCTCCGGCAGGTAAAACGCCAGGATCGAAACCGTCTGGCACCGGTTCGCAATCAAAAACAACGGCTTGCCCGTCTCCCGCTCCATCTTGCGCCGCAGATCGTCCACCGCAATCGCCGTCGTCTGCCATCCCCGCAGTTGCCCGCTGGGATCGTATTTATAAGGCCAGCGCACCCCGAGCCGCCGCACCGCGTCCGTGTTCACCAACACCAAGCTCATCGCCAACCCCACCCCCAACGCCGCCAGCGCAAAACGCCGCGCCGCCACGTTCCGTTGCGCCAGACCATGCCAGAACGCCACCGTCCAAATCCCCAGGCTCACGAACGCCGGAGCCGTCCCATTCACCCCGCCACATTGCTTGAGCGAAAGCACGCAATACACCCCCAGCAGCGGCAGCGCAAAAAGCGCGAGAAATTTGTAGCGAAAATCCGCCCAATCCCCGCGACATCCCCGCCAAAACGCCCACAGCATTCCGCCAAAAATCAGCGGCGAATAAACCCCGAAATGCAGCCCCAGAAACAACAGCAAGTCCTGCGGTTTGAAGTGCGGCCCGCCCCGACTGCTTAAATGGTCCATCGTGATCCAGTCGTGCTGCACATTCCATAACACCGGCGGAATCAGCGCCAGCGCAAACACCCCCAGCATCACCCAGAACCCCGGGCGCACAAACTCCCTCCGGTATCGGGCCGTCACCAACAGCACCACCCCCATCGAGAGCAACTCCATCGCGTTCGTGTATTTCGACAAAAAACCGAATCCCAAGCACAGCCCCGCCAGCGGCCAGTAACCCGAAAACTTCGGCGACCGCTCCAGCGCCAGCCAGAACGCCCAGAGCGCCGCAGCCCAAAAGAAAATCGAAAGCGCATCCGGCGTCATCAGCAGCGCACCCGCATTGAAAATCGGCGTGAAATTCAGCAGCAGCACCGTCCACATCGCCACAGATTCCCCATACAGCCGCCGCGCCAGGCCAAACAGAATCAAGCTCGTCCCCAGCGCCAGAAACGGGGCCAGCAAGCGCACCCCCATCTCCGTTGGCCCCAAAAGCGCCGTCCCGGCGCGGATCGCCAGCGCCACCCCCGGCCCCTCCGAGGCATACGCCCAGTCCAACCGCTGCGACCACTGGTAATAATACGCCTCGTCCGGCGAAAGCTCCACATGCCCCGCCAGAAAAAGGCGCGTGCCCGTCAGCACCAGCAAAAAAGCAAGCAACCAGCGGTTCATGCCACGCCTTCTGCCGTTTGCACCGCCCCCTTCACAAGCAAGCTCGGGTGCCGCTTGGATAACGCAGGCGCGACACTCCCACCCCAACGCCGCCAAGCCCCCTCCGCCGCCGCAACTCCCAGCACGCCCAGCCCCGTCCCCAAAAACACCGAAGCCAGCACATCACTCGGCCAGTGCGAACCCGTATAAATCCGCGAATACCCGACACCTGCCGCCACCAGAAAATAAAGCCAGCCCCAGCGCCGATAAAACAAAGCCAACACCGCAGCCGCAGCAAAATTATCCAATGTATGATTCGAAGGGAACGAACGTCCCGCAATCACCCCCGCCTCGGGCTGCGAAATCCGCACCATCGGCGGCTGCAAAACCGCCAAAAAGCGCGGCTGCATCTTCTTCAAATCCACCACGCGCGCCGCTTCCACCTGATTGGGCCTGGGGCGGTTCACCCAGTGTTTGAGCCCATTTCCCACCACCCCGTCCGTCACCCCCACCACCAGCAAGAGCACCAGCAGCATCGCGCGCGATTTGAAACATCCAGCCACCGCAATCCCCACGATAGCAAGGAGCAACAACGGACACCATGCGTCGAAGCTGGAAAGCGTCGCCATCAACCGGTCGAGCCCGGGGCTCGTCCACGCCGCATTAACAAATGAAAAAAGGGTTTGATCCATGCCCGGTAAAGAAGAGACTGGCTACATTATGGCCTCTCCAAAACAAGTAAAGTCACGAATCGCCGCCCTCCTGCTTCTCCTCCCGCTGGCGGCCGCTTCCCTCGCTTCCGAGCCCCCCCCCACCGCCCGCGAACTCCTCGCTCTCGTGCGCGCCAACCAAGCCTCCCAGGAACGCAACCTCGAAGGCAAACTCCGCCCGTACAGCAGCGAAGAAAAAATCATCATCCCCTTCCGCCTCTACCTGCGCGGCGACACCATCACCTACCAATTCACCGACAAACCCGAAGCCCTTGTCCTGCATTTCGGGGAAAAAACCTCCCGCCTTGAACACGTCTTCGGCAGCGGGAAAACCGAAAAAATAACCGGCGCCAAACTGGACGACCCCGTGCGCGGCACCGACATCAGCTACGAAGACCTCGCCCTGAAATTCCTCTACTGGAACAACGCCGTTGTCGAGCCCGAGAAACACGACCTCATGATGCGCTCCTGCTGGATTGTCCGCGCCGTCCCCTCCTCCAAAGGCGAGTCGCAATACGACATGGTGCGCCTTTGGATTGAGTCTACCGGCGGCCTCCTCCAAGCGGAATGCTATAGCGGCGGCAAACTCATCCGCCGCTTCTCCGTGCGCAGCGTTCAGCATGTCTCTACTGGCGGCTACATCCTCAAATCCATGGATGTCCAACGTGTGGATGAGAAAGGCCAAGGCCGCGCTCCCACCCGCCTTGAAGTGCGCCAGGAGTGAGTCCAAGCTCAGCGGAAAATCTCGCGCAAAGAAGGCAAAGAAGGCAAAGAAGAACGATTCTTTAACCCGCAGGGTTTATAGAAAATAGCCGGGGGGTTGAGCGAAGCGACACCCCGGAATAGCGCAATGAGCTTTTCACCCCGCAGGGGTGGCAGACTCACTCACCTCACCCGTGCTTGCGGTTAAAATTCGCCTTTTCCCGATCCATCTCCCGCTTCTCCGCGTGATCTTTCAAGCTCGCGCGCTTGTCCCGCGCCTCCTTGCCCTTGGCGATCCCGATCTCCACCTTCACCTTCCCCTCTTTCCAATACATCCGCAGGCCCACCAGCGTGTGACCCGCCACATTGGACGCCTCAAAAAGCTTGTTGATCTCCGCCTTGTGCAACAGCAGCTTGCGCGGACGCTTGGCCACGTGCTGCTCAAAACTCGCCCGCACGTAAGGCTGGATATCCGAGTCGTACAAAAACACCTGCCCGTTCTCCACCCGGGCGAACGCCTGGTTGAGATTGGCAAACCCGCCCCGGATGGACTTCACCTCGGTCCCCTTCAATTCGATCCCCGCCTCAAACCGTTCGAGGATGTGGTAATCGTGAAGCGCCCGGCGATTGACTGAAATTTCGGCAGACATGCAAACTGGAGCGCCGCCCCAGCATGCGCCAAAGCGGCCAAAACGGCCTAGGCAGCCGCGATTTCCTCAGCCGTGAGGAATTCGTAACTGATTTTACCTTCGATGATTTCGCGCAGCGCCGTGTCGGCGTAATCAAGGCGCACCCCCACCTCAACCATCGGGCGATGCCCCTGGCTGAGCTGACGCACGCGCTTCGAGACAACGTTGATCAGAACCTGCTGGTTCGGAATCACTTTCATGGCTTCATCAAGAAGAGAGGTGGTCATATATTATGGAAAAAAGGAGTGAAAAACTAAAAGTGCAGCCCCGGTTTGTCAAATGAAATCACTCTATTCGCAGGCGATCTTCAATCGGCGCACAAGATCGTCCTGCGAAAGGTTGTGCAGGGCATCCAAAAAGTGGACTTGCAGTGTGCCGGGGCCGGAAGCCTTTTCCGCGGCCATCTCGGCGGCCACCTTCATCACCGCCATCCCCGCCGTGGCGGCATCCAATGGGGAAGCCGCCACCGCCGCGAACGCCCCCACCAATGCGCTGGAGGTGCAGCCCATGCCGGTGATGCGCGGCATGAGCGGCGTACCGCCGGAAATGCGCACATCGGAAGCGCCGTCCGTCAGAAAATCCGTCGCCCCGCTCGCCACCACCACACAGCCCAGCGACTTCGCCAAGCTACGCGCGGCCTCTGCGGCCTCATCGGGCCGGTGCGTGCTGTCCACGCCCTTGGTGGCTCCCGCCGCTCCCGCCAGCGCCATGATCTCCGAGGGATTGGCGCGCAAAATCGCCGGACGCTGCGTCTGGATCAAAGCCAACGCCGTCTCCGTACGCAGCCGCGACGCCCCCGCACCCACCGGGTCGAGCACAATCGGCACCCCGCGTTTGCCCGCAGCGGCAGCCGCTTGCCCCATGCTCTCGATCCAGCAGGAATCCAGCGTGCCGATATTGAGCACCAGCGCCGAGACAATCCCCAGCAGTTCATCCAGTTCCTCTGCAGCATGCGCCATGATCGGCGACGCCCCAAGGGCCAGCAGCGCGTTGGCGGTCACGTTCATGACCACAAAGTTGGTGATATTGTGAACCAGCGGAGCCTTTTCACGAACCGCGCTTAGATCCCGCCCGATGCTTTCCGCGTTTTTCATCGTTTTTTCAAAACAATCCGCTTCATGCGGGCTTCGTCAGGAGGACTCCACGTCTGCACCTGCGGGTCGTCCTGGAATGCGTGGTGGATCAGCCGCCGGTCATACGAATTCATCGGCTCCAGATGCACAGGCATCCCCGTCGTGCGCACCGTTTCCGCCAGCTTGCGCACCCGGGTCACCAGCGAATCATTGCGCATCTCCCGGTAGTGCTCCACATCCACCTGAACCCTCGGGCTCGTGGCATCCTGCGCCTGCAACACCCGGTTCACCAGATACTGCAAATCATCAATAGTCTGCCCATTGTGGCCGATCAGAGACTCCTTCTCCGACGTGTAAACCTGGAGCGTCAGCCCCTTCTCGGCCTCGACTTCCTTGATTTCACACACGAAGCCCAGGCAACCGAGCATCGTATCGAGAATCTCCTTGGGGGTTTGTTTCATGGGCGTGAACTAGCGGCGGTTTTTCTTGTTCGCAACCCCCACCTTCACCAACTCCGGCATCGGCTGATTGCGCGTGGCGTAGAGTTGGATGATCGAGAGGATGTTCTGCACCGTATAGTAAAGCGCCAGCGCAGAGGCAAAGTTGTAAGTGACGAAGACGAAAATGAGCGGCATGAACATCATCATCTTCTGCTGCGCTGGATCACCCGCTTTGGGCGTCAATTGCATCTGCCAGATCATGGTGCCCGCCATCGCCAGCGGCAGGATGTTCACCGGTACCCCGGCAAAATGGAAGAGCGTGTCCGGGCGGGAGAGATCATGCACCCACCAAAAGCCCTGGTTGCGCAGTTCCACCGCCGTGCCAAGCATGGAGTAGAATCCAATGAAAATCGGAATCTGAATCAACATCGGCAGACAGCCGCTCAGCGGATTGGCTCCATAATCCTTGTAAAGCTGCATCACCTCTTGGTTCATCTTCGCAGGGTCGTCCTTGTACTTCTCCTGCAACTCCTTCATCTTCGGCTGGAGAAGCTGCATCTTCTTCATCGACTGGTTCGCCCGCCCTTGGATCGGCCAGAGCGCGCCACGCACAATGAACGTCAGCACCACAATCGCCAGCGCGTAGCTGTGGAAAAACCCTTGCAGCCAGTTCATGGAGCGCAAAAGAATCGCCCCCACGTTCCGGGTGATCCACCACCGGTCGAGATTCATCATCTCCACCGCGCCGGATCCCAAAGCCCCCAACTGCCGGTATTCCGCCGGGCCCGCATAAATCGTGAACCGCTTGGTGACACTTTCCCCTGCGTTCAGTTTGAAACCGGGCATCTCCAGGAACCCCTCCATCCCCTTGAGTTCCTTGGAATCCATTTTCACCTCCAACGGACGGGCCCAAACGCCTTTGGCGACCCCGCCCACCGGCAAAAGCATCGTCGTAAAATACTGATCCCGCACACCGGCCCAAACCACATTGCCAGGGCTTTCCACGTAAGCCGATTTCCCCGGAGCGGTCTCGACCCCCACCAACGGTATTTTGGAAGGGGTAAACCAATTGGGCATAATGAACGCATTCGACTTCCCGTCATACCAGTCAAAGCCAATATAAATGGGCAGATCCGCCGAATGGATCGGCGCCGCCGCACCCACAAACAAGTAATAACCGGGATGCTCCACCGGAGCCTCCGTGCGATTGGTGAACGCCACCTCCAGCGCAACACGATACTCCTCCCCTTTTTTGCTGCCCAACGTGTACGTCTTGCGCACCTGAACCCCAGGCGGCACGGTCTTCTCACAAATCACCCGATCCCCCTCCACTGTGACCGCATAGCCATCCGCGTCGAGCGCATCGGGTTTCAATAACAGCGCGCCAATGGGATGCGTTGCCGCGGAATTCAAAACCATCTTTTCACCCGGCTGCCCACCCTGGTGTTTCAAAAGCGTGAGCGAAGAAATCCCGCCACCAAGATTGGTGAACGCATAGTCAACGAACGGCGTTCCCACCGTCTTTTTCTCTTCCGGGATCGTCACGGCCGGTTTCGCAGCAACAGTCGAAAGGGGAAGCGGCTCCGCTTTCTCTGCCGTTGAAACCGTTGGAGCGGGCGAGGCAGCAGGCGACGCGGTCGCCTCCGCAGCGGGTGGCGTCGGCATGGGATGCAGACTTTGCTCCTTCCGGGATTGATTATTCGCCCAGACAAACACCACGACTGCCAGCGCAATCGCAATGATGCTCATTGAGTCCACTTTGCTTTTTCGGTCCATAAAATTTAATCTGAATCTTTCGGCGGCACGGGATCAAACCCTTGCCCTCCCCACGGATGGCAGCGGGCTATTCTTTTGAGCCCAAGCCAGCCGCCGCGCCAAACCCCAAACCGTTCCACAGCCTCCGCAAAATAGCGCGAACAGGAAGGCTCAAACCGGCACCCCCCGCCGGGGCCGGAAATCGCCGTTAACACCGGCGACACCCCCACTTGGTACACGCGAATGAGCTTCAACACAACCCACTTCAACACCTTCTCCATCACAGGCCTCCTCCTTCAATGGTTGAAGCCGTCTGTTTGGAAAATCCCTTGGGCAAAACCCCGGCGCGTTCCGCCAACCGCAGCCACTCGCTTTGCAACTCTGCAAAGGAAGCGCCCACCGCGGCATGGCGCGCAATCGCAACCACCCACACCCCTTGCGTCCATTGAGGACGTGTCAGCCGCATCAACTCGCGCAGCCGACGGCGCACGCGGTTTCGCTCCACCGCACCGCCAACCCGTTTGGAAGTAATCAAGCCCACCCGGGTGGAATCGCATTCCCGGAGCACCCCCACCGTCATGAAGCGACCGCTGTAGGCACGGCCCTCCGTCTTCACCCGGAGAAACTCCGAGCTATATTGGAACCGGACAGACTTGGGAAAGGTCAGCGGCACAAAGAAGCGACCTTAAAGAACCCGCGAACCGCTCCACGAGAGCGCCTCGCGGGTGAATCCGAAATTAAGCCTGAGTGTGGCGCGCGAAGTGAATCTCCACGCCCTTTGGCAGCAAGCGCTTGCGGCCCCGTTGCCGGCGGCGGGAAAGGATGGCGCGGCCGTTCTTGGTTGCCATGCGGGCGCGGAACCCGAACTGCTGCTTGCGGGTGCGTTTGGAAGGTTGGTAGGTGCGTTTCATAAGCCTGGAAATTCGATTGGAAAAAGAGCGGAAACTCTAGCGGCTCCCCCGCCATTGTCAACAGGTTCGTAGGCCGATTTTGCACACTTCCTGCAAAGGCCCGCCCCTACCCCCCCAAATAGCACTCCTTCACCTTCGGGTCTTCCCGCAGCTTTGCGGACGCATCCGCCAAGATAATCCGGCCCGTTTCCAGCACGTATCCATAGTGCGAGATTTCCAACGCAAGATTCGCATTCTGCTCCACAAGCAGGATCGTGATGCCCAGTTCGCGGTTCACTTCCACGATTTTCTCAAAAATCGTCTTCACCAGCAGCGGGGCGATTCCCAGCGACGGCTCATCCAGCATCAGGCAGCGCGGCTTGCTCATCAGGGCCCGCCCAATGGCGAGCATCTGCTGCTCCCCGCCCGAAAGCGTCCCGGCGCTCTGCTTTTCGCGCTCCGCAAGCCGGGGAAAAATACCAAAAATGTAGTCCAAATCCTTGGCAAAGGTGTGCTTGTCGTGCCGCCGGTAAGCCCCCAGCAGCAAGTTTTCCATCACCGTCAGATTCGCAAAAACCATCCGCCCTTCCGGCACCTGGCAGAGCCCGCGCTCCACAATCCGGTGCGGCGGCAACTGCGAAATTTCCTCCCCATCAAACCGGATGCTCCCCTTCCCCGCCCGGACAATCGCCGATACCGCGCGCAACGTCGTCGATTTCCCCGCGCCATTGGCCCCGATCAACGTAACAATATGCCCCTGCGGCACATCAATATTCAGCCCGTGCAGCGCCGATATGGCCCCGTAGTTGACGTAAAGATCGCGGATTTGAAGCATAGCTATTCTGAAGTCTCACGCAAAGACGCAAAGGCGCAAAGAGGAAAGGATGAGAGCGATGCGTCACCCGCTCCTTTGATCCTCGTTCCCAATCTCCTGATTGGGAACGCACTTGTCCCCGAAGCTCCAGCTTCGCAACGCGCGGAGAGGAAGTTTGCGCGCTGCGTTATACAAAGCACCGATGGCATGACACGCTGTGGAAACAGAGTTTCCAAGACATTCGCGTGATCCCTTGCAGGGCTCTGCAAAGTGCGCTTCGCGTGAACTAAGCCGCGATGCGGCAGGGCAGTCCCAATCAGGAGATTGGGAACGAGGCAGGAAAGAGAGGACACTCTTTCATCTCCTCTTTTCCTGAGTTCCTGAGTTCCAGTTTGCATTTTCATTCCCCCAAATACGCCTCAATCACCCGTCGGTCGTTGCGGATCTCCTCCGGGGTTCCCTCGGCAATTTTCACCCCGTAGTCGAGCACTACAATCCGCTCGCAGATACTCATCACCACCCGCATATCGTGCTCCACCAGCAGCACGGCCAGCTTGAATTTCTCCTGCGTGAACTGGATCAGCCGCATCAGCTCCACCTTTTCCGTCGGGTTCATCCCCGCTGCGGGCTCGTCAAGCAGCAGCAGCTTGGGCTGTGTCGCCAGCGCACGGACAATCTCCAACCGTCGCTGATCGCCGTAAGGCAGGCTCGTGCATTCCACGTCGCGCAGGTGGTCGAGGTGAAAAATGGCCAGCAATTCCTCCGCCCTCTCCTCCACCTCCTGCTCCTCGCGCGCAAAGGCCGAGCCACGCCAGAGCGCATGCGAAATGCCGTGCCGCAGGTGCATATTGCAGGCCGTGCGCACATTATCAAAAACCGTGAGCGAACCGAAAAGCCGGATGTTCTGGAACGTGCGGGCGATCCCGCGCGCGGTGATCTGGTAAGGTCGCCGCCCCACCACCGGGTGGCCCTCGAACCGGATGTCCCCCTCGGTCGGTTGATAAACCCCGGTGATCAAATTAAACACCGTCGTCTTCCCCGCGCCGTTGGGGCCGATCAACCCCACAATCTCCCCTTGACGGATCGACAAATTCAGCTCCGAGACCGCCTTCAGCCCCCCAAACTGCACCGTGCAACGCTCCACCTCCAGCAACGGCTTCATGCGGATACCCTCCTCTTCAGCCACCTGGCGAATTTTCCACCCCCGGCAAAAAGCCCCTGAGGACGGGTCAACATCAGCCCAATCAAGAGCAGTGAATAGAGAATCATTCGGTTCTGGATGAGCCCGCGCACCCCTGCCGGAAGCACTTCCCAGCCCGCCAGCGCCCGCAAGCCTTCCGGCAGAATCGTCAACAAAATCGCCGCCAGGATCACCCCCGGCGTGTTGCCCATCCCTCCCAAAATCACAATCACCACAATATCCACCGAGCGCAGAAATCCAAACCCCTCCGGGTGAATGAACTGCTTGAAATGCGCGTACAGCCCGCCCGCAACCCCGGCGAAAAACGCCGCCACCACAAACGCGATCACTTTGTATTTCGTGGTGTTGATCCCCATCGCCTCCGCCGCGATCTCGTCATCCCGCACCGCCAGAAACCCGCGCCCATAGGTGGAATGCACCAGCAGCACTACCACATAAACCGTCAGCGCCGCTGCCATGTAGGTTCCGAAAAGCCCCGTCGCACGGATCGGGATGGAAAACCCGCGCGAACCGCCCACCGCCTCGGTGTTCTGCAGAACCACCCGGATGATCTCTCCAAACCCGAGCGTCACAATCGCCAAATAATCCCCCTTGAGCCGCAGCGAAGGCACCCCCACCGCAAGCCCTGCCAAAGCCGCGCCCAATCCCCCCAGCACCAGTGCCGCCACAAAACCCCAGCCCAAAAGCACCGTCACCGCCGCGCTCACATACGCCCCCACCGCCATGAACCCGGCGTGCCCCAGCGAAAACTGTCCCGTGTAGCCATTGACAAGATTCAGGCTCACGCCCAGAACGATGTTGATCCCGATCATCATCAGGATGTCGAAATAATACGGGTTGATCGCCCCCTGAAAACAAGCGCACACCCCGGCCAGCAGGGTAAAGAACGCTAGAAATGTTTTGGGGCGATTCATGGATTATTTCCTGAGTCCTTGAGTTCTCCTCGTTCCCAATCTCCTGATTGGGAAAGCATTTGTCCCCGAAGCTCCCGCTTCGCAGCGCGCGGAGAGGGAACTGGCGCGTTGCATTATGCAAAGCGTCGATGGCATAGCATGCCGAGGAAACAGAGTTTCCAAGACACTCTCATTCCCAATCAGGAGATTGGGCATGAGGCCGGAAGATTTAAAAATCTCACACGAAGGCACGAAGACACGAAAGCACGAAGAAAAACCCCAAGAAACCCTTTTCCTGATTTCCTGAGTTCCTGATAGATTGCTTCTTCTGAGTTCCTGAGTTCCAGATTGCATGTTTTTCCTCAGACCTTCTCCTTCTGTGCCCGCCCCAGCAGGCCATTGGGTTTGAAAAGCAAAATCAAGATCAGCACCGCAAACGCAATCGCGTCCCGGTACATCGGCGAGACATACCCCACCACCAGCGTCTCCAGCACCCCAAGGATGACCCCCCCAAGCACCGCGCCGCCGAGGTTCCCAATTCCCCCCAGCACCGCCGCCACAAACGCCTTGATCCCCGGCAGAATCCCCATCAGCGGGTCGATGCTCGGGTAGTTGATCGCGTTGAGAATCCCCGCCGCCGCCGCCAGCGCTGAACCGAGCCCAAACGTGAACGAGATGATCACGTCGTTATTGATTCCCATGAGCGAAGCCGCCGTCGGATTAAAGGAGAGCGCCCGCATCGCCGTCCCCATCTTCGTCTTCATCACGATGAACCGGAGCACGACCAGCAAAATCAGCGTCACCACCAGCACCACCGCTTGATTCACCATCACCGTAAGATCGCCCAAGCCTTCAATCGCCCGATCCGGCAGAATCTCCGGGAACGACTTCGGATCCGCCCCAAAAAGATACTGCCCGAAGTTTTCCAGAAAAATCGAAACGCCGATGGCCGTAATGAGCACCGTCAGCTTGGGCCGCTTCCGCAACGGCTTGTACACCAACTTCTCAATCAGAATGCCGAGCGCCGCGCAGATCGCCATGGAGAGAAGCAACACCGCAAACGCCCCCGCCGAAGTCTGCCAGCTAAAGCGCGACGCATCCTGCCCCGCCGGGATCACCTTCCAAACCCACGGCGCAAGGTAATACCCCGCGAACGCCCCCACCATATACACATCCCCGTGGGCGAAATTGATGAACCGCAGCACGCCATAGACCATCGTGTAGCCCAGCGCGATCAAAGCGTAGATCGAGCCAAGCGAAAGGCCGTTGAGAAGCTGTTGGAGAAATTCGGTCACGGTGGCGGAAAGTTGAGAGAGGAGAGAGGGTCAAGTCAAGACTCCTACTCGTAATGCGTCCACATTCGGATCACCTTGACGGTTTTTTCCGCC
>SESB01000269.1_pt1 | contig 38532 bp, 31 predicted proteins | sample 3171441 | NCBI WGS metagenome assembly SESB01 (sample SAMN06051867, study PRJNA518727) | freshwater metagenome | biome: subpolar coniferous forest; feature: holomictic lake; material: water; isolation source: holomictic Lake 227, 6 m depth | place: Canada: near Kenora, Ontario | collected... | reverse complement strand
CAGGCGCTGTAGAAAACAGTCCACTGTATGGCACTGTGTTAGAGGACATACTCAGGAATCCAACAACACATGCGGTCATGTTGACTGCCATTGGAACAGCATTGGTTACCTTTTCCAATGCCAATAAAGGACGTGTTACTACCCGGGTTGGATTGACAGAAATTCTGAAGGATATTGATACTCACATTGCAGTTGCTGGTTTTACAAACGACAGTGTGTACTGCGCCCCATTCCACTTCTGGACCTGGGCTGCCACTGACAGCTCGGCTGACGATCCAATGAATCCAGCAGACACCTCACAGTTTGGTGCAAGCCTACAAGCATACCTTGGAACCTTGGGTGGAGGTATGAACTACACCCTGACAAAGGCCGCAGTGACGCACATGAACGCAACACCTCCAGCGACCCCCAACACGCACGCCTTCACTGCGGCCACTGTGATTCCAGCGCCCCCCGCGCAGCCCAACCTGCCAGCGATAGGCCTGGAATTCATGCACACGCTGGCCTTCCGCCTGTTTGCGGACCAGGAGTTCGAGGCGCCGCTGGCGGTGCTGAATGGGGGACACTGGCCCTCGCACCTGGAGTACCTCACCCCGCGCCCCCCGACCGACTTCGCCTGGGTGCACGCGGCGCGCGCGGCGGGCGACCTGCACGCCGAGTCGGACATCGCGGGGCAGACGGAGGTGGTCATCGTGCGCCCCAACATCGAGCACTACATGCTGGGCATCATCCTGGGGCAGGGCGGGGAGGGGCTGGGCAGCACGTTCTGGGGGCAGACGGAGCTGAGCGTCTACGACGACTCGATGCACGGCATCTGGGGCATGTCGTACAAGTACCACGAGCGGGCCATGGTCATCAACGAGCGCAACCTGGTCCGGCTCTGGGACGTGGCCTACGACGGGTACGTCGGCGGCAAGGACGACACCTACGTGGACTGGAACGACCGGGACGAGAACTCGGAGTCGCCCTGCTCGGTCGAGAGCTTCCGCACGCGCACGCTGGAGGTGACGCGGCACTACCGCGGGCCCTCCATGATGGTGATGGCGTTCCACCACCACATGAACGAGGAGTACCACCGGAAGTTCCGCCCCAACTGGCCGTCGCCGATCGTCTACTACGACGACCCCGCGAACCTGAACCGCATGTCGGTGGACTACGACAACCTGCACGTCATCCCCACGGAGGACTTCCGGGTCTTCAACAGCGCGCTCTACAAGGACGCCTACGACAACTACAAGCGCCACATGCCCGACTTCGCCACCCTGCACCGCATGCGGAAGAACGCGGGGCTCGCCGCGGTGGAGCACGAGGTGTCCTCGGACGCGCTGGCGTTCCAGGGGACGATGCGCGTGCAGACGCTGGACGGGCAGCTGGTGCAGGAGGTCGCGGGAAGCGGCCACCACGGGCCCGACTTCATCGGCGTCGCCTCGCTGCGCGCGGGCAAGGGATACAAGATCAACTCGCAGCCCACCATCCAGCGTCTGATTTAATTTTTGTTTTCATTCGTGTAATTTAAATGAATTTGCTTTGTCTCTCACTTCCGCTCGCCCTCGAACTCGCCCCAGAAGTCGTTGTTCCCCGGGTTCGGGTCGCGCGTGCGCTTTCGCGACGCCTCGTCCTTGAACTGGCCGCCGTTGAGCGCGCGCAGCGACTCGCACTCCACCCGCAGCCGCTCGATCTCGTCCACCTGCTTCGCGTGCAGGTTGGACGCCTCGCACGCGACGGTCCACACGCCGTTGTTTTCGCGCGTGTCGTTGACGAGCCGCTGCATCCCCTCGGAGAACTGCTTCCTGGCGTCCTCGTTGTTGACGCTGTCCTGCAGCCACTTGGCGATGACCGTGTCCAGGATCCGCTTCATCTCGTCCCGCTTGCCCTCCTGCGGGGGCACACGCAGAAAAAAAATTAGAATTGGAAACAAATGCAAGCAAGCAAGCAAAAGTCAGCGTCAACCTGCAGCTTGCCCATCTTCTCCTTGGCCTCCTCCAGCTCCTTCATCAGCCGCTCCCGATCCGTCTGCAGGTTCTGCACCTGGCTGAGGATGGACGTGAGCTCCTGGGGGGTGGACTTGGCGGCGCTGCTGGCTTCGGACGAGGTCATGTGCTCTCTGGCGACGCTGCGGGTCGCGTGCTTAAATATGATCATTTGGCATGGCGGAGCATTCGATCGCGCCGGTGCGTGACGAAAAAAGCGGCTTCTTTTTTTATTTCGTTACTTCTCCGCCCCATCCGCCTCCTCCTGCCCGCCGTCGTCATCCTCGCTGGAGCACGGGGACAGAGACGACTCTGGGCAGAGCGCGGCGTACAGGTCCGACGCGGCGTGCACGGGAATCCTGAACGTCGACTCGCGGTAGTAGTCCGGGTACAGGCGCAGATTGTTGAGGATCGTCGAGAGGGGGTGGATGCGAAACGCGTCGTAGGGAGAGGGCTGCGCGAAGGGCACTGTGAAGTGAAAGTGCAGCTGGTACACGCTGGGGGGGTAGTTGGCGAAGATCATGATCTGATCCTCCGCCACGCCCAGCTCGCGCTGCATCGCCGCCAGGCACAGCCGCTGCATCCGCTCGAGCATGGGCACGTGGCGCGCGCGCAGGTCGCGGATGCTGCGGAGGGACGGGTCCGTGGTGATGGCCAGCCAGTTCAGGCGCCTCGGGGGCGCGCAGCACAGCCCCAGCGGGGGGTCAGGCACGCGGCGGTGGATGTGGAAGCAGCGGTCGATCTCCTTCCACCGCATGGGCGGCGAGGGGCGACGGCGCTGCTGATCGGGCAGAAGCACAAAGTCGGGGGTGCGGACGCGCACGTGCTCGCTCTCGCGCTCCGCGGAGATCACCTCGCGCACCCAGCTCTTGCTGGGGCGCTCCACCTCCTGCGTCACAAACGCCTGCGTCTCCACCGCGGAGTGCGACGTGGGGGTCTCGTATACCAGGCGAATGCTCGTGTCGGACGCGCGCATGGTTTCAGGTGTGGCCTTGTGCCTCTGGGGAATCATAAATAGCCCTGCAGCGTGCGCCTGTTGACTCCAATGCCTGTTTTTATTATGAAAAGGGCGTGCGTTTTTTACGTGTTTTTTTCAAAAGACACAAAAAATGTTTTTTTCCACACAATTTAATATCAACTACGCCGCCGGTTCGGGGGCCGCGTCGGCGTGGCGGAACACTATCTCCCGATGGTACCCGTCGATGTGCCGCTGCGCATCCTGCAGCTGCCCGCTTGCGCGGTCGATGCGTCGCTGCAGCTTGGTGACACGCGACTCCAGCACAGCCTGGTCCAGCTTCTTGTGGGGGCGCGGGGGGCCGCGCTTCTTGCTGATCTTCTTCGTGACAGGCTGGGATTTCGGCTGAGGCTTGCGCCCTTGCTTCTTGCTGTTGTCCTGCTTCTGGGCGGAGATTTTGTCTGAGTCTTGGGGGTCCATCTTCTGGCTGCTGAAGTAGCGTCTGGAGCGCAGTACCACCACGTCTTGCATCTTTTTTTTTGTGGGTTGGCTTAAATAGAATGGGCAAAAAAATGCGCCCCTTTGTGTTTTTTTTAAAAGTGTCTCAATACGGCGACAGGCGAAGCGGCGCGCGCATGAGGCACCCCCTGTGCTCCCCCTTCCTCCCGATCGGCAGCAGGATCCGGGGCATGCGCGTGACCTCGTGCGTCATGCGCGTGTCGTGCATGCAGTAGGCCCCAAGCTCGTCCCAGCGGCCCTCGCGCGCCATCGCCACCGCCTCGAGCCCACTCCCTGTCTTGCCCTGGAGCCCGTTCGCGGCCAGCAGCGCGTTGAGCGAGAACCCCCTGCCGAGGCATAGCCTGGTCGCCTCGTACACGTCCACGAGCTTGAGCATCCACGCGGCCACGCGCGCGATGTCCACGGCCCACGCGCGGGCCATGAACGGGATGTCGAAGCGCGCGCCGTTGAAGGCGCACAGGCTGCTCGCTGCGTCCAGGAGGGCCATGAACTCCTCGCGCGAATCCCCGCGCGAGAAGATGAAGGTCCGCTCTATTCCCGCGTCAGGATCGTAGGCGCACGCGCACGTGATGCCGTGGATCGCCGAGTTCAGGCCCTCTGTCTCTAGGTCGAACGCGAGCATGCCTGCCGGTGCGCTCGAGGGGGGCTTATGTATGCAGGGGGCCTGCTTCATGTCTTCTGCATCCGCAGCACGCAGGCGCGCAGGAAGCATTCGGTCTCCTGTGCCCTCCTGGTCTCGATCGCCGTGAGGTGCGTCTGCAGGTCTGCCCTAGGGTCTATCTTGGATGTAACCCGCAGGATCGCCGCGAGCTCCTTGCTGATATGGGCTGTCTTCTGTGGCTTCTTCCCTGTGTGCTTTTTCGCCGAGGGGGGTTCGTCCATCCACGCACAGCGCGACCAGAGAAAACCCAGCACCAGCGAGACTGTCCCTGCTTCTTTTTTGTTTTTTTTTAGTTCAATGTGGGCATATTTAAACATTGCGCCGCATGCCAGGCACCGAGATATCAATACGAATCTACGATGAGCACTGTGAACGATGCTTCAAAGACGGAGGATGCTGTAGTTGCAGGCGGATCTATGCCAGAGGAGACGCAGATGATCTCCAGGCAGTCGGATGAGACTGGTTTGTTTGCTGCGGTCGTTCCATCTTCGTTTGTAAAAAAACTGATGATCAAACGAAAGCATGGCGAAGGGCGTCCCTCGCTTGACACTGGTTATGTGTGCACCACGACCCTTGTCGATGGCGTTGTGGTGAAGGAAGTTGCACAGCGTGTGCATCATCATTCAAATCCTGAACTAGGGATGATGCAGACGATATCGGAGGAGTTGAGTGTAGAGAAGGTCAACGAGGACGGGAAGGATATTGCACTGTTGACGAAAAACATCCACACCGACACGCAGCATAATACTGGGGCACATTTTCCACGCGTCGTGGGTCCAAATTCGGCCTTTGGGTACGACTATGTGATTTTTGCTGGCAACCTGACGAAGGAGGCGGTGCACGGGCTGCCGGCCGGCGTCGCAGCTTCAGTGGACAAGACCAAATCCACCGTCAAGCTCATGCCCGGTGTGTTCCCCCCCCATTCGATGTCATATGATCACGCGTACCAGCAGGATCGGTGCAAGGCCTACTACGGGCCAGCGACCTTGGCACTGCAGAAGGACCCCGCGCAGAAGGAGTGCGAGGATCGGTTGCTCAGGGAGATGAACCTGGGGACCATCATCGGCTGCACCAGCGAGTACGCGACCGTAACGCAGCAGGGCGACGGAACCCACGTGGCAACACTCAGGGACGGCGCTGGGCTTTTCCCCGGGCTGGTATTGAATTTCGGCTTCAGGAGGGAATTCAAGCAGGCCGTCGGCATCATAGAGCCGGTATTTGGCATGAACGAATTCAATCATGGCGTCTTTGGCCCCGGCAAATCTGTCTCGGATGCGATCCAGTTCCTGGTGGAGAATAAGCAGGACGCCTACTTGGTGCGGTTCATTGGAAACACCACCGCCCAGAAGCTGGGAACCGGAGCCGTGTTATCGATCCTGGACAATGGCGACCAGATGAAGAACACATTCATCCTGGTTCCCGAAAGCGCCAACACCCTGCAGGCGATGTACGAGGCCGCGTACGTGTTCAACAAATCGCAGTCCGGCATGACAAACAGGCTCAACGACATAGGGCCAGCTGCCATCTACTCCAACATGGTGGACGAGGTGAAACGCAAGGGCGACCTGAACTCTGCTGGCATCAAGCACAACATGGTATCGTGCGTTGTCTTTGCAAAGCTCTCTCTGGCTGACGGCGTGCATTCGTTCAGCGTGGACAAGCATATCACGGAAAAAAGCGTCGTATCGACGAAACGATCCGCCATCGCCTTCACTCGCGCGTTGTTTCAAAAGGATAAGAAGTTTCCGTTCAGTGGCATTCAGCAGCTGAAAGACACTGTACCAGTCAACGTACGAAAGCAGATGGCGATCTGGGGCAATCTGAACATTGCGGCCATAGACCCTGGGTTTCACGCAACCTTTGAACTGCCAATGAAACGCAGTGAAACCGTCGTGAGGCTCCAGGTTTTTTCGATGTATGGCACACGGAACCAGTTTTCGGTCGACGCCGACCGGGCCGCGGAGACAGCAAGGTTCGTCATCAAGAACAAGGGAGTGGCACCGGAGGGTGTCCTATTTGATGGAACGGTTGACTGTCAACTCTTCATTGGAAGCGCGACCAAGATGTATGCCAATGTCACTGATGTGATTAGGAGGTTTCACAGTGGAGAATTGGAAGATACCATGGTGGACGCCATGGACAAGCTTGAATATTCAGACAGGATGCTCATTGTTCCAGGCTTGTTTTTCCACATGTTTAAGCATAGGCCTCCAACTGATCTTTCGAGGTTTGACGCGTACATGAAAAAATCGATGGACTTCGTCGTCAACTACAGGAAGCTCGGGGGGACCGAGCGGCTGACCTACAGCGTCATCGCGGGGAGGGCGTTTGTCGACGTCGTGCGCCTGAACAACCCAAAGTGGTTTAGTGGCAAAACAGACGCCGTCGCGGAGCCCTTCTACACGATCAAACCTGAACTGTTCCGTCCGAGGACGTCCATGCAGAAGATCGGGCTGCCCATCACCAATGCGATCCTGTCGGCCTTGAACACGGCCTACGCCGTGCGTGAGCATGCAGACATGGACCGGATGAACCTTGAAAAGGTGACACACATCCAGCTGTTCTCCAGCAAGGAAAGCATGATCCCGTACGCCCCATTCTACGCCTACTTGAATGAGATCGGTGACGATAACGAAGAATCAGGTATAGAGGTTGGCACCGTGGTGAACCTTGCAACGCACTCCTGCACAGACAGTCTGATGAGTCTGAAGGAGATGTCATCAACCATGATGTCGTACAAGTGGCGCAGAGACATTGTCGATGAAGACGAGGATGAAGAGGTGCTGGAAGATGGAGAGGAGCTCGATACCGAAGTCGTCGAGGACGTGGCTGATGGCGAAGAGGCCTAAAGCGGGCGACGTGCCTGATGGCGGAGAGGCCTAAAGCGGACGACGCCGCGCGCCAAGGGGAAAACGCGATCCATGCGATGCCGTCTACACCCACAAAGCGACGCCACCCGAAAGGGTCCCTGTACGCGCGCGATTGCACAGCAGCAGTTGAAAAAAAAATAAACAGAACAAACATGTGTCACAGTATATCACCCACGGCAAACGCGGCCGCCAGGATCCCCATTAGGAACAGCGAGTCAAACCCAAAGCCAAGCGTGCAGAGCAGAGAGAGCATGAGGGCATCCAGCGGCGCGGTCACCAGCGTCGCGACGCACTCGCGCGCGCGGAGCTTCGTGCCCACCCGTGCGGCTATCGCCCATATGAGCGGGGCGTTGTAGGGCGTCTCGACGCCGGCGTACAGGCGCGTGGCGACGAACAGCAACGTCCCAGCTATCAGGTTGTATATGGGAGGGTCTGCCAGGTCAAATCGCGACAACCTGGCCCAGCCCCACATTCCCATGTATGCCAGCACATACGCCAGCGCATAGCGAGTCGCGAAGGCCTCCTCCTCCGTGACAAACACGCGCTGCCAACCGGATGCGAGGGTGACGACCACGCAGCACGCGGTGGCGGCCACCGTGCGGTCGTCCTCCGCCGTCTCCTGCCCTGTCGACGCCAGCGGCTCCTCCGCCGTCTCCTGTCCAGCGGCCGATGCGCGCTCCACGCGCCGCAGCACCAGGTAGCTCAGCGCCCTGACGATGTACACGGCGAGCAGGCACACGGACCAGTAGGCCCACGGCGGAAGGTCCGTGCGCGCGAACGAGAGCATCCCGTTGCACAGCACGAGGTCGCCGCCGCCGTCGAGCGCGTCGCAGCTCGTCACGTCGTAAACATTTTCCGGCGCCAGCGCGCGTCCATCGCTTTCGCGGCTGCACGCGAGCCCTCCCCACGCGGCAGAGGGATTGTACACTGCGAGCCCTCCCCACGCTGAGGAGGGGTTGTACACGGCGAGGGACTGCGGCGCCGCAGGGAAGCACATGCCATGCCCTGTGTCGCACAGGCCCCTGGAGGAGGCGACACAGGGGCGCGAGTCCCAGCCCAGGCGCCGCAGGTCCGCCTGCGCCCAGTGCGGGGGCTTCACCGACACCCCACGCGCGTTGACGCGGATGCAGCCCCCTGACGCCGCCAGCAGCGCGTCCCAGCCGGACGTCCAGACCACCCGCGCGTGATCGGTGGCAAGGTATGGCACCGAGTCTGCAAGGTCGAAGATTGGCATCCCGTGCAAAGCAAGAGGGAGAAAATGCTTAATAGGGTGGGCTCTGCATCCTTCTAGTGGCCCCTTTGGGTTTAGGCCATCGCAAAAAAAAAGGCAGCGACAGCCTTATTATTAAGGGCTCCACCGCAAAGGGAGAGCAGAGCATGCGCGAGGCGGTGACGGTGGTGGTCACCACGTGCCTGTGCATCCTGACGGGTTTCTTTGCTGTGGACAAGCTCTGCCTGGGGTACAAGCAGTTTCAGCTGCGCGCCACGCAGATAGAAAAGGAGTCGTGGCTGCGCGCGCAATGCATGAAGCCCGAGTTCTACAACAACATCCGCTTCCACACCACCTTGTGCGAGGAGGTGGAGGCCACGGCGCGCATCGGGGCCGTGTGGTTTGCCGTGAACGAGGTGGCTTCCAGCCTGCCCATGCCCAATCCAGTGGATATCCTGAATCGCGCCAGCTGGGCCACGATGGCGTGCGCGGCCCTCGTGCTGCTGGTGTGCCCGTCGCTGATCATATCCCAGCTCCACCACGCGCAGCCCTTGGAGAGGACCAGAATACCGTTTTTTGTTGGAGAGAGCTCGTGTCGTGCGTAGGAGGACTATATGGGAACGCGTTGGGGGCTATTTCAAGAGGTGTGTTTGTTATCATACGACGCATGGACGCAGACGACACGACGAACATGCTCATTCGTATGCGAGGAAACGGCATGGCGCACAGCGTGGCTGATGCGGAAACAGCGAGGGTTATAGAGCTCAAGACGATGATAGCAGAACTGGAGGACCTGTATGTGTCGACAAACACAAGAGTGCAAGAGGCGCACTCCAGGTACACTAACATCGTGAAGAAGAAGGAGGACTTGGACGCGTTGCATACGAAAATTAAAACACTGGATGATAAGATAGCCCAGATGGTCGAGCAATCTGAATTAGATGCTGTTCAAGATGAATTAAACAACGAAAAAGTCAATAATAGAGCATTGAATGATGATATTGATCTATTACGTGCAGACCTTAAAAAGACACAAGCAAAAAATACGGCAGCCACCAAAGAAATAGCAGATTTAAAACGAGCAGCGGCTGTTACTGGGGCAGGTGCAACAGCGGACATAGACATGATAAGTAAAGTTCTCGATACCAAAACAGCACTTGTCGCTCTGTTCCGCACTGAACTGGAAAAGGTCCATGCAATGGCGAGCGTCGCTTTTGCAGATACGACAAGAATTGTTAATGCGTTCGCAGCCACTATGAAAACCGGAATAACAGCACACGTACAGGAAAAGTTTGACTATGTAAAATCAGCAGCGGAAACAGGTGATATAAAACAACTCAGAACATGGTCTCCATCACAAAAAAAGAAATATGAAATATTTTTTAAGTTGCTGCTCAAAGAGATCCTTTTTGTTTTAACAAATGTACTTGTAACAGATTCAGATAAGATGAATCTGAAGCATCTATTCAACACGGAAAATCCAACGTCATTTTTTGAGCCATATTTGTTCCAAATACAGTCAGATGTTTTTTTTTGGAATGTATGCAGAGCTATGATGCCACTTCCACTTTCAACGATGCAAAAAATAGAGGAATTGTTTCCTGTTTTTTTTAAAAATGAATCCATTGAATGGGAGCTTAACGACATTGCTGCAGGTGGATCACGTGAAATATGTGATATTTCTTTAGCAGCCAATTCAATTGCCCCTTCTACATTACCTTTTCGAACGAGCGTTGCGTTTGCGGTTGAATCCACGCTATACGATTTCTCAACATGTGTGAATCTTTTCAGCGCGGCGACAGACATATTGAGCATTGATGGTCCTCCTCCTCCTACCCTTATGGTTCCATACACAGACATAATGTCCACTGTGATGGAGGCAAGGAACAAAATAAACGGATTGATACCTGCACCGTATATAGCTGTAGCTTTGAACAGACCACATCATGCATTGTGTGTTAATAAAGCAGGCAATACCATAACAGGCAATACACTACAGATTCAACCAATACGAGCCAAACTGCTTGAATCTGATCGCTTCCTATTGGACATGAGAAAATATACAGCAACCGCCATGCAACTTAAAACAATGCAAAAAATTCCAGGATTTGACGGTGTTTTTGACAGTTACATAGCACAACTATCATCTCCATAAAAAACACACCATTGTGCTGCACAGCGTGCTATATTTAAACCTGCATGCCATCCATGGCAAGCACTTCATTCATATCAGTGAGCTTCTCATCCGATGGATACATCAACCAACAACCAGGTCGCCGCCTCTTCTATCTCCTTGAGGACGGCCAGTCGTTCGAACTACGCCAAAGCCATGGCGGTTCCAACCAGTGCGCCCACAAGCGCGAAAAAATACACAGGGGTAGTGATGAAGGTCAACCCCCTGGCTGAAGCCCGTCTTTTTGTGAGTTTGAGCGGCAAAGCCAAAGAGACAGTCAACCTGCTTTTCAATCCCATTCGCCTGTTGCACCTCGTCCTGGTGCTGATGTCGATCTCGGTCATCTGCTTTGGGCCTCTCGACGCGCAGATTGCGGCTGTGATGACGGCAGCCTGCTGCATCGGGGTCGTCATGTCTCTCGTGGCGGACAAGTACACGGAGGGCTCTGGAAAAAAGGGATCTGCTGCTGTGATCGTGAAAAAAGCCGAGCCTGTTGCTGCGAACGAGAAAAAAACTGAGCCTGCTGCTGCGAATGAGAAAAAAGCCGAGCCTGTTTCCAGCGAGACTACCAACCTAGTGCCAGTGCAGGTCAAGGACATTGTGCAACTGACAATCGACGTGTGTGTTGTCCTGTGCGAGGTATTCACTCCCAGCCTACCGCACAAGATGCTCCTTTTCTGCCTCGTGTCAACTATGGTGCTGCTTGTGCAGGTTCTGCATCTGTTCGTGTTCTACCGCTACACCGACGCGTCTGAAGGCCGCAGGCGCATAATGAAAATTTTTATTCATGGCGTGGCAACCGTTATCATCTCGTTGGTCGGATCCAATGTAAAGATATATGAGCTGGTCTTCAAGTCGGTCGCCGTCCTGTTCCTGAACATCCCCGCCCTGTTTGATCCGTCCACGCTGTACACGTTCTGTGGCGTGGGGCCGTTGATGGCCTGCGTCAGGCTCACCAGCCTCAAGATGGCGCACGCCTCGCTCTTCGCCATCATGTCGGTGCAGTGCATCGGCGGGCTCGGAGGTGCGGATCTGGCCACCTTGCTCATCTTCTGCTGCTTCTATGTCGTGCTCGTCGTGTTTTACTTTGTAATCGAAAACGAGACCAAGATGACCGGCGCTGACAACAACAAGACAAAGTCGCACATCCTGATTCGATTCGTGATGTGGATCGGACAGAATCTGTTCGTCTGGGCGCAGGAGCTGTGCGTGAGCCAGGGGGTGTTTCACGGGATGGGCGAGTCCAATCTCGTCCAGCTCTTCGATACCGCGCTGGAGTGCGTCCACGGAGGAATGAGGGTGATGCTGCCGCACGTGTATTCCACGCTCGCCTTCTTGGCCAGCCTCAGCCAGCTTACAGCGTTTACCCTCATGTTCATTCCGGTGATCTTCCCGTTGATGCTGTGCTATCAGAGAGAGGTCCTCTGGAAGTGCATTCGCTACATCGTGGAGAAGGTCGCGTGGGCGTGCGGGCACATGCTGCTGAGCTCCTTCGACATTTCCTCCGTGGCCGACAGCATTTTCTCGCTCAAGAACGTGACCATAACCCCAAAGAGCTTCTACAGGGGCATATTCAAGACCGACCTGAGGAGCCTCGCAGGGGACGTGCTCGAGCTCAAGAACAGCACGCTCGTCTTCACAAACGACACCCAGAACTACTTCGCCTGCGTCAAGAAGATGGACGAATCCAAGCTGAGGTTCATGTGCGGCGTCAAGGATTCCCTGTTCGAACCTGCGAATTGCGTCACCATCCTCACGGCCGTCAACCCAAGCGCGGACACGACGATTTGCACCAGCGTCGCCAGGCTGCACAACATGCTGGCGCTGTGCCGTATCTGCGACGTCCTCATGCTCAAGATGCAGCATTCGGCCGCCATCGTGGAGGCGATGCAGAACAAGTCGAGCCTCCGGATCGGCGGCATAACGGACATGGGAAAGAAGATCATATGCAGCATGAAAGACAAGAACCAGGCGCAGGCCGCGATGTGCACGTCGGTGAACGCCACGGAGAGGGCGGCCACATTCGAAGAGTCAGTGGAGCACATGCTGAACCAGGTGAGCGACTCGACAGACTACTCCCCGACGTTCGCTGACATGGTCAACAGCCTGTACATCCGCGTGATGCAGACCAGCAACTTGGCCGTGGTCGAGCAGCAGATGGACACGACGCTGGCTAACATTTCCGATCAGTACAACGAGTACATGCACAACAAGAAGAAGGCCATGGAGGCGGCTGCGACGAAGGCGGCCGAGGAGGCTATTGCGAAGCAGGCGGCCGACGAGGCGGCTGCGAAGAAGGCGGCTGCGAAGAAGGCGGCAGATGAGGCGGCTGCGAAGAAGGCGGCCGACGAGGCCGCCGCAAAGAAGGCGGCTGCAGAGCAAGCGGCCGCAAAGAAGGCAGCTGACGAGGCCGCAGCAAAGAAGGCGGCTGCAGAGAGGACGACCAACAATGGCACCTGCAATCAGACGAAGGCTGCGATGGATACCGCGGCGGAGGAGGCCAAGGCGAAGGCTGAAGAGGCCAAGGCGAAGGCCGCGGCAGAGGAGGCCAAGGCGAAGGCCGCGGCGGAAGAGGCCAAGGCCAAGGCCGCGGCGGAAGAGGCCAAGGCCAAGGCCAAGGCGGCAGAGGAGGTCAAGGCGAAGAAGGCTGATACTGATGAAATCAAGGGACTTGAATCGCTCATCGCCGAAGAAATGTCCTTTCTTGCAACCAAACCAAAGGAGGCACAGAGCATCCTCGGTTATTGGACTGATATCCTCGTGGATGTCGCACTTTTTCGCGATTAGACACTGCAGGCAAGAAGCGGGGGCCTAACCCATAACAGTGTCTCATTTTTTTGGTGATGCACCCGGCTTCCCCTCCCCTTATGCTCAGATGGAGCGAATGAAAGACAATACCTATGTTTTTTTTTCCGGTGTGTCACGCAAGCCCGTGCCGTATTTGAGCGTGTGCCCTCCATTCTCCCCCAATACCACACGCCATCATGCGCTCCATCCTGTGGTGCATCCTCATTTCCCACGCCGTTCTCGCCATTGTGCTGCTCGCGCTGACCGCGTGGCGCGGCGATGCGCTCATGCATCTCACCGCGCGCGAGCAGTTCGCGGACTGGCCCCCCCTCCTCGATGTTTTCAGCGGCGACAGCCAGCACCTGGTAGCAGACGCGCAGTCCGCCGCGTGGTGCAATGATACGCTTCCGCGCGGCACCACCTACGCACCCTTCTGCGCCTGTATCGCAGCGCAGGCGCGCGCCGCGCTCAACGTGTCCACACCCGAGCGCGCGCAGGCCGCGTGGCCTCTGCTGTCGCCCTGCCTGCGCCTGCGGCCCGTGTGGCGCGTGCGAAGCGTCTGGAAGGTGCAGCTGGCGGTTCCGGCGGTGTACGCGCTCACCTCGGCGGCGGCCTTTCATCTCCTCGCGCTGTACCCGGGGGTCGCCTGGTACTGGTTCGCCGTCGCGCTGACGCTGGTCGGGGGCACCCTGCTCGCCGTGCAGCCACTCCTCAACTTCAGCTGGACGACGGGCGTGGCCACGCTCTTTGTGGTGCTCCTGTGGGCGGTGCGGCCGTCGCTCTGCGACCTGCGGGCCGCCGAGGTGGTGGGCATGTGCTTCTGGTGGGCGGAGGCGTGCGCCACGCCGGTGTACGCGCTCTACTTCCTGCTGCTGTGCACCAGGGACATAGTCGCCCTGTCGACGGGGCTCACCGTCGCCGCGGTCATGGGCACCATGTCGCTGCGCAGCTTCTGGTACGTGCTCATGCTGAAGGACAAGCAGGGGCACATCTGCCAGCGGGTGCGCTTCAGCGCGTGGCTGGCGATCGCGGTGGGGGGCGTCTTCTACCTCGCGCTGCTGCCGACGCAGGGGTCCCCGCTGCTCTCTGGCGGAGGGGGCATCGCTGCGATGCTCGTGACGCTGTGCATCTCGCTGGCGCAGGTGCCCACTGCCCACCCGACGGACATGCTCCTGTTCCAGGTCACGGCGGCTGGCGCGCGAAACGCCGCATTCGCCGTGCTGCTCGTGTTCGACCTGGCCACGCCTGGTTTGATATAGTCTATCTGGTTTAAAAAGAGATTTATTCATTTTTAGCCCTACCTGGCGATACACGCCGACTGAAACGCGAACGCAAACGCCAGCATGCCCACGATGCCGACCTTGGCCATCGGGCTCAGCAGCGCGAACCCCCCGTTGAGCGCCGCGTCGCTCCAGCCCATGCCGTAGACCAGCGTCGCCCACACCCCGAAGCTGGTGTAGCTGGCCAGCAGGAACCACGCGGAGGCGGTGACATACCAAGGCGGGCCCGACAGGACCAGCAGCTGCCCCTGGTACCCCACCAGCGCCACCGCGGCGGCATACAGCAGCCACGTGTCGAGCAGCCCGCACTCCACGAGGCTGATGGATTTGGACCAGCCAGCGTCCCTCTCCTTCCTCGAAGGGGGCGGCAGGAGCCACGCGGCGGGCACGCGGATGCCCCGCAGCTCCCTCTCCTCGGGCGCGTGGTCGGGCTCGCGCTCCGCCGCGAGCGCCCAGTGCATCTGCAGCCCTCCCAGATTGCACATGGCGATGAGCGCGAGCGCCGTCAGCGGCATGAACGCGGGGGGCTCCACGATGAAGATGCACAGTACCGCCACGAACAGCTCCGGGGCCGTGATGGCGTACTCGGCGTAGCGCAGCCCGACCCGCATGCTGTCGTCGAGCTCGCGCCAGTGCCGCATGGAGAAGAACACCGAGGCCGCCGCGACGCTGCCCGCCAGCATGGTGAAACACTCGACGAGGGCGGCAGACCCGGACGAGTAGGGCGCGAAGAGCAGCGCGCCGAGGGCGGCGATGCCCGCGCATGGGGCCCACGCGTGCGGCAGCAGGTGAAAGAGCGAGAACGCGGTCGAGATGAACTCAAAGTGGCCCAGCAGCGAGATGGGATGCCAGCGGGTGAACGCACCTATCTCCTGATACAGCGGCATTCCCTGCGCCGTGCATCCGCCGCCTCGGCTGCCCTCCTCGTAGCAGGCCTCGTCCAGCCCCCCCGCGAGCTGCAGGGCCACGGTCGCGTTGCGATACCTCGGCGCCTCCGCGAGGTCCTGGTACGTATCCATGGCGAAGCCGCACGCGAAGTGCATGATCGCGCACGCCAGCGCCGCCAGGGCGTGCGCCGCCAGGGCGCCTGTGTCTATTTTCCTCATTGCGCGCCGCCGTGTGCGTGCCTGGACCCTGCCAATTTAAATAAGTATATATTTTACCCGATCCGCGGCCCAGTGGATACACCCATGGCCTTCCTCTTTGGCGGCGCCAGCCCGAAGGCGCGCTCGCCGCTGCGGGAGCAGCAGGCCGCGCTGCACCGAGGCATCAGGGACTCCACCAGGGAGGACGCGCGCGCAGGGCTGGAGGAGCGCAGGCTGGGCGAGGAGATCAAGCGGCACGCGGCGCAAGGGCACGTCGACCTGTGCATGGTGCGCGCCAAGGAGCTCGTGCGCGTGCGCGCGCACCGGACGCGCCTGGCGACGATGCGGGGGCACATGACGGGGCTGACGCACCAGCTGGGCGCCTTCCAGGGCACGCAGCGGATGGCCGAGGTGCTGGCCAAGACGGCCCTGGCGCTGCGCGGGATCAACCGGCAGATGGACCCGCGGGCCGTGCAGAGCATGCTGCTGGAGTACGAGCGGCAGTCGGGGCTGATGGCGGCGTCGCAGGAGGTGGTCGAAGAGGGCCTGGACGGCGTGCTGGAGATGGACAACGAGCAGGACGCCACCGACTCGGCCGTGGCGGACGTGCTGCGGGATCTGGGGCTGAGCATCATGGCCGAGAACGCCGTCAACCGGGCCCTGCCGCCCCTCAGGAACACCCTGCCGTGCGCGGCGGAGCCGGCGGCGGCGGAGGACGAGCTGGCGCAGCGCCTCTCGCGGCTCAGGCATGTCGCGTGAAAACAGTAAAAAAAAACTACACCAGGCGATGTGAGAGTGAAAAAATGCAGTTTAATGGATTTAAAAGGGAGCATACACACACACAAAAAATGCCTGACACTGACATCCCGCTGGTGGACTTTGAGGATTTTGACGAGTTCCAGCGCCTGGTGGAGCTGACCATCACCATGTATGAGGCGCTGGTCGAGCGCCGCGCGCGGGAGCGCATGAACGGCTGGCTGAGCTGGCCGAATTTCATCATGCTCAACACCCGAAAGGACGGCACGGGGCTCCTGCTCATGCTCACCAAGGGGCTCGCGAAGCCGTGGTGCCTCCGCCTGTCCACCACGATCGATGTCGCCATCCGCGAGACCATGCGCGGCATCCTGGACTACCACAACTACGAGATCATGCTGCTCGACGCGGGGCACTGCTGCCGCGTGCTCACCCGCCGCGTCGCGCCGCTCCTGGAGGACCTGCTGAGGGGCTTCTTCGCGGATAACATGGTCCTGGTTCCCTTCATCCCGCGCGGGATGCGCCTGGGCCCCACGCTGAGCTGGCCGCAGGTGATGCAGGTCAGGCTCGCGCTCTGCATGGGCGCCCACGCGCGCCTCGGCGAAAAATCCAGGCTGCTCGCGCTCGAGGAGGGGCTGATCGAGCGCATCGCTGGGATGCTCTTCGCGCGGCCCGAGCTCATGAACGAGTGCTATGTGTGAGCGATCCTGTGCTCACACCAGCATGGTGTCGTCGCTCTCTTCGTACCTGGTGTTATCCCTGTCCCTCCGCTCGCTGGCGGTTGGCTTTCTGTTTGCCTCTACTATGGTCACGCAGGTTGCATTGATGCCGACCATAAACGTCTTCGTGCTGAACGCATGCTCAAACTCGTCGTCTATGGCCTCCGTGCTCGTTTCCTCCAGGAAATCCCAGTACGACTTTCCTTCCACAGGGTGTGTCGCCAATTTGGAGGTGAGCACCATCTTTATATCCTGATCGGTCCAATCCCTGTAGTTCACAAAGCCCACCGGTGGAAAGAGGGCCGACAACATCTTGACCCCTCGGAAGATCTGGATCACCGCCTGGTTGGTCTGCGAAATCTTGTCGTAAACGTAAATGTACGGATTGCCGTGATACAACAGCATCCAATAATCCATGATCTGCATGAACTTGGACACCGTGGGGTTGTCAGAAAGCTTCTTTATCTCATCCTGGTCGATCATCAGCAGCTTGGGGGGTTCGCCCATCTGTAGCATGAAATTTCCCTGGTGGGCATCCGAGTGAATATATCCGCTTTCATGCATTTTCTTGAGGAGCCTGCACGCAGCAGAGTAGAATCGCGCTGGGTCTGCAAGAATCTGAGAGTATGGATATTCGCGCATGAGCTCCGAGCCTATGCACTCCCAGAGCTGCACCTCTCCTTTTGCTGTCTGGATCATCACCCTGGATACGCAATACAACCGGGAGAAAAGCGGGCGCATGCCATTGTTTTGGTCGACGAGGAGGGCGTGTGCCGCCTCCTGCTCGCTGAAGTGCTCATTTCGTTTCTCCTTCTCCACCCGCCTGAACTTCAGCGCCAGCTCCTTTGAGCTGCCGGATTGCCGCGACCTGCACACTCCTTTACACACAAGCAGCAGGCAGTCCTGTCCGTTGCTGCTGTCTCTATACAGGATCTCGTCCTTGAGTTCTATCTCGTCAATCTCCCATTTGTTCTTGGTCTTAAACGACGGACAGGTGAATCCCATGACGGTGACCTCCTTGACGCGCTTGAGGGCTATTACCAGGTCATCCTTCACAGGCCCCGTGATGCTGCATCGGAGCTTGATCTTCTTCAGGCTGTCCGTGTGTTTAATCGCCACCTCTATATCAAAGATTCCTTTCATGCTAGCTTCCAATTTATCCAACCTGACGTGGAGGCTCTGCATGAGGGACAACACTTCATCCATGGCTTCCTATCCGTCCACGCGTAATAAACTTTTAATAACAACACGAATACACCGTTTTCAATACATAAAAAATTAAACCTTGCCCGCGCCCTCGCGCATCAGCGCGGATCGATCCGACTCGTCCTCGTGGCTGGTGATGCTGAACACGCTGCTCATCTCGGCCTCCCCAGGGCTTCCCGCGACGCCCGCGCAAGAGTTGCCGTCGTCGCACGGGCGGGGGTGGTACGCGGGACCCTCGAATGCCGACTCGTGGTAGCGCGACGCGTTGTGGACCTTGTTGTGCATGAACTTGAGGTTCGTGTACATGTTCACCGTCAGGTCCGCCCCCATCCGTATCAGCACGAAGTCGATCTGCGTCATCGCGATGAACAGCGCCAGCACCCCCATGAGGTTGCAGTAGACCGCCCACATCTGCGTGATCATGAGGCAGACCCCCTTGGGGTACGGGATGTACCGCGTCTTGTGGTCCGTGATGGTGTTGACGATCCACGGGCTGATGGCGTCTGACATGAAGTCGTTCACGAGCGTGTTTATAAACGTGAAGGTCGCCACGAGCGACCACTTGTACCACGTGTCCAGCGTCACGCCCATGAAGATCGTCCCCGCGGACGGGCCAAACGTCACGAAGCGCGTCTCGAGCAGCCCGATGTCCTTGAACACCACCGCCACGATGCAGAGCCACACCATGAGCAGCCCCACGGCGAGGCGCTTGTCCTCGAAGACCCTGTCTATGCATGAGCACATCGCTCTGTCTCTTCCTGCGGGCGCGGCGCTCCGCATTAATACAGTCGAAAAACAAAACGCTGCCTGCTCGGTCACAGCAGGCATCGTTTTGTTGCCTCAGGCTGCCGCAAGGGGCTGCTTGAACCCAGGATACTCGCTGCGGACGACCGGCATCTGCCGGAAGATGCCGTGCCAGTCCACCAGCAGCGGGTGGAAGAAGGGGTCCGCCTGCATGGCCCTCGAGAGCGTGTCGTATATTCCCGCGGCGCCGGCGCCAAAGCTCTTCGCCATCGCGCCCAGCGCCAGCAGGTTGGAGGTGCTGGCGTTGAACATGGACTTGTAGTTGGCGTTCCTGCCGCCGCGGTCCTGCTCCAGCTTCACCATAAAGTGGTGCAGGCAGAGGCCCAGCTGCGCCGCGAACTCCTTGTTCCGCCTCAGCGCGCGGAAGAGCTCTCCCGCCGTCATATTAAGCCCCCGCAGGTTCGACAGCGAGGAAGAGATGAACATGGTGACGAGGGCCTCCCCCGACGACTCCACGAGCGGCGAGAGCGTGTGCGTGTGCTCATTCGTCCAGCCCTCTGCGAAATCCCGCTGCATCTGCAGCGTCTCCTTGGCCACCTCCGACGACTTGGTCTCGCCGCTGACCCCACAGCTCTCCAGGAAGCGCCGCACGTACCGCTCGGCGTAGCGCCTCGACGCATCCTCGCGGTCCTTGCCCTCGTTCGCGTCGTCTGGGCAGCTCCACACCGCGCCGAGGGCGCAGTTCTGCAGCCCCTGCATGCGGAGCGCGAAGTCGCGGTCGGCCTCCTCGGCGGCCTCCAGGCACATCCTGAGGTAGGCCGCGCCCACCGTGAAGAGCGGCGTAGGCGCGTCCGCGGGGATGTAGTGCTCGTACGGGATGGCGCGCACGGATGGCGGGGGCACCACTCCCGAGGCCGCTGTGCCCAATGGGGCGCCCACATCACGGTCGGGCCACGGGGTCCCGACGAGGATGAAATCGCCGCCACCCATTGGATCGTTGATGGCCTTGAGAAAATACGGCGCGATCCAGAACCCCCGCCCGCGCGCGCTCGCTGGGCCCTCGCTCGAGAAGCGCTCCACGAAGAAGCGTCTGTTCTTTATTTTGAAGTTCACCTGCGGAAAGACCACCTTTATTTTAGCTTTTTTCAGTTTTTTCGCTGCACCCCCCCCGGTGGAAGAGGACACGGACACATCGTCGTCCTCGTCATCGTCGCTGTCGGCGCCCGCGGCAGCAGCGACAGGCGGCGGGGCGGCGACAGCAGCAGCAGGAAGAGGGCCAGCACCAGCCGCAGCAGCAGGAGGAGGGCCAGCACCAGCCGCAGCAGGAAGTGGGGCAGCAGCCGCCGCGACAGGGGGGATCACAGTGGTGGTGTTCACCACAGCAGACTGCGCTGGGTTGAGCACCGATCCCCAGCCCACCGCGAGCCCCTTTCCCTCCTCCCCGTCTTTTCGCTTGCGACTATACCTGCCCTGCATCGCCAGGAATCCAACCCAGCACCGAAGTTATATACCCCAGCCTCACGACCAGCCCGCCCACGGCATGCTGCCCACCCGCTCGCACGCGTGCTCGGTCCATGACAGCACAGTCTTGGTCCGCAGCACGAATCCATCCGCGCACCGCCACGTGCAGCCGCTCGCCCACACCGCGTTGTCGGCGGGCATCGTCGGGTCGCTGCACGGGACATCGCAGGCGAAATCAGCGTACGCCGAGCAGGGCGTTCCTGTGAACCCAGGGGGGCACTCCGCGGCGACCGTGCACACGACGCAGTCGAGCGTCCCGCTAGGCCTGAAGAACCCAGGCAGGCACTGTCGCTTGCAGTCGACGTTGTCCAGCCCCACTACCCAGATCTCGTTTGGACGCAGGGCGGGCGCGCACTCGAAGCACACAAAGTGGCTGGGCGACCCTGGACAGGGGCTGGAGCGCAGGCCATATCCGCACTCCCTGCTGCACTGCGCGCACGACGCCCCGCTCGACTGGTTGCCGGCGTACCAATCCGGCGCGCACGACGCGCACTCGGCCATCCCCTCCTCCCTGTACAGCCCTTCCGGGCACGGCACGCAGGCGGTGCCCCCCGCGCCCGCCGTGGTCCAACCAGGGGGGCAGTCGGCGCACGGCGAGGACTGCGTCAGCCAGGCGTCGCCCTCCGCCATGACAGCCGCGCCTGCCTGGACCGTCGACACCGCGCACACGCTGCAGCCCTGCCCAGGCGTGATTCCGTACCCAGCGGGGCACACGCACGATGCCCCGTCGTCGGCCAGCCTCGAGGGCACGCGGCACATGCAGGCGTCCAGCGACGGATTGGGCTGCCTGAATCCAGGGCATCGCAGGCACCGGAGCCCGTCCGCGCCCACCGTGCCCACGTGGTCTGAGCACGGCGCGCACACGCGGGGAATGACGCTCTTGAGGTAGCACCCCTTGAAGCCGCACTCGTCGTTGGAGCAGGCGTACGGCAGGACCCACGAGGGAACGCCCGCGTCCAGGGATGGGACTGGCACCACGCACGTGCCGTTCACCTTGCTGCCGTTGTACTGGCAGGCGCACTCTGCGGCGCTCGTCGCGTTGACGCGCGCCGTCGTGGACCACTCGGGGCATTTCACGCAGTCCGCCTTCCCGTAGTACCCCACGGGGCACGGCGCGACGTACACGGTGGTGCAGTCCTCCACGTACCGAAACTTCGACGGCAGCGCCACGCCGCATGGCGTGCAGGACCAATCAAAGGCGCCGGAGCAATTGCCGAGGATGAACCCTGGGCCGCACACGACCCCCGAGGAGCACGGCGTGCACACGCCAGACGAGGAGATGTACTGCGCGGGATTGCACTGCGTGCACGAGAGGCCTGCCAGCGACGTGGTGCCGGTGGGGCAGCGCTCCTGCGCCGCGGTGATGCTCACGGCGTGCGTGCCGTTGCCCGCGTACAGCGTGACCCCGGTGACCGCATCCGCGCCCAGCCACATCAGGTTGTCCGGCAGCACTGGGACGTTGAGGCTCTGGATGGTTCGTAGGCCGACGTCGACCTGCATGAGGCCCCTGTCGGTGGCGAACAGGAAGAGCGCCCCGCCCAGCACAGGGGTGAGCATCCTGGGATACGCCAGCCCGAGGGTCCGGTCGTGGCAGTTCGAGCGAAGCGTGCTGACCCGCGTGAGCGCCGACCCTGGGTAGTCCACCACCGCCTCCGCGAGGCGGCAGTTGATGCGGTCCAGGATGAAGAGGCGGTTGGACTGGAAGGCCGCCAGCGACAGCGCGTCGCCGAACCGCGCCTCGTCCCGCATCCCGTCCACGTTGCCGAGGGAGTCCGTTCCTATCAGCGGGTCCGCGCGGCGCCCGCACTCGCGGGTATCAGTGAACGCGTCGTGGGAGAACAGGGTCCCAGGCAGCGGGGCCGACAGGTTCAGGAACGACACGAAGGAGGCGTTGCAGAAGCTCAGGTACAGGTAGCTGCTGGTTCCCATGGACGCGCTGGACGCGCTGCACACCCGCCCTGGCAGGCGCCATCGATGCACGATGTGCCCTGCATAGAGGGAGTTGGTGACCCACCACAGGATGTTTCGGTTGTTGAAGCCCATGTCGCGCTCGAGGAACGCGAAGTAGCCCGCGTACGGTCCGCCAGACGCCACGAACGGCGGCGCGGCGACCACCATGTAGAAGCGGTGGTACTCGAGGCTGTCGCAGGTCAGCCCGTAGAGGGGCTTGTCGCTCACATATGTCGTGGACGAGACGTACTGGTCGCAGTATGCAACCCCGCCAGCCCCATCCGCGGGGCGCACCCCCGTGAAGAACTGCGTGGGGGTCGTGGCGACCGCCGCCGCCGCGTCGTAGTACACCACGCCAGAGAGGCTCCAGGCGACGGTGGCGGCGGACGCGGGTCCACCCGTGCCGGTCCACCCCACCGCGCTCCAGGGCAGCGCCACCGAGGAGCACTGCCCGGCGGAGAGGGTGTATCCGGCCACCGGGCACTGGAAACGGGTGGAGCTGACGCACGCCTCGCCCATGCGGGTGTAGCCCTGGTTGCACTGGATGGCGCACACGAAGGAGCCAGGGTCGATCACGCCGTTCGCGGGCGCGTTGGGGCATGCCACGCAGTCCGCCGCCGTGGCCGCGCGCCCCCGCTCCGAGGTGGTGCCGAACGGGCACGACGCGGCGGGCGACCCGAAGAAACCCGGGGCGTTGGCGAAGGCCCTGGTCACCTTGGCGCGATACGAGCAGCTGTAGGCATCCCCGTAGGTGAGCCCCCCTGAGACAAACTCAAACTGCGCGGCGTTCGCCTCGGGCAGCAGGCACGCAAAGCACTGCAGCAGGTAGTTGGCGTTGGCCTTGAGGTAGTAGCCCACGCTGCACTGGAAATAGGTCCCGCACAGGTCCGGTCGGTCCAGGACCCCCCCTCGCGTCACAATCTGCTTCGCCGCGGCGATGCCGGCCAGGTCGAGCTTGCACGCGGCGCACGTCGACGCCCCCGTCGTGGCGTCGCAGGTGGGAAACGCGCCAGGGCTGCACTCACCGCTGCAGGTCGCGCGGCCTATGGCGTCGCACGACATCCCGACGGCGCAGGGCTGGCAATACGCGCCGACGGCCGACCACCCCGGAGGGCACGGCACGCACGTGCCCTGCGTCCTGGGCTTGATGCAGAGGAAGGCGGAGGGCGTGAGCGTGTCCACCCAGGAGATCTGGCACCCGCTGACGGTGTCTGCTGGGTAATCGCAGAAGAGCCCATTGCACGGATTTGACGCGTCGCATGAACTGCCCTTGCACAGCACGTCGTAGCGCGCAGAGCAGTTGGCCGCCAGGGTTCCCGGGGCGCACGTGCCGCAGGGAAGGCATACCCCACCCCACATGATGGTGCAGCCCTTGTTGTACATGCCCGCGGGACACATGAAGCACCGCATGATCACGGAGCCAACGTGGACGCATAACAGAGATGACACCATGAAGAACAGGCGCATTCTGTGTGTATCCAGGGCGTGCTGACCCGCCTCCGCGTTATATACGGCTGGTCCTGTTTTTTATCGCTGTAGGCGTCTTATTTAAGCTGCAGGCCAGACCCTCGTTAGCAACCAGCTACAGCCCTTTGCATCACTCGAAAATGTTCGGATCACTCTCTCGGTACCCCGCAAAGGACGCTTACCCCGTGTACGCGTGGGAAAAGGCCCTTATTGAGCAGCACGAGGAAGAAAAGGAGGATCTGGAGGCCTCGAAGGATGAGCTTGAGAGGCTACTCTATGTTGAGAAAGAAAAAAGCAGGTTGAATGTGAACGTAGTAAATTACCTTCACAGAAAGATGGCTGAAAAGGATGCTGAACTGACCGGCTTGAAGCTTGGAAAACGCGAAATGCAGGCGGAGATCGACACCCTCAGGGACGAAAACAAGCGCCTGAAGAGGGTGGTTGATTTCACCAGTCAAGATCTCGACTTGATGAACACCATCCTGCACAAAACCCCCTCAACGGGGAATGTCGACAAGTGCTAGACACCACCCGCGTCCTTCGCTCCACTGCCTTCAGCGCCACCCAAGGTCAGCCCCTTCCAAACGCGCGGCCCTCTGCCCGGTCATCCCAGCGCCGCATCCTACCGCGGGATAACGCGGTCTGCGCCGCCCGTTATTTAAGAAAATCTCCATACCCATGGCCACGATAATGGACTCCCCACTATTGCCCTGCTGCGCCGAGCACCCGTTCGAAGTCCTAGACGCGTGCCCCGACCCGGTCCGCGCGGCGGTCGTCGAGCGCATGCACGCGGCGCTCGCGGCGTCCGTCCCCTCCGGCTTCGCGGAGGCCCCGCTCGTGGTCCCGGGCGACCACGCGCCGCACCCCACCCCCCCGCTGCTCATCGGCAGCATCTGGCGCCAGCTCAACAGCCTGCGCGTGATGCGGCAGTACTGCCTCACGCTCTCGCGCATGTGCCGCGAGTACGCCTTCCTGCGGGGGCACTCCATCACGTGCGTCCACGGCCTGGAGTGGTTCTCCAGCCTCAACCAGCCCATGCTCCCGCTTGACGACGGCGTGCGGGCGTCGCTCAACGCCATGCTGAGCCAGGCCGCCGCCCAGCGGAGGGGCGTGTCGCGCGAGCGCCTCGCCTACGAGATCCACGCGCTGCTGCCGTGCCCCGACCGCGACATGCTGCGGCTGACGATCGGGATGCACTTTCCGGCGGCCAGCGAGTACGAGGTCGACATCTGCCGCCACATGATGGCCGTGGAGGGGCTCTCCTACGACCAGTGGCTCGCGCGCTTCTTCCGGTGGCGCTCAAGCGGGCTGTACTACCCGCTGGCCGTCGCCGCGCGGCGGATGGCGAAGCCGGACCAGTGGCCGCTGCCGCAGCAGCTCGCGGCCGCGCCCGTCGCGCGGGCCCTCTTCGCGACCCTCGCCTGCCTGTCCACGCCGCGCCCCCAGGAGGAGCACGCCCGCTCGCTCGCCGCGCTCGCCGCGGCCTGGGAGGAGGACTCCACTGGGGCCGCGCACGCGCTCGCCGGCACGCTCGACCGCCTCGCCGTGCTCATGCGCGTCAAGTCCAACGGCAGGCGCGAGAGGCCCCTCGACTTCAGCCTGGACGACGCGCTCGACGCCTTCCCCGCGCTGCAGGCAGTTGCCGCCGCCGCCTCCAGCCGCTGCGCCGACTGCACCACCTGGCGATCCATCAAGCACGCGGTGGAGGACGTATTCCCCCCGAGCACGCTGTGCGCCCCGCTGACCAGGCCGCGGCGCTCCACGTGGGGGTTCCAGCGCCTCACGCTCGAGCTGCTGCCCGGCCCCTGCCTCCGCTTCAGGGAGCGCGCGCTCGAGCTCGTGCCGGGCACGCACGACCTGGTGGCGGCCAGGCAGCAGCAGCAGCAGCAGCCGCTCATGTCGATCCGGGAGCACAGCGTGACGTTTGCGGACGACCCGGACCCCCCCGATGCCAAATCCGACGCGAAGGGCGCCCACCCCGGCGCCCTCTTCTCCGACTGCCTCGCGGCGCAGACCTCCAATCGCGTGCAGGACGTCCTCTGGCGCCTGGGCGAGCTGCTGCTGACGCCCGACATCGCCCTCTGCATGCTCTACCCCACGGTGGCGCTGGCCAGCCTGGATGGATCGCAGGACCCCGTGTGGCAGCGCTACCTCGAGATGTGCCTCGACCGCGAGCACCTCCTGGAGTGCATGGTGCCCTCCCAGGCCAACGAGGAGCATTTCACACGCTACGTCGCCAGGCTGGAGGCGTGCCTGCCGCCGGTGCACCAGGTGCAATACGGGCGCCCGAGGCAGGCCCTCCTCTGGCGCGTCGATACCCCCCCGCGGCTCCTCCTCTTCGTGGGCGAGCCCGACACGCTGCACCCCGGCGCGGCCTCGCGCCACATGGCCAAGAAGCTGCTGATCAACGGCAAGGCCGCGGTGCGCTCCATATGCAGCATCACGACCCTGCCCGACGCGCTCGCCCCCTCGGAGGAGACCATCCGCGCGTCCATCGCCGCCTTCGCCGCTGCCAGCCTGCTGGGGCACCCGGCCAACGTGGTGCTCGTCAAGGGCTACGGCCCCGTCACCTCCACGACCCTGGCGGAGACGCTCGCCAGCCTCGCGCTCGCGCCGGTGCAGTCGCCCACGGTGCGCGCCCTGGGCCAGCCCCCGCCCCGCTGGGGAGGGGACTCGATCGACGAGCGGTACGCGGAGAAGCAGACGGGACCCAACGGCTTCCGCTTCCGCGACTGGGTCGCCATGCACTCGGACCAGGCCGGCACGCACCAGAGCCGGCTCGCGGCGCACGTGGTGCAGTTCGACTCGCTGCACTACACGAAGCTCCCGTGGGTCGGCGAGGACGGGGGCGTGCGATGGGTGCGCGTGGCCTCCACGGCCCCGCCGGAGAACCGCACCCTGCAGGGGCGCACCCTCCGCCAGGCGGTCGAGGCGCGGTACATCCACGACCTGCGCATGCTCCCCGTCCGCTCCCAAGGGGACGCCGTCCTCCGGGCCAACGCGGAGATATACGCCTCAGACGGCAGCGTGGCCATCGCGTACGCGCCGACGGCCGAGGGAAGCACGACGCGGCTGGAGCTCATCGCGTTTCAATACCCCGCCAATGAGGGGTCCCTCGAGGGTATTTAAATCTGAGCTGGATGCCCACGCGCTCGCCTGTGTCCCGAACAAGAGAGATAAAAGCGAACAGATGGAATACATCGAGGAAACGCAGGCTGTGACCTACGACAGCGAGAGCAACGCGTCCGAGGAGGTTCTGCCCCCGCTGACGCGCGTGTACACGCCCGCCCCCATGACAAGGCAGAACGCCTCGTGCAGCATGTTTGGAAGCAGCGAAGCGATCGAGGAGTGGCAGGAGAGAAACAAATCCAATGGGGGCACGGACAAGATCATCGAGAGCTGGGACGAACAAGCGGTCGTCGAGAGCGGGAAAGAGAAGGAGGTCATCGAGAGCTGGGAAGAGAGCTGTAAAGAGCAAGCTGTCATCGAGAGCTGGGACGAACAAGCGGTCGTCGAGAGCTGTAAAGAGAAACCGGTCATCGAGAACTGGGAAGAGAAACCGGTCGTCGAGAGCTGTAAAGAGAAACCGGTCATCGAGAGCTGTAAAGAGAAACCGGTCATCGAGAGCTGGGAATACCATGACGAAGTGGAGCCCACTACTAATGCCGCGAGTGGAACCGCGGAGTTGAGCCCTGTGCGTTCGATGTGTTCAGACAGGACCGCTGCGTCGAGCCCAGCACACTGGATACGAGGAGAAGCGATGGCGCCGCCGAGCCCAGTGCGTTCGATGCATTCAGACAGGACCGCGCCGTCGAGCCCCGTGTTTTCGACGCGAGCAGCCGTGACCGCGCCGTCGAGCCCCGTGTTTTCGACGCGAGCAGCCGTGACCGCGCCGTCGAGCCCCGTGCTTTCGACTGCATCTGCCGACGAGAAGGAAGAGGAGAAAGCCGTTCGCACCCCCACCCCGCCGCGCATCACGCCGTTGGCCAGACAGGACACGCGAGCCGAAAAAAAGAAGGACAAGGAAGAGGAAACAAAGCTGGGATTCGTGACCCCTGCTAGGAGCGTCTCCACTACCCTCTTGGGTTTTTCAATCGACGACGATAATATGGAGGAAGAGAAACCAGAGGAACAAGAGGAGGAGGAAGAGAAACCAGAGGAACAAGAGGAGGAGGAACAAGAGGAGGAGGCGCAAGTGAATGCCAAGAGGTTCAAGAGGAAGCAGATATACCGCACCCCGCCTCCAAGGCCCTCCACTCCCTCAGACGAGGAAGAGGAATACCTTCCCAACTCGTCCATGAAGGTCATGGGATACGACCGCTCAGGCAGCACGAAGTTCGCCATCTACGCAGCGGGGTCGCCCCTCAGCGAGGACAGCTACATCGATCCAGCTCTCAGGAAGCGCAAGGCGGCAGCGGAGCCGAAAACGCAGCACTTCAGGGAGCTGCAGACGGGCTCCTTGTACCGCTATGTCGAAAACGAACGCCCGGTAGGACTCTTTCTTCCCACCTCTGGCCAGCATGAACTCCACATCATGCCGGCGAAGCTCAAGCTGTTCGACAAGAAAGCCTTCATAGAAGAGGAATACTACACCAGGGTTACCAAACCCGCCTCGTTCGTCTTCGACGCCGACAAGAAGGCAGACGTGGTCAATCACCGGAAGCAGTCGAGCTTCTTCAACCAGTTCGTCACCACCTGGCACCCCGATAACCTCGAGAGCGCGGTCCGCGCCATGTACAAGCAGGACACCCGCCGCCGTCGCTGAACCCCTCCCCCATCCGTCTCTCGTTTCCACCAGCATCACGCGCTTCGGCCCTGCTTGTTCCCTCCAACGCCGCGCGCTACGCAGCAGATGACATTCGCACGCTCATCTCCAATCCATATGAGAAAAAAATGAAATTCATATTTCCAATGTATGCGCCCACACCCACACAGAAAAATGCATGCCCCCCACACTCGAAGAGTTTCGCGGCTTCTTCCACGCAAAGGCATTTGACGTGGTGGGCAACGGCGCGTACCGAAAGCACCTCGCGCGATGCAAGGAGACGGGGGACCACTGGGCGGTCACCATGGGGGCGCAGATCCACGAGGTGCAGTCGCAGATCCGCGAGATGCAGTGCGCCGTGCAGGACATGCCGCGCAACGCGGACCGCCTGGCGGAGATCTGCCGCGACGTCATGATGAGCGCCCAGCCGCCCATAAGGCTCTTCGCTGGGCACGCAGAGTGCGCCATCACGCAGCGCCGCTGCACGCGCTGCCTGGACCTCTCTCGCGCGCAGAAGGGGCACTCGAGCGTGTACGTGGACATGCGCTTCTGTCGATTCTTCATGCTGCTGTGGTTCTGCAACAAGCTCGAGTACATCATCCGCTCCTACACCCGGACCTGGATAGACGCGCACCAGGGCGACGCCGAGACGTTTCGCGAGCTGTGCACGGCCATGTGCGAGGAGCAGGAGCCCACCATCGTCAGCATGCACAGGCTGTTTGTCGTGGCACTGGACCACGTATTCACGACGCTGCAGCACCACGGCAGGGCAAACACGCACGCCCCCGTGCTCTGCCTGGAGCCAGCCCCAGTGCTGTGAAAAAATAAACAAGCCTATCCTTAAAAAAAAACAAGACAGTGGCGAGGGTTCAGCATATCTGTCCCATAAAAAGAAGCGCCGCAGCATGCTGCTCTGGTACGGACACCCAGCGGCGTCGTTTTACATGATGGCTACGCGCCGATACGTCCCAGACGATCTCGAACACCGCGCTCGCAACCTGGTCAGGGCAGGGCACCTAATATGGCTGAGCGTAGAAAACGAGCGCCACGTGGTCACGGAAGACGAGCTGCCGCTGGCGTGCCGCCTCGCCGCCTCCTATCATAACCAGCTGGCCTACAACGTCCCGCCGGACGACGGATTCGACGCAGAGACGCAGCGCATGGAGGCGCTGGCGCAGCTGCACATGGAGGCCCCGTCGTCCGACGACGACACAGAGAACCACTGCGACACCGCAAGATTCATCTAAGACACCACACAAAAATACAAAAAAACATAAAAAAAACACTTCCAAAATGCCTATGTGCGCTAAGGGACTCATCTAAAAAAACACACGCATGCACGCGATCTGGCACAGGACGCGCGGCCCCTTCCACTGCATGCACTGCAGGTCCCACGAGTGGGAGCGCTACGACTGCAACCGCGCGGGCTGCCTGCGCTGCGGGGTCGCGCACGAATGCGCAGGCAACCTGGTGGACTCGCACTGCCCCCTGGCGCACCTCGACGACGGCACCGTGTGCTGCACGGTCACGGGGCTGTGCGTGCCCGCCGTGCGCTATTCGCCAAACGAGTACATCGACCACGCGGGACCCGAATCGTGCGCCCCCGCCTCCGCCCTGGCCGCCCGGAGCCTCGCGCAGGCCAGCATCCACGAGGAGGTCATCGCCACCGTCGCCTGGTTCCTCACGGGGCAGCAGGCGGAGCGCAGCAAGAACGAGGAGATCTCTCGCGTCCTGCAGCGCGCGCGCCACGCGCTCGTTCGCGCGCTCAAGCAGCACAAGATGGAGTCGCGCGCGCTGCCGTGCCTGCCCACCGTGCTGGCCAACGCGCTCAACGCGCTGCGCCCCCGCAGGTACACCCCCGCGACCCCAGAGCTGTGCCAGACCTGCGCGGAGGGGGTCGAGATCTGCCTGCGCGACATCCAGGCCCCCTCCACCCCCGCGCACCGGACGAACCTGGTCGTCGGGCTGCTCTACCTCATGAAGCAGGGCCTCGTGCTCAACAACACCCAGTGGCTCCCGCGGGTGCACCTGCTTCGATACTGCCTGCCGCACGAGAACTGCCTCGAGCGCTGCTTCGGCCTGTCCATGAAGCTCATCTGCGAGACCGAGAATGAAATCAAGCTGGCGCTTCGGCAGCGCATTAAACGCCTGTGAAAAATATATTTCTGACTTTGAAATTTGAAAAAACGCCTATAATTTTTTTCCACGAGTTTCAGCCCCACCACCGGCGCCGCTTCCGCACGCGCAGCACGTCGAACTCCGTGACCATCACGCGCTCCGTCCGCGACAGCACCGTCACCCGCAGCTGCGTGGCCTGCCCCGTGGCGCGCACCGACACGTTCTTCACCCGGAACGGGTCGAGCCGCTGCAGCAGCTCGAGATCCTCTATGAACACCTCCCACTCTCCCTGCTTCGCGTCGATCATCCCGTTCACCTCGTAGTGCGTGGTCCCGATGGGGTTCACGTTCCAGCCCTTGCAGAGCTGCCCAGGATGCTGCAGCGCCGACATGAGGGCGATGACGTCCCGCACCAGCGCGCGGTCCTCCTCCTTCACCCCGTCCAGGTCGGGCTCGTCCCCCGCCGCCTGCACCACCTCTATCTCGGGCTTTGTACACAGTGCCATGCCTGCTGTCCACGCAGACCCCTGCCCTTTTTAATAAGCCCCCTTCGCTTTTCGCCCCTGCGCACCCTATAAAAAGACCCACGCCACGAGCCGCTACCTGTAAGTAGCTCAGAGACGACAGCCGCACCCACAATGCAGAAACGAAAGGGAGACGACACGAAGGACCAGAACGAATGGGAGGGATGGAACACAAAGGACCAGAACGAATGGGAGGGGTGGACCGACTGCAGGCGCGACATGGTGCTCGTGCCCTCCCGCAGAAGCCTCGCCACCGCCCGCATCCCGAGCCCTCCGAGGCTCACCCCCAGCGGCCTCAACGCCGTCCGCATGGTGAGCCCTCCGAGGATCATTCCCAGCGGCCTCAACGCCGTCCGCATGGTGAGCCCCCCAAAGCGGATCGACCTCAGCGGCTTCAACGTCGTCAGCCTGCCCCCGCTGCCTGGGTTTCGCACAGAGGGCCCAGAGGCATTCAAGCAACAAACCCCCACAATGTGGTCCATCCAGACGCTGCCGAGGCCAGTGCCTGTTCAGTCGCACGCCGCCGGAAAACGCCGTGCAGTCCCGCCAGACGACGCACTGGTAGAGTCGGGCAGGTATGTGGAGACAGTGTCCGGCCCCATTCCAATCTATATCTCAGCGTCAGGGAAGAATCGCGCGCAACCCGACAAACAGCCAGACAATGATGATTTTGACGCGGACATGCGAGCCGCCATCGCGGCATCGCTTCTGCAGCTGCAGGAAGGCGACCCTGGACCCGCCTCGGGCGATCCTGGACCCGCCTCAGTCGATATCGACGATGACATAGAGATCCAAGAATGCTATCCTGGACCCGTCTCAGTCGATCTTGACGACGACATGCAAGCCGCCATCGCGGCCTCGCTTATGCAGCTGCAGGAAGCCGAAGCCGGTGTCGCCTCAAGCGATCCCTGGGCCGCCTCCGCTTCCTTTGCAGCGGCCCCCGCCTTCTCCACCCGCCGCCGTAAGCCTCCGACCGCGCCCTCCGTCCCAGCCGCCATCGTAAAGCCCTCCGCCTCGGCCGCCAACGTCGAGATATCCAACCCGGGCGCCATCGTCAAGCCCTCCGCCCCTGCCGCCAACGTCGAGATATCCGCCCCCGCCGCCAACGTCAAGACATCCAACCCGGGCGCCATCGTCGAGATATCAGACGAAGACGACGACGCCGTGGAGCGCGTGTACACCATGGCGGGTCTTCAGAAATTGCTCATTCGCATCGACGTGGACAAGTCCGTCACCGTTTCCGAGCAGATGCGGGCCGCGTTCGCAGCGCACGAACCGTACTTCAAGCAGCTGTACCAGCGCGTCATCAAGGCCCCGGAAGATCTCTTCGGATGCTTCGCGAGGGGAAAAAAGGACGTGGGGACGCTGGCCCCTCAAACCTGGCTGTCGGACGAGATCATCGACCGGTTCTGCAACGTGATACTCTCAGACGAGCAGTCGCTGGTGGCACCCACCGAGCTGAAGATCTTCCTGGTCGGCGCGACGCGGGGCAAGGTCTTCTACGACACCACCAATCAGGCGAGGGCGCACGAAGAGTTCGATCGATTCTACTCGAGGGCGTTCCTGACCAAGGACCGCGAGGAGCACAACCTCGTGATGAGCGTCAACCTGCCGGGTCACTGGATCGTCGTGTCGGTGAACCACAAGACGAAGCTCATCGACGTCCTGAACTCGACCGGCAGCACCGAGGGCCATCGCGCATTCGTCCAGCAGACCAAGGATTTGATCCTCCACGCCCACGCCGCCCACTACGGCAAACAGCAAGGCGCCGTGGCGTTCCAGCTGGACGACTGGCATGATGGCGCGCTCTACACGATCCTGCCGAAGCAGTCCAACGGGTACGACTGCGGCGTCTTCTCCTGCCTGTCGATCGCGGGCCTCATCCAGATGGCGGGCGCGGAGCACCGAGGCGAGTCTGTGGACCCGCGCCACTTCTTCTCGTTCACCCAGAAGGAGATGTCCCGCTTCCGCCGCTTCATCCTCCACCGCATCATCGAGCACGCTGAGCAGTAAGCCACCCCTTTTTCCACTCCACAACTGAAGCGGCCAAAACCCCTTTCCCAAAACGCGCCCATTTCGCATCCTTTCCCAAAAACACACCCCGCGCACGGCTGAGTCTGCGCGCAGCACAAAGGATATAAATGAATAACATCTGACACGACCCACCCGATGCTCGCCCCCCTATCCAAAAGTAAGACCGACCCAGACGCCCCGTGGCGCAAACCCGGCGCGACCGTGTACTCCGTCGAGGCCGTCGTCTTCTGCGTGTGCGCCCTCGCGTGGCAGTTTGCGCGCCAGAGCCTCTCCGTCTCGCCCGCGCTGCTGGACTCCGTCCTCATCACCACCCTCTTCGCGTCCGCGGTGCTCTGCCTCGTGCTCGCGTCGTTCCTCGACGCCCCCAGCGTCCACGCCTCCCACTACCAGCTCTGCCTCGTGTCCTTCCTCTTCTACCTCTACATCCTCCTCGACGACGCCGCCTCCTCCAACACGCGCTACGTCTGCCCGCTCTTCGGAAACATGCCCGTCTACCAGGCCGCAGGGGGGGTCACCCTCGCCTTCCTCGCCGTGCTCACCCTCTGCGCCGCCGCGTCCGCGAGGGACCGCCTCTGGCGATCGCCGGCGTGGGCCGTGGGCCTCCTCGTCCTGACCACCGGCCTCCACGCCTCCCTCAAGCGCAGCCTCGACCCCGCCTCGTCGCTGCCCGTCGTCATCTACGCGGTCCTCGCCGTCATGCTCGCCATGAACCTGCTGCTCTACTCCGTGCTGGACCCCCGCATGCTGCTCGTCGTCCCGTCGATCGCCCTGGCCTTCGGCACGAAGATCCCCTACTGGATCAAGGGCGCCCACGCGCTGCTCGGCGTCGTCGCCGCGCTGCTCTCCATGCTGGCGGTGGATCGGCCCACGTGGGTCCAGGCGACGTTCCTCACCGTCGCCGAGGGCTTCCTCATCCTCAGCTACTTCTTCCTCCCGGACCCCCTGCCCCCCGCGAGGCCCGTCCGCGGCCCCGATCAGGAGACCCCCCCGCAGGGCGCCTCGCCCCAGCCCCAGACCGGCCTGCTGACGCCGCGCCCCCCACAAGGCGCCCCGCCCCCCTCCGCTTCCTCTATGCCCGCCAGGCCTAGGTACCCCCTGATGCAGCCGGTCTCGCCCGAGGACATGCTGTTTGGCCGCCTGGCGGTCATCAGCCACCCGAGGCCCACGCTTAAGAAAATGATGTAATCTGTTTAATGCAAAAAAAGAAATCAGAGGCCCACGCTTAAGAAAATGATGTAATCTGTTTAATGCAAAAAAAGAATGCAAAAAAAGAAACCGCCCGCGCCGAAGGAAACGGCTCCAGCCCAGACTATTTAACATCCACGCCAGCCCTAACGCGCGAAGACGATGGAGAATAATCGCGCCGGTGCCACCAAAACAGAGTCCCACGCTGCCCCCATGTCCTCGTTCGTCATGCAATTCTTCGAGTTCCTGGGCACCCTCGTCTCCGTCGCGGCGGTGGCCATAGCGTTCGTCGCCATGCTCTTCGTGCTCTCCATCTTCGAGGCGAACAACAACCGGCTCTTCCTCGTCAACAGCTTCCGCCTCGACTACCGCCCGCACTCGGAGCCCGCCCCCGCCAACTCGTCCTTCGCAGTCCTGTCGCAGCTGCTGCTCATGCCGGCCGACGGGCTCTCCCTGGCGTGGCGCCTTCCCGCCGACTCCGCCCCGCTCGGCGCCACCTTCTACGAGACCCTCCTCGACATCTACACCATGGACACCCTGGGCGCGTTCCACTGGGGCGTGCTGCTCGTCTGCGGCCTGTGGATCCTCGACAGCATCGCGGTCTTCACCCTGTACTGCATCAACGACGTCGGCACCGTCCTCACCGCCGCGGGGAAGCCGCGCCACTCCGAGTTCAAGGAGTGGCTCGCGCGGACCGGGCTGTTCTTCACGCTCTTCGCCCTCGCGTGGAACTTCCTCGGCCTGATCCTGCTCTTCGTCATCACCTGGCGCCTCTCCACCTCCTCCGAGAACCAGCAGGACACCCACAAGGTCCCCATGACCACCCAGACCCTCTTCGTCGCCACCGCGTGCTTCCTCGCCTCCATCATCTACTTCCTCCGCGAGCTCAAGGAGCGCTTCTCGCCGCTGTCCCAGCAGGCCGCAGCGGCCACCAAAAACGCCCCGCAGCAGACCCGCACAGCACCAGCACCCGCCGGCCTGCAGGCGGACGACCACGAGAAAAACATCGGCATGGCCTCGTGCGCCATGCGCAAGGGAAGCGGAAGGAGCGCCTACACCCTCATAGGCTACCCCTTCCGCATGCCGCAGCAGTCAAGCCCCGACCTCAGGGTCGTCACCCGCCGCCAGTACACCCCCGTCCTCTGCCTGGCGTGGGCCGACGGCTGGGCCCTCTCCGACGCCCTGATCCTCGCCGGCGTCGTCGGCGCCTCCCAGAACGTCCTCACCCACGAGATCGTCGCCGTCTTCCTCGCCACCCTCTACGCCAGCTTCGCCCACGCCGCCCTCGTCCGCCTCCTCCTCGACGCCTACGTCAACGAAGTCCCAAACGATGAGCAGGCCTACGCGGGCGCATACGCAGACAACAAGTTCCGATCCAGCCGCTCGGACCAGCTCAAGGCCTCGCAGGACCTCGCCGAGCGCGACCTCTTCCACGTCCGCGTCATGGCCTTCCTCGCCAACTTCGCCGTCGCCTGCTTCGCGTCCTGCGCCCCGTACCTCCTCTTCACCCGCTACGGCGCGGTCGCCACCTTCGCGGGCCCCTTCATCACCGCCTACGTCGCCACCGCGCTCGTCGTGCCCCCCGCCATGTGGCTCGTCGCCAACCTCTGGCTGGAGCTCGGCTGGCCGCCGCTCCTCAGCTTCCGCACCTCCTGCCTCGGCGAGTTTATCTACGGCCTCACCATCCGCCTGCTCTTCGTCGCCATGCTCATCTGGAACGTCGTCAAGCTGCTCGGCGACGCCAACGTCGAGCTCGACTCCTACATGCTGCTCTGGACCGGCAGCGCGGCGTGAGGGAAAGTAAAACACCCTCATTTTTTGTGCGGTCTTCTCGCTCGTAAATAAAAAATTGATTATCCATTTTCACACACAAAAAAGCGCCGCATTTTCACACACACAAAAAAATCACAGCGACAGCCCCAGCGCCGCAAACAGCGTCAGCAGCATGAAGGGGTACGGCAGCGCCTCCCCGTACAGGCACACCAGCAGCAGGATCAACCCCAGCACCCCCACGCGCCCTAGCTCTATCAGCCACACCGCGCGCGCGCCGTATCGCTGCAGCATCGCGCGATGAAAAAGTGCTCACATGGTGCGTTTAATAACGCGTGCTTCAGATGGAAAGGGGGAATCTCACAGATTGAAGAGGGCCATCACGACCCGGCGCTTGACAGCGGCAGGGGGGGGTCAGGGTCCAGCTTGGAAAGCGGGGAATGGACTTTGGAAAAAGGCGCTCAGACAGCATCATCAGGGCGGGGGCGCTTGCTGCCCGCCCCATACGCCAAAAGCAGCTGCCCCTCAAAGACGCCAAGCCGATCCCGCTGCACGCGCAATTCCTCCCGAAGCCCCTCGACGAACTCCAGAGCGTCGCCGGCGCTAAAAGTACCCGTCTCTGGCCTGGCCATGGCAAACCTGGTCTCGGCGAGCTCCGCCCTAGACTCAGCCGCCACCACACGATCGTTGGCCAGCTTTTCGAACACGGCCTTTGCAGTTTCCATCTCCTTCGCGTGGCGCTCGGCGTTGAGCGCGTTCTTTCGGATGAGGTTCTGGTTGAGACCCTGGGCCGCAAGGAGCTGCCCATGGAGGTCTGCGATGAACTGCGTGTTCTGCTTAAGCACCTCATCCTTTTGCTCAGAGGAGAACTCAATTCCAGCATAACGCAACTCATCTGATTCCTCTTTGGCCTCCAAGCGCTTCACCTCCGCTCTGGCCTCGGCAAGAGCCTCCGACACGGGTACAAACGTCGCGATCTGTGTGTCAAGCGTCGCAATCTGCGCTTGAAGCGCAACAATCTGCGTTTTGTCATTCATGCTCTCGGCCAAAAGGCTCGCAATGCGACCATTCGCTGCAGAAAGCTTGTCTGAATATTGGTTCAGTTCATCATTCAACGCACTTTTCAGTTTCACATATTCATAATTTCTTTTAAATGAATCTTTCAGTTCTCCCTCTCTGATCTCTATTGTTCTTGTGCTCTGCCAGCACTCCGTCTGGCAGATAAAACACTCCTTCTCAATACCTTTCAGCTCCTCCACCAGCGCCTTCGCCTGGGCTTGGCAGGCGCCAGAATACATGGGCAGGGACGTCATCAGTTTCGTGCACGTACGTGTAAGCGAACAGCGTCGGCGTGGCAGCAATGGGCATAAATACATCACAACAACCTGAAAAATGCGCGCGAAAAACATAGGTTTCATTGCTGGTTCAATCAGAATGGGGCCTCAGGAGAGCATGGGCGCCGACAGGGGCGCGAACAGGGGTCGTTCCGCTCAGCGATGCGGCGACAGACAGGGGGAGGCGCAGGCACGCAGGGGCAGACAGAAGAGAGATGCGCAGGCACGCGTGGCAAACAGAAGGAGAGATGCGCGCAAGCCCTCAATCGAGGTCGTCCACAGCGTCGACAGCGAGGTCGTCAACAGCGTCGACAGCAGCGGCGCCATTGTCGACAGCAGCGGCGCCATCGCCGCCCCTAGCAGCGAAGCTGGAGCAGCCGCGCTTACGGGGCGACACCAGGTCCCGGACGTCGGCGGACACAGCCACATCGTCCGCTGGACGCTTGCCGAGCACAGAGGACAGGGCCACAGACCCCGCGTTTCCCACGGAGGACAGGGCCACAGACCCCGCGTTTCCCACGGACGCCACCAGGGCACCGATGCCACGCACCGCGCTGTCGCCCAGGCGCCCTACGAAGGTGCGCTGCTGGGCCTTGGCGAGCGCCTCATTGGCCTTGGCGAGCGCCTCCTCGGCCGAGTCCGCGCGCTGCTGCTCCTTCATCAACGCATCAAGCAGGTTCTCACGCCGGGCATCCAAAGCAAGAAGCGATTCCCTTGTAATCCCCAAGTTGCGCTGAAGCTGCGCTTCTTTCGCCACAGACGCAGCGAGACTGGTCTCTAAAGCAGCCATCGTAGGTTTGGTCGTCTCAAGCTCCGCCCTGGCAGCATCCCGCTCCCTCCTGGCTGCATCCCGCTCGAAAAGCCAATGCTGGCCCACGGCCTCAGCTGATGCACGTTTCTGATCCAAAACTGAATACCTTTTGGAAGCTTCAT
>SESB01000264.1_pt1 | contig 39082 bp, 34 predicted proteins | sample 3171441 | NCBI WGS metagenome assembly SESB01 (sample SAMN06051867, study PRJNA518727) | freshwater metagenome | biome: subpolar coniferous forest; feature: holomictic lake; material: water; isolation source: holomictic Lake 227, 6 m depth | place: Canada: near Kenora, Ontario | collected... | reverse complement strand
GTTCTCACAACCAGAGTCGAACAAAGAACAGTATTTATTGCAATTCTTAAGCCATCTCTTCGGTCGCACCATTTATACGTTCACGTAAACGACCCAAACCACGACTCAGCGCGCTTTTGATGGTTCCAAGCGGAACATTCAACTGCTCGCTCACTTCACGAAGTGTGTGGCCCTTCAAATACGCACGCTCAATCACTTCACGTTGCAGTTCTGGCAATTCCGCTATCTTTGCACGAATTGCATTGTTGCCTTCGGAAGTGACCATAGGCTGCGCGGCATGGTTTGAGCGCTCATTCATTTGCTTAAAACTGCTGTTATCTGCTTCAAAACCAAGTGTTTCTGGGCGCGAACTCTTGCGACGCAGTTTGTCAATTAAATGACGACGAGTCAGCAACATGACCCATGTCACCAATCGCGCTCTTCGGAAGTCGAAACGATCAGCCGTCTTCCAAAGCTGGATAAAAATCTCTTGAACGGCATCTTCGGCTTCGGCTCGGCGCGTTAAAACTTGGCGCGCGGACTTGAAGACTAAAGCACCAAATGCATCGTATAACTCTGCGATTGCGGCTTCATCACCTGAAGCAACTTTCGACATAAAAACCCACTCTTCTTCGCCTGATTGAAAGGTCATTTCCACTCCTCCTGGTTGTAAGCGGTTCCCTTTATTAGGAACCACCATGCAAAGAACCTACTGCGACTTTTATAAAAGTCACGAAGAATTTCAAAATATTTTGTACTTTTGCAAAATGCGTGTCAAGATAGTGTTGTGAGGTTTGGATTGGGCGCGAGGCCGTTCTCGCGGACAAGGCTGTTATCGGATGAAAAACACCGACGATACATCTTTGACCCTTTCGACCCGACCATTCAAATCGTCGGCTGGCTTTAGTCTTATTGAGCTTCTTGTCACGCTTTCAATTATTGCGTTGTTGTCCGGCATCATGATGCCAACATTGAAGGGCGTGCGCGCCAGTGCCGAAAAATTAATGTGCGCCAACAACATGCGCTCCATTTATTACGGGTTCAACGGATATGCAAATGATCAAAGCCGTCCATTTATGCCCACAAGCATTCCATACGAGACAAAGCAATTCAAAGACACTATGGCCATCACCGCGAAAGAATCCTTGAATGACCCCCAGGAGTGGGACGGTCTTGGACTTTTACTGAAGGGTGCATATTTAGATAATTCCAAATGTTTGTATTGCGCATCACATCACGGCGATCATTCATTTGAAACGTATCAGGCTGATTTAGAAAATATCTCAACGCACCCTGTTTCGCCTGATCGCCAATTATTTTGCAACTATCAATACGCTGGCGGCTACGAAAACGTTTATAAAAACAACAAGCTCAACAGATCGCCTAAGAAAATTTATTTCAATGACATTGCCAACAATGTGTTGTTGACCGACGGCATGCGATCAGCGAATGATTTCAACCATGGCAAAGGCAGCAATAGCCTGAGCAGTGGCGGTGAAATTCGCTGGTTCAACAACAACGAAAAAATCCTTTCTCCCAAACTAAACGCTCGCATCACTGGCGAACTTCCAAACGAGTCGTTCCCTAGCATTTGGGCTTCTATTCAAAGAGAAATCGATCGCTAAACGGATTGTTTTATAGCGGTCGCAGCGAAACCACATTCATTCGATGCTTGGAAACTCCGGGGTCCGCCGTGACGCTAGAAATAGCTCGCATGTCTGGCGCAAGCAGCACGTGATCAATGGACAACAATGGAAATAAACGCGGCCATGAAGGGCGCAAGCCAGAGCCCGCCTCCGCCCAAGAGTCGTGAAACTTTGGAAAGACGCGCGAAAGAATTAAACTTCCTGGCAGCGCGTTGAAATCACCCGCGACAATATCCACTTCGCCAAGATCACCACGGCGAATATCCGCCAAAAGTTCTTGCGCCACTTGCATGCGCGACAATGTTGGCTTGCTTGGCAAATCAACCATGGCAATGCGAAGCGCTCGTCCATTCCACGATGGTGGTCGCACAACAAACTTGGCCACCCACACCATGTCGTTGCCTTTGCCAGTCGCCGCAATCACTCTGGCTTCTTCAATTGGAAATGTCGTGACACATGCGAATGGTCCGGCGCCTGCGCTGGAAAAATCCGCGCCAGCCCATTGGTGAACGCATTCTTGTGTTGTGATTGAGCCGCGATTGCTAATCAAATACAAATCCGTTGGATGCTCCGCGGAAATAGCGGCAAGCGCCGTCATGCTGCGCGGATCATTGCCGCTGGGGTGATCCGTATTCCACTGCACAATATGAATGTCTTGCGGTGATGGTGCGACACGATCCGTCCACGGACAAAAATCTCCGCGCACCGCGGCCCCAACGGTTAACGCCGCGCACGCTAATCCGCCCCACCTACGAAATCGATGTCGACGACGATCCCCTGCCCGACACGCCAACCACACACACCCAAATGCGACAACACCCAAAGTTGGAATCCAGGAAATCCACTGCACCAAACTATTTCTATCCCCGACAATTCGCCCGATAAGCCAAACCAGAAATAAACTAAACCACGCGGTATCCAGAACAATGGCTGCCCAATCCCAACGCGTGCGTGGCGCTTTGGATAGTGGCGCTTCCAAAGATTGAACGGTCGCTTCAGTCATGCCAAAAATTCCACGGGTGCCGCTTTGGCAGAACGCCTTGGGTGGCGGCACGTTAAAAATGGAAATTGGGGCAACATGCTACTTCTATCGGCTTGCAAACCCCTCTTGAATAGGCATTCTGACAAAGAGAATTAGATTCTAATATGTTTGGCATCGCTCTTGCACTATGCAATTGTCCCCGAAATTTCGAGGACAGAAAAGGAACACAACAATGGCTGGAAAAATTATTGGAATCGATTTAGGAACAACAAATTCATGCGTCTCCGTCATGGAGGGTGGTCAACCCAAAGTGTTAATCAACACTTCAGGCAGCCGCACAACCCCAAGCGTTGTCGGATTTACTGAAAAGGGCGAGCGACTGGTTGGCCAGCCTGCGCGCCATCAGCAAGTGACCAATCCAAAGAACACCGTGTTCAGCATCAAGCGCTTCATGGGTCGCCGTCATAGCGAAGTTGAAGGCGAAGAGAAGATGGTGCCGTACGCGGTCACCGGTGGCTCGCAAGATTTGGTCAAGGTGGAAATTCGCGGCAAGGAATACACACCGCCAGAAATTAGCGCCATGATTTTGCAAGAGCTGAAAAAAGTGGCCGAGGATTATCTGGGCGAGAAAGTGGATCGCGCGGTCATCACCGTGCCTGCCTATTTCAACGACAGTCAACGCCAAGCCACCAAGGACGCCGGCGAAATCGCTGGCTTGCAAGTGGAGCGCATCATCAATGAGCCAACCGCCGCGGCATTGGCGTATGGTTTGGAAAAGAAAAAGAACGGCCGCATTGCCGTGTTTGATTTGGGCGGCGGAACATTCGACGTCAGCATTTTGGATATTGGTGACGGCGTGTTTGAAGTCATGGGCACCAACGGCGATGGCCATCTTGGTGGCGACGACTTTGATCAACGCTTGATCGATTTCATTGCCGAAGAATTCCGCAAGAAGGAAGGCATTGATGTCCGCAAGGACGCCATGGCTTTGCAACGCCTGAAGGAAGCCGCGGAAAAAGCCAAGATTGAGTTGTCCAATCAACTTGAAACCGTGGTGAATTTGCCGTTTATCACGGCGGATCAAAGTGGCCCGCGCCATTTGCAAGTCACCGTGACGCGCTCTCGTTTTGAGGACATGTGCAAGGATTTGTTCGATCGTTTGCGTGGTCCATGCGAGCAAGCGTTGCGTGACTCCAAGTTGTCCGCCAAGGACATCCAAGAAGTGGTCATGGTTGGTGGATCCATTCGCATTCCAAAAGTACAAGACATTGCCAAGGATATTTTCCAAACGCAAGAGCTTGATCGCAGCATCAACCCTGATGAAGTGGTTGCCATTGGCGCCGCAATTCAAGGCGCAGTGTTGCAAGGCGATGTGAAGGATGTTCTGCTGCTTGATGTCACTCCGCTTTCATTGGGCGTCGAAACGCTTGGTGGCGTCATGACCAAGTTGATTCAGAGCAACACCACCATTCCAACCAGCAAGAAGGAAACCTTCTCCACGGCCGCGGACAATCAAACCAGCGTCACCATTCACGTGATGCAGGGCGAGCGCGAGTTCGCCGCGGACAACCGCAGCCTGGGTCGTTTCGACTTGACTGGAATTGGTTCAGCGCCGCGTGGCTTGCCGCAAATTGAGGTTGAGTTTGCCATTGACGCCAACGGAATCTTGAATGTTTCCGCCACCGACAAGGCCACCAGCACCAAGAAGGAAATCCGCATCACTGGCTCGAGCGGTTTGAGCAAGGAAGAAGTGACCCGCATGCGTCAAGAGGCGGAGCAAAATGCCGCGGCTGACAAGACTCGTCGCGAATTGATCGACCTGCGCAATCAGGGCGAAGCGTTGGCGTACTCCACCAAGAAAAGTTTGGAGGAGCACGGCGGAAAAATTTCGCAGGAGAGCCGTGGCAAAGTGGAAAGCGCGTTGTCAAACCTAGAGGACAAACTCAAGGGCGAGGACAAGGCATCCATTCAAGCGGCCATGAAGAACTTGAATGACGCCGCAATGGAACTTGGCAAAGCCGTGTATGAGGCCAGTTCCGCTGGTCAAAAGCCTGGCGAAGGCGCGGGCGAGACCAAGACCCAAGGCGGCAAAGATGACGTGATTGACGCCGAGTTTGAAGTGAAAGATCAGAAGTAATTCGCTTCGTAACAGTGTGAACCCATGAAGCCGCGGAGATTTCCATCCGCGGCTTTTTTGTGGCGCAAGCGTGTCAGCGTCCTATGATGACGCATGAACATGCAAAAAATTTCGCTGCTGATTGTGTGCGCGCTGACACTTGCATTTGCAATGGGCAACCAAATGCCGCAAGCGCCAGCACGAATTGGTTGCGCATGGCCGCTGAGCACATGTCCCGTGTGCATGAAATCATTGGGCGCGGCACCCGTGATAACAATAATCGATGACCCAAAAGATCCCGGCTTGAATGGCCGAGAAATTCGTTTTGAAAGCGCGGAGTGCGCCGCGACATTTGAAATTGATCGCGCCAAATATCTCAAGCCCGCCAATGAGCAAATGGTGCGTGAACAATTGCCGCAATATCCCGCCATCAATTGCGTGGTCATGCCGGACGAGTCGCTGAGCGATCCCAAAAGTCCCAATACGGGAAAGGGTGAAAATACAATTGTTGGAAATAGATTGGTGCGAACCTGTTGCGGGCAATGCGCGCGCCGCGTGCGCCGCGACCCTGTGAAGTGGCTGGCGCAAGTGGATAAAGGAATTGTGGCCGATCAAGGAGCCAAGTACGCGCTGAAAGTGTGCGTGATCAGTGGCGCGCCATTGCCAGCCGAGCCAGTGAATGTGTTTATTGGAAGCCGCTTGGTGGAAGTGGCAACACCCGCGGACGCGCTGAAAGCGCAGCAAAATCCCTTGGAAACACTTGCCAAACTTGACGCAGCGCTTGCGGCCGGGAAACCCGCGGCAACCACGGCGCCAGACGCATTGCCCAGCGCACCGCCTACAGCAAAGTGATTGGCGTGTGAACGTCAGTTAATTGTGTTTGCGTGCAAGCAATGCGGTGAATAAACCGGGACCAGTTGCCACCGGATCACTGGCAAGCAACCGATAGCGCAACAATTCAAAGCCCGCCGCTTTAGCGAGGCGGCGAATGGTATCCGCGGAAAACCCCAAATGCACATGGCCCATGCTGGCGGCATACGCACGGCGATCATGCGCCACCATGTCAACAATAAACAACCGTCCGTTTGTCTTCAGCGCTCGCGCCACTTCACGAAGCGCCGCCTCGATATCCACAATGTGATGCAGCACAAGCATGGCAATGGCCAGATCAACTTCGCCATCTTTCAAAGGCAAGGCTTCCATGCTTCCACGACGAAATTCCACATGCTTCACATGCGCGAGCCGCTTTTGAGCGGCATCCAACATTGATTTTTCACGGTCCACCGCGATGACTTTGCGCACCAACCCAGCCAACACTTCGCTGGCCTCGCCGGTTCCACAACCCAAATCAGCGACCACGGTGTCAGGATCCAAAAGATCCAGCAGCGCGGCGTTGGTGACGCGCGTGCCAAAAAGTTTCTGGCGAACATCGCTCCATTCGCCACCCATGCGGCCAAAGAACGCCTCGCTATCCACGCGGCGCGACGCAATCACACTGGACATGCGCTGGCGATCTTGCGCCACCTCCGGATGCGTCTGAATACTTTGGCGCGCCACTTCCCACAACGCTTTGGAATCTTCAGGCATGGTGGCGTTGGCCATGCGATACAAACCCGCGGTGCCATCGCTGCGACGCGCGATCCAACCACCATCAAGCAAAGGTTTCAAATGGCGACTCGCGGTGCTTTGCGGAACTTGCACAATTCGCGCCAACTCGCCAACGCTCAATTCCTCATCGGTCAAAAGTTGCAACATGCGCAAACGAACAACATCACCAAGCGCCGTGAATTGGCTCAGTAGACGATTGGCGTCACCAGCGTTGCGTGTGTTGCGCCGGCTCATCGCGGCACGAAATTAAATTCCACCGGGCAGAGCCAGCGTTGGACCAAGAACTTGTCCGCGCGCTTGCAGAGCTGATTGAACGCGTGGATCGTTTGGATTCACGCCGTAGGCCTGACGCAATCGGCGCAGCGCTTCGGCTTTATCGCCAAGCTTGTCTTGCAACGCAGCCATTTGCAGATAAGGACTAATGATTCGCTTCATGCCGTAGCCCTCGTCGAGTTCAATGGCGGCCAAGAGCGCTGTTTTTTCGGAATCCATATCGCCAGTGCTGTCCGCGATTTCGGCAAGCTTCACATAAGCCTCCGCACTACGAAACTCCGCGCCGGCGTTGCGAAGAAGCAAGTACAACTCTGGAATATCTTTTTGCTTTTGCATGCAATCCGCCAAGGCGAAGACCACGTCCATGTTGTCAGGCTTGCGCGCGTTGGCGGCTTCAAGCGCGTGACGCGCCTCGGGCAAATCGTTCAGACATAATTCCGCTTTGCCATAAATAAATTGCGCCTTCCATTCACCGGGCCACTGCACAACAACAGGTCGAATTAAATCGGCGGCTTCCGCGCATTGATCAAAGTCAATGTAGTGCTGCGCAGCGGTGGTTGTGCTTTCAATAGGGGGCGTGCTGCTGCAACCAACCAGCACTGGTGTTGCGAGAAGCGAAGCGACGATAATTTTGGTGAAGTGAGTCATGGGCGTCGAGATGATAAGGTCTTCCGTGCAATAGCGTGTTAACCAATGAAGCCCCTGCAAACCGCAATTCTTCGCCACACAACAACCGACGGACGCCATCATTTTGACTGGCTTTTGGCTGGAAGCGTGATTGTGCAGCCGGATGCGCGGGAAACTTTATGTTGGCGTTGCCCCAGCCTTCTCACCGCGATGGATATGCATGATCACATGATTGTTGAGGCGATTTCTAAACATCGCGGCTTCTATTTAACACTTCAGAGCGCGCGTGAGTTGGATGGCGGCCGTGGAAGAGTGGAACCCATCGCTCGCGGCTGGGCGCATGAGTTGCACGAGAATGACCATGCGCACGAAAATAGATCCGGGCAACATCGAACAGCGACATCGGCAGATGACACTATGAAATGTCGCACATTTATTTTGCACTTTGAGGGCACGCCGCCACTGTGCGTGACTCTGCAAGGCGATCTTCTAACCCGCGTTGATGATTTGGAGAATGTGGATTTGGGCGAGTGATTGTGCGTGAGTACTTTTTGCGCGCGAGTAATTTTTACGCGAATGATTTTTACGCGCCAGATTCTTGGCGATAAGAACGCGCCTGATACCAACGCGTGCCACCCGACCAACGCCGCATGAACATGGGCATGCACATTTAGGTGAACGCGTCCCACACCAACACAAACCACGCGATCAACGCGAACGGCGCTTTAGAAAGCGCGCCAAGAATTCTTCCGATGGCCGCGCCAGCCGCGGGCTTGAGTGAATCTTTCATATCGCGCCCATGGATTTTTTCACCCGCAATCGCGCCAACAACCGCGCCCGCGATTGCGCCAATAGCGGAACCCACAAGCGGAATTGGAATGAAGATTGTTCCAATGATGAGACCAATCACGCTTCCAATCATGCTGCCAACCGCGCCCTTGCGCGACGCGCCACCAGCCTTGGCGCCCAGCGCGCCCGCGAGAAATTCAAGCACTTCGCCCGTGGTTCCCGCAAGGACAGCGATGACCATCGCCCAAACTCCAAATGGAATGTCTTGCGCCGGCCACATCCCCATGACGACCGCGTCAGACATTCCCGCCACTCCAATCATGATCCATGTTCCAGGCAAACCCAGTGGCGTTACCACCACGCACGCCAATCCAATCACGGCAAAAAAACTGGCGCCGATGTATTGCGCCCACATCACAAGGACGGCCCCATCTGTCGAAGTTCATCACGAAGTATGGCCGCCAATTCAAAATTCTCGCAACCAATGGCGACCAACATTCGCCGCTCCAATTCCAGGCGTTGACTTGCTGGCAATTTCAATGTGAGCGACTCGCGCAAGCCGCGCAAGTACTGTGTTTCAATAGAGCGTTCAAATTGATCCGCCGCTCCGGCGCGCTGAAATGATTTTTCAAGCGCATCCAAACCGCGGTCAATAGCGAGCCCCGCTTCTGCTTTTCTTCCAGCTGATAGCGCCACGGCCACTTCGGCGCGCGCTTGCATTTTAATTTCATTGGCGCGCCACAATTCACTATGCAAACGCTGCGGGTTGTCGACGCCTCGCGTCCAGAGCAATTCAAGAATTTCAATATTGTGAAGCGCGTCGCGTCGAACCCTTGGCCACAATTCCAACACCGCGCACGCCATGGCGCGTTGGCGAAAGAGCAAAATCTCGCCGCTTAAATCGGAGACGTCATCCGCGCTCAGCCGCGCGCCACCAACCGCGGTCGGCCCGCCAAGAGTGGCAACTTGCGATCGCACGCGGTCAAGCACTGATCCAAATCCACCCGATGCGTTGCCGTCGGGCCGTCCATCGGCTTCCATTTGGATAATTCCAAGTTCCAAGCGCACTTGAATTAACAGCCTGCCATCATGCCCGGACAGGGTTCTGGCGCCAAAGATCCCAGATTGCCACTGCCAATCCTTCAAAATGGGGGTGAGATCGCTGGAGCTGGACATGAAATCCATGCTAGCTCACAAAATCTTTTTATTTAGACGGGCCGGAAAGGAGGCAAACAACTTTTGAAAATGAATCATTTCGGGTAGGGTTTTAAGGCGTAGGGCAACTATGCTTACTGTCTCGAGTGGTTGGGAGTCTCTTTCAAAAAGAAGTTATGGCGAGAGTATTTGCTACATCTGATTTACAAACATACATGCGCCAAATTGGCGCAACGCCGTTGTTGACTCCGGAATCGGAGAAGATTTTAGGTTGGAAGATTGTCAACAACTGCGATGACTGCGACCCGCAGCAAAGCAAACTTCGAAACGAGTCCATTGAATTAATGATCAAGTCCAATCTGAGATTGGTCATTGCCATTTCAAAACATTATTCGCACCGCGGGCTTTCTCTTTCTGACTTGGTTGAGGAAGGCAATGTGGGCTTAATTCGCGCCGCCCAAGGATTTGATCCCGCGCAAGGCGCACGATTTAGCACCTATGCAAGCTGGTGGATCAAGCAAGCCATCAAGCGAACCTTGATCAACTCCCAGCAAGCCATTCATATTCCCGCCTATATGGTGGAACTGATCGCGCGTTGGAAAATTGAAACGCGCAAATTTGAATCGGATCATTCGCGGCCACCATCCATTTTGGAACTCTCCAAAATCATGGGTATTCCAGTGCGCAAACTGAATATCGTGAAGAAAGCGATTACCGCTTACAACTCGCCCAATCAGGCGCCCAAATCTATTGGTGGCGAAGAGCCCAACTTCAACGATCTTTTCGCCGACACGCGCAATTCCGGCCCCGAGGAAAAGATTAGTTCGCGCGAGGATTTCTCCGTGATTTTAAAATTGCTGGACTCCATTGATCACCGTGACGCGCACGTGTTACGCCTGCGATTTGGACTGGAAGGTCAAGAGCCCTTGACACTGAAAGAAGTTGGCGACCAAGTGGGATTAACCCGTGAACGAGTGCGTCAAATTGAAGTGGACGCCCTGAAAAAACTCTACACGCGCATGATGGATGACAAGCCATTGCGTTTCTCGGTTGGTGAAACAGCATCGCCGAGCGACAATGAATCGCCGCGCCAAGAGTCCGGCATTCAGAATTCATTGGCCCGCACGAATAAAGCGCCAAGAAATAAAATTCCAAAAACGGATCGTTGAGTTTGTTCGCGCCGTTGTGAGACAACGCTCTAAAAAGATTTGCACAAAGCTCTGGAGCCAACCCGCAAAGAAATGTGGACGAGACGCTTTGCGAACTGGGCAATACAGAATTTGAAAAAGGCGCAAGCGCCACGTATTGCAATATGAAAATCAAGTCGCTGATTTACCGGGTTTGGTCGGGTTATAAAACGGCAATTGATACACCGCGGCCTCGGCGCGTTCGCGTCCAAGATCCACCATTAACGCGGGCATTTTCTCGGCAATATCCATATCCACAATGGCCATGGCAATAGGCATGTCCAGTGTTGGACTTAAGCACCCACTGGTGACGCGGCCAACAACGCGATCTCCGCCCGCTCCGCTTGCGATGACATTCATGCCTTGACGCGCGCTACGACGACCCTGCAATTTCAATCCAACCAACTTTTGTTTCAGACCCGCCTTGGCAATTTTCTCCAGCGCGTCTTGACCGATGAAACGCACTTCGCGTTCATCGCCCGCGCCCTTGTCCATCTTCACCGCAAAGTTCAATCCCGCCGTCAACGGATCAACACTCTCATCAATTTCATGTCCATACAGCGGCATGCCCGCCTCCATGCGCAACGTGTCGCGCGCGCCAAGACCGCACGGCTTGATCACGCTTGTCGCGCCACCCATGTCCTTCAGCAGCATGCTGAGAGCCAACTTGGCCATGCCCGCGCCCAAAATAATTTCCACGCCGTCCTCGCCGGTGTATCCCGTTCGACTGACGAGCAACTTCACCACCATTAAACTTTTTTCCACAAAGCGATAGCGCTTCAGCGTTGGAATTTCGCGGCTCATGGTGCTGACCAAATCCATGACCTTGGGTCCTTGCAACGCGACCATGGCGGTGGAGGCGGTTTGGTCGTCCATTTTGAAAACCAAATCACCCTTATTTTCCGCGAAATGCTGCAGCAATTTCAAGCGATTGGACGCATTGCACACCATTAAATATTCGTCCTCTTCCAAGCAGTACACCAGGATGTCGTCGCGACAACCGCCCTGCTCATTCAACACCAAACCGTAGCGCACCGAGCCTTTGGTCATGCCCAGAATTCCGCGCGTGCAAATGCGATCCAAAAATCGGCGCGCATGTCGGCCAGTGAATTTAATGCGCCCCATGTGGCTCACATCAAAGAAGCCGGCGGATGTGCGCGTCCATCGATGCTCGTCAAGAATGGAACCGAAGTGCAGCGGCATGTCCCAACCCGCGAAGTCCGTCATTTTTGCGTGGTGCTGCAAGTGCATGGCATGGAACGGTGTTTCTAAAAGTGTTGCTGTTGTCATTTTTTTCCTATGGTGAATTTTACGGGGATGGATTTGTTGAAGAAGAATTTCCGTGGGTCGATGTACCCGCGCTACTTTGGGCGTCTTGAAGTTTGGCGACTTCTCGTTCAAGTGATTTTAATTTTCTAGACATGCCGTACAGGTCGCGAAAGACAAGATGATTTCGCAATGCGATATCGCTTTCAATGGCTGGAACGCCGGCAACCCGCATTCCAGCAGCGATGTCACCAACCACCGCGGATTTACCCGCGACTTGCACGCCGTCACCGATGGACAAATGCCCAGTCACGCCAGCTTGCCCGCCCAATACAACATAATTGCCCATGTCCACGCTGCCGCTAATACCCACCAAACTCACAAGCAAACAATGCTTGCCAATGCGTGTTCCATGTCCAATGGAAATCAGATCCGCGAATTTGGTTCCCGCGCCAATGCGCGTCTCTTCCATCGCGGCGCGTTCAATGACGCAGCATGATCCAATCTCCACATCGTCCTCTAGAACAACAATGCCCGACTGCGGAATTTTTTCGTGGCGACCCTTGTGTGTTGCGTAACCAAATCCGTCGCTGCCAATCACCGTGTTGGCGTGCAATGTGACGCGATTGCCAATGACGCACCCGTCATAAATGCAGACGCCTGGATACACAATGCAATCATCGCCCATGTTCACACCTTCGCCAACATAGGCGTTGGGATAAATCACGCAGCGCGCGCCAAGCGTCACGCCGCGCTCAATCACCGCCCCCGCATGGACCACGCAATCGCGACCCAGTTGCGCGGTTGCATGAATGACAGCGCGCTCCGAAATGGAATTATTTTTCTGCGACGCAAGGATTGGCGCTGGATGTTTTCGAAAGCCATGAAGCGCGACCATGGCTTGGCGAAATGCGAAGTATGGATCGACGGCCTCCAATGTGGCCACGCCCGCCTTCGCCGTTTCGCCGCTGACCACAATGACCGCTGAGGCGTTGGTTGTGGCTAAATGCGCAGCATATTTTCTATTGGCAAGGAAACTGACTTGACCAACCTGGGCGCGGTCGATCGGGGCGCAAGAATGAACAAGCGTGGCGCCGTCTCCGCGCAATGTGGCGCCAATTGTGTGGGCAAGTTCGTCGAGTCGGATAGCCATAACAACGCCAAGCCTAGCAACCAACTTTGATTGCGTGCGGGCAAATGCGGTCTAAAATTGTTTCCCTCGTGGCGCGGGTTTGTTTCAGAGTGTGCGCCCATTCTTGCACACGGTTATCCTGCAAAGTAGAAATGAAAAGGCCCGTCCGCCAAAGCCATTGCTCGGGTTGTCGCCCGAAAATATGGCGATTCAATTTTATTTTCATCATGATGATCTTCATGATCGCATTGCCCACGCCCATCACGCGCGCGGGTGATATTGAGGACCAAACTTTCGCCGATCGACCAATCTCGTTGGTGACCATCAAGGGCCTCAGCAGAATTAGCGAGCAGGAAGTCAAGAACAATCTGCGCATTGGCGCGGGCGAGCCCTACGAATCACTGGCGGTGCGCGCCGACGTGGCCAGTCTGTATCGCCTGGGTCATTTTGAAACAGTCACGGCGGAAGCGTCTCTGCAACCCGACGGCACGGTTGAAGTCATCTACACATTGATTGAACAAAGTTTGGTTCTTGACATTCAAACAGTGGGCAACAAAGCGGTGAGCGATCAGGAATTGCGCGCCGTGATTCCGTTGTATCCGGGTGGTCCGCGCGACGACTTTTTGCTTGAACAAAGCATTCTGAAAATGAAGGATCTGTACCGCAATAAAGGTCATTATTTGGTGGAGATCACGGTGGATGAATCGCGTCTGAAGGATTCCGGAATTTTAATTTTCCGCATTGTGGAAGGTCCGCGCGTGCGCATTCAAGAAGTTGAATTTGTGGGTAATCGCACCTTTCCAGACAAGCAACTTTCCGCGGAAATTAAGACCAAGCCGTGGATTTTTATTTTTCGCAAAGGCAACTTGGATGAGGAAGCCTTGGTGGACGATGTTGCCACTCTAGATAAATTTTACAAGGACCACGGATTTGTCGACGTGCGCGTTGATCGACGAGTTGAACTGAACTCCGATCAAAAAGAGGCCAAGGTTGTTTTTGTCATTGACGAAGGCCGCGAGTATCGACTGCGCTCCGTGCGTGTTGAAGGCGCAGGCAGCGACGGGGAATTAAAAACTTTTTCATCCGAACAATTGCGTTCACTGATGGTCATTCGCCCCGGCGACGCCTTTCAAAAGAAAGGCATTGACGCAAGCGTGAAGAGCATTCAAACCTCGTACTTTGTCATGGGCTACATCAACGCAAAGGTCAACACAACCTATGTGCGTTCGGGTGAGGAAGCCGAAGTGGACATGCTGGTCAACGTCACCGAAGGCGATCGCTTTGAGACTGGATTGGTGCAAATTCAAGGCAATTTCATTACGCGTGATAAAATTATTCGCCGCATGGTTCGCTTTCAACCAGGTCGCCCCATGGACGGACGCGAAATTGAACTCACGCAAATCCGCCTGAAATCCACCAACTTGTTCAACGACATTCGCGTCACGCCGCAAGAGCCCGACCCCGACCATCCACAAACGCGCGACGTGTTGGTGGAAGTGAAAGAGAAGAACACCGGCAGCGTGAATTTTGGTTTGGCCATCGGCACCGATCAAGGGTTCGGCGGTGAAATTTCTTTGAATCAATACAACTTTGACATCGCCGACGTGCCGACATCGTTCAGTGAATTCACGGCGGGACGCGCGTTCCGTGGCGCGGGCCAAACATTCACCATTGCCATTCAACCCGGTATTGACGTGAGCACCTACTCCATCTCGCTGGGAGAGCCGCATTTATTTGAGAGCGATTGGTCGGGCAACACAAGTTTGTCCTATCGCAATCGCATCTACCCTCAGTGGACCGAAGAACGCACAACGTTGGGATTTGGAACTGGTCGACGTCTTGGCGACTTCTGGACATTTGGAACCAACGTGCGTCTTGAAAATGTCACGCTGACACAATTTCAAGATGGCACTCCGTTGGTTGTTGAAAATGACCAGGCGGGCCCAAGTCAATTTGGGGTGCTTTCCACCTCCATTTCGCGAAACACCGTTGACAGTAAAACGCGCCCGGGTTCTGGTTCGGTTTCCGAAGTCACCGCCAGCATGTACGGAGGCGCGTACAGCTTTCCAATGTTGCGCGGCAGTTACACCACGTTCCTCACGTTGGATGAGGATTTTCTTGGCCGCAAAACCACGCTGCGATTTAATTCCCAAATGGGCTACATCGCCAGCGACAACGCGCCCGTATTTGAACGTTTCTATTTGGGTGGTCGCTCATTGCGCGGCTTCGCGTTCCGCACCATCAGTCCTGTGACCTATCAGTTGCAGGGATATCCAAACTCCTATCCCCCAACGGAACAAGGTCCAAGCAACGGCGCGCCCGCCACAAACATTGGCGGTCAGTTCTTGTTCTTCGCGGGCACGCAATATGAAACGCCGGTCTTCCAAGATGTCATCACCGCCGTCGCCTTCGTGGATTCCGGAACCGTGACTGGCAATAGTTACGCGGGTGATATTCCAAATCCGCTTGGGTTCTACCAATACCGCGTCAGCGTTGGAGTGGGCTTGCGTTTGTACATTGGCGCGCTTGGTCCCGCCCCAATCGCGCTGGATTTTGCGGTTCCTTTAATGAAACAGGACACCGACCAAACCCAAGTCTTCTCTTTCAATGCGGAACTTCCTTTCTAAGGAAAGAAGACCGTTCACTTGTTTGATCGCCCGACAAATTGGCATGGATTTCATAGCATAAATCGTTGGGCAAACTTTCATCGCGGCACTTACACTCTTCCTCTATCTATAGAAGACCCCTATGAACAAATTTCAAATGCAAACCGTCGTCATTGCCTCACTTGTCGCCTTTGGACTGGGCTCATTCGCCTGGGGCGTCAGCCGTCCAATGGCGCCCGCCCAAGCCACCAAAATTGGCAGCATTAACTTGGCGAAGGTGTTGGACAAACTTCAGGAAAAATCAGATTGGGAAGTGCAACTCACCGCGCTGCAAAATCAAATGCGCGACGAGGCCGACAGCCGCAAGCGCAAATTAGAAGCTGAAATTAAACAAGCTTCCAGCGCGACAGACGCCGCGGAGCAACAACGAATTGCCGAGCAAGTGGTGCTTGAGCAATTGCAACTTGAGCAATGGGCGACCTTGAAGGGCGGCGAGCTCGATTTGGAAAATAGCTTGATGTGGCAAAGCATTTATCGCAATTTACGCGAGGAAAGCGCCAAACTTGCGGAGAGTGAAGGCTATGACTACATCATTGTGAATGATGGAACAAATGAAATCATGACCAACCGAGAGGTCAAGGTTCCGCTTGCCCAACAAGTGCTTGAGCAAATTGGTCGCCGCAATATTATTTTTGCCAGCCCCGCAACGGATGTCAGCGACAAGTTAATTGTGCGCATGAACAATACCCACGCCGCCGCGCCAGCCTCTGTTGGTCCAGCTAAAAAATAATTTCTGATTTGTGTTTCATTTCTCACTTGGCTTGTCCATCATTCGCACTTTGTCTTTATTGATGTCCGCTTAAAACCAACCCACTTTTGGAGAAATCACATGCGTCGCCTCTCTCCCCTGCCAATCACACTGTTCGTAGCGCTTGCCGCAATTTCTTTGTGGGCTTTCAACTCGTTTGAAAAACCAACCGTCATTGCAACCGTGGATCTTGAGCGCTTATATAGCGGCCTTGATGAGCACAAGGCGGGCGAAAAGCGCCTTGAGGAAACCGCCAAGGAACTGAACGCCAAGAATGAAAAACTGGGGCAAATTGCTCAATCCCTGCAGGCCGAACTTGAGAATTTTAAGGCGGATTCCCCTGGCTTTTTTGAGACCACTAAGAAAATTCAAGAGGCCGTGGGCAACATGAAAGCCTTTGACGAATTCTCGCGGCGCAAGTTCGACATGGAAAAAAATCTCCTGCTGAAAAACACCTATCAAGCCATCAAGTCCTCACTGGGAGATATTTGCAAGGCTCAACAAATTGACGCCGTCTTTCTTGACGACGCGACTCCGCCATTTGATCCCAAGGACACTCGCCCTGTCATGACGCAAATTTCTGGTCGTCGCATGTTGTGGATCAATCCCGCAATTGACATCAGCGATGTTGTGATTAAACAAATGAACGAGAATTTTTCCAAGAGACAAGGTAAGTGACAAGGCAAGTGACCGCGGCGGTCATTAGGAATTCACGTTGATACCCAAGACAAGTTCCCAACTGGCGGCGTTGGTGGGCGGCGCCCTTGAAGGCCCTGGTGACATTGCATTCACAGGACTGTCTTCGCTAGCGGATGCCACGGAACATGAGGCGACATTTATCACCAGCGACGCGCACGCAAAATGGTGGGAGCACAGCCGAGCTCGCATTGCCATTGTTGGAAATCAAGTCAAATTGGAACTTTCAAATTCACCGACAAACTCAGCTCTTTCGAGCACTTCTACGCAAGGTGCCCAGACCCGAACGCGCGCGCTGATTCGCGTTGACAACGCTGATCTTGCGGTGGCCAAGGTGCTGGAAATGTTCGCCCCGCCGACCACGCTTCCTGCGTTGGGTGCGCATGCATCCGCGGTCATTGATGCAAGCGCGGTCATTGGCAAAGACGCGCGCATTGGCGCGCTGGTCAGTGTTGGTGCTGGTTCGCATATTGGAAATGGTTGCGTGTTGCACGCCGGCGCACGCATTGCGGCCAACGTGACTTTGGGCGAGGGCTGCGTCATTCACAGCAACGCATTTATTGATGAGCGCTGCGTGCTTGGCGCGCGCGTGATCATTCACGCATCCGCCGTCATTGGCGGCGATGGATTTGGATATCGCCCAGCCGCCGATGGAAAAAGTTTGACACGCATTCCACACACCGGAAATGTTGTTCTGGATGATGATGTTGAAATTGGCGCCAACACCTGCGTTGACCGAGCCAAGTTTGGTTCAACAAAAATTGGAGCGGGAACCAAGATTGATAATTTGTGCCAGATCGCGCATGGTTGCCGCATTGGACGCATGACCGTGATCGCGGGCATGAGCGGCTTGGCCGGCAGCGTGACCGTTGGCAATGGCGTGCAAATTGGCGGTTATTGCGGCATTGGCGACCATAAAACCATTGGCGACGGCGCGCGTTTGGCGGCCAAAAGCGCTGTCATGAACGACATCCCAGCTGGCGCCACTTGGGGCGGAATGCCCGCGCAAGACATCCGTGAGGAATTGCGTGTGATCGCCGCTATCCGTAAATTGCCACAATGGTCACGGAAGTTGAAAACACTCTTCGAGGAACAGACAAAGGACTCCGCGAAGGACCCGCTGAAAGGTCCATCGAAAGTCCAATGAAACCTGTCGCCACCAAAGTTCTTCCCACGGGGCAACTTCGCGGCACCACCGTTGATCCACAGCGAACACTTGCGCGCGTGGCCATTGTGCGTGGCAAAGGATTGATGCTTGGTGAAGAGGCGGTTTTAGAAATCACCCCCGCGCCGCCTGGCACCGGAATTATTTTCGAGCGCGTGGACTTGAATCCAACCGTGACCATTCCCGCGTTGGTGACGCATGTGTTGCCCAAGCCAAGGCGCACCACATTGCGCGGTGGCGATGTCACCATTGACACTATTGAACATTGCATGAGCGCGCTTGCCGGCTTGCGCGTTGACAACGCCATTTTGCGTTTGCATGGACCAGAGTTGCCTTGCGGTGATGGCAGCGCGCTTCCGTTTGTGCAACCTATTTGCGAAGCTGGTTTGATTGAGCAAGACGCTCCGCGACGTGTGTTTCGTTTGCGCGAAGCCATTGTTGTTGAGGACGCCGACTCCATGATCGCCGCGTTACCACGCGACGGCGAGGGAATGGAAATTTCCTACGACTTGGACTACGGCGCAAAAGAGCTCAGAATACCGCGCCAAACAATGGTTTTTGATCCCACGCGCAGCGACTATTCGACGGACATTGCGCCTGCGCGCACATTTAGTTTGCAAGAAGAGGCCGAGGCCATTTGGGCCGCGGGTTTGTGCCGTCATCTCACCGTGCGCGACGCATTGGTGATTGGCGACAATGGTCCAATTGAAAATACGTTCCGCTTTAGCGATGAACCCGTGCGCCACAAATTGCTTGATGTGCTTGGTGATTTATATTTGGCTGGTCGACCTATTCAGTGCCGCATTGTTGCGCACCGCAGTGGTCACGGACTGAACCGGCAAATGTGCCAGCGACTTCTGCGCGCAATGAAGGCCGCGGACTTGGCCGAAAGTTTGGTGGCGGGTCAAGCCATGGACGCGCGCGCCATCGCCAAAGTTTTGCCACATCGATATCCAATGTTGCTGGTTGATCGCGTTGTTGAAATGGACGCCAATCGGCGCGCTGTTGGCGTGAAAAATGTCACCATGAACGAACCATTTTTCCAAGGTCATTATCCAGGCACTCCCATTATGCCAGGCGTATTGATTGTAGAGGCCATGGCGCAATTGGGCGGACTCATGCTCAGCCAAACTCTTGAACATTCCGGCCGCGTGGCCATGCTGCTGAGTTTGGACCGCGTGAAATTGCGTAAACCTGTTGTGCCGGGCGATCAATTAGTTCTTGAAGTTGAAACTGTGCGCGCCAACGCCCGGACCGCCTCCGTCAAATGCCGCGCCACGGTGGGTGGAAAATCCGCCGCGGAGGCTGAAATTCGCTTTATGATGGTGGATTCCACCGAAGCCTGATCTTTTATTTTTACAACATTCTTTCATGACAAAAATTCATCCCACCGCAATCATCGATCCATCCGTCAAACTGGCCGCGGGCGTGACCATTGGTCCATGGTGCGTGATTGGTCCCGAGTGTGAAATTGGCGAAGGCAGCGAACTTGTGAGCCATGTCCACATGGATCGATACACCAGCATTGGACGCGAGAATGTGTTGCATCCGTTCACCATTGTGGGCGGTCCGCCACAAGATAAAAAATTCGCGGGCGAGCGCACTACGCTTGAGATGGGCGACCGCAACCACATTCGTGAGTTCGCATCCATTCATCGCGGCACTGGCAATGGAAGTGGTGTAACTAAAATTGGCAGCGACAATTTGGTCATGGGTTGCGTGCACATTGCGCACGATTGCCAAATTGGTTCGCATGTCATTCTTGCCAACAACGCAATGTTGGCGGGACATGTCACCGTGTGCGACTATGTGAATGTTGGCGGAGGTTGCGGACTGCACCACTTTGTGCGCCTGAACACCTGCGCATTTCTTGGAGCCATGGCGCGCGTGAGCAAAGATGTTCCGCCGTACATGATCGCCGAGGGCAACCCCGCGGAAGTGCGCGGACACAATGCGATCGCCATGAAGCGCCGTGGTTTTTCCGACGACGAAGTGGACGCCATGAAGGAGGCCTACAAGCGCCTCTTCCGCGAACGCGGCGGAAGCATTATGGAAAAAGTTGCCAAATTACGGGCGCAATTCCCTACTTTTACAACTATTGCGCAAGTGTGCGACGCCGTGCTTGAGGCTGGAGATGGCACGCATGGCCGCTCACAAGAGGCGTTGCGTCCTGACGACAAGCGAAATCATCCGTCTATCGCCGCTGCGGCTTCCACTGTCCATAAAAAATAAATCCACGCGAGCACACACCATGAGTTCAGCAAAAAACGACGAGCGCCTGCAAGAACAAATGGAAAAAACAGAGGCCGCGCTTCGCCGTGGCCAATGGTTTGAAGCTGAACGACTTGCGCAACGCGCCATGGAAATGGCGCGGCGTGCAGAGGACTTTGGAGCCATGGCGCGCATTTGCATGCCGCTGCAAGAAGCCCGTCGTCAACGCGTGCAAGCCGCGCTTGAACTGAAAAAAATCCGCGTGTTGTACGAAGGCAACATGGAAGAAATTAAAGTTGAGTCTGGTTGCTACTTGGTCATGCCCATGCAACTTGTTGGCGCGGACGCGCGTCGGCTTCGCTTGGCCGCGCTGCGAGATGAGAAGCCCGCCACCGTAATTTGCTGCGAGCCACCAAACTTGCGCGGCAAGTGGCCCATTGTTGCCATTGGCGTTGTGACCGTGCGCGCCTACGTTGATCCGCCAGAAAATGAGAAGAAGCCCAGCATGAAGTGGTATGTCAACGCCATGGAAGCGCTAGGCGACGCTGGCTTGACGGGATCGCATGTGGATTCAGGCATGGACCTTGATAGGCAAATTGACGCGGTTTTGGGGCTTTTAGACTCTGTTCCAGACCATGAAGGTTTGCACCACGTGCTAGCGGACATGTGCCGCGAAGCTGAAAAAGGATTTGAACGCAGCGAACCCACGGCCCTTTCGGAACTTGACGCCGAACTTGCTCTTGAAGACGAAACACAAAACGACGATCAAGGCGAATAATTTTCGCGCATCATTTTAGGCGAATGTAGTAGGCGAATCTTTTTTAAAACGCGTGTGACCCCGCGTACGTTTCCGTATTGACGCTTGTGCCACTACAACCGTTGCATGAAACCTCAAGCACCGCGTTCGCCTTCAACTCCAATCAAGTCCTTCTTGTAAACCGCGACCAAGTCGACGCGCGCCTGTTGCTTCAATGACATACGCGTCTTCAACGCGCACGCCGCCAACGGCTTTGCAATACAAGCCGGGCTCAATGGTGATCACATCGCCGGCAACCAACGGCAAACCGCCGCGGTCCATCAGCGGCGGCTCATGCACATCAAGGCCAAGACCGTGTCCAGTTCCATGCACCATGCCACACCAAGAATCTGGCGCATCTACTGGTGGCGTGCCGCTACTGAAACCATGCTCGTGAATCACGCGCAAGGTTTCGCCGTGCACATCGCTGCCAGTGGCGCCAACTTTGGCGGCGCGCATCGCGGCGGCCTTGGCTTGCACAACGGCTTTGTGCATTTTTTCTGCTTGCGGCAAAACCTTGCCATGCACCACGGTTCGCGTGCAATCGCCCCAATATCCGCTGTTTTTTGACTTTGGAAAAATATCCACCATGATCAATTCACCCGTGCGCAAAACGCCGTCACCATCATGGTGGCAGTCGGCGCCTTGAGGACCACCCGCAACAATGGAGCGTGGATTTTCAAATCCGTGGCGGGCAAAAAACATGTCAATCTCCGCGCGCACTCGCTCGCTCGTCAGTGGCGCGCCTTGGTGAACCAACTCGCCGTTGGCATTCACGACCGCGCGCGCAATCAACCTGCACGCCAACTCAATCGCGTCCTCGGTGGTGCGTTGCGATTCATCCATGGCTTTCAACTCCGCCGCGTCCTTGCTTCGGCGCGCCGATTGAAACAATTCCAAATCGCAGCGCATGGAAACTCCGGCGTCAGCCAACACGTGCATGAAGAGCGCTGGAAAAGTTCTGTCACACACCGCGCGCTTCACGCCCGCGCGGAGCACGCATTGCGCCAACGCTTGCGCGGTGGAAATATCGCGCTCGCCAGACAAGCCCGTCGCCGGAGCAAATTCACTGGGCGAAGCAAACACATCCGCGCGCGCGTGTTGCCTGGCGCGATCCAGTTCTATGTCGCGCACAATCAGCGTTCGCTTGCGCACGCCATTTGGCGCGGAAATATCAGCGAAAGCCAGTGGGTCGCCCACACGAAAGCGCGTCTGGTGAAACAGCGTCATATTTGTTGCGGAAATACCACCCATGACAATGGCTTCGTCGTTGGAGATCATAAAAGTATCGTAAACACAAATCAGCCGCGCGAAATTCGCCTGTGCTTAAACTTGGTTGGAACGCTGTCGGGGCCCGCGCCATTGCGCTTGCGGTGATCGGATTCGTACTCGCTCCAGCCGCCGTGATAGAAAAACAATTTGCCGTCACCTTCAAAAGCAAGAATGTGCGTGGCAACGCGGTCCAAGAACCAGCGATCATGGCTGATGCACAACACCGTGCCCGCAAAATTCTGCACCGCCTCTTCCAGCGCGCGCATGGTGTTCACGTCAATGTCGTTGGTGGGCTCGTCAAGCAAAATCACATTGGCGCCACTGGTCAGCATGCGCGCCAAGTGCACGCGGTTGCGCTCACCACCAGAAAGAACGCCAACCAACTTCTGCTGCTCGGTGCCGCCAAATCCGTAGCGACTGACATACGCGCGGCTATTCACCGTGGCGCTTCCCAACTTAATTTCCTCAACACCCCCAGAAATCGCCTGCCAAACGCTGTCTTTATCGCTGAGCGTGTCGCGCGTCTGCTCCAAGTACGCAAGCTTCACGGTCTCGCCAATCTTCAACGTTCCGCCGTCTGGCTTCTCTTGCCCGGTGATCATGCGGAACAGCGTGGTCTTGCCGGCGCCGTTGGGGCCAACAATTCCAACCACCGCGCCTGGCGGAATTAAAAAGTTCACATCATCAAGCAAGGCGTTGTCGCCAAAGTTCTTGCTCACTCCAATCGCCTCAACCACAACGGTTCCAAGCCGCGGCCCTGGCGGAATATAAATTTCAATCTCCTTGATCTTTGTCTTGGAGTCTTCATTCAACATCTGCTCGTAGCTAGCCACGCGCGCCTTGCTTTTGGTCATGCGCCCCTTGGGATTCTTGCGAATCCAATCCAACTCACGCGCCAACGCCCGTTGCCGCTGACCCTCTTGCTTGGACTCCAGCGCCAAACGCTTCTCTTTCTGCTCCAACCACCCCGTGTAGTTGCCCTTATAAGGAATGCCCTCGCCACGATCCAACTCCAAAATCCAAGTCGCCACGTTGTCCAAGAAATATCGATCATGCGTCACCGCAATCACCGTGCCCTTGTATTGCTGCAAATGATGCTCCAACCAATCCACGCTTTCCGCGTCCAAATGGTTGGTGGGCTCGTCCAACAGCAAAATATCAGGCTTTTTAAGCAATAAACGACATAACGCCACGCGCCGCTTCTCGCCACCCGAGCATGTATTTAAAGGTTGATCCGCCGGCGGGCAACGCAGCGCATCCATGGCCATTTCCAATTGATGATCAACCGTCCACGCGTCAAACTTCTCCAGTTGCTCCTGCACCACAGCCAGGCGGTCCAACGATTTCTCCATGGCTGCATCGTCAAGTGGTTGCGCCAACTTCTCATTCAGGCGATCAAACTCCGCCAACAAATCAAATGTTCCTTGCGCGCCTTCACGAACCAGTTCAAGCGCAGTGCGCTTCTCGCCAAGCAATGGTTCTTGCTCTAAATAGCCCACTTCGTAGCCATTTGCCGCCCAAATCTTGCCGTCATACACCTTGTCCACGCCGGCCATTAATTTAAGCAGCGTGCTTTTGCCGGAGCCATTTAATCCCAGCACGCCAATCTTTGCGCCGTAATAGTAAGACAGCGAAACTTCCTTCAGAATGACGCGCTTGTCTATTTCCTTGGTCACGCCAGTCATGGAAAAAATGACTTGCGTTGTTTCGTTGCCAGTTGTTGGAGCGGCCATTGGGGCGCTGATCCTAACGATTTGCGAATTTAAATTGCGCAGCACGAAAAACTTTAAAAAACACAAAGTCGTAAAAGACCAATAACTTCATTCTTTTAATTCAGAAATGAAGTCTTTTTAAAAAATCACCAGCCACCGCAGAAAACAGTTTCATTTTTTATTAAAAAATGATCAAGAATTATTTGCATCACGTAAATGGCGGAGTAAGTTCATTTCAACTCGGGATAAAGGGCTGACTTGCGAAAGCAATTCAGGTTTGTTCCAAGACTTTCTGAACTCCTTCCCTTCACTCGTTCAGAAATAATAAAAATTTCCCTTACTGACCTATCTAAATCACGTCCCCTTTTTCTAGCTGATGTTTCAGTTAGAAGTGTTCTGAGTTCCCCCTTTTCGGAGTTAGTTCCCATGAAGATTTCCCTTTCACTTCTGTCCGTAGGCATGATTGCCGCAGCCGCAACCGCAGCTGATCGTCAAATTTCCGACATTAATCTTGAGTACACAGGCAGTGGACTTCACCAAGACAATGGTCAGGCGTACGCTGCTTTCCAAATCCGTCGTCAAGCGAAGGAAAGCACCGACCTGCTGTACAGCACACAATTTGATGCTTACACCACCGGCGCAGTTTGCACCGACCTTACAGGCACCACAATGGGCCAAGACATGTGGAGTCAATACCAAACTGGTACAGGCAACCGCTGGAACATTATTACGCAAGTTGCTGGCAAGGCCCTTCAAGGCGCATGGGGTACAGCAACCGCTGCTGGTGCCTACAGCTACCTTTATCAGGACAATGCAGGATCAGGCTATTCTGGTTTCACAACTGGCCGTAGCGTTGAAGTTGACTTTAAATTGCAACGCTTCAGCAACACCGTAAGCACCAACAAGGGTCAAACCCAACTTCGTACTTACGATGCGTCCGGTACGCAAACCACTATTGGTTTCATTATGGACAACTACGCAACTGGAACCAATGCTTCCATCCGTGGTCTTGCATACTTGAACACCGGCACTGCAGCTTCAACTGGAACCTATGCGTTCACGTTGGCAACTGGCAGCGCAGTAACCCAAGCTGGTACTCACGCGTACTACACCGCGTATGACAACACCACCGGTATTGTGTACTGGGGTTGGGATACGGCTCTTGGAACAGCTGGCACCGGTTACTACTTCGATCCAACTGCATCTGGCTACATTGGTGCAGCCAACCAAGTTGCAGTGAACGAAGTTGATTTCTTGAACAATCGCAACAGTTCAACAACTGCTGGTAACCAAGTCGTGGACAACGTTGCAATCTATGCATACGACGTTCCTGCTCCTGGCGCCGCTGCGTTGCTCGGTTTGGCTGGTATTGTTGCCCGTCGCCGACGCGCCTAAGTTTGGAAAGTTACGACTGAGTTACTAAAGGACTCAGATACTTCACTGATACTGTCACCTCAGAGAGCCCTCCGATTCGTCGGGGGGCTCTCTTCTTTTTTGCGGCGAAGTTGTCTGAGCTTCTGTTGTAAATTTTTTTATGCAGCGCCGTTTTATGAGCGCCAGATTGACTTGGCGAAAACATTTTCAAATCAACAACATCATTGACGCGAACGAGTGAATGAACTACGCTTGGGAACTCAAGACTGCGGGGTAGAGCAGCCTGGTAGCTCGTCGGGCTCATAACCCGGAGGTCACTGGTTCAAATCCAGTCCCCGCTACTTTTAGGGTCGATCAGGAAACTGGTCGGTCCGCACGTCATTGAAACACGCCCTGGCCACACGGTTGGGGCGTGTTTCTTTTTGGTGAAACCCTGACGGATTTGGCTTATTGCGAGTGCATCTGGCAATATCCAAGTGAATGACGTTCATCACTTTCACCGTAGCGGCCACACAATCACGCATAAATTTTTTCTTGTCGTCATGGTTTGAATAGACCTCTGCCAATGAGCGCACTGAAGGGTTTGATCCAAAGACAAGATCCAATCCATTACCAGTCCACTGCGTAGGTTGTGACTTGCGGTTGCGGCTTAGAAAAACATATTTTGATGCACATGTGAACGCCAAAATAAAATGGAGCTTGCTAGTATTTGAGTTCTAAAATTACTTTAAAGGAATCCAAATGACCCAAACCCAATCATCTATTTCTGACATTCTGAACAAATTCGACTTGCAAGAGGCTGATTTCTTGCGTATTCGCGCGGTGGCCCCTCTATTGAAGGATCAGCTGGACAGTTTCATTGATGACTTCTACAAGTGGATGCAAAAACATCGTGAATACCAGGTTTTTTTTGGTTCCAATCCTGCGCGACTTGAGCGTGTAAAGCAACTGCAACGCGCGAACTGGGTCAACTTTCTTGACGCCAATGTTGACCAGTCTTGGGTGGACGCTCGTCGCCATGTTGGCGCGGTGCATGCGCACATTGAACTTCCAAACGACATTTACTTCGCCGGCATGTCTGTGTCGAGCAATTTAATGGCCGATCGCCTGCGCAATTCAAGTCATGTGAAAAATTTGAATGAGACTCTTGCGTCACTGAGCAAATTAATGTTCTTGGACGCCTACGTGGTCATTGAGGAGATTGCGCGCATCAACCGCGAAAAGATTTCCGCAAACGCCAAGACGTTGATGGAAATGTCAACGCCAGTCACTCCAATTTGGGAAGGCATTCTGCTGTTGCCACTGCTGGGTCTACTGGACTCGCAACGCACGCAGGATGTGATGAACAAGACCTTGAGCAAAATTTCTGAAAGCCGCGCCAAGGTTTTGGTGATGGATATTAGTGGAGTGAGCACCATGGATACCGCCGTGGCCAATCAGCTACTCAAGATCACCAAGGCCACACAATTGATGGGCTGCGAAACGATTTTGTCGGGTCTTTCTCCTGCCATCGCGCGCACCTTGGTTGAGTTGGGCGTGAATATTGGCGAGGTTCGCACCACCGCAACGCTGCGTGATTCTTTTGAATTGGCGTTGCGCGCAATTGGTCAGGACCGCAAGGGAATGAAGATCGCGTAATCCTGGCTCCAACTTCTGACAAGCAACATCATGCCCACTTCAGGCACAACCAGCGTGACGGGAACCCGTGTGGGCAATTGCCTTGTGGTGACCATTAGCCAAGACTTGTCAGGCGGCATGCTTGATGAAATCAGGCGCGTGGCGCTGACTGGAATTCAGAAAGACGGCGCAACCTCGGCCATTTTTGAATTGTCGGCGGTTCCATTTATGGACACCCAGGAATTTAAATCATTGCGTGATATTGCGCGCATGGTCACAATGCTTGGGTCCAAGGTTATTTTTGTTGGACTGAATCCTGGAATCATCGTTCACCTTATGGCCTCGGACGCAGATGTGAGCGGCATGCATGCGTGCTTGGGATTGGACGAAGCGCTGCAAAAAGTGCAGGCGCATGATGAACAACTTGAAGACGCGGTTATGGACATGGATGCCGACCAAGACACCAGTGACGCTCTGGGTGAATTCCTGAATGCGCCCATTGAACAAACAAATAAACCAACTGATTCTGAGCATGACAGCACCAACGAATTTCTAGAAACGGATGACCATGGTTGAAGCATCCGACAACATGATCACCTTTCAAGTGACTGACCAATCGGATGTGTTCATTGGAAATCGTCGCATTCGCGACGCGGGGTTGCTTGCGGGCGCGTCTGACATGGATCGAGATTTGGTGGCCACCATGATCTCGGAATTGGGATCCAATATTTTCAAGTACGCGCGACGCGGAAGTATTTCCGTTACACGTTCTCAAGAACATGATGCCGTGGATATTCATATTTGCGCACAGGACCAAGGACCTGGAATTGCGAATGTGGAGTTGGCCATGACAGATCATTTTTCTACTGGAAGAACGCTTGGTCTTGGATTGCCTGGCGTTCGGCGCATGTCGGACACCTTCTCAATTCAATCCTCTGCGCAAACCGGAACTCGCGTGAGTGCAAGCAAACGCATCAAAGGTCCCCGAGTGACTTCATTCAAAGGCAACCCCACCACTCCTGCACCGCGCTTGCACTCACCAGTGATTGAAACCACATCGCAATGGGACATTGGCATGCGAACACGCCCAATGCGGGGCGAGGTTGTGTGTGGAGACATGACTATGGCCGTGCAAATGGACAACGGTATTTTGCTGGTCATTGCCGACGCGACTGGCCACGGAAAACAAGCCAACGAATTAACGAACAGCCTGTCGCAATTTGTGCTGGGGCACGCCACCAACGATGTGAAGGCCTTGTTGACTGACATGCATGCTTTTCTGAAAGGCTCGATCGGGGCGGCGGTCGGGGCGCTGTTTGTGGATACACAACTTCGCACATTGACCTACGCGGGAGTGGGAAACACTGGCGCCGCGCGCCGAGCGGGTGAGTCTTGGCGACCTGTGTCAAAGGACGGCGTGTTGGGACAACGCTTGCCCACATTGTTTGAGCAAAAAACACAACTGGCGCAAGGCGATCTCATTCTGATGTGGAGCGACGGATTGTCCGAGTTAGCGAGCGGAATGTTCGCCACACGCAACGCCTACAAGTCGTCGGCGCAATTGACGCACGAGTTGTTGCAAGAACTTGGCAAACCGCATGATGACGCAAGTTGCGTGGTGTTGAGGTGGCTTCCCTAATGTTGCTGGCTGATCTTCATATCAATTCAATCGCCCATGTGGGGATTGCTCGTAGAAAAATCTACGACTCGTTCATGTTGTTGACCAAGGATGTTGCTTTTGGCTCCAAATCCACCAGTGATTTCAGCGAATTGGCTCGACACTTTGCGGAAACCGAAAATAAATTGATGGTGCATGTTTCTCTGAAGCGCGAAAGCCAGGGACGCGCGCTGCAATTCGATTTTGTTTCACAATCAAAGCCCGCTTTCAGTGGCGTGGTTGCCCAGCAGAACGAAGAGGGCTGGCTTGTGGAGCGCTCTTATCCCGTGAGCGACAATTGGGTGGATCAGCAAATTGTGAACCAAGTACGCGAGATTCTTTTGTTGAAATCCCGCGAAGAGTTGTTGACACAGAACAACGAGCTGCTGCGCAAAACCATGCATGATCGCACGGATTCGCTGAATAGACTTGCGACCGAATTTGGAAACATTCAGGACATTGACACGCTGCTCACCCGCTTGCTCGAGGAAGTGCTTGGCGTTTTTCATTGCGATGCTGGAAGCATTTTGTTGAAGGAAGATGGAATGTTGTGCTTCCGACACGCGGTGACCAACAATTCGGATAACACCGACAAATTAATGGTGATCGATGGCACTCCAGTGCGTTTGCCAATTGACCGTAACAGCATGGCGGGCGCGGCCGCGTTGGATGGACTGCTTGTGGTGAAAGATGCCTACAACATTCCAGCAACCGCCACGTACAAATTCAATCCCGCATTTGACAACTTGACTGGATTTAAAACCCGCGCCGTGACTTCAGTGGCGCTGCGCAGTGGACAAAACGAATTGCTTGGCGTGCTGCAATTAATTAATCCACACGACGCCGAGACACGGGAGCACACCGAGTTCACCGAGGACGACCAAAAGCTGGCGGTGCATTTCGCTGGATTGGCTTCTATGGCCATCGAACGCTCCAGCATGACACGCACCTTGGTGCTTCGCATGATTCGCCTTGCGGAAATGCGCGATCCCAAAGAGACCGGCGTCCATGTGAAGCGGGTGTCACATGTGGCCACGCGCCTGTATGTTGCGTGGGCAAAACGCCGCGGTTTGTCCAAGGAATTTATAGAAAAGCAATTGGATTACTTGCGTCTTGCCTCCATGCTGCATGACGTTGGCAAGGTTGGTATTAACGACGCCGTATTGAAAAAGATGGGCAAGCTTGATCCCGATGAACGTCGCGAGATGGAAATGCACGCGCACAAAGGCGCGGAGACGCTGCTGGGAGCAAAAATTTCGTTGGACGATGCCACGCGCGACATCATTCTGTATCACCACGCGCGCTGGGACGGAACTGGATACCCAAGTCACGAACAAATCGTGAAGACACTGGAGCAACTTGGCGAGGACACCTCCAATGTGCCCCAACCACAGGGTGAAGATATTCCTATAAACGCACGCCTTGTAGCTATTGCAGACGTGTTTGACGCGCTCATGTCTAGGCGCGCTTACAAAGAAGCGTGGGCACCAGAACAAGTACGCGAGGAAATTGCAAAGTGCGCCGGCACACATTTTGACCCGGAGTTGGTGGAGTTGTTCGTATCTGACTTTGACGAATACTTGAAGATTCACGCCGCACTTCAAGAGTGATGCGACAGCAACACGCGTTACGGCGCGCACGGCACATGTGAAAGCGGACTGTGCGACTGAGCAGATTGTCGACAGACTTACACCGTATCGAATCGATCCAAGTTCATGACCTTTACCCACGCGGCAACAAAGTCGCGCGCGAATTTTTCCTTGGCGTCATGGCTTGCGTAGACCTCTGACAATGCGCGTAGTTGCGAGTTGGAACCAAAGACAAGATCGGCGCGGGTGCCAGTCCACTTTACTTTTCCCGTGTTGCGGTCGCGGCCCTCAAAGGTCTCCTCTGCTGCGGATGTTGGCTCCCACGTGGTTGCCATGTCGAGCACGTTGACAAAGAAATCATTCGTCAACGTTCCTGGTCGGGTGGTGAACACGCCCAAATTTGAGTGGTCAAAGTTGGCGCCCAGTACGCGCAGACCGCCAACAAGCACTGTCATTTGCGGCGCGGTCAACGTGAGCAAGTTGGCGCGGTCCACTAGCAAATAATCCGCGGGCAACGAGTGGCCTGGCGCAAGAAAATTACGGAATCCATCGGCCATTGGTTGAAGCACCTCAAATGAATGCACATCGGTTTGCTCTTGCGAAGCGTCGGTGCGACCTGGCGTGAATGCAACCGCAACGTCAACGCCCGCAGCCTTTGCGGCGTGTTCAACCGCCGCGCATCCTGCAAGCACGATCAAGTCGGCGAGCGAGATTTGTTTCTTGCCGCCCGCTTGCGCGCCGTTGAATTCATTGCGGATTGCTTCAAGAGCATGAAGCACTTTTTGCAATTGCGCTGGATTGTTCGCCGCCCAATCTTTCTGCGGTGAAAGACGAATGCGGGCGCCGTTGGCTCCGCCGCGCTTGTCGGTGCCGCGGAATGTTGAGGCCGATGCCCATGCTGTGGAAACCAATTGCGAAACAGAAAGTTGCGCGCCAAGAATCTTTGCCTTCAACGCGGCAATGTCTTGCGCATTGACCAACTCGTGCGTGACTGCTGGAACTGGGTCTTGCCAAATCAATGTTTCTTTGGGAACAAGTGGTCCCAAGTAGCGCGCAATGGGACCCATGTCGCGGTGCGTGAGTTTGAACCATGCGCGGGCGAACGCATCGGCCAAGCGCGCTGGATCCTTCAGAAAACGCCGTGAAATTGGCTCATATAGTGGATCCATGCGCAGGGCAAGATCGGTGGTGAGCATCACCGGGGCGTGGCGCTTGGTTGCATCATGCGCATCGGGAACGGAGTTCTTGGCGGAGTCATCGGTTGGAATCCACTGATGCGCGCCGGCTGGACTTTTGGTCAGCTTCCATTCATAGCCAAACAAAGTTTCAAAGTAACTGTTGTCCCATGTTGTAGGCGTGGAATTCCACGCGCCTTCAAGTCCGCTGGAAATTGTGCTGGCGCCACTACCAGTGCCAAAACTATTTTTCCAACCCAGACCCATGTCTTGCATTGGCGCGCCCTCTGGCTCTGGTCCAACAAACTTGTTTGGGTCCGCTGCGCCGTGGGTCTTTCCAAAGGTGTGGCCACCCGCGATCAGCGCCACAGTTTCCTCATCGTTCATGGCCATGCGCGCAAATGTTTCGCGAATGTCGCGCGCCGAAGCCAGTGGATCGGGCTTGCCGTCGGGGCCTTCGGGATTCACGTAAATCAAGCCCATTTGCACGGCGGCGAGCGGGTTCTCAAGGTTGCGGTCGCCGGTATAGCGCTCGGCGGCAAGCCATTTCTTTTCGCCGCCCCAGTATGTTTGATCGGGCTCCCACATATCAACGCGGCCGCCGCCAAAACCAAATGTCTTGAAGCCCATGGATTCAAGCGCCACATTGCCAGTGAGAATGATCAAGTCGGCCCACGAAATCTTTTTGCCGTACTTCTGCTTGATGGGCCACACCAGGCGCCGCGCCTTGTCAAGGTTGACATTGTCGGGCCAACTATTGAGTGGAGCAAAGCGTTGCATGCCGGCCCCGCCACCACCGCGACCATCACTCACGCGGTACGTGCCGGCGCTGTGCCACGCCATGCGAATAAAGAACGGACCGTAGTGGCCGTAGTCGGCGGGCCACCACGATTGCGAAGTTGTCATCAGCGCGCGCAGATCTGTGCGCACCGCTTCTAAATCAAGCGAGTTGAATTCCTTGGCGTAGTTAAAGTCGCCACCCATGGGATCAATCGTGGGCGGGTTCTGTTGCAGTGGTTGCAAGTTCAGTTGATTGGGCCACCACACTTGAATGGTTTGTGGCGCAGGAATATTGATTGTTGATGCGCCCGCGAATGGACATTTGGTTGCTGTGGTCATGATGATTTCTCCTGTGATTGAAATGAGGTCAAAGGGTAGCACGGTTGCCGTCATGCGCCCACACATAGATGCCTCTGTACAGACCGGATCTCGTATGCTGAACACAATGTCAATTCAACTCCGCAATCACGAAGAATTGCAGGGTCTTAAGTGAAACTGAGCAGCATTGAATCCATAGCCCGCGCACTCAATAACGCTGAAGTTTCTTTTTTGGTGGTGGGCGGACTAGCCGTAGTGGCTCATGGATACGGTCGTCAGACACAAGATTTGGATCTTGTCATTCGCCTTGACGCGCCTTGCATCAACGCCGCGTTTGCAGCACTCGCTGGGCTTGGCTATCACCCACGTATTCCTGTGACCTCGCAGCAAATGGCTGACATTGCTGAATTGCGCCAAATTCATGGAGGCATGAAATGACTGAACGCGAGTCACCAGATTGGCGGCTTGGAACATTTCAAGGGCTTCGACAATCGCAGCACGAGGCGTTTAGAAAACTTTCGTTCCGTGAGAAAGTGAAAAGGCTGGAAGAAATGGCGCAGATTGCCGCGGCACTGACATCACATGTGAACGTTGAAAGCTTGCCCAAGTCGCGCGCTGATAAAGCGAATTTATAATTTTTTCTAATGGCATTGCTTGGTCGCTCAGCATGCGCGTTGCTGCGAAGGGACATTCACAAATATCACGCTGAAATGTTTGAATGTGCGCAAGCGGGGACTTTTGCTTACAGCAGTGTTGGTGTTTACAGAAATCGCGATTTGATATTTGAAGTTGATGTCGTAGTGTGCGCGCCAATTTTGCACTGACCAAACCAGCGGTAGCGATTGCGCGCGAAGATGCGGTATGCGCCGTCGCGAATGGGGCGCGGCACAATGCGAAATACGTTGAGCAATGGCCACGGAAAGCGTAGTCCGCGCGCAATGGCAAGTACGGCGTCGGAGCGTAGTAGCACTTTGTCTTGACAAATGAGCATGATTGAATCAAGTGGTGGCGGAGTTGGTGGCGGAGGTAGTGGTGAAGTTGGTAATGAAGTTGGTAATGAAGTTAGTGATGAAGTTTGTGATGAAGTTTGTAGCGGAGTTGGTGGAGTGCTTGAAGTTGGTGGTGAAGTTGGTGGCGTGCTTGAAGTTGGAGGCGAAGTTGGCACGCACGCAGACGCGGTCTGAGCGCTGAATGCGGGCTTGAATGCGACGGCTTGCAGCGCGCGCGCGGCTTGCTCGCTTTGCAGCGGCGCAAATTGAAACTTCCCCGCGGGATCGCGGCGAATGACAAACTGCACAAATGTGTTGCACACATTGCATTGGCCGTCAAACAAAATAATGTGAGGTGAATTCATGGTTGGGTCGCTGCGTGCGAGAAACTGAATCGTATGCGGTGAATGAATACATGCGCATTAGATTGCTATTTCGATTGCGAAATAAAAAGTGCCGCGCACTCATCGCCTGTGCAAAGAAGCAAACTGCGCTTGATTGATACGCTAAGAGATATGCCGCACACCACGCCAATGACACAACCGATGATTCGCCCAATTGAGCCGCGCGACCTTGCCAACGTGCGCGCCGAACTACAAAAGCATTGGCACTCCCATCAAATTTGGTCGCTGGGTCGTTGCCATCAGGCGGACGCGCTGCCTGGTTTTGTAGCCGAAGTCAATGGCGAGTTTGCCGGGCTTGTCACACTGAACATGGACGCGGGTGGTTGGCAATGCGAAGTGATCACGCTGAGTAGTCGAACGCTGTCTCCAGGCACGGGCGCCGCATTGCTTAGCGCGGCCGAAATGCACGCGCTTACACAAGGTTGCGGTCGCATTTATTTAACAACCACCAATGACAACTCGCGCGCGATTCGTTTTTACCAGCGCCAAGGCTGGCGCTTTGCGGCGCTGCACAAGGGCGTGATTGACCGCGCGCGCGAGTTATTTCCACACATTCCTTTGCGCGGCCTGGACGATATTCAAGTGCGCGACGAGATTGAGTTTGAGAAATTAATCGGCACCGCCGCGTGGAAGTGATTGCAAGACGGTCATTGCGCTTGGAGTTTCAATCTGCGCAACACTCATTCTGCGCCACATGGGCGCAACCGCACCTGCTATACATCACCTTCCATGCCCAAGACGAACAAGCCAATGACCAAACCAATGACCAAACCAATGACCAAGTCCTCCCTGCCCATTCTTGATTTTGTTTCCCGCAACTACATGAACTTTAATTCGCGCGCCACGCGCGACGCGTTGTACGCCTATTGGGATCATGTTGGCGGCGGCGGAAAAATGTATTGGGCCGTGGCGGGCGCCATGAGTTCGGCGCAACTTGGCATTACTCTGGCGCCGGCCATTCGCGCTGGCCTTGTGCATGGACTTTCCGTGACGGGCGCGAACTTAGAAGAGTCGCTGTTTCGTTTGGTGGCGCATCACGGCTACAAAGATTTTCCCGAGTACCGCTATTTCACAAAGCAGGACGACACCAAAATTCTGAAGCAACGCATGCGCCGCGTGACCGACACCAGCATTCCAGAGGACGAGGCGTTTCGCGCGGTGGAAAAGATTTTGGTTCCCATGTGGAAGAAGGCCACCAAGAATGGCGACCGCCGTTTCTGGCACGAATACTTTTATGAATTGGTGCTTGCCATTCCGCGCAGCAAGTACCAAGGCAATCCAGAAGATTGCTGGCTGCTTGCCGCCGCGAAGGCGAAGTTGCCAATGGTGGTGCCAGGCCACGAGGACTCAACCTTTGGAAATATTTTCGCTTCGCATGTGAAGTTCAATGAATGCAATGCCAGCATTGTGAAAAGCGGCATTGAATACATGGGACAGCTTTATGACGACTACAAGGGTCTTTCCAAGGGCAAAGGCGTTGGATTTTTCCAAATTGGTGGCGGCATTTCGGGCGACTTTCCAATTTGCGTGGTGCCATCCATTAAGTACGACTTGCAACAACCCGTGAAACCGTGGGCGTACTTCTGCCAAATTTCAGACTCCACCACTTCATACGGTTCGTATTCCGGCGCCACGCCCAATGAGAAAATTACCTGGGACAAATTGACGCAGAACACGCCCATGTTTGTGATTGAATCCGACGCCACCATTGTTGTGCCGTTAATGTTGTCGGCGTTGCTTGAATGCAAGGCCAATTCAAAGGCCGCAAATACCATTATTCACGCCTCACGTGCGGCAACCAAAAAATCGCTAGCTCGTGGATAGTTGATAAACTAATTTGGTATGAAAATTTCCCAACTTCAATGGACGGCTGAAAAAAGTTGGATGGGCGGCAACGACTTGCCAGACGCCGATTTAGTGTTGGCATTTGGCGATCACGACTACTTTCATAGCGCGGAATGCTTCGCGGAGTTGCGCAAGCGATTTCCCAAGGCTTGCATCGCGGGCTGTTCGTCATCTGGCAATGTGCAAGCAAGCAAGATCACCGACAAGGACATTGTTGCAACCGCCGTGCGCTTTGAGCATGGCCGCGTGCGAATGGTTTCATTTGATGTGCCGCCTGGCGCCAACGTTGCGGAACTTGCTCGCGCCACGGGCGCACAACTGAAGGACGCTGATCTTCGCCATGTGTTGGTGTTTTCAGATGGCCTGACCGTGAACGGAACCAAACTTGCATTGGGTTTGAAAAGTTGCGGCGTGACGGTCACTGGCGGTCTGGCCGGCGACGCTGAACGCTTTGGAACCACATGGGTCATGGCCAACGAGCAAGCCAAAAGTCAACGCGTTGTGCTTGTTGGTTTGTACGGCGAAGTGAGCGTGAACAACAGTTACTGCTCTGGTTGGACTGAATTTGGCGCCGAGCGAATTGTGACAAAATCTATTGGCAATGTGGTTTCTGAAATCGATGGCCAACCCGCGCTTGCTTTGTACAAAAAATATCTTGGCGATCTTGCAAGCAGTTTGCCTGGCAGCGGCATGCGCTTTCCATTGAACATTCTCTCGCAAGAGGGTGACTTCTCGCTTACTCGCACGCTACTGGCTGTGAATGAAACGGAGCAAAGCCTGACTTTTGCAGGCGATGTTCCACAAGGCAGCCGCTGCAAACTCATGCGCACCAATTTGGACAACTTGATTGAAAGCGCCGACATTGCAGCGCAAGAGGCGCGCCCACAAAGTTCCGCCGAAGGCCTGTGCGTGGTTGTGAGTTGCGTTGGCAGGCGCATTGTTCTTGGTCAATTGACCGAAGAGGAATTGGAAGCCGTGGAACGACACGCCGGCTCGGCCATGAAACTCACTGGCTTCTATTCCTATGGCGAGTTGGCTCCAGTTCGCGATGTGTTGCAATGCCATTTGCACAATCAAACAATGTCCCTGACAACCATTCAGGAATAAGCCATACCCATGCATCACCGTCTTCTCGCTCGTCAGTTGCAACGACTGATGGGAAATGATTTCCTTCCCGACGAGCGCTGGAATTCTTTTTTGCAATTGGTCAGCAACTACTACCACGAAGTTGATCGCGAACGCGGGCTGTTGGAAAATGCGCTTGAAGTGAACTCGGATGAACTCACCTCCGCCAACGCGCAGTTGCGCGCCAATGCGGCGCAAGAGAAAGCGCTGCTTCACAGTTTCACAAACTCAATTCCAGATTTGTTCTTCGCCAAATCCTTGGACAGAATTTATATGGGCTGCAACCAGCCATTCGCAAGTTCCCTGGGATTCAGCGAGACAGACATTATTGGAAAGACCGATGAGCAGTTGCTGAGCGCGGACAGAGTTGAATCGGTCAGCGACATTGAGAAAAAAGTACTGGTGACAAACCAACCCATCGTCATGGAAGAATGGATCACCCATCCAGACGGCAGCAAGCGCTGCTTGGAAATGTTGCGCGCGCCCTACTACGGCGTTGATGGCAAGCAGCTTGGTTTGATTGGCATTGGCCGCGACATCACGCAGCGCCGCAAGTTGGAGGAACAAATTCGACTTTCGGCGCTGGTGTACAAACACACCACAGAAGGAATGTTGGTGACGGACCGTGACTTTCAAATCATTGACATGAATCCTGCGTGCGCGCGCATGACTGGATACAAGCTTGAAGAGGTGCGCGGAAAAAATCCGGACATGTTCAATTCTGGGCGTCAAGACGCCGCGTTCTACCAAGAGATGCGTAAAACTGTCGAGCGCATTGGCTACTGGAGCGGTGAAGTGTGGGATAGCCGCAAGGATGGTGAAACATTTGCCAAGAGCATGGTGGTGAATCGTTTAATGGGGGAAGATGCAACGGCGCACGGCTATGTGATGCTGTTCTCCGACATCACCGAAAAGAAAGAAGCCGAGAAAGAAATTTATAAACAAGCCAACTATGACACGCTCACTGGCCTTCCAAATCGGCACATGTTTCGTGATCGACTTGAGCATGAAATTCGCCAAACTGATCGCGCGCGTCTTTCGCTGGCGCTGCTGCTGATTGACTTGGATCAATTCAAGGAAATCAACGACACGCTTGGCCACTTGGTGGGCGATGTGCTTTTGGTGGAAGCCGCTCTTCGAATCAGCGCCTGCACGCGTGAATCTGACACGGTGGCGCGTTTGGGAGGCGACGAATTCACGGTCATTCTTTCACGGGTGACGGATCCAAAACATGTGGAGATGATCGCGCAAAAAATAATCGAGCGCTTGGCTGATCCATTTCAACTTGGCGACTCTGTGGTGTATGTGTCTGCCAGCGTTGGCATAACTGTGTACCCACAGGACGCGGTTGATGTGGAGGAACATCTTGAGGTGGTGGAACTTCTGAAGAACGCCGACCAAGCCATGTATGTGGCCAAGCGCCAAGGACGCAATCGGTTCAGCCATTTCACGCAAAGCTTGCAAACCGCCGCGCAAGAACGCTTGCGCCTGATCAGCGATTTGCGCGCGGCCATTCTTGAAAATCAATTTCATCTGCACTATCAACCTATTCTTGACATGGCCACGGGCCACATTCATATGGCGGAGGCGTTGCTGCGTTGGGACCACCCCACTCGTGGAATTGTCATGCCAAGTGAGTTCATTCCTATGGCGGAGGAAACTGGGCTGATTATGCCTATTGCCGATTGGGTTTTTCGCGAGGCCGCAAAGTGGGCTGGTCGTTGGAATGCCTTGCTTCCAGGCGGATTTCAAGTGTGCGTGAACGCTTCGCCCGTGCAGTTTCGCGCTGAAGGAGCCGCGCCTCAAAAATTATGGCTTGAGTTCTTGAAGGACCATGCGATACCGGGCAAGTGCATTGTGATTGAAATTACCGAAGGTGTGCTGATGAACGCCGATACGGACGTGTTTGAAATTCTGACGAACTTTCGCAACGCGGATATTAAAATTGCGATTGACGATTTTGGAACGGGGTATTCCTCATTTGGCTACTTGAACAAGTTTAAAATTGAATATCTGAAGATCGACAAGTCGTTCATTCATGTTCGTTCAAACACGGCGTTGTGCGAAGGCATTATTATGATGGCGCACAAACTTGGACTGCAAGTGATCGCGGAGTGCGTGGAAGAGCACGTTCAATCTGAAATGCTTGAAACCGCTGGTTGCGATTTTGTGCAGGGCTATTT
>SESB01000259.1_pt1 | contig 39354 bp, 58 predicted proteins | sample 3171441 | NCBI WGS metagenome assembly SESB01 (sample SAMN06051867, study PRJNA518727) | freshwater metagenome | biome: subpolar coniferous forest; feature: holomictic lake; material: water; isolation source: holomictic Lake 227, 6 m depth | place: Canada: near Kenora, Ontario | collected... | reverse complement strand
CGCATCATATCTTCTACATATTCTTCCTTTGATTATATCTCAAGCTCTAGCCTCTCCATATATAATTAGCCAATCCGTTTCATCAGTTTGTTTTGTAGAATAACTAGGCCATTCTGTCTGCAATACTTCTATATCTCTACAACTCATTATTGTATTCCTTTTTGGAGTAAATATTCATATATGTCATTCCCTACAATCGTTTTGACTTGTTGCTCGTGTATATTCTATCCCAAATACTGCCGTTCAAGGGTCGTGTAATGTCATTGAGTCTGGCACTACAGAGAAATGTAATTTCCAATATAGTCTACTTCAACCCTGATAATCTTCAGGTATCATAAAAGAAAATGGTAATCGTTGATATTCAGCTGTGTCTTTAGGCCAATACCAATATGGCAATTTTTCTATTCAGTCAAATCATTCTGCATAATATGGAGTAGGAAAATCGAATTGAGGATTAGAACAAGTAGGACTCAAATCAAAATACATCCTTTTCTTTGGTCTAGCTAATCAGTTCATATTTTGAAATCAATCAGGTCAGAACTGAGTATAATCTATAAGTCATACATATTGAGTATTACCCATCCAAACATAAGTACCATCAGTAGATGCACCATATCAAACAGGAAATCAAGCAAATGCTGTACTATTAAAGTTCCATTGTATATCTCAAGGATTACCTCAAGGAAGTAATGGCAAAGCTCATCATCAGCTTTTCTTAAAAAATAGCATATTTAGTCTTTAATAGATAAATTATTCAATACCTCATTATCATCAATTTCCATATTATGTAGATTAGTTAGAACCTCTTGGTCTTGTTTCTCTATATTATCGAGTTCTCATAATATCTCCTCATCTGAGTCTTGAAGTTCTACTTCTTTCCCTTTGGTTATAACTTTTTCTGGCAACTGACTTATCTCTATTTTAATCTCCTGTGATTTCTCATTGGAGATTTTTCATATATTCTGGATTTCTGTAGATAATTTATCTTTTAGCATATCTAACGATGCTTGGAGTGCTATTATTTCCTCGTTACTTCACATAGTTCAGATAAGTTTTTCTATGCTCTTTATCTTATCGGTTAGTTCTATGAGAACTGGGTTTGGCTCTTCTTTTTTCTCTTTTGGTATCATTTTCTCTAGTTTCTCTATAGATTTTATTACCTTAGTATCATCATATTTCGGAATCTCTAGGAATTTCTTTTCTATATTATCTAACTGACTGGTATAATGTGAAAGTGGTGCTGCTGTTCTTCATCGTGATATTTTGTTTTCATAAGAGTCTAAATCATTAACTCAAGAAATCCATCTATCCGTCTGTGGTAATACCCCAGTTCAGTCAAATCTAAATAGGTATTGTTTATTCTGGTCGTAATTCTGAAAATCATAACTATAAAATCATACAGCATTTGGTATCTGCTTACAAAGTCCGTTTAATACTCTTACTGTACCATTCCTTTCTCGTATATTAACAGTAGGGCTTAATCCTGCTGCTGGGTATCAGTTTGACGAGAAATATACTACTAATTGTTCCATTTATTATTTCTTTTTTGCTGGTAAAACTTTCTTTAACATAGGATTCTTAGCTTTAGCTTTAGGAGAAGCATTTCTAGTTGCCTTAGCTAATATAGCTCAAGCAATTTTAGGAGATACTCATTCTTTTTTAGCGATACTGGATTGTACAGCTTTGAATCAAGGATGTTTAGTAACCATTTTATATAAATTAAATTATAAAACTATTCTGGTGCATTTGCTGCCGTAGAACTACCTCATCATATAAGTTTATTGGCTCAAGCAAATATTCATCAAGCTATTGCTCATTGTGTAACATTCCTTCAGATATTTTTTACCATTGGATTCCTTTGTAAATATCTAGATAGTTTAGTTGAACCAGCTTTCTCTAGTTTCTTAGCTTTCTTTTCTAGAACTTCCTTAGCAGAAGATAATAGAGATTGTTTATTTAGACTCTGTTTAACTAATCCTGCCTCTGTTTTTGTCAATCAATTAGCACCTTGAGTTACAGTTCTAGCTACAGTTTGTCCTGCTTTATTTTTTCATAAACCTATTGCTTCATCCAATACTTCGTTAGGTACTTCTCTAACTGCCTTGATTGCTTTTCCTAATGGGGTTGATGTAGATGCTTTATATAGATTAGGGAACTCATCTCTAACTATAGAATCAAACATCTTTCTGGCTTTCAATAGATTTGCTCAATCTTCTTTAGGCATAGATTTCAATACATCTTCGAATCTCTGTATAGCTAGGTCATAAGATTTAGCTAATACTGGGTCAGATTTAAGCATAATTGGTTTAGGTAATGCTTTCATCTTATTGATAGTATCAGAAAAGCTAACGACTGGATTATGTTTCTCTACTAACTTTATTAGATTTCATTCTTCTTTCTTTATAGCACCTTCTACTCTAGCAGCATTAGTAGTAAATGTCTTACCTGTCTTTATTACATTACCTGCAACTTTATTTATTTCCTTCTCTCTATCTGAAAGAACAGGAACAATCTTTCCTAATGCTGTAACCTTATTTGCTCATTTTCTAGTATCTGATAATAGGGTTTTAGTTATTTTATTATTTATCATTTTACCTTTTATAGCTGCTATATCTCAAACAACTTGTAATCAATTTTCTACATTAGATACTCATTTCGCTAATTTGCTATTAGGGTCTCCTCATACCTGAGGTAATGCAGCAAACTCTGAAAATTTCATAGGAGTTCAATCTGGTTTCTGTAAGGATTTCTGATAATCTTCCATAGCTTTTTTACCAAATAATGCTGTAGCTGCCGCTCTAACTTGAGGTCATATTTTCTTGTTTAATCGATTCATTGGTTCATCTAGTATCCCAGAAGTAGCTATATCTTTCATTCAGACTGGTATAAATGGTACTCATTGTCCTGCAGCAAAATCTACTAATCCTTCTCAGACATCTTTAACGTTCTGTCAGAATGTCTTTTTAGGCTCAACTGGTTCTGTAACCATACTTCCTATCTCAGGTCATTGTTGAGCTGCTTGTTCAGCAGCTTGTGCTTTCTGGAACTCTTTTATTTGATTAAATACTTCAGCTTTTAGTGAATCAGATAACTCTGGATATGCTTTGAATAAATCTCAAGTCTCATTACGAGGAATAGCATCTTTTTTGAAATCAGCTACAATAGATAATTTCTTAGCTACTTCAGGATATGCTTTATATACGTCTGCTGGTGGCTTTCACGCATCTAAATAATTTAATGCTTGTTTTATCAAATCGTCTTCTTCACTAACTGGATTTAATCTTCCAAGAGTAGCTAGACTCTTACCTGTCACATTAGATATTCATCCAGTTCAGACTCATCAGAATCATCCAGAAAACATACCAGCAGCATTTCAAGTCTTAGTTGGTAATGCTACATTTTTAGGTGGTGTTACTGGTTTAGTAGATGCCTTTAATGGATTAAGAAAACTATTGAACCCAGAGTTAGCTCCAGCTCATACACCTGTCTGAACATTATTTAGATTAAGTGATACATTAGCCATATTTATATTTAATGAGATAAATTATTATTTTATAGGTCACATTCTTCAAGTTCATACTACAGTTAATGGACTTGGTTTTACAGTTTTAGGTGGTGTTGTCGCTTTAGGTGGTGTTGGTTTAGTAGTTTTAGTAGCTGCTGGAGCTGCTGCAGGTGCTGCTCATAAATCCATAGGCTTACCTCATAATGTTCAGATAAGTCTATTTATTTCTGTTCCTAGATATTGGTTATCAGCAGACCAGTTAAGTGAACTTGCTGCCATCTTTAACGCTCTCCATTCTCCTTCAGTTGCTGCACCAAATGTTACTCATTCTTTCTTAGCCTGAGTAAACTCTTTGAACATCAAATTATTCTTAATATATTGCATATCTGCTCAAACGTTACCTAATCCTGATAGCATCTTAACTCTAGTAGCGTAAGGTGCTGTTTCTAGACTTCAGTATAGATTCTTTAATCTAGTAATCAAATCTGCCGCATCTCCTGTAACAACTTTAGAACTTACTCATCCTGAACCGTTAGCATATGCTACTCATCCTGCTCATCCATTCAGAGATATATCGTATCTCTGAGTCTTAGGATTCCACATAAGAACGTTAGGTTTCTTAGATGTACCGATGTCGACAGTCTTACCGATATTTGGGTCTTGTGCCTTAACATCTGCTGCTTCTTGTTTAAGGTCAAACTCTCTATTAGTATTAAACATATTATATGCACTATTCATAAGTGTCATCTTCTGTTGGAATGCTTGTATATCCATATTGTATTTAGTTGTCTCTATCTCTCTAGCTTTGTCGAAGTTAGCTATCTGTCATTGAACTAATTTAGCTTCAAGAATCTTGTCGTTCTTCTGGTCTATAAGAGCATTAGTATTATCTCTAACCAAAGAAGCCATCTGTCATTTAGTTATAGTACCTTTATATTTGTCATTAAGTTCTTGTTCTGTCTTACTTATAGCGGTATCTAATCCATCAATTTCTGTAGATAGCGTATTGTATTTATCGTTAGCTGCTGTCTCTTCTGGAGTCATATCTAACTTAGGTTGTGTTGGTGGAACTTCTAATGAATCTACTATACCATTATTATTATCATCTCAACCAAGTCACATAGATTTAGCCATAGACATTAGCGTTGCTTGATTCTGAATTTTATTCTGTTCCTTCTTCATCTCTGCTTGAACTTCAGCATATTTATCTGGGTCGTTCTCTTTCATAAATGCTAGTTGCCCATCATTATATGTATTATCTAGGATTCACTTAGCGATAGTAGCAGAAGGTAAAGCGTATATCTCTCTCTCTTTCTGTTTAGATGCGTAAAAATCATCTAGTATCTTATTTTGTACAGCACTTCTCTCTGCTCAGTAATGAAAGAACGCATCAAACGCATCTCTACCATTAAATACTTCAGGTTTTTTAGCATATAAATCAGCAAGATTAGTAGTAATCTCATCTTGTCTTGCTTGTGAGTTATCGAAATTTTTTGGGTCATATGTTGATGCTGGAGGAGTTACAGTTGTGTCTGTTGGTGGAGTTCCTGTAGTATCTGTTCAAGCAGGAGGAGTTCAATTATTAGTTCCTGTAGGAGTAGTGCCAGTAACTTCAGTATTTCATTTATCTATAGCGGCTTTAGCCTCATCTAGTGAGTTATAATGTTTAATTTGTCCTGAACCATCTTTACTAACAAAACTAGCTTTACCACTAGTATCTACGTTAATATCGTACCCTTTACCTCATACAGCATATTTCTCTACCTTAGCCTGTGCTGGTGGTGTGTTAGAAGGAGGCGTTCCAGTATCTGTTCAAGGAGTATTTGTAGCCAAACTCAATCAATATTTAGATGGGTCAAAAGTGGGCTTATTTTTTATAAGAGCCTGTTGACCTGCCAATCCAAGTTTATCCCACGCTGCTTTCTGTTCTGGTGTAGCAGTATATGTTGCAGCTGGTGGTGTGTTAGTTGGTGGAGTATTAGAGGGTGGAGTATTGTTAGCTGGAGGCGTGTTAGAATTATTAGCAGGAGGAGTTGGAGATACAGGAGTATATACAAGTTTACCCTTTACGTTGGATACCTTGACTTTACCTGCTCTTATGTCTGCTAATCTTTGTACACTAGCCTGTTGTGATGCTGTCAATGCCATAATTTATTTTTAATGAATTAAATTTATGATAGTTTAGTAAGCGTTATTCTTATATCCACTGTGTTTGTTGAATGAGACCAAGTTTCTACATTAAAGAAATCTCATTTTTCGAAGTTCATAATTGTTGATACTGGTTGTAATATTTGTGTATTTCAAGGTGCGGGTCAATCTCGATTCCAGATAAATGTCGCATTATTCTTCTGCATATACCATCCATAAGCATAGTTTACATCGTTACTCATATATCAAGTTATTAGATATGTTCAAGCTACTGGTATAAATAATGCTCTTTTACCTGTTGTATATTCTGCTGTTCTTCGTGCCAATTTTCATACTGTTATTAAGTTAGTATCCTGAACTTGTACAGTGCTTGTATAGTTTATATTATCTACCTTTATAGTACAACTATCTAAATATCTGTTATATACCTGAGTTCTAGCATTAGCTGGTCTCTGTGTATATCCAGTCTGACTTGTAGGAGAAGATGGATTAGTTTGTTCTGGTGCTGGTGTTTGTTCCATTGGTGTTAATAAGGACTAAAACGTGTCTAATATGTCATCAGTCTTGATTCAGAAGTCGAATATTCTTGGTGTCTTACTTGATGCTGTAGTATTTAATACAACCTTGAACTGAACTTTATAGAATTTCATTCAAGCGTTTGCTGTGATGAAATCGTTAGTCATAACAGCACTTCTTCCATAATATGCCGTACTTCCTGTTCCAGTAATGGTCTTAATAAGCGTATATGTTCAATCATCTATCTTCATATATATTTGGATACTTGTCCAACTTCCTGCTAACTGGTATCCTATTTGTAGCTTCTCTAATTTCTTTAATGAACTAAGTTTATCCCAGACTAATGGATTATATTCTACATATCCAGTATCTCAATATTGAGGATTCGCTATATTATTAACATTCTGAATATTTGTATAATATACCCAAGGCTTACCTGCTATATACATAGAAGAATATATATAGTTTCCTGTTAAATCAGACTGTACCGCATATACCGAACCTCAAGGTAATAGTGCGTTTTTAGCTAAACATTCAGGCAATCAAGGTAGTTCACTTCAATATGAGTATAGACATCCACTACCAGCTATATAGACCACATCTCTAACCATATCCATAGGTTGAGAATATATTTCTGCTGGTATAAATGCCATTCTATCAGTAAGAAAACTATTTATATATCAACTCTGATAAATTTTTGTCCTATCCCATCAACTAACTTTGAATAGTTCCCTATAATTATTCTTACCAGTAACAACATAATCAAATGTTCAGTTATTTTTTACTCATCGAAATTTTCTTTTAGGCCATTCAATCATTTCGTCTGGCTGTTTACTTACTCAATCCCAGAGATATTGTCTTCCTCTATTTCAGTCTGTATCATTCGTATATATATAGTATCTAGTTCCAATATTAGTCATAGCAACAATAGTTTCGTCTGCTGATAATACTAATAAGTTGGTAGCTAACCAAGGTGTAGCAGTTAGGTCAAACTGAGTAACTGTATTACCTCAAGCTATATAAAGAAACGAACCAGAATATATAAACGGATGATAATAAGATGTTACCATAGTATCTCATCCATAAGCGTAGTTTTCTTGCATATTAGTTACATTACATTTGATATATGATACATAACCAACAAAATCTGAACTAGCAGAAAACGCTAGAGTTTCACTAGCACCAGCAGCAGTTCTATAATAAGAACGTGTAGGCATAGTATTATCAGATACGGTTCATAAGGTAGAACCTCACATCTTAACATCTAATGTTCCAGCCTGTATATAAACATTAAATTGGATTCTATATTTTACTCAGTTTGTTACTGTGAGAACCTGACTAAAATCTGATGCTGAACCAGCAGCGTGATTAGCTGTATGAGTTCACGTGTCTATTGTCCATCCTGTTCATTTAGTCCAATCTGTGTCAGTTACTAAACTTCCATTTACTACAACATCACTTCAAATAAGTCAGAGATTAGTAGAACTTCAATCATATACCCATCTATGTAGTCCCGCTGTTCCTATAGCTAATCAGTATCTAGTACCTCATACCTTAACAACAGTAGTATTCACATAAAAATAATTACCATCAAATATAGCACCTCATCCATTAGAGTAGTTATATAACCAACCATAAACTCAACCATCATAAGATACATAATGCCCATATACTGTACTAGGTATATACATAGCAGTAATCCAAGAATTATAGTTATCAGAAATCTTATTCATTGCTGAATTATAGCAGTCTAATGAATAGTATTTAGTGCTCTCTCTAATGTTTACTCATACAGCATCATAAACACTGCCTAAGTATCAGTATTCCTCGTTAGAGATACCTTTATTTTCGTTTTCTATGATTATTGAATTATCTTTTGCCATATTATCCTAAATAAGTTAAATCTGGAACAAACGCTTCATCTGATAAGATATTTTTGTTTAATAATTGGTTTATGATTCTAAGTTTTTCTGCTTCGTAAACCTGTTTTTGTTGTAATGCTGTATCTTTGAAGTTTACTCACATATTAGCATAGAATTTCCATTTAAGTCCTTCCACTATAACTGGATGACAATCTACAGGAACTATAATCATACCTTCGACATCTTCAGTAGATGCTGATTTAGGTATAACTGCTTTAGGTCACATTATCTGGATTCCTGCTGTCATAGATATTGTAGGTGTAGGAAAGAATACGACACTATCACTACCTATAAAATAACAAGTAGGACTAGATGTGGGTGTCTGTGCAGCATAATAATCAGGAAGATTCAAAAATCATTCCACATACTTTACAGTAACTGGAGTATAGTAAGAATCCGTAGCTTTGAGTTTTATACCTATCTTAACATTCTGGTTTATACCGAATGAGGAAGTAAGTAATGTTGAAGCCGCTACTGATTGAGGTATAGCATAAGTATTAGTTCCAGCAACCATATTGATATTAAACTGGTTCATTTTATCTCCCGTACTCTCATTAGATATATCTCGCCAAAAGTCCTTCTCTATATCGTTTAATAGAGTTCGAGCTTGATTAGCCGTTACTATATCTATAGTAGTACCACTCTCTAATCTAGCATTATTTATAATTTGTGAAGGTATCATCTATATCTAATTATTTAGCTAAAGATTGTATTGAATCTACTAATTTCTGTTGAGCATCTACTTGTGTCTGTAAAGAAGCTAAGTCGTCTTGTAATTTAGTAAGAACGGATAATTCCCATTCAAGAGTAGTTTCTCTCTTTGGAACTTTAACTTCTACTACATTTCCGTTAATATCTTCCATTGAAACAACTTCGAATGTAGTAATTTCTTCTCCTCTCATTTCTATTGTGTCTGCCATTTGTATATATAATAAATTAAAAACTAATTATTTCTGTTACCTATTTTGATAGTACCAGTAGCTCAATCTGTTATTGCTCAGTTCTGATTACCAGTAATTACATTATAATTTCCACTAGCCGTTATTGCTATAGTTCAACATCTATTGCCACTAAATACATTTTCATATCCTGTACTTCCAAATAGTAGTGATGTATTAAAACAATTTCAGGATATTGTTCCAAATCTTCGATGTATTTCAAATGTTCATCTAACATTATTACCAGAAAATGTACTATTATCTCATCAAGACATTAGATTTTGTCATAATACAGTATTGGAAGCATATATATCATTTCAACTTATACATTGGTAAGCACCATATCACATTGAAGCTGTACCTGAAGAACATAATATCTTATTACCCGTACATTTAGTATCTTGTGTGTTACTAAGTGTGAAATTAGCACAAGTAAAATAATTATTAGATGACATAGATTTAGCACATATTATATTTCCTGTAGTAGTTATTATATTACCCGTAACTGGGTATACAACTCAAGTATTTCCAAAATTTATATTAACTAATATATCTAAATTTGTATCTATACACCCATAATATATATTCATATCAGTAGATGTTGTTACTGAAGTGTTATATTTAATATAACTATCTCTCATACTATAGAAATCTATAGATGCTCAAGGTCATCAAGCACTATTAGAGTGACTTCATCCTGCTTTAAGATTTATAGTAGTATCTATAACAGCTAATCATCCTCAAGAATATCTATAAATATCTAAGAAACAACTATCTAATATAGTTATCCCATTAAGATTTATAGTTCAAGCAGAAGTATCTGTAGTAAATCTACATTCTTTGAAATAATTAAATCACGAATATCATAAAACTAATGGATTATCTCATCATACTTTATCATAGTTGGTATAAAAGTAACAATCAAAAAATCCATTTTCAAAACTTCTAGGCATTGTCATTAAGGTACTATTATATGTCATATCTATATACGTTCCACTTACCAATTTCCTATATCCACCACTACTAGGATTATTTCATTGTCCATAATTTATTGCACATCATTCAATCTTAAATTTTTTACCCGCAAAACTTGTACTTGTATATATAAATACATAATTTCATCCACTATATGTTATATTAAATGTAATGTTTTTTATATTAAATCCTGTACCATTATCAGCATTTATATAACAGTTTGATGTATTGGCAACGTCTTGACTAAATGTTACAACTACTCATAACATACTCTGTCCAGTAATAATAGCATTTTTAGCAGTACAATCCCAATAGGTTTCAGTATAAGTACCATTCTTAACAAATATATTACTCTTACCAGCGGCAAGTGCAGCTCATATAGTAGTATAATCTCAACCAGTACCTGCGACAGTACAATCAAATTGAGTACCAGCAGCTCAAGGTGTTCAAGGGTCTCATTTACAAGCAACTTTGAAATTAGCTGAACTCATCTTTTTAGATGTATTTGTGTTACCAGAAATCTGCGTTAATGGAATCCAGTAACTAGCAGCTAGGTCTGTGGTTTCTTGTAGTTCTGATATTTTGGTATTTGCCATCTATTATTAGTAAATTACTAAAGGGTCTCATTCCTCTGATACGAAAAGGTTATCGTTTTCCGTATACATCCATAAATTATCTGGAGTAGTCAAAATGATAACATTTTCCATAAAAGGAGAGTCATAATTTGTTGTCGGTTCTGATAAGTTCATCGCATATGATTCAGAATACTCAGTCATTCTCTATTTTTAAGTAAAATAGGGTAGTTTTGAGGCTACCCTAAGTTTTAGTCTTGCGATTTACTCGCAAACTGGACATTGATTTTTATTCAGTTTCAGATTATCATAATCTTATCTACCGATGTTTCCCATCGATAAGAACTTGAAGCGTTTGTTGTTGCTGCTCATTGAAGTCCTGTAGATGCAGTAACTGTACTTCAATCTATAGAAAATCTAGCAGTTCCTTCAAAACTCAACATAATATAGTTGACCTTGTCAGCTAATGCCTTATCTCAAGAACCAGCAGTAGCAGTGTTCATAAGACTCTGTAGTGAAGCAGACGAAGCTGTTCACGTAACCTGAATAACTCAATAATTTTTTACTGTTAGCATTCTGGTTTTTTTAACCAATTAAAATTATTCAGCACCTACTTCTATTGCTTCTTCAGCAGGAGTTTCAGTTACTTCTTCAGTTACTTCTGTAACTTCAGGAGTTACTATTTCTTCTTCAGTCATACTAAAATAAGTTAATAGAAATAAAATTAGATTCTAGGATTTATCATCAAACCATAAATAACTACTGTTCCAGCTAATGCTGTAGAAGCGTGTAGATTTGTAATAGTTATTACTAATTGATTAGCAGTAACAGTTACTCATCCCATACCTACAGTACCTCCAGTTCCTCAACCAACAGAAACCATTGGGATTGTGTCCGCAGTGATTGCTTTGTTAGTCATAGTTACTGTCATTTCTGTACCAGCATCTATTGTGTTTGATGAACAGTCTATAGACATAATGAATGTATCTGCATTAAGCGTACCAGCAGCAGCAGTCTTAGAAGACGTTGTAGCAATACCCTTTTTGAAGTCCATTATATTAGGTCACAAAACTGATGGGTTTCCACATTTTGCCATTTTGAATTTCATATGAAATAAAATTTATTAAAGGGAGGAGTCTATCCTCCCTATATTAGTGAATATTAGTTGTTTACTAGAACTCTTACTCATCTTTGAGCACCTTCGTTGAAGGTCTTGATTCCATACAATGTGTAACATAGATAGTTGAATCCAGTCTTAAGAGGGTCTTTGTTATTTTGAACCTTAACATCTGATTGGATAACTAAATCTGTAGCACCGTATTGAGCGAACCAACAATGAGATATAGCTGTTCCAACTGTTCCATAAGATGTTCCAGTAGGAGTATATATAGTTGTAGGTTTTCCTTGTGTTGTGATTGTAAGTACGTGTGAAGCATATGAAGCAACTACACCTGATTGATTAAGTTTAGCTCTGTTTGCAGCAGAAAGTTCAACATAAGTTGAAGCTCAAGGTGTACCTGTACCATTGATAGCAAGTACAAAGTTAGCCATACATAAATCTTCAGTAGTAGAGATAGATACGTCTCCAGCAGCAGAAGCACCACCATTAGCAACAGCCTTAAATGTTACTCCATTGATAGAGAAAGTATCATTTGCAACTAAGATAGCAGTAGTAGTGAATTTTTGTACGTGTTTTACGTTAGCAGAAACAAATACGTTGAAGTTACCCCAAGTTGCAAGATAACCCATACCTTTAAGTGTTCCGTGAAGAGCAGCATCTGCTTGATTGAACCCATTAAACAAATTTGTTTGTTGAAGAAGTGCTTTCAAATCAGGTGTGATAACAGCGAACCAAGGTTTAGTGTCTTCTACGTTATTGTTATTCAATGTTGCCTCAGCAGTAGTGAATAATTTGAATACGTTAGATACTGTAGCAGTGATACCGTTACCTGCAGTTCCACCAGAGAATGTATTGTCATCGATAGCGAAAGCAGCGTTTGCAACTTCAGCCAAGAATGCACCATCAATATCTCTTTTAAGAGCATAAGTGATACGGTCAACTAACAAGTTAGCAGTATTGTAATCGTTTTGGATTACATCGATGTCATCGATATATACTGTAGCTTCTTTAGTTTGGTCTACTGTAAGATATTCGTCAGTAACAGTTATATCTTGAGGAGTAACTGATGTACCCTTAGTATAAGTGTTTACTTTAACGTCAGAGTGGTAAGGTCTGTGAACTTTAACACCGTTTTTAAGTGTACTTCTTTCTTCCATATTGGAAATTTCTCTAGCAACGAGCATTTTCTTCAAAAGAAATTGAGCTCTAGCTGACCGATATTCTGGAGAGAAGGCTAATAGATTATTTGCCATTTTTGTCTAAATAAAAGAGTTAAAAAGATTATTTGCTAATCCCTTTACCCATCCTAGCTTGTTTAGCCAGACCATCAGACCAAGCAAAGAACTCGTCAGGAGTCATTTGACTGACCTCATCAGCAGTTGGATTGTTTTTGTCGAATGTAGTTTCTGGTGTGGTTCAAGTGAGATTGGTAGTAGAATTTTGCTTGTTCCTGAATTGCTCATCCATAAGTAGTTCAGGTTTATTGGTAGCCGCATATAATTTGAACGATTCCTCATAAGATAATCATTTTTCTTCCATTACCTTGTCGATTTCTCATTCATATTCTTTGGCTGTAGGATTTTTTGAGAAGAAATCCATCTTCTGTGATTTGGTTTCATCCTCTAGAGTCTTGCTCACAAACATACTTTCGAGTTTCTCGATTTTTTCGTTCATTTTAGCTACCTCTTCGGCAGGAACGTGGGTTTTTTTAACTTCATCGAGTTCCCTTCTTGCTTCATTTCTCTGTTTAAGGAGTTTCATAGCATCTTTTTGTTTCTGGTCTTGGTACTGGGTTGCAGTAACCTCTACTTGCTCATCTCCAGTAGATTCTTGAGTGTTGACTTCTGCCTCAACTTGGCTGTCTTCAAAATCTGTCATCTTGTAATAAATAGTAATATAAAATATGCCTTATATCAGGGCGAAGAGATGCAAATTTTTATATAGGATGGCAACAAAGCTACCAGCCCTATAAAAATATCTACAACTGCATTTCGCTAAGAGCATCAATGTTCTCTTGGATTTCGGAAGCTGCTACTATTTCTTCTTTAGCCATCTTCTCTTTCTCCATATTGATAAGTTTTTCTGGAATATGTTTCACAATCTCTATGAACCTTAATTCGCTTCTTATTAAATCGTGCTGGGAATATACTTGCTGGAAGTCTAATCCTAACATATCTCCAGTATATCCAAAGATTTGGTTCTCTCTGAATTTCTGTGACCTATCTAGGTCTTCTACTATTGCTTTCCACGCATCAGAATCCTTTAATGATTCTAGTGCATCAACTAATGCTTTCTTTGCCATTATAAATATTAAAGTGTAAAATTATCTTGCTTTACCATATGTACTGAATGATTGTTTAAGTTTAGCCATCTCTTTAGCTGATGAACTTGGCATAATTCTTTCTCATCTAGCCATCTGTGCACCTCTAGCTTGTTTAGGCATATTAGCTGGTAATGGTTTAGGCATATTTATTCATCCTGTTCTAGGTATCATAGCTTTAGGTGCTGTTAAATTTGGATTTTCTTTAGGCATTGATACATTAGCTGCCTTCATAGATGGTGCTGAAGATTTAGGCATAGATAATGGCATCTCTGCTGGTGCTGCTTTTTGTGAACCAGTAAATGCTGGTTTAGCCATCTGAGCTGGTTTACCTCTTTGTAATGCTATAAATTCTGATTCAGATGTTGCTCATCCTGCTCTACCTGCTAATTTAGCTTCTTTGAATTTTGGCATAACTGCTGCTTTAGCTGTTTGTGCAAGAGGTTTAAGTGCCATTTTTGCTGCTGGTGCTACTGTACCCGCAACTTTTCATAAAATTTTTGATATTGCCATTTTAATAATATTATAAGTTAAAAAGATTACGATTGCATTTGGTCTGCTCTAGTAGGAGGATTATCCCTCTGACTAGATTGTATTGCCTGACTAGCCGCTATATTCTGGTTAGAATTAGCCATAGAATCGAATGCTGTCTGGTCGGGTCATTGTGTTGGTTCTGGTGCTGGTATCTTTGCTAAAGCCTTTTGTAATGCTCAAAGAACTGCTTCTTTAGCTTTTGTGTCTTCCGCTTTTTGCAAATAAATCCAATATGTCCAGAGGTATTCTTCAGGTCAATCAAATAGTGATTTAGGTACTATATTAAGATTGACTATATTTATCATATCATATGCGTTTCTTTCTGCGTTAGTTAGAGGACATAATACGTTAATCTCGTTAGGAGTCTTACCGTTACATCTCAATAACATCCTCTTAGCGATAAGTTTACTAGCTTCTTGTGTTCAAGGGTCTTGTAAGAATAATGCTAGATATTTATCCCAGAATACTATCTGTTTAGCATTCTGTCATTCAATTTCTCCCTTAGTTCCGATTATAATGAATGGAATTTGGCTAGTGAAGAAATCATCCTTCGTAATAGCCAGTGACTTATACTCAAAGTTAGAGTTTATAACAGCAAACTTCACGTCAGCCGAGCTGAAGTTTTCCTGATAACCCTTCCATCGTTCAAATCGGAACATTTTATCTCCCCGAGAGTTTATCTTATTGTTGAGTAAGCCAATAATATTTGAGTTAGCCTGAGTAATTTGGCTTTCAGTGGCAGTGACATCACGAGCTCATAATATACCTTGCTGTTGAGAGTCTATGTTCACATCTCCTCTGGCCTCATTATCGATAGCAGACATCATATTAAATGTGTCCGTCTTTATCTGGCTTCTAGGGATTTCTACTCCAACGTTTGTTAACGGTTCTTGCGTATCTACGAAGATTTGTCTTCATTGTACTGTAGGTTTTAGGATGTCTTGTTTGTTCTTGATTAGTCTAGAATTCCATATCATATCTCATCCAAGAGCTTCTTTCTTAGCCTTAATTATGTTTAGATTAAATAGTATTGTCTTTGCTATCTGTTTATCATCCAATTTATCACATACTGATTCTCCAAATGGGTCGTTTCTTCTAGGTTTCCAGTAGTTAAGGATGATAGGATAGTTAATAAGATTTGGGTTTGCTTTTTCTTCTTTTAGAACTGGTTTAAGTTCCTTGATTCTGATAAATGTCGCTCTATCGTTTGCTAGAGTGATGATATATTTTTTCCCGTTGAAACTTGTAAAGTGATGATAAACATCTAACGCAAAATTATGCTTAAGCCCAGAACAGGTATTAGGCATATTATAGTTATAAGCGGCAGCGTATGATGTCCAGTTCAATCTATTTTCTGCAGAAAAATAGTTAGTAACTACCCTATCTAGGTCTTCTCTACTATATGTAGGGTCAGCCATCAAGTCCATAATAGATGTAGTGAACTCGAATCCGTGATACCTATAGTTTTTACCATCGAATCTTCCTGTCTGAGATGGTACTGGGTCTGGTATCCAAGATAATGGGTTAATAGTCATAAATAACGGAATCTTTCTAACATCATCCCAACCATATCTGTATCTTACTGAGACTCAGAAAAAATACCTATCTTGTTCTTTCTGATAGTATATTTGTTGATAATCGTCTTCGTTGTTATCGAATTCTGCCATATAATTTAGGTTGTCGGCCTTCTCTTGCCCTATCCAACCATCTTTTGGTGCGAAATTTACTGTTAATCCGTCTGTATATGAGGTCGCTATCAAGGTATCTATAGCGTTTGCTATCATATTGATATTGATTTTATCTGTACCTTTCTTTTGCTTATTCCGTCTTTCTACTCTTTTTCTGTACTGAATCCTTTTTGGGTTTACATAATTCCATCCTTCAGAGTATTCTCTCGTAATCTGTGCTAATAGTAAGGCTTTATCGGCATCAGATAGGTTATTTATCACTTCCTCCATATCAGTTTAGTAAGAATAAATGTTAACGTACACATACTCTTTTAATTAAAAAAATAAATAGGGATATAATTCTTCCCCATTTACTTAATTTGTTATATAATATGAATAGTGTCTGTTTAGTATAGGTAATCGTCATAATCTATCTCTTTTACCTCGAATCTGGAATCCTTACGTTCCTCTAGTTCCTTAACAACCCAAATCATCCTAAACATAACCATATCTGCGTAATCTGGAGAGCGATTCAGTCTCTTTTTGAGTTCTGTTTTCTCTTCCAGTTTAATTTTCCCGTCTTTATCGACATCTTTAATGAAAATATTCTCTAATTCCTGACTAAGTTCGTCTAAAATTACTCAATCAGCGTAAATTCTTATCTGTCTGCGTTCCATCAACTCCTTCAGCTTGAAATAACACTGAGTTTTGAGATTCTGGTAGTTTTTTACAACAAAACCTTTCTTTTCTGCCTCAAATTTGAATGGAACAGCATTATTAACGAAATTTACACATCATCTAAGCATATCCGCTACCCCTCATCCAACTCAATCAGAATCAATAACTATATGATTACGTGAAACTCCGTAATATTCTTCCAATTCTTTAATCCTATTCGCTATCTCGTCTATAGTATTTTGTGCATAAGTGATGATTTTTATACATTCTAGTCATTTTCGGATTCAAATTACCGATTTATCGTTACCTAACCTTGCCACATCACAAGAAATATATGTAGTATCTTGCTTTTTCTCAATATTAGTCTTAAATACGTCTGAAATTTCATCAAATCTGAAGAGTTTCCCTTCATCGGTGCTCCAATCGAAGTTACCTAGCAACAATCTCTGTCTAGTTACTTCGTTAGAGTTTTCTAACTGTGTAATATAATTAGGGTCAATATACTTATTATCCGTAACCAATGCAGGGATAAATTGTCTATTCTCAGGCATAGTTCAGGATTTATAAGGTGTTCGGAATCTCCTCTTAACGTGTCCTTGGTCGGGATTAAAGGTCTCTAATAGCTTAGGTAGTAAGCCATATTCCTTGTTCTTCTGCCTAGAGATACGTGTCTTCAGGATTTCGATAGCCTGTTCGTCTATCTCGTTGGATTCGTCTATAAACCCGCCAGTAAGTTCCAGAGAACCGAATCTAGTAAATAATGGGTCAGCTGGTTGAGTCGCACAATCCAATAGAAGAATTTCCGAACCGTTATTAAACTTAATAATATTATACTTTTTATCTAGCCTACCCATAAGATTGATAGGCACTTCATAATCCTGTCAGAATTTATAATAGGTGTTTAGAGTAGTCTTCATAAGATTAGAGAGTTCCTTACGGCCAATGAATCGTCTAGTACCTGCGTACTTATTCGCCATAAGCCATAGCCAAACTACTCAGATATAGGATTTCCCTCATCCTGCACCTCCTCAATATCATAACTCATTAGTAACATTATCAGTAAGATATGACAGTGCTAAAGCCTGTTTCTCTGATAGTTTTAGTTGTAGATTGAATCCTTCAGCCATATACTATATATAGTAGTAAAAATACGGCTACTTAGGGTAGCCACTCCTACTCTTATTTCTCGTGTCTTCTGAGTCTGTCGGCTTTCGCTTCCAAACCTTTGATATAACCTTCGCTACATCAGTCTTTCTTCGCCTTCTCGATTCTGTGAAGAACTTTCATAAGTCAGTAAGTCCATCCCTCTTTGTTAGGATTTCTCTTCTTTTTACAGGTTCAGCCAGTACGTTTGGTGGTAATCAGTACCATCTACTTTCGGTTAAGATGTAAATTACACCTCTATTGCTAGAGTTGCATTACATCCCTGATTTTTTAGTAGATAAAAGTTCCATATCTATAATATCTAAACCTTTCTGTTTAGAAATAGTACCTTTCTGCTTCTCAAAAATATAAAACGTGTCACGCTCTACGTTCATTTCCACAAACGGTCAGCTTTTCTTGTTGTAGATTTTCTCTAACTGGGCTTTACTGAGCATATCCGTTTTTACGAGAACATACTTTCCTTCTCATTTGATTATAAACATAATATTTAATAAGAAAATAAAATACTTTCTGGAGGCAGTTGGATTTGAACCTACGAACCCGTGAGGGAACTGTTTTACAGACAGTCTGCTTTAACCACTTGCATACACCTCCATCTAGCTACGAACTTTAGTTCGTAACCAATTTACAATAACTACTTATCAATAAACAAACTAACTATATAATAGTTATTTGTCGATAACGATATTCACGTTCCCTACATACATATTACTCCTATCCTCTTCATCTTTCGCACCAACTCACGCTCTTGTTAACCTATCCTTAATCGCATCATTCCTCACAGCCATCGGTGCTTTAGGATTCTTGATAATTTCGTTGAACTGTATCTCCGCACATTCCATCGCCGTCTCTTGGATATACATATTTATCCTCGTGTTATCTTTCATCCTACTAGCTTTCTGCGTATCATACTCAGTTATCTCTCACTTAGCATCTCTCAATGCTTTCGTGGCGTTCCCTGTACTTAAATAGTTCTGTATAAAATCATACTGAAGTTTACTCAACTTCAATTTCTTAGCAGTTTTGTCGGGTCAATCGTACATCTCCCTAGGTCAGCTCGGATGATTATTGATAGGTGCTAAATTCGTTGATTTTTCTTCTTGAGCTGAACCAACTACCACCTCAACTTCAAAACCTTCGTATACGTCACTTCTCTGTCAGCCAGAAGCCATATCTACCTGTTTTTCATCTATTTTTACATCATTTTCGTCTATTTCTCAAGTCATTTTACCCTGAAATGAAATAAAACTCTATCTAAAAAGATATTCAAATGCTTTTTGAAGAAATTCTTGTTCACTGTTCATATATCGGCATCCTCCATACCCTCTTTAGAGAAAATTATATGATACCTATCATCCTTCCAGTAATCCTTCCAAGTGATTCCTGTTCATTCTAACCTATCTTCTATTCCTTCTTCCATTCTTTCTTCTTATTCGCTAAACTATCCCCTTTCATCGTGTTCTTCTCTTTCTCGTCTGCTATCTTCTGTTCCAATACCGTTACACTCCACCCTAGATACGGTTTCTTACCGTGTAAGATGAAATACTCCTCCCTTAATTTACTCACATCCGCCATCTTCTTCTCCCTTACCTCGTAATCCATCTCATCCAAGAAATCCATAATAGTAGCTAAAAACTCTATTACCGTACTCGTCTGCACTACATCCCTCACAGCCAAGCTCTCAATCATTCCCTTAATTAGTTTCTTCATCTCATTCATTAGTCTTTTTATTAAAAAGTAAAATATCCTTATCTAACTGCTCTTTATATTCTCTCCACTCTCCTACAGTCATCGTACTAATAAAACACTTCACTTCCTCGTGCTCTACGTTAAATCTCTCACACCGTTGCTCAGGTGTCTCTATATCCACTATCATCCTGAACTCTGGTCGCTTCTTCATCTTTTCTCTTATATAATAAAAGGTCATCAGGCATTATATACCCAACGTGCTCACTCTTTCAAGTCTTTGTTCTGTGGACTACAGGTATCGCTACCTTCTTTATCCTCCTCCAGTCCATATCATACTTGAGTCATAAATCCTTGTAATTCATAGCCTCTATTGATTCCATTCTGATTGTCGTTGTACCCGTGTAAAACGTCTGCTTTTGGTATCCATTGTCTCTCATATACACTTAAACGACATAATTTCAAGACGTTTTACGTTAATTTTGGTCTAAAATCTAACACCTTCTGACTTATATAGTATCAAATGTCTCTTAACCCCACTTAAACGACAAGTTGGTTTTGAGCTGAAATCCCCCGTGAGAGAGATATAAATTATAATCCTTGAAACAAACCACCCCTCCCCCCCGTCAATTCTTTTTTTGACACCACGTGAGAAGGCAGTCAACAACTGGCTTCTACGTGTTTCATCTGAGCGGGTATTGTAGAAAAATGAGCGTGTTTTAGTGTTTTTTTGATGATTGGCTCAAGTATATAGTCTTTACTATGATTCTTTACTGTATTATGTTTTACTTGTTATGCTTATTTTGTACTCTTTTTTATATTACATTTTGTATAGTGTTTTTATAGTGGTTTTTATTGTTATTTTGTACTCTATTTTCTATTGGATTTTATACGTATATTTTATTTTTTGTATTTTGTTTTTTTGTCTAGTTTTTATGTATTTATACAATATTGTACATATTTTATAGAATATGTCCACGGAAAAGTATTTCCAGTCTTTCATTGGTATTTTGAATTATTTTGTACTTGTTTTTTATACAATGCTATAAAATCTATTGCTTTTTTATATTGAATTGTTTATAACTTAAGTACGAAGAAAAAAAACGTACCAACGTTGTAGCTCATTAGTAGGTATAAAAAAAAGTATAAAAAGTATAAAAAATCTATTGTACGGTATGGAAGCAATCTATACCGTATAAATAGACTGTTTATGCAGTCGATTTTATACTTTACAAACCGCAAAATGCAAAAATTGACTTTTTTTCTAGGATTGAATGATAAGGATTCAAAAATCCAAAAATTCGATTCTATAGAAGCCTATAAGCTAGTTATAAACTACGTTTGAGCTTATTTTGGAGGAGGTACAATTTCCAGTGCTCAATGATTTTTTAAGCACGAAGACGGTACAGTTGTTATTGAAAATTCAATAAGGATTGAGACTATATCAGATTTACCGTATGGAGAATTCATAAATCACTTAAAAACACTATTCAATCAGGAGTCAATCCTAGTTGAGAAGCAGAATCTAGAGATTAGCTTCGAATAATAAGTAGCATATTGTACGGTATGGATTGGATTCTATACCGTATAAATATGGTATTTATACCAGATTTTATACTTTACAATGCAAAAATGGAAAAAACTGTAGAACTCAACTACTACTGTATCCAAGGCATCGATTTTTGAGTATACGTACTCGAAGGAGATTGAATCCTAGACTTATTTAAGGAGTACACGGATGCAGTTAGTCGAGCAAAAAACAGAAATTACGTACTCGAAGACCATTGCAATTAGAAAAATTCATATTCAAAGCTCAGAACCGTATTTTGAGCTTGAATATATGAGTTTTTGACTCAGATTTTATACTTTTACAACTAAAAAAATGAAAACTTTCGAACTAGGAAATGGTTACAGTGCAGTCTGTGAGCGGAAAAAAACACGTTCCGCTTTCAAACACGAAGCAACTTTACTCAGATTCGGAAATCAAATTGACTCCTGCAAAATCTGCTATCAAAACAGAACACGGGAGGCCTACGAATTCGAATCCGTATTGCATAAACTACTTCGAGAATCAAAAATGTTTGCAGAGGTTCAAGTGAAAGAAATGATGGAAATTGCCAGTTGAAGAGCCAAAAAAGAGCTCAACGAAAAATTCTGAATGATTGCAGGAATTGCTAAATTGTGAGAAATTTTCGGAGATTCTGAGAAGGAAAAAAACGACTGGAAAACTAGAATGCTCAAGGCTGGATTGACTGGCCTAGAAATGCCTTCCGATTGGGATTCGTTGGATGAATCAGAGAAGACAAAAAGACTGGATGCAGTTATAAACAACCTATAAGCATATTCAGAGCTCTGAGCACTTTAGAGCTCGAATATATGCTCATATGAGCAGATTTTATACTTTAATTTTACAAAAATGGATGAATTCTTCCAAGAAGACGTGCAGGAACTTTTGATTCAATTGTCAATCGACTGTACAGAAAAAGGCCTCTGATTCAATATCAAGGACTTATACTGGAGTTTGGAACGTGATACTCAACTTTCGATTCCATCCAGTAAAATGTTTATCATCGATAACGAAGACATCCAGCTTGAGTACAGGCTTCCGTGAAAATTCTGAGTATACAGAAATTATATGGGAGGCGGAATCTCTGGAGGTATTGGAAAGTCAGAAATCAAAACAGGTTCTACGGTATTCGATGAGATTCTGGATGAATGTCAGATTCTATTCTGGACTTGCTTAGAACAAATTGAGAAAATGGCTTTTGAACCAGAGACTGAACGATGAGCTGACAGATTCCAGAGCGGGATGAGGATTCGATAAGAAAATGGATTTATGTAGTGGTCTGAGCACTTTAGACCACGAACATAAGCCTATTTACAGGCTGATTTTATACTTTAATGATTCCAGATGGAAAATCTTATAAAGATGTACCTAGATTACGTCAATAAGTTTTTAACAGTGAGCAAATTTGCTGAATGGTATTGACTAGATGAACCAGATGCACTTATAGTAATAGCATTGGGAAAGAAATATAACGATAGATAATCCCTATTTTACCTACTGCATTGTAGTAGGTACGATTAGCGGTTATGACCGTGATTTTATACTTTAATAATTCAAAAATGATTACTCTAAAAGTGTTCAAACACTGGACTGATGATGATTTTGTCAAGTATTCTGGAATCGAATGTGTACAAGTTACCAGAGATTCAGACTATGTAACTGCAATGCAAGAGCAGTACGATGCGATGAAGTGAGCTCTAGAAGCTGAAGGCTGGACTGCAATTATTCAATGGAATCAGCACGATTTCTGAAGCTATGCGGATTGGAAATGTATTTATAAAAAAATTCAAGTGGACTGTAAAGACGTGGAATTCATCGGAGAATATCAAGATTATGGGATACCAGATGAAGACGTGGATTATAGCGAAGTTATCTAGATTCGTATACCGTGCTCAGAGTGATTTGAGTACGGATATATGAGCCTTAGAGCTCAGATTTTATACTTTAATTTACTACGATGAAGGCAAAAAAACTATGTCAGCGTGATTTTAGAGAAAAGCGAAAAAAGATTATGAGGGACTGCCATTACTACATCGATGAAGATGGAGACAATGAGAAGCGAGTACGAGATGAAGAGAAGAGATTGAAAGCCAAAGCAGAAATGCGGAAAGATGCAGAAGAAAACTTCGATACGGATACGATGTACAAAGTTATGAATGACAATAACCGATTCGTAAGGAATCGAGCAGTAGAAGAAGCCGAGAAGGAGAAGAAGAAAACAGAGAAGACTCAGAGATTGATTCAAGAGATTTTCGATATTGTTGTTATGTGAGAATCTGGAGAATTTACTGAGAAGGATTTGAAAGAGATGGCCTATAAGTTTGTAACTACTAACTGTAAAATTGATTAAGCATATCGTACAGGCGGAGAGATTCGCTTGTATAATTATGCCTATTGAAGGCAGATTTTATATTCTTATTATTATTATGAAAACTATTAAAGTCAAGAGAGGAGACCATTGGATTCTCCAAGTTCGATGCAAAAACAGAGACATCGCTTTAGAAGTTCTAAAGATGTACTGAAATTTTATGTACGAAAGAGAAGGAATCAAGGAAGAAAAACTTTTATATTTTAACCTATCGTAAAGATGAAAGGATTATGTGGTAATTGCTGTGAGCAATGAGCAGAAAAGACCTGTTATAACTACGATTGAAAGTGAATGACTATTGATTTATGTGAAGTCTGTTACGAATGCCGAGAAATAGAAAACGATGACTCTTTATTTACTAACAAAAAAACAGAATGAAATTCCTAGCCGTACTGGAACTGATTATGTTCTGGGGTATTATTATCTTATTGTGAATCTGATTGTGACTACTGATTCGAGAATATTTTGGACTGTTCCGAGTATTCGTGTATTGAACAGTTATTGCTATCCTTGCATATTAGTCTTGATTTTTAGAAAAAAAGTCTTATATAGAGCCTAACCCGTTTAATTGTCTCGCTAACGAAAAACTGGGTACGGCTTTAGCGAGACTGCCCAGTTTTTTATTTATTTAAGAAAATGTCAATGAATAGAGAAAGTTTCAGTTTCTATCAGTCTTTTCGGAACGCAACCAAAACGTTACCAAAGGATAACCAAAAGAACGCTTTGGTTATGATGGTGGAGTATTGAATCGACTGAATCGAACCTAATCCAGAAATTGATGGAATTGCATACGCAATATACTTGATGGCTAAACCTCAGATAGATAGAAATAATAAGAGATTTGCTAACGGAAGTGAGTGAGGAAGACCAAAGAAAGACTGGGATAACTCAGAAAAACCAAAGCCTAAGCAAACCATAACCAAACCCAAAGCTAATACTAATACTAATACTAATACTAATACTAATATAAATATATCTAAATATATAAATAAAGAAAATTTAGAAAAGAGAAAATTTTTAGATTTTGTATATCTCTCTAATCAAGAATATAATAAATTACTAGAAGACTATTGAGACAGGACTGTCAAGATGTTTATTGATAGATTGAATGGATATATAGGCCAGATAGGGGAGAAGGTAGCTCACAAGAAGTATGTCTCTCATAACCACACGATAAGGAATCGGATAAACAAGGATTGAATCAAGAGCTTCAAAGATAAGCCTAAGCCAGTACAGGAGGAGGTAAAGCCTCAGAAGGAGATGACTGCAGAAGACAGAATCAAAGCTAAAGAGATGCTCGATAGAGCCCACAGAATGTTTTTATCTAAATAATTTTATATTATGAAGCTGAACCTAACAACGCCTAACTACTGTGCGACAGTAGTAGAAGTTAAAACACTTATGCCGTTAGATAACTGTGATAATCTAGTATGATTACCAGTATTTGGATACACGTGCATAGTGTCTAAAGATGTTAAAGTTTGAGATGTAGGAATAGTGTTTACTGCAGAAGTAAGCCTATCAGACGATTACTGTAAAGAGAATAACCTGTACAGACACTCAGAGCTTAACAAGAATCCAGAAGCTAAAGGATACGTAGAAGACCATCGTAGAGTAAAGGCTATGAAATTTCGTGGGAATAAATCATCCGCACTTTTTATGCCTTTAGAAAGTTTGGATTATTTATGAATTTCTAAAAATGAACTTTCCATTTGAGATTCGTTCAATGAGATTGATTGAAAGGAAATTTGTAGTAAGTTTATCCCAGTCTTCATTGGAGGTAAAAATAAGCAGAGAGGCACGACTAAGAAGTTTGATAGAATAGACTGTAAGACATTTCCAGAACACGTAGAAACCGAAAACTACTTCAGGAATAGCGGAAAGTATAGAAATGAAGATTGGATTACGATTACTCAGAAATTACACGGCACTTCTGGAAGGTTCTGATATGTTAAAGTTCGTAGGAAGTTAGGGCTATTAGAGAGATTGATGAAAAAGCTCTGAGTAAATATATCTGAAATTGAGTATGATTATATCGCTGGAAGTAGGAAAGTGATTAAGGATGCAAAAGTTGATAGAGAATATTCTCACTTCTATAAATCTGATGTATGGAATGATAAACTGGAGACGATTAAGTGATGCCTTCCAAAGGATTATATTATCTATGGAGAAATAATCTGATGGGTATGAGAAGCACCTATCCAGAAATGATACACGTACAGGATTCCTAAATGAGAGAATGAACTCTATGTATACAGGATAGCGATAGTCAATGATGATGGTATATCTACAGATTTGGATTATTACACTATGAGAGAGTTCTGTATAGCTAACGGATTAAAATATGTTCCTTTGCTTTGGGAATGAGCTCACGAACAATTTGATGCTAACGAATGGATAGATAAGAAATTCCACGATGTAGCTATATGATTTAATCCTGCTTGTGACTTTCCGTTACAACTTGATGATGAATCGCCTTGTGATGAGTGAGTGGTAGTAAGAAAAGATTGACTTACTCCGTTCCTTACTAAGGCTAAATCTCCACTCTTCTATGAGTTTGAATCTGCTAACCTTGATAAAGGAGAAGTAGATATAGAACAAGAGCAGTCTTTATCTGATAACCAAACAGAATAATGGAACTTAGACAAGAAGACATAGCACAGCTTGAATTAGAAGCAGACCAAGAAAGAGCAAGAGCAGAGGCAGAATATCAATACGAACAAGAACAAAAAGCACAATATGAATATGAGAGAGACCAAGAGGAAAGGGGCAGATATGAATATGAATGTCAATGCCAAGCAGAAGCAGAACAACAACAATATTATGAGGAATGACCTATGTAAATTTATTTTTTAGAATATAAAATGCCTAAATATAAAATATGAGACTCTGTTATGTTACCAAGACACGGAAACTATAACCCAAAGTTTGATAGAGATATTTACGGATATGTAAGAGAGATAAGAGAATGAAAACATATATCATACCGTATAGGTAAGACACGATACTTAGAAGAGGTATTGAGAGATATGTGATGAACCGCTTTATTTACTAAAAAAACAGAAGATGCCTAGAATCCTTATGTATAAATGATTACCAGCCTCTGGTAAAAGTACCGCAGCTAAGAGAGTGGTAGAAGCATATCCTTGAAAGGTTAAGAGAGTTAACAAAGATGACCTCAGAGCGATGCTGGATAACAGTAAACACACTAAAGGTAACGAAAACTATGTACTAAGAATGAGAGATATGATAGTACGTGATTGTCTTAGTTCTGGACTGGATATTATCGTAGATGACACTAATTTTAACCCTATCCACGAACTAACTTTGAGGAAGATTGCTGATGAGTTTGATGCTGGATTTGAGGTAGTATTTTTTGATACTCCATTATCTGAATGTATCGAGAGAGACGAAGAGAGAGAAAACTCCGTAGGAAGGAATGTTATTATGCAGATGTATAAACAATACCTCTACAAAGAGATTCCATATAACGACTTATTGAGCGATTGTATTATCTGTGATATTGATTGAACACTAGCGAACATATGACCTAGATGAAGATATGATGAATCGCTAGTATGAGTGGATACTATCATCCCGCAGGTAAGAGATATAATCAATAGAGAGCCTTGATATGTATTTCTAGTCTCTGGAAGACACGATACGTGTAAGAATGAGACAATGGAACGGCTAGACTTAAATAAGGTACGTTATGATGGGTTATATATGAGAGAAGCTGATGATAATAGACCAGATAACGTTATTAAGCAGGAGATATTTGAGAAGTTCTTCAGAAATAAATTCAACGTTAAATACGCTATAGATGATAGACTAAGAATCCTAAGTATGCGATTCGAGTTATGAGTCTTCACTATGAACGTAAACCAAGGCAATATAGATTTTTAAGTGGTTAGCTTTATTCTTTTAATATACATATGAAACGATATGAATATATTATATTTATGTTTGTTTGTTGCGTAATTATTATGGTACTAGCAATGATGTTCTGGTTATTGGGGCTTGTGGGAAAGAAAATACCCGTAAAAACATATGATTATATACAATGTACCAGAGATTTCACATATACAGGTACTTGACAATTATATGAATGTCCCAAATAACCCCTTTAGCCATTAAACACCTAAGCCTATGACACTAGAAAAACTACTCAATAAACTTATCTCTTTGGGGTGGAAACCACGAGATAAAAATTGTTATGATATATGTGATAGAGATTATTGAAGCAAAAGACACAAAAAGTGAAATGAATTGTATCTTAGGAATAAAGAATGAAAGCCGTTATTTTACTTCTCTCTCAATGACCTATGTTCACTAGATAGCTGACTACGACAGTTTGTGGTAGAGAATAAATTATTTAATATCATAGAAGCACAAATTGAACGACTATATGATGATTTAATAGAGGAACACGCAGCATTGACAAGGGTATCATATACAAATGAATCTGTGTGATACCGACTAATGCTATCATCTATACAGCAAGACAAAGCAAAGTTCTTGCTAGAGAATATAAAAATACCAGAATAGCTTTATTCTTTTAATATATATTGAGAGATGTACTCACTTGAATATACTAAATTGTATTTGACCTGATATATGAAAATAGTATCATTTGTTTGGGGGGACACAATCAAAGAAATTAAGAAAGAAATTGACAAAAGAATAGAACAAAGAGAGGATGAATATAGGGAACAACATAAAAATGATAATAAAATTAGGTGCTATGTAATACCACCAAAAGTAATGTGTAATCCAGAACTAACGGTATGTGAATATATATTTGATAAATAGCTTTATTGATTAACAAACACAGGGATGAAATACCACGATAGACAAAGGGACGTAATTATAATACCCTCAACCACCTCAGAAGTATATTATCCAGAAGATACAGATATACCGTATTGCCCTAATTACAATGTCAGTAAGAAAACTATAATAGAAAATCCAGATATATTTATACCAATAGAATAGTTTTACCCCTTAGCCAAAGTTAGGATGACAAAAAAACTAACACGAGAAGACAAAATCGTAGAGAACTTCAAAGTTAGAGAAGAATTCAGAGCGTGGGTAGCAGTTATGATGGATGGCTATCTAGGTAAATGTGACAGAAAAGGTAAGAATCCAGTCGTATCTGATTTTATTAAGTTCTGTAGAAAATATGAGAATAATAGATAACTACGACCTAATCGCACCACGCCTCCATCGGGAGAATGAGAACGAGTTTTATATGGTGCAGATTATACAAAGGAGAAAAGATAGCTGAGAAGGATGAACTCAACATAGAGTGATAAAAGAATACTTCATATTTTCTCTGGAATCCTTAGAAAGTAAATACCCAGAGATGAAGAAGCTATGTATCTTGTTTAACGCTAGAGCGTATATAAGATTGTCTCGTAGGAATACTGAGACTATGGCTAAAAAGATGATTATAGAACTAGGTAACGCTTTTAAGAACAATAGTTTTAAGCATCTTAGGAAGATATACTCCACGGTAGTCGGTAGAGATACTGGACTAGATAAGATATGGATTATAGATATTGATAAAGAGCTTAATACTCTGGAGACGATGGAACTATTGAAGTGCTTATATGAACTAAAGCCAATAGGCGTTAAGGTTGTCGATAGAATCGAGACAGTAAAATGATGCCACTATCTAAGTAAGCCATTTGATTTGAATGAGTTCCGTAAATCATATCCAGAGATAGATGTGCATAAGAATAATCCAACTTTATTATACTATTTCCTAGATGAAGAAAAAAACTAGAGGCAGACTCGTTAAAGATTTAGATTTGCGATTCAGTAGGTATATAAGACAAAAGTATTCTGATAAAGAATGATTCTGTGTCTGCTATACCTGCTGAGATAAACACCACTGGAAGGATATGCAGAATGGACATTTTGTTAGTCGTGCAAATTATAAGTACAGACGAGATGAACATAACTGTAGACCACAGTGCTATAAGTGCAACATAATCTTTTCTGGTAACTATAAGACGTATACGCTAAAGATGATTACTGAATATGGTAGAGAGAGAATCGAAGAGATGATTCAAGATAGAGAGTTAACCAAGATTAGAACATTTGAAATAGAGGAAAAAATAGCATATTACAAAAACCTAGTTACCATCTGCTAATAATTCTATTGCTTTTTGGATAAAAAAGAGTATACTTCACACTGTCAGATGGAGATATGTGGATAAGAGATTACCACTATAAATAACAATCTAATACTATCTCTCCTGCAGTCCGTTTTATTTCTTTATAATTCGAATGGCTAAGAACGTTTCAATGGAACTCTTCTTTCAGAAGTTCGGGATGAAGAGAAACGAATTTAATGATTTAGATGCTGAGTGAAAAAGAGTAGTAGCTCGTGAGTATCTAAAGTACAAGAATCAGAGACCATCCAATTCCGACATCTTGGATGAAATCGTAAACAATATGGTCGGAGTATTAAACTTTTAACTTTTTATTATTCGTATGACAAAAACATTTGGTGTAGACGTTAGTTCTACTGAGAAAACAAGAGAAATTTTACCTGCAAAGACCTATCTAGGAATTTGTTATTCAGTTATTGATTTGGGAACTCACGATGAGAATTTCCAAGGTACAATTAACACTATGAGAAAAATTAAACTTACTTGGGAAATACCTAGTGAGAAAAGAGTATTTAATAAAGACAAATGAGAGCAACCTATGGTAATTAGTAAAGACTACACTTTATCATTTGGAGAAAAAGCTAACCTTAAGAAGATGTTTGATTCACGAGGAATCAAGATAGAAAAAAATTTCCAATTTGAAACATTGTTAGGTAAACCTGCATTACTTTCTATCGGAGTAACCGATTCTAAGAATTGAGGCCAGTATAATAACATAAATGGCGTAAGTGATATTATAGACTGAATGGCAGTACCAGCTCAGACTAATCCTTCTATCCTATTTAACTGTTACGATTTTGATATGGATGAACGAAATAAAATACATTCTAAAACACAAGATAAAATTAAAGAATCACAAGAACGATGTGAAGAAGGTGGAATATGTGATAAATATTTTACCGATAAACCTCCTTTCTAATGAGAACCATAGTGGTAGACGTGGTTAAACAGATGTATAACCCGCTTAAGTGAACCGTCTGGGTTCTTAGAGAAGACTGAGACTCGTATATTATTATGACTGAGCAAAGAGTAGCAAAGAAAATTATGTATGATTCTAAAGAATTATTTTTAGCTGATTTACAAGCATCCTATGGAAAGCACAATAAAGCTGATTGAGAGTGAAATACAGGAAGTTAATCACGATACCAATAGAGGTATTAAGCCTATATCACTACTCCTAATAGAACTAGCTAAACACTATGGGGAATTGAAAAGAGATTATAAGAAATTCAAAACCTCATATGAACTCAATACAGTTATCCAGAAAGATATAAGAGAGGAACAACTAAAAAAAGATGATAAAAAGATAACTGATGCAGAACTTAATAGATATGCGTTTGCCGCTCTTACTAAAGACTATCAAGAGATGTGAGATAAGGCAATGGAAATAGAATATCTAGAACCTATATTAAACGCATTCAAAGATTATGTAAACGCTATCAAGTTCGATGCTAGAGAGACTATCTCAGCAGAGAAATTATTTAACGGTAGTGCATAGCACTAGGAAGGACACTCACAGCAATATATATCAAAAGCCTTTTAAGCTACGTGTCGCAGGTTCGAATCCTGCCCTTCCCTCTTCGGAGGGAGGGTAGCTCAGCTGGTAGAGCAGTAAAACGATAATGTGTCCTGTATAAAAAACTATTAAATTAAGGGTCGCTAACAGCAAACTTAAAAACAACAGCAGCCTTCAACGCCGTAAAAGTTTAATGCGACCTGTATATATATCTAATTGATATAAGGAGTCTTACAGCATAATTACTTATCGCAAACGCATCTGGGTTCGAGTCCCAGTATCTGAACTCTAGAGTAAGGATATGGCGGAACTGGTAGACGCATTAAGCAAAAAATTATGACTCCCGAATAAATAACTACTAAACTGAAGGCCACATACAGCAATAAACTTGCTCTGGAATGCAAACAACTGTGGCCTGTTAAAATAACTATTAAATTGTGATGACTAACAGCAATATATATTATGCACACCAAAATACCGTGTAGGGCTTGGTTCGACTCCACCTCAAGATAGGGTAACGGTTTACCCGCCAATGTCATCAGTTAAATAACTATGTTTTATTTGAAGTACACATACAGCAATATATTGTGGTTAACGGCCTCAACGCCTACTAGGTTCAAATCCTATTGTGTACTGTAAAAAATATTATTATGCTTTGAAAAAGACCAACAGGTACAGTTACACCTAAAGTAACTAAGACTAAAACTACAGGCAGAGCTAAACTTATAGACTCTGTAAGACAGGAAGATGCTCTAACTAATAACTGAGCACTTACTAACTCTACTTCTCTACACAATGTTGTAGATATGTTTTTCCTAGCGTGAGCAGCGAGAAATATGTCAGAGGTAGATATTATAAGAATCTGGATTAAGGCTTTAACTGAAGACAAAGAACTTGCTTTCAGATGCTTATTCTGGGCTAGGGATATTAGAGGATGAGCTGGGGAAAGAAGATTCTTCAGAACTATCTGGAACTCTCTAGATAAAGAAGACATTAAACATTATGAACAATTTGTGTCTACGTATGGTAGATGGGATGACTTGCACGAAACATCTTTAGATTTTCTAGTGGATAAATTCAGAGAAGGTAACGAAAAAGAAATCGGGTTACTAGCTAAATGGACTCCTAGGAAAGGTAAAGTGTTTGAGTACATAAGAAAGCAGTTATGATTGTCTCCTAAAGAGTTTAGGAAGATATTAGTAGAGAATACCAATGTGGTAGAGCAACTAATGTCGTTCAAGCAATGGGGAGATATTGATTACGGTAAGATACCATCTCAAGCGTTCAACAAATATAAGAAAGCGTTCTATAGGAACGACCAAGAAAGATTTGAGGCGTTCTTCACTGAGACACCAGAACAGATTAAATCTGATACATTGTTTCCATACCAAATATACGAATCACGAGAGAAAAGAGAAAATGCTAATGTTATTGATGCTCAATGGGCTAACCTTCCAAACTATGTAGGAGATGGTAAATCATTCCTCCCAGTTTGTGACGTGTCTGGTTCTATGTCTTGACAACCTATGGCAATATCTGTCTCATTATGAGTATATCTATCTGAAAGGAATAAATCATCTTTCAAGGATGCGTTCATAACGTTCTCACAGAGACCTGCTATGCAGTATCTTAAAGGAACAGTTACTCAGAGATTCGCTCAACTTAATAGAGCTCAATGGGATATGAATACAGATTTAGTGGCAGTGTTCTCACTTATATTAAACACTGCAGTAAGAGATAATCTTACTCAAGCAGATATGCCAGATTCAATATTGATTATATCTGATATGGAGTTTGATTCAGCGTGTGGTAGACATACTAACTATCAACACCTAGAAATGATGTATAATAACGCAGGACTAAAGATGCCTAATATCGTGTTCTGGAATGTTAACGGTAGACCTTGAAACTCTCCAGTTAAATACGATAAGAAATGAACAGCGTTGGTATCTGGTGCATCTCCAGCTATTATGAAATCATTACTAGGATGAGAAGATATGACACCAATCTGAATAATGTTGAAGACACTTAATTCTGAGAGATATTTATCAATAAAATAACGAACTATGAATAATATGAGTAAATTATTAAGATATTTGAATAAGTTGGAGAGAGAATGACATTCTATCCATCAAATCGCTAAAAGGTGCTGATATGGGTATCATACTATCCAGAGAATCCTAGCTAGTCAGACATTGACAGAAAGACAAGAGACTAGATGTTTAATCTGACTACTAGCTTCAGCAGAACTGGAACTTCAAGAGATTGAAGAATTATGCCGCAAAGAAGGAAAGTAGTTTTATATTCTAAATTGGGAAATGGAATCTAAACTAGATGAAGTAAGAAGATGTATAGAGACAAAGCACAAGATGAGTAGAATCATCACACAAATACTATACGACTCAACTACTACACAAGAAGAGAAGCAAGAGATTTACAAACTAATTGCTCAAGACAAATGAGAATAACAACAAAAATCACAAGAGAAAGAGAAGACATCACTCTAAGGCTAGATAGCTGAGAGATAAGGAATGTCTGATTTATAAAGAATGCCTGTTACCACGTTAGACGTGACCCAGATAGACATCTGTTCCGTAAAAACAATTCATACGCCTTCAGTTACGATGTTCTGATGAGCATACCCGAAGAGTATAATGTTGTAGTTAATGAAGGTAGCCATATGCGAGTCCTAGTGGCTAAAGTAGGAGACATCCTAAAGCATAACGACTACAAGAACTTCAAATCTCAATGATTTGAATTACAGGTTTTTTACCCAAGAAATCTGTTCAAACTGGAACTGTACAAAAAATTTAAGTAACATTTTATATTTATATAATTATCGCCAGATGGAAAAAGAATTTAATTATTACAAACTAACTTGATGGTTAGTGTTCCTTATTATACTATTGATAGTATTCTTCGGAAGTTTCTACACAGTACAACCTTGACAAAGAGCATTTACTGTCCAATTCGGTTCAATAAGTTCTAATGTCTATTCTAACTGATTACATCTTAAACGACCAGTAGTAGCAAGTGTTGTCAAATTTGACATCCAAACCCAGAAAATTACTGCTAAAGCTGAAGCAAGTTCTAAAGATTTGCAAATCGTTGATAGTGATGTAGCAGTAAACTATGCTATACAAGCAAGTAAGGTTATAGATTTATACAAGACTATCGGTAATATGTCTGCTATTGAAGACAGAATCATAAATCCTACAATCCAAGAAGTTATTAAGTCATCTACTGCTAAATATACAGCAGAGGAACTTATATCTAAGAGAGAATCAGTAAGTGCTGATATACTTACAATGCTTAAAGCAAGACTAAACGATATGGGAGTACAAGTATCTGCCTTTAATATCTTAAATTTTACTTTTAGTGCTGACTTTAATAGTGCTATTGAAGCTAAAGTTAAGGCTGAACAAGAAGCATTAACACAGAAGAATGTATTAGCAAGAAAACAATATGAAGCACAACAGATAGTAGTTACTGCACAAGCAAATGCTGAAAGTATCAAGATACAAGCACAAGCAATTAACTCACAATGAGGTGCTGATTATGTAAAGATTAAATGGGTAGAAAAGTGGAATTGAGTATTGCCAGTAACTACACTATGACAGAATACTAATGTTTATATGCCTATGAACTAAGATGTGAGAAGTAATCGGATGAGTAATAATTTGATGAATTATACTCTATATCTTAATCAGATTAGTTGAGGAACTAACAAAAAAACCTAAAGTTAAGACAGATAAATAATTTTTATTCTAGTAATCTATTACTATGACTATGCTACTTTGATTCGCTTTAATAGCATCACGAATAATATCTAGTGTGATATTGTTTGGTTGATGGAAGGATTGCCCTAAATGGGTAATATATATATCTGCATCATTAAACATATTAACCTATATGGCGTATATGTATCTATGTGCAACATATCTTTAATTTTTAATTATTTGGATGAAAACATTTAACAGTTTGTTAAAATTTGTTGATGACTACAAGGCTATGGAGAAAGAAGATAAGAAATTAGCTATGATTATCCTTAACTCTACTGTTCTATCCGATGTTCTTAAGCCAGTGATACAGGAGAACCTATTCACTACTCCAAAAGAGACTAATAAATCAACAAGAAGACCATACCATAAAAGAACTCTATATACCAAATACTGCGAATTATGTGACAAGAGATATAAGACATATAGAGCAGAACAAAGATTCTGTAACAGAACTTGTTTAGGACAGGCAAGACGTAGGGGGGATATTTAATGTTTTATTTACTATTATCTAAAGATGGCAATATTTATGTTATTGATATTCTCTATAGCTAATCTAACTGTTAGTTTGGTTATAATGAATCATCTAATGAGAAAATAATCTATACCCTCTTCGGAGGGATATGTATCGGTAGCTCAATGGTTAGAGCATCCGCCTGTTAAGCGGAATGTTGGAGGTTCGAGTCCTCCCCCTTACGATGCGACTGTATTTTTAGTGTAATGGTTAGCACGATAGGTTGTGACCCTGTAAGTCGAGTTCGAGTCTCGGAAACACCCCATAATCGGAGATAGTTTATGCGGTAGAACGACAGGCTTTGAACCTGTAGAGCGAAGTTCGAGACTTTGTCTCCGAAGATATGCCCTAAATCTATCCCTAAAGGTTAGATGGGTTGATACATTTGTATCATTTAACCCTTTCTTATTACTATGGAAAAAAGAACACCTAATTACCCATTCATTTGAGTAAGTATTCTTGCCTTTGTATTGTTAATTATTTTGTTTATTCCACGTACGGTTGCAAAACCAACCAGTTATCAGTCTATGACAGCAGGTCAACTCCTAGATGTCAAATTAGGCTTCGATAGCAAAATCGGCACGTTAGAATCGTGAAGAGATGAAGTGTTAAAATTGTATTATGAGAAAAGATGATTACCTACTGGAGATTTACAACCAGTTCAACCAGTACCTAAAGACCCTATAGAACAAGTTAATGAATCGTTGGGTTTAGAGTAGCACCAAAGCCAGTTAAGAAGGCTACAAGTGCCAAAACTGTTATCTTTCCGAAGGTAAGTGCAGCTTATGAAGAATGAGCAAAAATTACGCACTTAGGATTCACAAAAGATGATATTAGACAGCAATATGTACAGTACGCATACGACCAATGAGGTATGGATTTAGTTTTAACTATGGAATGTGAGAATGGACAGCGAACTACAACAGCCAGAGGCGATTGAGGTCACGCTATTGGGTTGTGTCAGATGAACACAAACTACCATAAACTTCCTAGTGAATATTATACCAGTTGGCAGTTTCAAGTTGAGTATTGTGCTCAAAAAAGGAAAACAGGAACAGTGTTCTACTGACCAGATAGAATAATAAAATGACAGGCGTGTAGTACATATGTTAAGGATAGATTTTTAATTACTAAAAATTAGAATGGACAACGATAGACTATTTAAGAGACTAAGATTCACGATATATATATGCTATATTTGTACGCTATTATTCATTATGTTTATAGGAATCCTCTCTTGGAATACAGATAAACATAATATAATGTATCTATCTAATAGAATGGATAACGTGATACACCAGTGCTTAGGTAATGTGAATACAGATTTACTTAATCAAAAATAAAGATGGCAAAGAAAACGTTTTATAAAGACGAGTTTATAGATATTAAAATTGCTGAAGATATAGAACTTACGCAAATTATAAGTTCGTCTCTTCTGTGTATAGAAGCAGGATTATCTTGACTAAGAACTTTCTGTATAATGGCTAAAGACCCATTAGTACCACGAAAGCATTGTAAAAAAGATATAGACCGCTTAGTAAAAGAACACGAAAGAGTTTTAACATTGTATGATGTAAATGTCAAAAAATACACTATATAAGAAACTAACAGAAGCTAACCGAGTATGTTCTGATTGCTGAGATAAATATTGAGAGCGACCAGAATGACATCTAGGTACATTCCACGATGATACGTGTGATGTATGCTGAGAAACCAAGAGTTGTACAGAGACAAGAGATTTCCTTTATTTTCGTAAAACGCTGAATGGACAAGATGAAACAGGAGAAAAATTTAGAAGATGAACACTACAAAAGGAATGATGAGATACATAAGAAATATCGATGAAAATCAGAGTTCTCAGAAAAAATAAAGGAACTGGATGAACGATTCCGTATAGAGTTCAAAAAAATATTCAATAACGAAGAAACCCCTACTTAATGTAGAGGTTTTTTTTGTATGTGTAGCTCTTACTACTTATATCAGTATCGTCTGAATAAATCGTTTATAGAACTAAGTAATGCTTTATCTGCTGGTGTAGCCTTTGCCCATCTATCTGAATTAGTTTTCATAACCACAGGAATAGGCTTCCCATTGTCCTGTAGATGGCACTCTTCCTTAACGATAGTCTCCATCCCACACATTACTCAAACGTATTTCAAATATGCGTAATCTCATTTTCGGGTCGGATTGTTATTGAGGTCATAGAAGATAAAATCTGCTGCCAATCATTTTAGATGGTAAGATTTTAGTGTCCAACTCTTCCCATTCTGTACTAGCCATTTCTGTCTAGCTAGGTCTCTAAGAGTTTCGAATACTCATAATCTAGGATATTTCTTCCTACATACCTCTAGAAATACCTTACATTTAGTCTTGAACGGGTCGACTAGATGTTCTACGTTGTTATCAATCATAGTAACTATTAGGATATAAAATTATTTTTTTCTCTGTCGTAATCACTTACGATACACATAGTTCTCATCTTTCAGCATATCAATTATTTCGTCAGTGAATCTCTTTGTTATCACTGGGGAATTGATACTGAGTATCTTATATATTTGTTCGATAGGAGTCGCATTACCAAAAACTCTATGTAGTCAACAGTGTAATGATTCAAACAACATTATCTGTGCTTCTTTTTGTACATTATCTGCTCTTGAACTAGGCATAAGATGATGGTTGGACTCTGGTTCGTGCTTAAATCAATTCTCTTTAGCATTGATAGCAGGATTAGTCCACTTATCCATATCAGCTTCTAGGTTATCTATAAAACGTTAGCAAACTTCGATTCAGCAAATTATTATACCTAATAAAAAGATTATAATTATTCCAATTTTCCATAGTAGATTATAGTTTGTTTCTTTCCATCAGTCCATTATATAAAATAGATGATAAAATTAAGCGGACATCGTGTCCTCAGGCTCTTTCTTAAGTAACTCTCATAAAGAATTACTAAATACGTTCTTAATAAGATACGCTAATCAAGCCAATATTCAGGCAATAGCAACAGATTTCCGTTCTGCTATCCCCATAAGAGTACCCATCTCTAATAGATTATATAAAGCAGTTAATCAAGCAGAAACTACAGCGACTATGAATCACTTGATAGCATCGTACTCATTGAGTCTTAAAAATTTACTCATTTGTATATATTAAATATTAAAACTACTTAAGTGCAGCAACCTTCTCCATTAGTTTGATTAACATATCCTGTTGTTTTGTTTGTATAGCATTCTGTTGTGCGAGTTCTTTATCAAATGCTTCCATATGTGTCATATGGTTTTCTTTAATAAGGGCTATATCTTGTTTTATTCAAAAATACGGAACAGCTATGCCCCGAACAAAAGCAACAATTCATATAATATATTTTACCTCTGTTGTTAAATATTTTTTAAGCAAATTCTCTTGGTTCTCTTTTTTTGTCATAACAAGATATATAAATAAAATTAAATGTCGTCTGTTGCTCAGTCAAAATATTCTAATGTCTTAAATGCTTCGTATCATTCAGTAGTAGTTGCCCTTCAAGGTAAAGTTATTACCTGCATAAGTTCAGGGATATTGTAAGTGATACTATCTACTCTAGCTGCCTTATTAACATAGGGACTTATTCTAAAGATTGTTGTATCAGTTTTTTTATCATAGTATTCTACGAGTATAGCCCAGTATTCAACTGGCATTCTCTTAAAATA
>SESB01000257.1_pt1 | contig 39516 bp, 36 predicted proteins | sample 3171441 | NCBI WGS metagenome assembly SESB01 (sample SAMN06051867, study PRJNA518727) | freshwater metagenome | biome: subpolar coniferous forest; feature: holomictic lake; material: water; isolation source: holomictic Lake 227, 6 m depth | place: Canada: near Kenora, Ontario | collected... | reverse complement strand
GCGCGTTGATCCACTTAAATGCAGTCGGAATAAATGGTTTCCAGACAGTCGTATTGTGCCCACCGATAGGAATAGGGACATACCGGATCGAAATAAATGGTGCGGCAGACTTCATGAATTCTTGCGCTGCTCGATTTGTGAAGGAATCCTTTTGGCTCGCAATTATCATCAGATGTACTTTCATTGGATTCTTCCTCAATTCTCTAATGAGAGAATACTTGCTGGTCAGGAAAATCTTTTCTCGCTTACTCACACCCGAGTTGAATAGCGGCTTGAAATATCCCGCTAAAACGACGGCGTTCGAATACATCTCCGGATGGAAAATTGCAGCCACAGCGGCGCACCAACCTCCAGTTGAATAACCGAAAGTACTCCAAGGTCGACCATCAATGCCGATGAATTTCGAAGCAAAATCTCGCATGTCACTAGTAATCCACGTTTGAACTTGGGGTCCACCAACAAAATTAAGGCACTCGGTATCTAAACCTGGTGCAACATTAATTGAAGGGATGATTGCAATTGTGTTTTGGACTAAACCGGAGCTCTCAAGTTTTTCAAGTGCAGAAATTCCAGCCATACTTCCGATCCATGTTTGCGGAACTCCGGGATATCCTGAGAATAATTCAACAACCTGATAATCACTTCCGACTGACGGCGTCGACGGGTTTGCCTCCATTTGTGCTGCAATCTTGGGCGGCAGTACAACATAGACAACATCTGAAATTCCCGACCTAGAACCCTTAATCACTTCGCGAAAGATTAAACTTCCCCCTGCTGTTTTCTTGGCAGAACGAATATCTTTAGCCGAAATCTGGGCCAATAAACTTGGCTCAATGGCGATTTTCGCTAGTTGATTCTTGCTCCCAAAAATATCTCCCCAACTAGCGTAAAATTCACCTGCACGGTTAATTGTGATACCAGTTGAGGTCAGGGCAAGAACTTGAATTAATACTAGAACTAGTATGCGCGCCGTGACGTGTTGCCACTTTTTGGCTGAAAGTCGATTCCAGAAAATCACTGTCAACGTAATCAAGACAACAGTAATTGACCAAAATATTATCTCGGTACTTAAGCTATTTAGAAGAAACATTGATTATTCAGCTCGCTTTGTAATTTATGTAGAGGTTCAATGTTTTAGAGTAAAGCGTTGCAACCATTTCGGAGCCCACCAGTTACGTTCGCCAAATAATCGCATTAACGCTGGTACAAGAAGTGCGCGGACCAAAGTTGCGTCAAGCAAGACGGCAAGTGCTACACCAAAGCCCAGCATCTTGATTGAAGTGACTCCACTGGTGACAAAAGTTGCAAAAACAACGGCTAAAAGGAGTGCGGCGGCAGTAATGATGCGAGCCGAACGCTGGAGGCCAACGGCGACCGATTCAATATTTGATTTCCCCGATAAATGTTCTTCGCGGATGCGTGAGAGCAGGAAGAGTTCGTAGTCCATAGATAGACCAAAAACTACGACGGCTACCAAAATTACTGATCCCGTATCAAGGGTTCCAGTCACAGTGAAGTCTCCGACTAACCACTTAAGGTGCCCGTCGATGAAAATCCAAGAGATCGCGCCCAATGTGGCACAGAGGGAAAGAGCGTTAAGAATCACGGCTTTAAGAGGCAAAATTATTGAGCCAGTAAAGACAAAGATTAAAATCAAAACGGTTAATGCAATCCAACCAAGTGCGAATGGAAGTTTATGTGCAATACCGTCTTGAGAGTCAGTAAAGTCAGCGGCCGCTCCACCAATGAGAGTCCCTGACGGTTCATCTAATGCGCGAATTGCGTGGATTACTGTCTCTGATCCGGTAGTTCGAGATGCAACTGATGAAATAACTTGAACTCGAATATCTTGGCCATACGTTTCTAGAGTTCCGATCCGAACGATGCCATTGATGACCTTGACTTTGTCTAGAAACTTTGAAATCTGCTCTTCTTGACCCACACCATTCGGTACTACAACTTCGATAGGACTACCAGTTAAACCGTCGAAGCGGTTTTCAATGATTTGAGAAGAGATTGCTGCGCGATCGGTAGCAGGCAAGACGCGTGAGTCAATCTGGGCAAAACCAATGTTGCTAATTGGCAAAGCCATAATTGCCAAGACTGCGATGACTGCGACTACAACTGGAATTGGACGGCGCATTACAGTTCGAGCAGTATGTGCCCAACGTCCATCTTCCTTTGGAGTAATTGCACTTTTACGCACTACACCTTTATCAACCTTCTCGCCAAGAATTGCTAGCAGGGCGGGAAGAGCAATGACCGCTCCAACGATTGCAAGTGAAATTACTGCAATGCCCGCGTATCCAAAGGATTTAAGAAAGTTAAGTGGAAAGAAGAGAAGCGATGCCATGGTAACAAGTACGGTTAAGCCAGAATAGAAAACGGTTTTGCCAGCCGTAGCAACGGTTGCAATCACCGACTCGTCCACACTCTTTCCATGGTGGAGCTCTTCACGGAATCGATTGACCATAAGCAATGCGTAATCGATACCCAAGCCAAGGCCCAATCCAGTGATGAGATTGAGGGCAAATACGCTCACGTTGGTGAAATTCGTTAAGAGGTAGATAAGGAAAAACGAGCCCAAAATCGCAGTCACGCCAACGAAAAGTGGCATTGCTGATGCAACCATCGCGCCAAAGACAAAAATCAGTAGTAAAAATGTTAGTGGAATTGCAATTGATTCGGCGACAAATAAATCTTTTTCAATTTTGTGATTAATTGCATGCGTAATTACAGCACCACCACCGGCATAAACTGAAAGACCTTGGTAACTCCCATCAAAACGTTTTTGAATCGCGGCACCAAGTGCGCTGTAACCTTTGAAGTCATTAGCTTTTAAGTTGGCATAGACAAGAATGAAACCGGCTTTGCCATCCGTAGATCGCATAGTTGGAGCGCCGCCAGTTGACCAGTACGAGTAAGTTTTAGAAATCCCTGCAACGCTCAAAATCTCTTTTTCTAATGAACGTGCTTTTTGCGCAACTTGAGGATCATCGATGCCGGCCTTTGAATCAACTACTAAAGTTACGACCGGCTCCTGGACTTTAAACTTCTTAATAATGTATTGGGTCGCTTTTGACGATTCACTGTTTTTGTCTGAGTAACCACCACTGTCCAGCTTGCCAAATGCTAATGAGCCAATGCCTCCGGCGACTAGCGTTGCCAACAAGAAGAGAACGAGAACGCCCTTTTTACGGTGAACTATAAACCGGCCTAGCTTCTCGAACACTTTCAACCCAGCCCTTCTACGACTAGAATAAAACCCATGAGCGAACTTTTCCCTACGGTAACATCGGATGAAATTGATCCTGATGCCGCCGCCGAAGCGGCAAAACGCGACGAAGAGATTAAGTCAGATAAACCCCCACACCACGAAGATTAATCGCTCTTAGGCGCGGGCGCGACTGGTGCAGCAGGTGTGCTCTCACTCGAGGTTTTCTTTTTTACAGAATCAGTTTTATAAAACCCGGAACCTTTAAAAACTACTCCGACAGCAGAGTAAATCTTTCGAATCTCACCCTTGCATTCAGGGCACTTAGTCAGCGAATCATCAGAAAAAGATTGGACTACCTCAAAGGCGTGAGAGCAGGCATTACAGGCATATTGGTAGGTAGGCATGTCCGCTCCAATCAAAGGCAATAACCCCTCGATTGGGGTAGATACCAAGTCTAAAGAAGTGGCACGATAGGGTCGAATCGGGACCAACGGAAGCGGGATTTACGTGAAAATCAAGGGCTTAGCTGCGCTGTTGATCACCTTTGCTTGTCTTGGTATGACAAGTGCATCGGCTAACTCATTGATTACGACATCACCTACGAGTGGGTCGACACTTACTACCCCACCTAGTTCGGTAACTCTCACATCTCAAATTGCGTTGATAGCTGATGCAAACGAGTTAACAGTCACAGATCCTTCTGGAATACGCGTTGACGATGGAACTATTACCGTCGATGGCGTCACCGCAACTGTGGGTTTGAAACCTTTGACGGTATCTGGCATTTATCAAGTGGCTTACGTTCTCTATGCCGAAGGTGAAGTTCCGTTACAGGGAACGTACACATTTAATTTTTCAGCACCAACCGAAATTACGCCAAGCACTCCGACGCCAACCCCAACGCAATCGCAAACTCCAGCAAGCAGTAGTTGGGGAACAAGCGTTTTTGTCATTGGAATGTTAGTTGTTGCATTTTTTGTTTTCATAGGATTAATTCTTTATGCAAGAAAACTCTTTAGGGCGAGATGATTGCCTTAACAACTCTTTTTAAATACCTCTCGCTCATTGGCAGTTTCACCGCAATTGGAACGCTCCTAGCAATCTCCTTTCTACTTTTAGATGTAGAAGGAAAATTTTCAACATCATCGGAAAAACTGCGCCGCCTTCTATGGGGTAGCGCACTTGTATGGTCATTGGGAAGTTTGGGCACAATCGTTTTCACTCTTGCGTCAATTTTAGGTGCATCAGTATCCACCGCCCTTGATCCAATCGTTCTTCGCTCATTCATAACCCAAGTCACTTTGGGGCAGTATTTAGCTTTTGAGGCAGTAGTTGCACTAGTTGTTGCAACGCTAGCTTTTCGTGTTCGTCGGATTCTTACATCAGTATTTTTACTTGTTCTTTCATTAATGGGTTTAGTTGCACCGATTTTTCAGAGTCACTCGGCATCCAGTGGTTCGCATGCACTAGCGATAGGTTCACTGGTTATCCACGTCGTCGCCCTTTCGATTTGGGTAGGTGGAGTAATAGCTTTAGCCCTGTTGGATCCTGAAGATCGGCCGATTGCAGTACCTCGATTTAGCGAATTAGCTCTGTGGTCGGTAATTGCCGTCGTTGCAAGTGGAACCATAAATGCCTGGGCCCGCTTAGATTTTAAAGATGCATGGAATACCGCGTATGCATATGTTGTCATTGCAAAAATTGTATTGACAATAGTTTTAATCGCAATCGGATATATGCATCGTAAGAATTTGGCTAATCGAGAAAGTATCGATTGGCTAGGTTTTGGTCGATTAATATTTGCTGAAGCTCTCATAATGATTTCTACCGTTGCCATGGGAGCATGGCTTTCATCTAATCAAGCACCAAGGCGGCCAACGCAGGCGAAATTTGATCCGGCAATAGCCGTGGCCGGAATCTCAACGCCAGCTAAACCTACGTGGGGTCGAGTCCTTTTTAGTTATGAACCAGATGCGTTGATGATTGGAATCTTAATTACGGCAGTTGCTCTATATGTAAAGGGAGTACTGGTCTTAACGCGCCGCGGGGACAAATGGCCCGTTGGTCGTAGCGTAGCTTTCGGCCTTGGAATCGCTGGAATAGATTTTGCAACAAGTGGTGGGTTGGGTTTATATGCCCACTTTGCTTTTTCATATCACATGGTTGCGCACATGGTTTTAGGAATGATCGCACCAATAGGAATTATTTTAGGTGCACCAATTACTCTCGCACTTCGCACTTTGCCACAAGGCCGCAATAAAAGTGAGCGCGGCGTGCGGGGCACTCTACTTACCGCCTTGCACTCAAAGGTGGCAGTTTTTTATACCTATCCATTGGTTGCTTTAGCTTTATTTGACGGCTCCTTGTTTGCACTTTATTTCACGGGTCTCTTTGGATCAATGATGCAAAGTCATGCCGGCCATTTCTTTATGAATGTTCACTTCATTCTCTCTGGCCTTCTCTTCTTCCATGTCATAATCGGTATCGATCCAAATCCACGTCGTGTCCCTCATTTAGTCCGAATTGTTATCGTATTTGCGGCGATGAGCATTCACGCATTTTTCTCAGTTGCTCTGATGTCTTCTACAACACTGATAGACCAAGGCTATTTCGCATCGCTCAAAACCCCTTGGCTCACCGATCTCTTAGCCGATCAACAGTTAGGTGGCTCTATCGGTTGGGCAATGGGTGAGATTCCAATTCTTTTGGCACTTATTGCAACCTTCATTAGTTGGGTCAAAGACGATTCACGAGAAACAAAACGAATCGATCGCAATACCGCCAGGCAAGCCGCCATGGGACAACCCGATGAGCTCGCCGAGTACAACCAGTATTTACAGGAACTAGCCAAGCGCGATGGGAGTGCGAGTTAATGGAAAACTTATTTGATTTACCCAGTGAATATAAAGAGTTGCGCGCAAGTGTGCGCGCGCTTTCAAACAAAGAGATAGCTCCATTTGCTCAAGCCGTTGATGAAGAGCACCGATATCCGCAAGAGGCTTCCGACGCGCTACAGAAAGCGGGTTTAAGTGCTGCGCATGTACCAACGCAATTTGGTGGAGATGGCGCAGATGCACTTGCTACGGTGATCATTATCGAAGAAGTTGCGCGCGCATGTGGTGCTTCATCCCTCATACCAGCCGTCAATAAACTGGGTTCGCTGCCTTTGATTTTGGGGGGCAACGAGGAACAGAAGAAGCGTTGGCTTCCACAGTTAGTTGCTGGAAAAGGTTTTTCCTATTGTCTATCAGAGTCTGATGCTGGTTCTGATGCATCGGCGCTCCGGACAAAGGTCGTGCGCGATGGCGACGGCTGGATTCTTAATGGAAGTAAGAAGTGGATCTCGAATGCCGGTGTGTCTGAATTTTATACAGTAATCGCCCAAGGTGATGCCTCGCTAGGTTCCAAAGGCATTACCGCATTTATCGTTGAAAAATCTGATTCGGGATTATCTTTTGGTGCGCCAGAAAAGAAAATGGGCTTTAGGGGTTCACCGACTCGGGAAGTTTATTTTGACAATATAAAACTCGATGACAATCGTAGAATTAGCGCAATTGGTGGCGGTTATTCATTAGCTATGGATACTTTGGACCACACGCGAATTACGATTGCAGCACAGGCACTTGGTCTAGCTCAAGGCGCATTTGACGTTGCAACTAAGTATTCACATGAGCGCAAACAATTTGGCAAAGAGATCTTTGATTTCCAGGGTATCCAGTTCATGTTGGCCGATATGGCGATGAATATCGAAGCTGCGCGGCAGCTCACATATGCCGCGGCAGTAAAGAGCGAAAATGGCGAAAAAGACCTCCGTTTCTTTTCAGCTGCAAGTAAGTGCTTTACAAGTGATATGGCAATGAAGGTAACTCAAGATGCAATTCAAGTCTTGGGGGGATATGGATATGTATCTGACTACCCAGTTGAGCGAATGATGCGCGATGCTAAATTAACGCAGATTTATGAGGGAACAAATCAAATTCAACGCATTGTGATGGCGCGCAATCTTCCAACTGTTAACGTTTAAATCGCACGACAATCGAGGGCGTGGCTGCAGCATCTAAAGCCATGTCATGCGCCTCTCTAGGCAGACTTTCACTCGTTAATTCGCCCGGGTGGACTAAACCAATTTTCCATCCGGGGAGATATTCAAGTGCGCGATCGTAATAACCGCCGCCTTGGCCTAACCGATATCCCTCTTGATCGATGTGCAAAGCCGGAACAATCATGACATCAATGCCGCTCAAATCCAGCGTTGGATTTCCAATTGGTTCAGAGAGTTTCTTAGTGATCTTTAGTTCTTTCGGATCACCCTTCCATTCAATCCATTCGAGAATTTCGCCATTTACGCGAGGCAGAAGCAATCTTTTCCCGGCTCTTAATAGCCCCTGATTGACTTCAGTCGTGCTTGGCTCATCGCCATATGAAAAGTAAGAAGTAATTGTTGTTGCCGCCACAATTTCTGGCAATTGCAAAATAATATTGAAATTCGAGGGGATAAATTTTTGGGTCCGCTCGCGCCGCAAACGTTCGCGTAGCTCTTTTTTAGCGCTGTTCTGATTCATGATCTATCTCCCAGTAATTCGTGGGCCTAAATCCCAAAGAAAGCCCAGCCCAACAAGTATGGTGTGATTATGGCAGAACACACACGAGTAGATGAGTTTCTCACCTCACTTCTTGCAATCTGCAAACCTTTAGATTCATTCGAGATGCCACTACTAGATGCCCACGGAGCAACGCTCTCAGAGGATATTTTTGCAGGCGAACGTTTAGTCATGCACTCGGGAAGCCGAATTCGTTCGACTCAGATTGGCTTAGCGGCATCGATTGGACGCGATCACTTGCCTACTCGTCCGCATCCACGGGTGGTAGTTCTCTCAGCAGGTCCAGATCTTGTAGAACCAGGAAAAGCCCTCTCCGGCGAAGAAGAGTTTGAAACAAATTCATGGCTACTCACAACAGCCGTTCGCGAAGTAGGTGCCGTTGCTTATCGTGTTCATTCAATTCCAAATGATGAAGATGAACTTCAAAAGGTTATTGAGGATCAGTTGGTCCGCGCCGATTTAATTATTATTAGTGGTGAGCGACAAGATGACTCGTTTGACCTTATTACTCGCACACTCTCTCGCTTGGGTGACATAACAACGGTTGATATGGCCATTGAAATGAATGGACGTCACAACTATGGCCAGATTGGTCCCGATAAGACTCCAGTTGTAACTCTGCCCGGTGATCCAATCGCGGCCTATATTTCCTTCGAACTATTTGTGCGTCCAATGATTCGGACGATGCTCGGTGCGGCAACGATTCATCGCCCATCTGTTAAGGCACGGCTCGAAAAAGCCATTGAGTCGGCTCCCGGCATGCGAACCTATATTCGAGCAACACTTTCAGAAGATGCACAATCGGTGATGCCGTTATTTAACCAGGAAGAGCTTTCAACCCTCTCAGATGCGAACGCCTTCATTGCCGTCAGCGAAAAGGAAACTCACTTATCAGCTGGGGATCAAGTGACGGTCGTCATTCTCGAACGCAGATACATTTAAATAAATTATGAAGCAGCCCTGGCCGGTAATAATCCCTGGAGATGAGATCTACCTGCGGCCGCTTAGATTTAGAGACCGGTCTGCATGGAATGACGTTAGAGCGCAAAATCGTGCCTGGCTTTCTCCGTGGGAGGCCACAATCCCATTGATAAGCCCAACGGATGAATCCCATTTACTCCCGTCATACTTTGAAATGGTTCGAACGCTTAACGCCGAGGCTCGACAAGGGCGTGCTTTCTCCTTTGCAATCTGGCATAAGCAGAATTTAATTGGCCAAATCTCTCTCGGTGGGGTTCTTTATGGCGCAATGCGAGGTGGACATATTGGCTATTGGATTGACCGTAACTTTGCCAATAAAGGCTACACAACTCAGGCGGTACAACTGCTTACAGATTTTGCCTTTTCTTCGCTAAAGCTCCATCGCTTAGAGATTAATTTAAGGCCAGAGAACGCAGCCTCAAGGAAAGTGGCCGAGAAGGCCGGCTATATTTTTGAGGGAGATCGGCCCCGATACTTACACATAGATGGAAATTGGCGTGACCACATCGCTTTCGTGAGGGAAAATCCTTTAATTAAGTAGGCTCTAAATCCCCAAAAAGTAATCCATCTTCCTTTATCTTTGGTTCATCATGGCGTCCGGACTAATTTACATTGCGATCATTGGTATGTGGGTTGCTTATTTTGCACCCCGCTGGATCCATAATCGCAATGAGTTTTCCGGTAAATCCGTTGAGCGCTTCAAAGTAGCCCTTACTGTCGTTGCAAATGCATCGCCACAAGGTAACCACAGTACGGGACTGCACCATATTGATTTAGATCGCGAAGCAAAAATTGCGCAACTTCTCTTACGACGCAGAATTATTTTCGTGCTACTAACTTTTTCCTTAACAACAACGCTTGTGGGTGGGTTTATGAATACGATGCCATTTTTATATGCACTAGTTCCAGCAACTGGAATTTTAATTTATATTGCAAATGTGCGGCGCCAAAGTGTTGCCGAACGCATTCAACATCGTCGCATTCAACAGTTACATCGCCGTACCGCAGGAGTTTCTGCAACAAATCTTGTCGAAGTTGTGAAACCAAGGCCAGAGCAGGAGCAGTGGATTCCTTTATCTGAGCGCGATCTTAAAGGTGTAGTGATTCTTCCTCAGGGGAGTGCAACTGCGCGCAATTCATGGCAGCCCGCAGAGGTTCCCGTCCCGACATATGTCAGCGCACCGAAAGCGATTGTGCCAAAACGCGTCATTGATCTGACCACTCCTGGCGCATGGAGCGATGAGCAAGAGCGCCTTGAACGTGAAGCGCTCGCTGCCGCCTCGCCGTCACGCGATGAGATTTTCGATCAACAACTCGCTAATGAGGCAGTTGAGCGCTTAAACCAAAGCCGAGCCTCTAACGAATAACTATATCCACGAGTTAAGCCACATTCGCTTAAACCAGTCGTTGTAGTTAATCACTTCGCCGGTGAAGAGCGGCAAGAAGTAGATAAAATTGAGAAAAATAATGATCATCAGTGAAGCCACGATGGCGGCGGAAACTCTTGGCGCAAGTGCGCTATTGAGAATTAATTTCGCACAGTAAATAACTGCCAGAAGCATGAAGGGCTCAAAAATAACGGCATAGAAAGAAAAGACTGTACGTTTTTGAAAAAAGAACCACGGTAAATATCCAGCCGTGATTCCTATAACTACTAAATTGAGCGCGCCATCGAATTTTCGAAGGTACATAGAGCGAAACCAATAACCAAAGACAACTGCTACTGCAATTGTTCCAAGCCACCAAAGGATGGGAGTACCGAGGGCTAAGACTTCTTGGGCGCAATTTTTCGAACTACACCCTTGTGGAGATTCATAGAAGAAAGAAGTTGGTCGCCCCAAGATCATCCAACTCCAAGGGTTGGCTTGATATGAATGCTTCTCCGTTAAACCGGTATGAAACCCCAGCATTTCAGCGTGGTAGTGCCACCAGGATGCCATGACATTTGAAGACCACTGGCGGTCCCATCCGCGGTTACTAATAAACCACCCGGTCCACGTGCTCATGTAAACAATAAGTGGAAGAAAACCGTACTGCATTAATTTAGTAAGTGCTGGCTTAATGACATCGCGACCAGAGTAAGAAGTAAAAACTCTATAAAGGGATACCAAGGCAATTGCGCCAAGGTAATAAAGCGCACTCCACTTAGTACCCATTGCTAGACCAATTGATAGTGCGGCATACCAATGCCGTTCACGGTGCCATAAGTACACGGCCAGTAAGACAAAGAAAGTAAGAAAAAGATCCAAGAGGGCGGTGCGCGAATGAACAAGTACTAGTCCATCCATTGCCATTAAAGCCGCACCCATTGCCGTAAGTAATGGCGAATAAAATAAAACATGGACTAAACGCGCAAAGAGCAAGATTAATAAAGTCCCAAAAACTGCAGTCGCAAACCGCCATCCGAATTCATTGTTTCCAAATATTTTGATTCCACTTGCTATCAACCATTTACCAACTGGCGGATGCACAATAAATTCTGGTTTGTTTCCCGAAACTTCTACGCCGTACTTTAAAAAATCGCGCGCGCCATCTACGTAATAAACCTCATCAAAAACTAAACCCTTAGGAGTGGCCAGATTGATCAGTCGTAGCGCCAATGATGCGATTGCTATCAAAATTGGAGCGAGGGCGGCAATCATGTGTGTAATGGTATGGGCTCAGAAGGGTGAAATTACTGAGATGATGCACCTATGTCTCTAATCTTGGCCGCAACCCCACTGGGCAACCCAGGGGATGCAAGCATGCGCCTGCGAGATGCCATTGAGAGTGCGACCATTATCGCCGCCGAAGACTCACGCAGATTTCACCGTTTGTGTTCTGATATCGGAGTTAAGTTCACTGCTCGGGTTCTCTCTTTTTTTGAAGGTAATGAAGAGGATCGAACCCGCGAACTTTTGGGTGAGCTTCAAAGCGGTGCCATAGTTTTAGTTGTCTCCGATGCTGGTATGCCAACGATTAGCGACCCCGGCTTTCGCTTAATGAGAGATGCGATAAAACTTGGAATAGATGTCAGTGTCATTCCTGGTCCAAGTGCGGTCACAATGGCAGTTGCACTATCTGGACTTCCAACTGATCGTTTTACTTTCGAGGGCTTTGCTCCACGCGCATCCGGTGCACGGTTGGCCGCTTTTGAAAAACTTCGACATGAAGAGCGCACGATGGTTTTCTTTGAGGCCCCACACCGACTAGGAGATTCACTGGGTGATGCAGTTTCGGTATTTGGTGCAGAGCGTTTAGGTGCAATCTGTCGCGAAATGACTAAGCGCTATGAAGAGACAATTCGCGGTAACTTAAGCGAATTATCAATGTGGGCAGATGCCAATGAAGTTTTGGGTGAAATTACTCTTGTTATTGCCGGTGCCTCGGCCGACTCTGCGACCTTAACGGCCGATGAAATGGTTGCACGAGTGCGGGAGTTCGAAGGTGCCGGAATGGATCGCAAAGCTGCTATTGCATCTGTTGCCCAAGAGTTCGGCATCGCAAAGCGGATTGTTTACGCCGCAGTCGTTGATGCGAATAAGATAAGCCCGTGAATAAGTCCTTTTACTTAACGACGCCGATTTACTACGTCAACGACGCCCCCCATATTGGGCATGCCTACACAACCGTTGCCGGAGACGTTCTAACTCGTTGGCATCGTCAAAAGGGCGAGTCAGTCTGGTTTTTAACTGGAACGGATGAGCATGGGCAGAAAGTTATGCGTACTGCCGAAGAGAATAAGAGTTCTCCACAAGACTGGGTTGACCGTTTAGTCCAGGATGCTTGGAAACCTAACTGGGAAAGCTTGAATATCGCAAACGATGATTTCATTCGTACTACCGAAACACGGCACACAGAGCGTGTGCAAAAATTTTTAACTTCGCTCAAGGATTCGGGCCACATCTACGCTGGAAAATATGAAGGTCCTTACTGTGTTGGGTGCGAGGAGTTCAAACTCCCGGGCGATCTCATTGAAATTGATGGGGAAAAATGCTGCCCAACTCATAGCAAGCCAATCGAACTCGTCAATGAAAATAACTGGTTCTTTAAACTCTCAGCTTTTACTGATCAACTCTTAGCGCACTACCGCAAGAATCCTGATGCTTGCCAGCCCGAGAGTGCACGCAATGAAGTTGTTTCATTCTTAGAAGGTGGCGTCTCCGATCTCTCAATTTCACGTTCGACATTTGATTGGGGAATTCCAGTTCCGTGGGATAAGGATCAAGTCGTTTATGTGTGGTTCGATGCGCTTCTCAATTACGCGACCGCAGTAGGCCTAACCGATGCCCCCGATACTGAAGGCGGCAAGAAGTTTGCCAACACCTGGCCTGCCGATGTTCATCTAGTAGGAAAAGATATTTTGCGTTTTCATGCCGTTATTTGGCCGGCAATGTTAATGGCGGCCGGGTTAGATGTTCCAAAGAAAGTTTTTGCACACGGCTGGTTATTAGTTGGCGGCGAAAAGATGAGCAAGAGCAAGTTAACTGGGATCGCACCAAAGGACATTACTGATCACTTTGGCGTCGATGCCTTTCGTTATTACTTCTTGCGTGCAATTCCCTTCGGTAGTGATGGATCATTTTCCTGGGAAGATATGTCAGCTCGTTACACCTCAGAGCTCGCAAATGATTTTGGTAATTTAGCCTCTCGCTCTGCCGCAATGGTTGAAAAATATTGTGGCGGAGTCCTTCCAGCCGTCAGCCATGATGTGGCGCTCGAGGCGGCTTTAAGGGATGCAGTTACTAAGGCCGACCAAGCGATATGTGATTTAGATTTTCAAGGGGGAATTCTTGCAATTATGGATTTCTGTAAAAAAGTAAATGGATATGTCACCGAGAAAGAGCCTTGGATATTAGCTAAAGATCCAGCGAACCAGCTTGTCCTTGAAGGGATTCTCTACAACACGGCTGAATCACTTCGAGCCCTCGCCGTTTTACTCCATCCAGTGATGCCTGCCACCTGTGAAATTTTGTGGCAGAGTCTCGGAGCCGAATCAAAGTTGGGTCCAATAGCAGCCCAAAAAATTGAGCACGTTGCAACGTGGGGTCAATTACCCGAGGGTGCACTTGTTACTAAGACTCCAGTGTTATTTCCACGTTTAGAAACCAGCGCATAAGCGATATGGCAGATCGCCATAATCGCGACTTAGATCGCCCGCGCGCACCACGGCCCGAGCCTCTACCAGTTGCAACGGTCGACGCACATGCGCATATGGAGATCATTACCAATACTGCGCCAGATTCAACCGAAGTTGAAGCCGTAATTGCCGAAGCACAATCAGTTAATGTCGATCGAATAGTTCAAGTTGGTTATTCAGCAGAACAATCTCAATGGTGTGTTGCTGCGGCAGAGAAGTGGAGTTCGTCGGTTTTAGCCGCAGTTGCACTTCATCCCAATGAAGCCCCCGTCGTAAAAGATTTAGAGGCCGACTGGGCGATTATTGCCGCGCTTGCAGAGCACCCGCGAGTGCGGGCTATTGGAGAGACGGGCTTAGATTATTTTAGAACCCCACCCGAACTTCGTGCCCGCCAACAAGAGTCCTTTAAATGGCATATCGAACTAGCCAAAAAAACTAAGAAAGCTTTAGTAATTCACGATCGTGATTCACACGAAGATGTTCTCGCTGTTTTGCTCGAAGTCGGTGCCCCCGAAAAGACTATCTTCCACTGCTTTTCTGGGGACGTAGCTATGGCCAAGATATGCATTGAGCGCGGATATATTTTATCTTTCGCTGGAACGGTCACTTTTAAGAATGCACCAGAGCTGCGCGAGGCGTTAAAAATTGTTCCAATCGATCAACTCCTTGTTGAGACCGACTCACCTTTTCTAGCACCAATGCCACATAGAGGCGCCGGCAATACTCCCGCACAGATAGCAAATATTGTTCGTGCTATGGCCATTGAACGCCAGAGCGATCTAGGTGAGCTTGCCTTTGCGTTGAGTAATAATGCTGAGCGCTTATTTGGCTCGTTTGCGCCATGAGTCTGCTCGGTGCGGCACAGATTCGCGAGTTAGCGGCGGCCTTAGATTTAAAGCCATCGAAATCACTTGGCCAAAACTTCGTTATCGATTCAAATATCTGTACCAAGATTGTCCGAACGGCCGGTGTGACATCTAGTGATATCGCACTTGAGATTGGCCCGGGGCTTGGATCACTGACTTTGGCGCTCTTGCAAACGGCGGCATCAGTTGTCGCAGTGGAAATTGATAATCGACTTGCAACCCAGCTTCCGATTACCGTGGCCGCTCATTGTGAACATCCCGAAAACTTAACCGTTATTAATCAAGATGCTTTAACGCTCAAGGATTTGCCGGCAGAACCAACCGTCCTAGTTGCTAACTTGCCATATAACGTCTCGGTCCCTGTTCTCTTACATCTACTTGAAAAATTCCCGTCACTTCGAACTGGCGTCGTCATGGTGCAAGCAGAAGTTGCAGATCGCTTAGCTGGGCGCCCAGGCACAAAGGAGTATGGAATTCCATCGGTTAAAGCGGCTTGGTGGGCCGAAGTAAAAGGTGCAGGTTCGGTCTCTCGCTCCGTGTTCTGGCCTGCTCCAAATGTTGATTCCAAGCTCGTCTCATTCACCCGTCGGTCAACACCGGGTGATGAGGCAATGCGTAAAAGAGTTTTTACAATAATCGATGCCGCATTTGCTCAGCGCCGAAAAATGCTGCGATCTGCACTCTCATCCCTCTATGGATCTTCTTCTGCCGCCGAAGCGATTTTATTACGTGCCGGAATCGACCCAACTCTTCGAGGAGAGGCCCTTGAGATTTCAAGCTTTTGTGCCATCGCAGCAGTTGCACCTGACAATTACTAACGAAGGCAATAGGGTCAATTCATGCCAGTAAAGAGCGTAACCGTACGCGTGCCAGCCAAAGTTAACCTCCAACTTTCCGTTGGACCGCGCGAGGCCGATGGTTTTCACAACGTTGTTACGGTTTATCAGGCAATCTCTATTTTTGATGACATAACCGTAACTTTCACCGAGGCAAAAACCGGCGTCAGTATTTCAGTGACTGGCGATCAAACGCACGGCGTTCCAACCGATGAGAATAATCTGGCAGCTAAAGCCATCGCTTTACTATCTAAGGAGTACGACTTAGATATTGAAGTTCATGTTGAGATTAAGAAATCAATTCCAGTCGCTGGGGGAATGGCAGGCGGAAGCGCGGATGCCGCGGCAACAATCGTTGCAATAGATTATTTATACTCACTCGGAATGAGTCGCGAAGAGATGTCAGAAATCGCCGCTCAATTGGGTAGCGATGTCCCATTCATGTTAAGTGGTGGGACTGCAATCGGAACGGGCCACGGCGAAATGTTAACTGCCGCGCTCTCACGTGGAACGTATCACTGGGTTTTTGCTTTATCGAGCGTTGGCTTATCTACGCCAGCCGTTTATAGCGAGTGCGATCGCTTGCGCTCTGAACTTCAAATTGCCGAACCCCAAACAAATGAACTATTGATGCAGGCACTACTTGCCGCTGACCCTAAAGCTGTTGGTGCACATCTCGTTAATGATTTACAGGCCGCAGCCTGTTCATTGCGCCCCGCACTTCGATTAGTTCTAGATGTTGGGCAAGAGTATGGAGCCTTAGGTGCGTTAGTTTCAGGCTCTGGGCCAACCGTTGCATTTTTAGTTGCCGATGAAGAGGCCGGTCTCGATTTGGCCGTGGCGCTAACATCAAGCGGCGTAGTCGGAAGCGTTGCCCGGGCATACGGACCCGTAGCAGGGGCGAAAGTTCTCGCGTAATTACATTGGGTAAATGGTCATAAGCATCACCATTTATAAGGGAGAATACGGGTTCCGCCATTGTGTAGTGGCTAGCACATGGGCCTTTGAAGCCCAGGGTCCAGGATCGATACCTGGTGGCGGAGCGATAAGTAAAAGCGCAAGGCCCAGATAGACTGACACCGTGGCCGTAGAAACCGTGATTGTCCTGGCAGCAGGCGACGGAACACGAATGAAATCTAGCCAAGCAAAAGTTCTTCACAGCGTTGCCGGTCGCTCGCTACTTGGACATGTACTTGCCGCAGTTGATGATGTAAATCCTGCGAAAATCTGCGTCGTTGTTGGTGCCAATCGCACAAGCGTCGAAGAACACATTGCAGAGATATCGCCATCGGCAACCACCGTCTTTCAAGAAAAACGCGGCGGAACTGGACATGCAACCCAGTTAGCGCTCGCAGGCAGCACCCCTAAAGGCACAGTATTAGTTTTAGCTGGAGATACTCCAATGTTGACGGGTCAATCACTTGTCGCATTTCTTGATGCGCACAATGATGGAAAATTCGCCGCATCGGTCTTAACTGCCGAGCACCCAGACCCATCGGGTTACGGCCGCATCATTCGTGATGACAGCAATGAACTTTTGCGTATCGTTGAAGAGCGCGATGCTAGTGATGATGAAAAATTTATTTTTGAGATTAATTCAGGGGTGTATGCCTTTGATGGTGCAAAGTTAGCTACGGCAATCGGAAAAATCACTAACTCTAATTCACAAAGCGAACTTTATTTAACCGATGTTATCGGAATCCTTAAAAGTGAAGGTGAATCAATCGCCGCGATCATGCTCGAAGATTTCACTGAAATCTTAGGCGTTAATGACCGTGTTCAATTAGCAGAAAGTGCTGCTTTGTTGCGCGATCGAATCAATGAGCACTGGATGCACGAAGGCGTCACAATTATCGATCCCACAACTACATGGATTGATTCAACAGCCACTCTGTCAAAGGATGTAACCCTGCACCCGGGAAGTGCCATTTTGGGTACTACAACTATTGCAACGGGCGCAGTTATTGGCCCACGAACTACTCTTGCCGACTGCGTTGTTAAAGAGGGTGCTGCGGTTCTTGAATCTATAGCGACCAATACGGTCATTGGCGAAGGTGCAACCGTTGGACCATTTACTTATTTACGCAGCGGAACAGTTCTGGGCGATAGTTCAAAGGCTGGGGCCTTTGTTGAAATGAAGAACTCAACAATTGGTACTGGCTCAAAAGTTCCACATCTTTCCTATGTAGGCGATGCAACTATTGGCGAGGGCACGAATATCGGTGCAGCAACAATTTTTGTGAACTACGACGGAGTTGATAAGCATCACACGACGGTTGGGGACCATGTCCGCATTGGTAGTGACACAATGCTCGTTGCGCCGATTTCTATCGGTGACGGGGCATATACGGCGGCCGGATCTGTCATTACTGAAGATGTTCCAGCTGGAGCAATTGGTGTCGGGCGGGCTAAGCAGAGAAATGTAATAGGTTGGGTTCTGCGCAAGCGCGCAGGAAGTAAATCTGCGCAAGCAGCCGAAGCAAGCGAGAAGAAAGGCTAAACATGGGCGAAATCCGGTTATCCTCAGAAAAGCGATTGCGTTTATTTTCCGGTCGTGGATACCCCGAACTAGCCGATGATGTAGCAACCGAACTCGGCGTTGAATTAACACCAACGTCTGCATATGACTTTTCTAATGGTGAGATCTTTGTTCGCTTTGAGGAATCAGTTCGTGGCTGCGATGCATTTGTTCTGCAAAGTCACACTGCTCCAGTTAATAAGCAGATTATGGAACAACTTATTATGATCGATGCGCTCAAGCGCGCATCTGCCAAGCGCATCACCGTTGTTGCACCTTTCTATGGTTATGCACGCCAAGATAAAAAGCATCGCGGACGTGAACCTATTTCAGCACGCTTAATGGCAGATCTCTTTAAGACTGCCGGCGCCGATCGTTTAATGGTCGTGGACCTTCACGCTTCACAGATTCAAGGTTTCTTCGATGGACCCGTTGACCACCTTTTCGCACTACCGATGCTTGCTAACTACGTTGGCAGCAAAGTTGATCGCTCTCGTTTAACAATTGTCTCTCCAGACTCTGGGCGAGTACGAGTCGCTGAACGCTGGTCAGATCTTCTTGGTGGGTGTCCAATTGCATTTATCCATAAGACTCGAGATCCTCGCATCCCTAATGAATCTGTAGCTGGCCGAGTAGTTGGCGATGTTCAAGGACAAACGTGCGTAGTGATCGATGACATGATCGACACCGCTGGAACGATAACAAAGGCCGTCGATGCTTTATTTGAAGCTGGCGCAAAAGATGTCATTATCGCCGCAACGCATGGAGTCTTTTCCGGTCCTGCCGTAGAGCGTTTACAGAACTGCAAGGCGTCCGAGGTTGTTATTACAAACACGCTTCCGATTTCAGATGATCAGAAATTTGATGGGCTTACGGTCCTATCTATCGCTCCGTTGCTGGCCCGCGCGATTCGTGAAGTCTTTGAGGATGGCTCAGTTACGAGCCTCTTTGACGGTCATTCTTAAGGGTAATTTGCGCTTTCTTATCTTCGCAGGCTAACCTTTGGGCTGTTCCGGCGAGGGTATGAATTTACTTCCGTAATCGACGGTGTGGGTTAATTCTCCTGCTGGGACTTTGTGAAAACACCGAAGCACTCAGAGAAAAAAATTATTTAAGGGGAATAAAAAATGGCAGAGATCACTATCAACGGCGTCCTTCGTACCGAATTTGGTAAAGGCGCATCACGTCGTGCCCGTCGCGACGGTTTAGTTCCTGCCGTTATTTACGGACATGGAGAGAAGCCACAGCACATCACTCTGCCAGCACGCGAACTCGGCGTTGCTCTAAAGCAGTCAAACGTTTTGCTTGACATCGTCATCGATGGAAAAACTGAGCTCACTCTTCCTAAGGCGATTGTCCGTCACCCACTCAAGCAGATTCTTGAGCACATTGACTTGGTTCTTGTCCGTCGTGGAGAAAAAGTTGTTGTTGCGATTCCAGTCCACGCAGTTGGAGAGCACGATCGTGATGGAATTCTCGAGCACGTTAACAACACAATCGAAGTACGCGTTGAGGCAACTGCAATTCCTAATTTCTTAGAACTCAATATCTCTGGCCTTGCTGCTGGAACTTCACTTTATGCTGGAGATGTAGTTCTGCCAGCAGGTGTTGAACTTGAATCAGATCCAAAGATGATCGTTGTTCACCTCTCCGAGCGCTCAACTGCCGTTGAAGAAGTAGCTCCAGTAGCTGCGGCACCAGATGCAGCCGCTGCACCTGCAGCACCAGCTGATACAGAGAAGTAAGCCGCTTAACCCTTACGCTTGTCGTTATGACGTGGTTGGTAGTTGGACTCGGTAATCCGGGCGATCAATATTCTGCTACCCGTCATAACGTAGGCCAGATGGTTATTGACGAGCTTGTTCGTCGGCATAATCTCAAACTATCGACACATAAATCCCGCACAGAAATTGCTGCTTATAAATTAGGCGCTGGCGAGAATACGCAATCAATAATTCTCGCCAAATCTAAGGGCTACATGAATGAAAGTGGTGGCCCAATAAAGGCGTTAGCTAATTTTTATTCAGTTGAAACCGATTCAATAATTGCATTGCACGATGAGCTCGATATTGGTTTTGCAACAATTCGAAGTAAATTTGCCGGTGGCGATAATGGTCATAACGGTCTTAAATCAATGACATCGGCTTTCGGTACCCCTGATTACTTCCGTGTGCGCTTAGGAATTGGTCGGCCAATGGGACAACAGGACCCAGCCGATTTTGTTTTAAAGGCCTTTTCAAAGGTAGAGCAAAAAGACTTGGCTGAATTCATTTCGCGAGCAGCAGATGTGGTTGAATCTTTAATTACTCAAGGTCTTGAAATAACCCAAACCCGCTTTAATAGTTAATAATCAGCCAGTATTTCTTAAACCTGCTGCGACACCATTAATTGTCAGCAGAAGTGCACGTTGCAGAGTCGAGTCAGTTGAACCTTGCGAATCCCGCACGCGTTTTAATAGATTAATTTGTAGCAAGTGGATAGGTGATAAATAAGCATCGCGCACTTGCAAAGTTCGTGCCAAAATCACTTGATCGGCAAGCAGAGAATCCTTTTTTGTAAGGAGCAAGATTTCAGCGACCGTTAAATCAAATTCAGCTTGAATCGTGTCAAGAAAATGATGCAGTTCGCTGGGTACAAGCGCTTGTACATAACGTCGTGCAAGTAAAAGATCGGTCTTAGCTAAAGTCATTTCAACATTACTAATGAAGGCATTGAAGAAGTGCCAATCTTTGAGCATGATCGCTAAAACATCGGATTTACCCGCCTCGCGCGCGGCCTTCAGACCTGAACCAACGCCATACCAACCTGGAACAATCTGCCGCGATTGTGTCCACCCAAATACCCATGGGATGGCACGCAGTGAGTCAAGTCCACCATGGGCATCGGGTCGCCTCGATGGACGCGAACCAAGAAAGAGATTTCCTAACTGCTCTACTGGGGTTGAAGCATAGAAATAAGCTGGCAGATCTTTGTGATCGATTAGCGTGCGGTAAGTAGTAAATGCATTATCGCTCACTAACTGCATGCACTCTCCCCACATTGCTAACGACGAGACAGACTGTCGTGGCGCACGATTGAGAACGGTTGCTTCAAGGGATGCTGCCATCGTTAACTCAACATGTTCGCGAGCAAGGGAGGGAAGTGCATATTTATCACTAATAACTTCGCCTTGTTCAGTCATCTTTATTTGGCCATCAACTGATCCCCAGGGCAGGGCAATGAGCGCCTCATAAGTTGGCCCACCACCGCGACCAACTGAGCCGCCTCGACCATGGAACAATCGCAACTTAACTCCGTGCTTAATTGCAACATCGCGCAAAGAGCGTTGGGCACGATGGATCTCCCACTGACTAGTTGCAATTCCTGCATCCTTATTTGAATCGGAGTAGCCAAGCATTACTTCTTGGACATCTCCGCGCAATGAAACTATCTGGCGATATGTGGCGTTGCTCAATAGTTTTTCAAGTATTTCACCTGCAGCTCGAAGCTCTGCAACAGTTTCAAGAAGTGGAGCAAAGCCGATTTGAGCGCTTTGCTCCTTAATGTTTACAAGTCCTACTTGACCAGCGATTATTACGGCAGCGATTAAATCATCGGCGCCCTTGGTCATTGAAACTATGTACGTTTCAATCGCTTCTGGGCCGAAACGCTCAATTAAATCGGAGATCGCTAGAAAAGTATCGAGCGTTCTTTTACCGGCAGGATCCAGGGAGGAAGTATCCAACTGCGTTTGGCTTTGTAGAAGCCCAGTCAATATTTCAAACTTCTCATCGTGACTCTTGCTCAAGTAGTCAGCGGTCCCAATGATTAGACTTAGTAGGTGATGGTGGGCATCTGAGTGCTCACGAATATCCATGGTGGCATGGGTAATTCCAAAAGCTGCAACAGTTCGAATCGTGCGCTCAAGCAGGCCTGTGGCAATGAGCTCGCCTTTATGCTCAAAGAGTGAATTACGCATAAGCGTTAGATCGGCTAACAACTCAGCAGTATTTTTATAATCTCTGTTTGGAACATGTGGGCCATCTTGTGCATGACGGTTACGGGTAAATGCCAGACGATGAACAATTGCCGTTGCTTTGAGTCGATACGGCTCTTCAGCATTAAGACGCAGGAAACGCGCTTCGAACTCGGGAATATTTGCTAAGTCTTTTTCTACAGAGGCTGTAAGTTGCGGAGTTGCCCCAACGATTCGTGTCGAAATCGAAAGTAATTGGCGGAGTTCATCCATCGCTGAAATTGTTACACGAATTGCGTGACCAACTTGAAGCACCATGGCATCGGTTGTTATTTGCGCCGTAACATTGGGATTTCCGTCACGATCTCCACCAATCCAACTTCCAAAAGAGAGTGGCCTGGCAGTAACGTCGATTTCAACACCAATGCGCTTTAGCTCTTTTGAAAATTCATCGAGGACTTCTGGAACTGTAAGCCGGAATAAATCATCGAGGTAGTACAAAGCGTTCATCGCCTCATCGAGAGGTTCTGGCCGATCTAAACGCAGTTCATCGGTCTGCCATAACAAGTCGATAGTTTCAGCTAAACGTTCACCGTGGGTTGGGTCGGTTGGATTATCGAGTAAATCGGCGATTCGACCCATCTTATTTAGAATTGATCGTCGTGCAGCTTCAGTTGGATGCGCCGTAAAGACTGGGCGAACCGACATTTCGTTAACCCACATTGAAATCTCTTCGACTGTTAATTCGTGGCCGGGTGATTGAGAAACTAATGCAGCTTCGATTTTATCAACAGCGCGTGCAATCCAAGAACCGCCTTCAACACGCGTATCTGCGATAACGCGAGAGCGGTGAACTTGCTCTGCAACGTTAGCTAAATGAAAGTAGGTACTAAATGCACGCACCAGTTGAACTGAATCTTCAACCGAAAGTGTCGCTAGAAGTTCAACGCCATTACCCTCACGGACAGCCTTTCGAACTTTCTCAACGAGCTCTAAAAGCTGCGGTCCCTCTTGGCGCACGAGAGTTTGACCCAATAAATCACCCAGACGTCGCACATCACTGCGTAGTGCAGCATCATCTGCTGCAATGGCACCGGGCTGCGTAGTCATTGGCCAATCCTCTCAGGTATCGCAGGTGGCGCATAATAAATTAGACTAAATGCGTAAGTAAGCCCCCTCCCTTTGGGAGTTGGGGCCAATGGACGTTTGGGGGCGATTAATGCGGGGATTAATTAATACGCTTCCACTTACCGCCCACGCGTCTCACATTGTGGCGCCTGCGCCGATGTATCCATTTCTACTCGCATCACGCGCAGAAAAATCGCCGATCCTCGTCATTACCAGTTCAAGTCGAAGTGCTGAAGATTTAGTTAATGAACTGCGTGAACTTCACGCCAATGTACTGGAGTTTCCAGCTTGGGAAACTTTGCCCCATGAACGCCTGAGCCCGCGCAGCGACACCGTCGCGCGGCGAATTTCAACGCTGTATAACTTAGAAAAGAAACAGAGCAGCAATCCCATAGTTGTCACTCCGGTGCGCGGTGCGATTCACCGCATCATTGGAGACCTAGGTAAATCTCCGCTTCTGCAACTTGAAATTGGTAAAGAGCAGTCTCTAGATTTACTGGTTCGACACTTATCTAGCCTTGCCTATTCGCGAACTGATTTAGTTGAGCGCCGAGGTGAGTTCGCGGTGCGCGGGGGAATCGTTGATCTCTTTCTACCATTGAGTGCGCATCCAATTCGAATTGATTTCTTTGGCGATGAGATTGAAGATATTAGTTTCTTTGAGGTTGCCGACCAGCGAACATTTGCACCTGTAGTTGGCGGTGTAGAAATCTATCCTTGTCGGGAATTATTAATAACACCAACGATTCGCGCCCGCGCACTGGAACTTAAAGAAAACCTCCCTGGGGCAAGTGAGTTATTAGAAAAAATTAGTGAGGGAATGTCATTCGAGGGAATGGAGTCGCTGATTCCATTGCTCATTGATCAGACGCAAACTCTGCTTGCCCGCATGCCAGCCGATACACAAGTGGTTTTCATTGATCACGAACGAATTAGATCGCGGGCAGGTGATTTACTGGCAACAAATGAAGAATTCCTTAATGCATCCTGGTCCAATGCCGCCCATGGAGCTGTGGCGCCGATCTATGACGGCTCTGGAACGTATATGTCGTGGACTGACTTGATGCAGGAGGTTAACTCTCTTAACTTAGAGATGTCCTCGTTAGACCCATTTGGTAGTGACCTTGCTGAGGCAACAGAGTTTTTAGATTACCGAGCAATTGATCCAATGCGCGGAGATATCGATCGCACTATCGCAGCACTGAGTGAGGCAGTTAATTCACATTTTACGGTTGTCTTTGCAACACATGGACATGGAATGTTAGAGCGCTATGCAGGAATTTTGCGAAATGCCGATTTACCAATTCATATTGTAGAAAAACTTAATGCAACCCCGACTAAAGGCAGTATTCATTTAACGACATCGGTTATTGCACATGGCTTTGAGAGTGCGAGCGATCAAATATTTTTTATGACCGAGCGGGATTTAACCGGCAGTAAAGGCAGCGTTAAAGATAGTGAGCGATTGCCCTCAAAGCGCAAGGCGGCCATTGATCCTCTCGAACTTCGCAGCGGTGATTTTGTGGTCCATGAGCAACATGGAATTGGTCGCTATGTCGAATTAGTGCAACGCACCGTAGCTGGAGTTACACGAGAGTATTTAGTCATTGAGTATGCATCGGCTAAGCGCGGGCAACCAGGCGATCGAATTTTTGTTCCAACCGATGCCCTGGAACAAGTAAGTAAATATGTTGGTGGTGAAGCACCGACAGTTCATCGCATTGGAAGCGGAGAATGGCAAAAAGCTAAGGGGCGTGCTCGCAAAGCCGTTCGCCAGATAGCGGGTGAACTTATTCGTTTATACGCGGCGCGGACTAGTTCACCAGGTTTTGCTTTCTCACCCGATACTCCCTGGCAACGCGAACTTGAAGACTCTTTTTCCTATATTGAAACGCCCGACCAACTTTCAACTATTAATGATGTCAAGGCCGACATGGAGCGCCCTTATCCAATGGATCGAATCATTTGCGGCGACGTGGGATATGGCAAAACTGAGATCGCAATTCGTGCCGCATTTAAAGCCGTTCAAGATGGCAAACAGGTCGCCGTGCTGGTTCCCACAACGCTTCTTGTCCAACAACACACCAAAACTTTTACTGAGCGCTATGCCGGCTTTCCCTTAAGAGTTGCTGGCCTCTCACGCTTTAATACAGCTAAGGAGAGCAAGGAAGTCCTCGAGGGATTACTGAAAGGCACAGTTGACGTTGTTATTGGCACACACCGAATTCTCTCGAGCGATGTGATTTTTAAAGACTTAGGCCTCGTTATTGTCGATGAGGAGCAGCGCTTCGGTGTTGAACAAAAAGAGTCACTTAAAAAGATGCGCACCACCGTCGATGTTTTAGCAATGTCGGCAACGCCTATCCCTCGAACTCTGGAAATGGCGATTACCGGAATTCGTGAGATGTCCACGATTACAACGCCACCGGAAGAGCGTCATCCAATTTTGACCTATGTAGGTCCGGCAGAAGAGGGTCAGATAACTGCGGCGATTCACCGCGAACTTTTGCGCGATGGACAGATTTTCTATCTACATAACCGTGTTGAAACTATTGATCAAGCAGCTTCGCGATTACAAGAACTTGTACCTGAAGCGAGAATTCGAATTGCACATGGCCAGATGAGTGAAGGCGCACTCGAAGATGTAATTTTAGGATTTTGGAATCGAGATTTCGATGTCTTAGTTAGCACCACGATTGTTGAGAGTGGTCTAGATATTCAAAATGCAAATACATTAATCGTTGAACGTGCCGATCGTTTTGGTCTATCACAACTTCACCAACTGCGTGGTCGTGTTGGCCGGGGCCGAGAGCGGGCATATGCATATTTTCTCTATCCCGCCGATCAACCGCTATCAGAGCTCGCTCATGAGCGCTTGACTACAATCGCTGCCAATACAGATTTAGGCTCTGGAATGCGCGTTGCCCTTAAAGATTTAGAGATCCGCGGGGCTGGAAATTTATTAGGTGGTGAACAATCCGGACACATTGCCGATGTCGGCTTTGATTTGTATATGCGCATGGTTGGCGAAGCCGTCAATGATTACAAGGCTGGAATAATTGAAACTGAAGAGAAGGTAAGTGATTGCAAAGTTGAACTTCCTATTAACGCCCACCTTTCAACTGAGTACGTACCTGGTGAGCGTTTGCGACTTGATCTGTATCGCCGATTAGCCGATGTTAAAAATAATGAGGATGTCGAATCTATTCGAGCCGAACTTGTCGATCGCTTTGGAGAACTCCCAGGTGAGGCTCAGGCATTGCTCGGCGTGGCCTCTTTGCGTGCCCGAGCTAAAGCGGCAAAACTCACAGAGGTTGTGGTCCAAGGAAAGTTCCTGCGATTAGCACCGTTACACCTGCCTGAATCCAAACAGATGCGCCTTTCTCGCCTGTATCCAGGCTCACTCTATAAATCGGCTGCCAACACGGTTTTAGTCGCGCTAAAGACCAGTGGCTCATGGAATCCGTCCATAAATACCCCAGCGATGGTGGATACTTCTCTTCTGGCCTGGACCATTGAGGTCGTCAACCAACTTAGCGATTCTCCGAAAGCGAGCTCACAGTGAAGAAGATTCTTGCCGTAGTAACCGTAGCAACTGCACTTTTACTATCTGGTTGTTCGCAAGTCGGGTCGGCCGCAACTCTTGGTAAGACGAAGATTTCTCAGGCAACGGTGCAGGCAAGCATTGATGCAATTATTGCTGCTCGCGTTGGCGTTGATACATCCCAGATGCAAATTGAAACCGGTGAGGCACTCAACCGTGGACAACTTCGCTTTCACTTATTAACTGCCCTACTGCGTGCTACCGGACAAGAATTAAAGATTTCAGTATCAAAGGCTGAAATCGATACTCGCAAACAAAGCATCATTACCCAAGTTGGTGGAGCTGAAGCTCTACCAAAAGCTCTAGTCAGTGCGGGAATCGCACCAAATGATTTAGATACATATATTGAAGCGATGACTTACTCAGACAAGATCAGCCAAGCCCTTACCGCTAGTGGTGTCGCACAGACAGATCTTGGTGGTGCAGTCCAAAAGCTTGTGGTTGCAAAAGCAAAGCAGTTAGGCGTGACCGTTAATCCACGTTACGGCAAGTGGGATGGCGCAGTGGCAGATGTAGTTGCAGTGGATTCTGCAAGCCCAGCAGTCACTCCAGCAACTAAGTAGTTCGCATCGATGGAAGGTTCACAGCTTCAACGTCTCGTTGAAGTTATGGACCAACTTCGCTCTCCTGGGGGATGTCCTTGGGATGCCGAACAAACGCATGAGTCTCTACTTAAATATCTTCTAGAAGAGTCATACGAGTTTGTCGACGCAGTTCAAAGCGGCAACCGTGCCGATATGCGCGAAGAGCTCGGGGACGTTCTACTCCAAGTTTACTTCCATGCACGTATTGCTGAGGAAGATCCCAATGATCCATTTTCGATTGAGGATGTTGCCGAATCTATCGCTGACAAATTAATCCGCCGCCACCCACATGTCTTTGCCGGAGTTGAAGTTCGAGATTCAGCCGAAGTGTTACAAAATTGGGAAGAGATTAAAAAACACGAGAAGGGTCGCACGTCATCCCTAGATGGAATCGCAATGACTCAACCCGCACTTCCATTAATTGAAAAACTTTTATATCGTGCATCAAAATACGGCGTCGATGTTGTGACTCCGAGTGCGCTAGATATGGATAAGCAAGCCGATGAGAGTGGCGTGGGAGAAGCGCTTTTAACCGTAATTGCCTGGGCACATTCCAGCGGTATTGATGCCGAGTCGGCGCTGCGCAAGGAGGCTATGCGATTGAGCCAACAAATAGCGGCCACTGAAGCACGGTAGGATTAGCGCATAAAAGTTTGTGCGATTTCAGAGTTGAGGGCGCGCTGAGTACATAGATTTAAGTGACGAAGGAGAAACGCAATGGCAATAATCCAGGCTCTTGGAGCCCGTGAAATTCTCGACTCCCGTGGAAATCCAACGGTAGAAGTTGAAATTGAATTAGAAGATGGCACACAGGCTCGTGCTGCAGTTCCTAGCGGAGCATCAACGGGTGCATTTGAGGCCGCCGAACTTCGCGATGGTGGAACGCGTTACTTAGGCAAAGGCGTAGAAAAGGCGATTGCATTTCTCAACAATGAAATTGCACCAGAGATTATTGGCTTTGATGCACAGGATCAGCGCTTAATTGATGCAGCGATGATTGAGCTCGATGGCACTAAAAACAAGTCACGTATGGGAGCAAATGCAATTCTTGGTGCGTCATTAGCCGTTGCTAAAGCTTCTGCAGAGTCGGCTGACCTCTCACTCTTTCGCTATTTAGGTGGGCCAAATGCCCATCTACTTCCAGTTCCAATGATGAATATCCTCAACGGTGGTGCACATGCCGATACCAATGTTGATATTCAAGAGTTCATGATTGCGCCAATTGGAGCGCCTACTTTCCGCGAGTCATTGCGTTGGGGCGCTGAGATTTATCACGCGCTCAAAGCCGTATTAAAGAAGCGTGGATTAGCGACAAGCGTTGGCGACGAAGGTGGCTTTGCGCCAAACCTTGAAAGTAATCGCGCCGCTCTCGACCTAATTCTCGAAGCAATTGCTGCTGCAGGATTTAAGCCAGGTAGCGATATTGCACTTGCAATGGATGTTGCTGCAACTGAGTTCCATGACAATGGAAAATATAAGTTCGAGGGCGCCCTTAAAACCTCCGATGAAATGATCGCTTATTACACATCATTAGTTGATGCCTACCCAATCGTTTCAATCGAAGACCCATTAAACGAAGAGGATTGGGCAGGCTGGACAACAATGACGAGCGCGCTGGGTTCACGTATTCAGATCGTGGGAGATGATTTATTTGTTACTAACCCTGTGCGACTTGCACGTGGAATCGCTGGCAATACCGCCAACGCGCTTCTGGTTAAAGTTAACCAAATTGGAACGTTGACAGAGACTATTGATGCCGTTGAAATGGCACATCATGCAAGCTATCGAACAATGATGAGTCATCGTTCGGGTGAGACTGAAGATACAACGATCGCTGATTTGGCTGTTGCCCTTAACTGCGGACAAATTAAAACCGGTGCGCCCGCACGTACCGAGCGCGTAGCAAAATATAATCAACTACTACGAATCGAAGAAGAGCTCCAAGACGGCGCACGTTATGCCGGCCGCAGCGCTTTTCCACGTTTTAAGGCTTAAGTAGGTTACCGATGGCACGTCGAGGTTTGCAATTTGGACGTCGACGTACATCGGGTCGCGCATTGGCGCTATCAGTAGTTTTCTTTTTCTTAGCCCTTACTCTTGCGCCACCTATTAAGCATTACTTCACTCAACGCGCACAAATAAGTGCGCTCAATGCGCAATTGGTTTCTGATAACAAAGCTCTGGATGCCGCACGTAAAGAGTTACTACTATGGCAAGATCCCCAATACGTAAAGTCACAAGCCCGGGAGCGTCTGCACTTTGTTCTTCCGGGTGAGCGCCAATACATCGTTACCGAAGGTGCAACTACAACAGATACGGCTTCACCAACTAAAGTCGCAAGCGCTCTAGTTGATGGCCAACCGTGGTACACCCGACTTATCGCATCGATTAGCGAATCTGGTAATAAGTGAGGAACGTTAGTCAGAGTGATTTAGATTGTATTGAAACTCAGTTAGGTCGAACCCCTCGCGATGTTCATGCGATTGCATATCGCTGTCCTTGCGGCAATCCTGCAGTCGTTGAAACTCCACCACGATTAGCCGATGGCACGCCATTTCCAACTTTCTATTATGCGACCTGTCCCCGTTTAACTGCCGCAATTTCTACCCTTGAAACAACTGGGTTAATGGGGGAGATGAATGAACGCCTTGCAACCGATGCCGAGTTAGCCGGGGCTTATCACGCTGCCCACGATGATTACATTGCCGCACGTTCGGCCTTAGGAATTGATGTTCCAGAAGTTGAGGATGTGTCCGCCGGCGGAATGCCAACACGCGTGAAATGTTTACACTCACTAATAGCACACTCTCTTGCTGCAGGTCCCGATGTGAACCCACTCGGAGATGAGGCCTTAGCTAAACTTCCCAAATGGTGGGAGAGCGCCCCATGCGAGTAGCTGCCATTGACTGCGGAACTAACTCACTTCGTATGCTCATTGCAGATATCGAAGGCGATAATTGTCGCGAAGTAATTCGCACCATGGAAGTTGTTCGACTTGGCCAAGGTGTTGATGAGACGGGTGAGTTCCATCCGGATGCAATTGCTCGAACTTTAGCTGGCGTTGATAAACTTGCAGTAGAGATTGCAAAACGTGGAGTTCAAAAGATCCGCTTTTGTGCCACAAGTGCTACGCGCGATGCAACTAACCGTCATCTATTTATCGATGGCGTACGTGATCGCCTTGGCGTTGAACCCGAAGTCATTAGTGGAGAAGAAGAAGCGGCGCTTTCATTTACTGGCGCAATTCAAGATATGTCGCTCGCCGATGCTCCTTTCCTAGTTGTTGATATTGGTGGAGGGTCAACCGAGTTTGTATTTGGAACAGCCCATGTTGAGTTCGCAAAGAGCGTCAATATCGGTTGCGTCCGAATGACCGAGCGCCATTTCACTAACGATCCAATTCAAGTTCACGAAATCGAAAAAGCCCGCGTTGATATTCAAGAGGCAATTGCTAAGGCTGCCGCAGTTGTCCCAATTACGAGTGCAAAAACTCTCATTGCAGTTGCCGGCACTGCAACGACCGTTGCTGCCGCAGCTCTTGGCCTGCCTGAATATGATCGATATGCAATTCACCTCTCTCGCATTAGCGCAGCTCAATCACATGACATTGCAAATATGTTTCTAACCTCAACGCATGAGCAACGATTAGCCCTTGGCTATATGCACCCAGGCCGAGTAGATGTAATTCCAGCCGGCTCCCTAGTTCTTTCAGAAATAATGAAAGCAAGCGGTGCCACCGAGTTTGTTGCATCAGAATCAGATATTTTGGATGGCATTGCACGCTCAATTGGCTATTAATTCCAACAAATAGGGTTGCCGTGTGAGGGGTTACCTCTATCTATTTCTGGTTTTTACATGAATACTTCCCAGCCTAGGCACGGAGAGGTGCAACCATGAGCAAAGATTTAGCTGAGATAACACGATTAATCGGTCTATATATTGATGGTGCAGGCAAGGGAGATGCAGCAAAGCTTGAAGAGGCATTCCACTCAAGCGCCCATTGGTTTGGCACAGTTGGCGGCGTCGACTACGACTTAGATAAGCCAGCATTTATCGCACTCATGGTCGGTTCTCCTGGCGATGCCGGCGCGCTCCAGTGCAAAATCACTGACATTCAAATCGACGGATCTGCAGCAACTGCGACGTTAAGAGAAGTTGGTTTCTGGGGAACTCTTGCATTCACTGACTATTTCACACTCGCCATTCTCGATGGCCATTGGCAGATCACATGCAAGACTTTCGCCAACACGGGTGCCTCAAATTAGTACCGATCTCTTTCCAGCTCGTCAAAAGGTTATTGCACAGCTGGTCAACGCAATTAACTCCAAGGACCTGACTGGCCTTAGCGAGCACTTTCTTGATGGTTTCGTTTCAAAGGATTCCGAAGGGACTGTAATTATTGATGGATTTCCAGCCTTAATTAAGGGTCTTTCTGAAATATTCGAGAAATTTCCAGATGTGCAAATCAGAGTTGATGGATGTATTGGTGTTGGAGATTTATTGACTCACTCAGAGCACATATTCAATTTCGCTGATGGCCATACTGAAGACTGGATCTATGTCTATAAATTCAGCGGAGTAAAAATCGTCAATTGGCACGGGTACAGCGCTAAAACGAGCTAAAAGGCTAAGTGTTTAGCCTGCACTGTTCCTCTAGTACACTCACGTATTCGCCCATTATGAGCGTGCGCCCCGATAGCCCAATGGCAGAGGCAGAGGACTTAAAATCCTCCCAGTGTGGGTTCGACCCCCACTCGGGGCACCAGTTAGCTCATAGTTCGAATTGAGAGCACTGGAGTAAATGGGTGAATATTGAAGCGATATGAGAGTTGGGTAGTCGCCGCACTATTAAATTCTGTCGCCATTCAAGCCAGTACATATTTGGCACGTCCGATGATTAGTTACAAACTTCTTGAGCTCCATTCAAATAGTTTCACGGTGGGATCATTCGGTGCTCTATATGCCCTTTTCCCACTTCTTTTAGCAATACCGCTTGGACGCTGGATAAATCAGTTTGGTGAAGGTCGCTTTATTGCCCTAGGAACTTTGGTAATCGCCCTTTCAACATGTGTCTTGGCGATGGCGCACAATAAAGTCGAAATGATATTTCTTGTCGCACTGCTCGGAACATCTCAATTGCTATGCATGACTGGTGCGCAAGCCCTATTTGCCAATAGAACGGCCCAAAAGAATTATGAAAACTATTTTGGTTATTACACATTTAGTGCAGCGTTAGGGCAATTAATTGGACCAATAGTTGGCGCAGTAGTCTCTGGCTCAAGTGGAATCTTGCCGCACTCAACTAGCAGTGCATTCTATGCATCGGCAGCTATTGCCCTCTTGGGTCTGATTCCACTTCTCTTTGGTATGCCAATGAAGCCAACTTTGCGCGTAACGGCGAAAGCGTCACGAGAAAATGCTTCAGTGAAACGCTTGTTGAGCAACCCCGGCATGCTGGTTGCCATGTATGCAAGCCTTGCCGTGAGCTCAACGGTTGATGTCCTGGTTGTATTTTTGCCAGTCTTTGGCAAAGAGAAGGGTTTTTCATCGGGTGCAATTGGAGTTATTTTGGCACTTCGGGCGGCTGCGTCGATGCTTTCACGCATCAAACTCGGAAAGTTAACTGAAAAAATCGGCTATTTTCGTTTACTTATTGGCAGTATCGTCGCTTCATCGATCGCATGTGTAATTGCGGCATTTTCAACTTCACCGCTATTTCTCGGAATAGTCATTGTCCTTGCTGGGCTTTCATTTGGAGTGGGCCAACCAATGACTATGGCTTGGGTTTCGCGGATTAGTCGTGATGATGAACGTTCTTTTGCAGTAAGCATTCGATTGGGCGGAAACAGATTAGGACAATTCCTTTTGCCGGCATTGGCTGGGGTAATTTCGGGGATTTTTGGCGCTGGGGCAGTTTTCATTGCTTTGGCAGTTTTGTTGAGCTCTAGTACACACTCAATTCGCAAAGCTTCTCGTGAGTAATTAGACGAGGCGATATTTATTTATTGGCCGACCTGCAGTTCCATATTGGAGCTCTAAAACAACGATTTGTCGGTCGGCCATTTGCGACAAGTAGCGTTGCGCTGTAGCTCGACTAATTCCGAGCTCACTAGCAATTTCACTTGCATTCATTGGCTCAGCATTTGCTTGTAGGCATTTAATAATTAATGCGGTGGTCGGATTACTTGAAATCCTTTCGACATCAACTTCCACTTTGCCGCCCCGCATGAGTGCAACTGTTGCATCCACTTCGGCCTGTGAGATTTCGCCTTCAACATTTAGTCGTGCGTGAGCGCTCTTATACTTTCGCAACCTTTCTATGAGCTCTTGGCCGTTAAAAGGCTTAACTATGTAAGCTGCGGCCCCGAGTTGTATAGCATCTTTAAGGTTCTGCGAGTCGCGAGCAGCTGTTATTACAAATACGTCCGGCTTTGTTCCTCGTGGCAATTGCTGCAATCTGGCGAAAAGTTCAAGTCCATGTTCATCAGGCAGATAAAGATCCAATAAAACCAGGTCGGGTTCTTCGTCAATGACCAATTGATAGCCAAGAGCGGCCGTTGGAGCTACGCCAATTACCTCATAGCCATCGACCATTTGAATGTACGCAGAGTTAATCTCTGCTACACGAAAATCATCTTCAATAATTAGAGTTCGGATCATATTTTGACCGGAATATCTACGACGAAAACCGCCCCTTGATTGTTATAGCAAGTAATACTTCCGCCTGCCTGTTTTACCAGCCGTGAAACAATTGCTAGGCCAAGCCCGCGGTGCGATGACTTCCCAACCATTTTTGTAGAAAAACCATCTTCGAAGACAATATCTGGGCGAGGTTCAGGTAGTCCGCTGCCATTGTCACGAACAGTGATGATTTTAGTTTTGCTATGACTTGATTCGATTGTAAGTGAAACTAAAGCACCTGCCTTGCCCGCAGCTGAATCTAAAGCGTTGTCGATCAGGTTTCCGATGACTGTGATTTGGGCGTTAAGGTCCAGGCTGATGTCATCTAATGAAGACTTAGGATCAATCACCAACTGAACGCCTTTTTCGCGTGCAATTGCAACTTTGGCTAAGAGAAGTGCGGTAACGGTTTGATTGGCAATTTTATCGTTGAGCTTTTCTGCCAAGTCAGCATCTACCGTAGATATTTCACCTAGATACTCTTTTGCCTCATCTACGCGGCCGAGTTCGACTAAACCTGTAATCGTATGGATTCGATTGGCATATTCATGCTGCTGGGCGCGAAGGGCATTGGTCAGATTGGTAACACTATCTAATTCGCGCAATAAACCTATGTGCTCAGTGCGATCTCGAAGAGTAATAACTGAACCGATATTTCTGCCAAGTTGCCTTACAGGCCTGGTGTTAATACGAAGTGAAAAATTTTCATTCAAAACAATTTCATCATCGCCTTGAGGGGTCTCACCTTCAAGCAGATCCAATAAACGACCCTGCGGAACCACGGCATCAATCGCCTGCCCAACCACGGACTTATTGAGATCTAACAAACGCATTGCTTCATCATTTATAAGAATTATTTTTCGATCATTCGTAAGAGTTATAACTCCCTCTTTAATGGCGTGAAGCATCGCATCACGCTCTTGGTATTTAATCTTTGTCTCTTCTAACTCATTCTCAATACGCCTGTTTCTCAATTTACGCGCAAGTATTTCTGCGATGATGAAGCCAAGAAAAATAATTCCAAAACCTAGATATATGAAAGAGTTTCGCAGCGAGCTGACTTCGTTAGCAAAAGTATTCGTAAGAAAACCGGCCGAAACCATGCCTATGACTTTTCCCTCGCTATTAAAGACTGGAGTTCTACCATTAGCTGATAATCCAAGTGAACCTGGATGAAATGAAGTCGTTGATGCACCAGCAAGTGTTGCTTGAGCATCCTCTACCTTTTTACCGATTAACGCGGGATTTGGATGACTTAACCGAACGCCATCTTTATCAGTAAAGACTATGTACGAGGCGCCAGTTCGCTTGGCAATTAGAAGAGCAAGTGGAGGCAGTTGATGATCGGTGTCTCCACTTTGAATCAGTTCGATTACATCCGGCATGACTGATATTGATTTTGCAAGCGTAAGGGCGCGAGTTAGATATTCCTGATTTTGAGCACGATGTGCAACGTTGAAAGTCATAACTAATCCGAGCAAAGCTGCAACCACTACAATCAAAACTCGATTCATGGAAAACCGCAATAAGCGTGCCCGTGCGGTTGTCATGGGCTAAGTGTGCCTCCATTTATCTACCCTGTCAGGGTATTGAGGAAGCGAGCAAAACGAGCAAAAGTTTTTAAACGAGTTTTAGCGTAACAACCTCGTTATAAAGCTCAAGTTGCCTACTTTGTGGACTTAGGCTCACATTATGACCACAGGAGTGCACGTTAAATTCTCAAATGTTTCCAAACGATTTCGAACACCTAAAGGTGATTGGTACCAAGCAATCAAGGAGTTAGATTTCGAAATTAAGCCAGGTGAGTTTGTTTCACTAGTCGGTCCGACAGGCTGTGGAAAATCAACTGCACTGACACTTGTTGCCGGTCTTGAATTCCCAAGTCTTGGAACAGTTCAAGTTGATCAAGTGCAAGTAAAAGATATTGATACTTCAACAGGTTTTGTTTTTCAACATGATGCAACATTTCCCTGGATGAGCGTTGCAAATAATGTAGCGGCAGGGCCACGTTTTCGTGGATTACCGGATCAGGAAGTTAAGGCACTGGTTCAAAAGTGGATTGCTAAAGTTGGATTAACTGGTTTTGAAAAACATTTTCCACATCAACTTTCTGGTGGAATGCGCAAACGCGTTGCTTTGGCACAGTCACTCATTAATGAACCACGATTATTACTTTTGGATGAGCCATTTTCGGCACTCGATGTACAAACCCGGGCGATTATGACTGAAGAGCTAATGCAGCTCTGGGACCAGACCGGATCCACAGTTATGTTTGTTACGCATGATCTGGAAGAAGCAATCGCGCTTTCTGATCGAGTGCTAGTTATGACGGCAGGTCCCGGCAGCATTAAAGCAAATTTCAAAATTGATCTTCCACGTCCGCGTAAAGCGCGCGATATCCGCTTTAGTCCAGAATTCATCAAGATTTACCAAGAGATTTGGGAAGTCTTACGAGAAGAGGTCGATGTGGCCTACCAACGTCAATTGATTGCTTCTAAGTAAAGGAGTTGGTGATCTAATTATGAGTATTGAACAGACACTCGGTAATCCAGATTTCGCATCTGAGGAGCAATTAAAGCGTAAGGCTCGGATGAGAGTAATTAGGATTAAGATTCTTCAAGTTTCATTAGCTGTCTTTCTCCTATTTAGTTGGCAATTTCTGACCGATCACAAAATTATGGATTCATTCTTTTTTGGTCAGCCAACCGGCGTATGGCATCAATTAATGGTTTGGATTCATAACGGTACTGCGGCAGGTTCACTTTGGTATAACTCATATGTCACTTTAATGGAAGCGACATATGGGTTTCTCATAGGTGTAATTCTTGGAATTATTTTCGGGATTTTGCTTGGGCGCAATCGAATTCTCGCTGAAGTTTTTGCTCCTTACATAAAGATTGCAAACTCGATTCCTCGCGTAGTTCTAGGCTCCATCTTTACCGTTATTTGGGGCCTTGGCTCTACTTCCAAGATTGCACTGGCGTTTGTTCTAGTCTTCTTTCCAGTCTTCTTTAATGCCTTTACGGGCACTCGGGAAGCTGACAGGAAATTGATTGCTAATGCACGATTACTGGGTGCATCAAACTCGCAGGTGACCCGTAGAGTAGTTCTGCCATCCGCCTTTTCATGGATTATGGCCTCGATGCACGTCTCTTTCGGTTTTGCCATAATCGGTGCAATTGTTGGCGAATTCCTTGGATCCAATCACGGTCTCGGTTTATTAATTGCTACAGCCCAAGCGACCTTTAATCCCAACGGTGTTTATGCAGCGATGTTAGTAATCGGCATCATGGCACTAACTGCCGAATGGTTAATCACTCAACTAGAAAATCGCCTTCTGAACTGGCGACCTAATCAGAATTCCGGGGCTGAACTCTAAAGAGTTCCGGGATATTTACCGCAAATAAAAGGAGAAAGAATGAAGGTATCAAAAAAAGTTGTAGCGGTTCTCGGCGCAATTGCGTTAGCCCTGACTACTACGACAGGCGTTCAGTCAGCACATGCTGCTGATGTAGTAAAGATTGAAGTAGGCGGACTCTCTAAGCAGATTTATCTGCCGTTCATGTTGGCTCAACAACTTGGATTCTACAAGCGCTATGGCGTTAATGTTGAATTAGTTGACGAACCAGCTGGTGGAGATGCAACGAACGATATGGTCGCCGGTGGAGTACAACTCACGGGTGGATTCTTTGACCACAATATCGACCTTCAAATTCTTGGTAAGAGTTCAGAGTCCGTAGCTGTACTTCTGAAGTCACCTGGTGAAGTAGAACTTTGTCGCATAGATCTCCAGAACAAGATCAAGACTCCCGCAGACTGGATCGGTGGAGTAAACGTTGGTGTAACCGGTCTTGGTTCATCTACTAACTTCATTACTCGCGCAATTGGCGCAGCTGCAGGTGTAAAGGCATCAGATATGCACTCAGTGGTCATCGGCGCAGGTGCAACATTTATTGCTGCATTTACAAATAAGACTGTTGATTGCGGTATGACAACTGAGCCAACAATCTCCAAAATTCTGCAATCCAAGTTGGGCTATGTTTTGACTGATTTGCGTTATGGCGATAAAACCAAAGCAGCTCTTGGTCATAACTATGTTGCAACCACTGTATATGGAATGACTGACTGGATTAATTCGCACCCAGCTCAAGTACAAGGCGTTGTTAGTGCAATGTACGACACAATGGCTTGGATAGATGCACACACTGCTCTGCAGATCGCTAAGGCAATGCCTGCCGATTACTACGCAGGTGTTGGTCTTGATACATACGTAGCCGCGCTTAATGATGAAAAGGTTATGTATAACCCTGGAATCAGAATGCCTGTAGGCGCTGCACTCGGCGTATTACGTGCAGAGCAAAAAGGCCGCATCGATTACGGTGTATGGACTGCAGCTAAAGTTGCTACCGTTGATCTAAATGCAACCTACACAAATAGTTTCGCACAAGCTGCGATTGCAATTGTGAAGGCTTACCACACCAAAGCAAAGATCAAGGTCGGTCAGGGCTAAACCTCTGAAGTTGTCCTCCTAGTTCCAAAAATCGAGGGAAAGCGGGCCCCGTCGAGAAATCGGCGGGGCTCTCCCCATTTAATCGATGAGTCCACTCACTCAAATTGAAATAGGATGCGCACATGTCAAAAATCGCAATTCTTAGCCATGAGAGCGTTGCTGCAGAGCTCTCACTACTAGGTCAATGGGCGGATTTGCGCGGACACACAGTTGAACGCTTCTATCGCGAACAAACATGGGATGCACAAGATTTACTTGCCGCTGATTTAATAATAGTTCTTGGCTCTCCTAACTCGGTTTCAACTGGTTACGAGCACCCCACATCGGTGAAGGAAATCGAACTTGTTAAATCAAGGTTTGAAACCGATAAACCATTTTTTGGAATTTGTTATGGATCACAAGTTATGGCAAGGGCACTTGGCGGCGAGGTAGAGCGGCGCGAAGTGAAAAACATTGGTTTTAAGCAGATTGATACGCATTCACCAGATATTGATGAGGGCGGATGGGTGCTTTGGCACGAGGATTTTATAATTCCAGAAAGTATCAAATCAATTCCAGGTGTTGAAGTCCTTGGAACCGATGCGCAGGCCGCTATTGCCTTTCGAAAGGGTAAAGCTTGGGCCGTTCAATTTCACCCAGAAGTCGATGGCGATGCACTCGGAAGAATGGTCGAAGCCATCGGAGTTCCACCCGAAAAATGGGGACCAGTTTCCGATGCAATGAGGGACGATGAAACTGGCCTCAGGGAGCGCGCCTTTGCACTCTTTGATCGGGTCCTAAATACGTAGTAGTTCTCGGCCAATTCGCAGGTCGAGCACTAATTTGGGTCGCCCGGGAATCTTCCTAGCCCTAAACTTGTTAAGTAAGGCAACTACCAGATTTTCTGGGAGTTATACAAAAGGAGAAAAACCATATG
>SESB01000256.1_pt1 | contig 39579 bp, 35 predicted proteins | sample 3171441 | NCBI WGS metagenome assembly SESB01 (sample SAMN06051867, study PRJNA518727) | freshwater metagenome | biome: subpolar coniferous forest; feature: holomictic lake; material: water; isolation source: holomictic Lake 227, 6 m depth | place: Canada: near Kenora, Ontario | collected... | reverse complement strand
ACCAATTTCAAGAATATCAACGTGTGGAGCAACTGTTGCAGCTAAAGCTACTGTTGCGTCGAAATCTAATGAATCTAAAGCCATTTGTGTTTGTGCCATGTTACATTTCTCCAATTGATTACAGGTTTTACTACTTATTTTTAGCATTTGCTTGGCATAACGTCGCCTCGCAAAACACTAACATACTTAAAAATCGTACGATATCTTATAGTGCAAACAATCAAGATGTCAACGCTATAAATCATAATGCTAACCGTTACAAGTAACGATTAGCATTTATCTGAAAATATTACAGTTTTTCTGAAAGCATTACTTCTAGTTTGTTTTGATCAACCACAAAACCGCGAATGCCCTCGGCTAGCTTCTCAGTTGCCATTGGGTCTTCATTCAAGGCAAAACGGAACTCTTCCTCAGTTAATTTTGCTGGTGGCGTTTTAGTTGCGCCATTATCTTTCAATACTTGAACCAAAGTACCTTCTGTTGCCGCTAAGTCTTGCAACAAGTTTGGTGAAACTGTTAAACGATCACAGCCAGCCAAAGCAATCAACTCACCAGTGTTACGGAATGAAGCACCCATTACTACAGTTTTGTAATTGTGCTCTTTATAGTATTGATAAATTGCACGGACTGAAACAACACCCGGGTCAGTTTCTTGTGTGTACTCAGTACCAGGGTTTTTAGCTTTGTACCAATCCAAAATACGACCAACAAATGGTGAAATCAAAAATACGCCAGCTTCAGCACAAGCGCGCGCTTGACCAAAACCAAAAAGCAATGTGAGATTACATTGGATGCCTTCTTTCTCAAGAATCTCGCCCGCTTTAATGCCTTCCCATGTTGAAGCTAATTTAATCAACACGCGGTCTTTAGAAACACCAGCATCTTGATATAACTGAATCAACTTACGACCTTTAGCAATCATCTTCTCAACATTGAAAGATAAGCGCGCATCAACTTCAGTTGAAATACGACCTGGTACAACCTTAGTAATTTCGGTACCAATCAATACAGCTAATTTGTCTGCTGCATTATCAATTTGTTCTGCTTTAGAACCGCCTTTAGCTTTTGCATAAGCAATCGCCTCTTCAATCAATGGCGCATATTGCGGCAATTGGCTGGCTTTTAATACCAATGATGGATTTGTTGTCGCATCGATAGGTTTAACGGCTTTAATCGCCTCAACATCACCTGTATCTGCCACGATAGTGGTCATGCTTTTCAATTGATCTAATAAATTAGCCATAACGCTCTCCGAATAATTACTTAATAAAAATAAAGAACCAACAATAATTTGATCAAAGATTATAAACGAAAAACAAATCTAATCACAGGCGAAACCCCCAAGTTATTGCTAAGTTATTGTTTCAGCGCCTCGACAACTGACTTACGGTCAAAATGCGGGGCTAGAAGCTGAATAAACTCATATGCAAACTTTCTCAAATACGCATCACGCCTAATACCAACATAGGTCACACTATCAGGGAATAAATGCCGTGCATCCAATGCCACCAGGCTCGAATCTCTTTCAGGGTCGTAAGCCATACTTGCCAACAAGCCCACACCCAAACCAAGCGTGACATAAGTTTTAATGACGTCGGCGTCAATGGCAGTCAATACGACGTTCGGCACTAATCCTTCTTTTTCAAAAACGCTACTCACTAAAGATCCGCCAGTGAATGCAAAATCATAAGTTATCAAAGGATATTGCGTTAGTTTTTTTAAAGTTAACGGGATATCAGCAATTAATGGATGCTCAGGGGGCACAACGACACAACGATTCCATTGATAAGCAGGCAAACACAAAATCTTTTCATAATGGCTAATCGCTTCAGTAGCAATACCTATGTCCGCTTCCCCGCTTTCAACTTGTTCAGCCACCTGAGTGGGATTGCCTTGATGAATATTAAGCTTAACTTGCGGATACTTTTCCATGAAAGCTTTAACCGCGGATGGCAAACGATAACGGGCTTGCGTGTGCGTTGTTGCGATCGTAAGTGAGCCTACATCTTCATGACTGAACTCTTCCCCAACGCGCTTAATATTATCCATATCTCGCATGACGCGCTCAGCCAAATCGACAATACTCCGACCTGGGACTGTTACCCCAATTAGACGTTTGCCATGTCGCTGAAAAATCTGTAAATTAAGCTCTTGTTCGAGCAATTGAATTTGTTTACTTACACCGGGCTGGGAAGTATGTAAGGTATCAGCAGCCAAAGAAATGTTCATTCCCTGCTTTACAACCTCACTCACATACCTCAATTGATGCAGTTTCATCTTCAGATCATCCTTTATAATCAATAAGAATATATTAAGAAGAAATAGTTATAAAAACAACATATTTAATAAAATATAATGGGCGGTTATATTTAAACCTATAAACATCAGTAGCATTAAGGATTTCTATGGATTTTGGTTTCATTGTTGCAGGATTTCTTGTTGGCTTTTTAGTTGGCTTAACCGGCGTAGGCGGCGGCTCACTCATGACCCCTATACTGCTCTTGTTTTTCCATATCAAACCCGCTTTTGCTGTAGGCACGGATTTGCTTTATGCCTCCGTCACAAAATCTGTGGGTATTTTTGCACACGGCAAACTTGGCAATATTGACTGGCGCATTGTTAAACTGCTCGCCGCAGGCAGTGTCCCAGCATCAATCGGGACTATTTTATTCCTGCGCACCATCAATGTTGAATCAAATGATGCCATCGCAACCATCAAATTTAGCCTTGGGGTCGCACTGATCGTGACATCGGCAGCGGTCCTTTTAAGAGCAAAGCTGATGAGTATGTTAGCCAAAGAAACATTAATTCCTCAACCTTACGTTGCCGCAAGCACAGTTTTCCTTGGTATAGTGCTTGGTGGCTTGGTGACACTTACCTCCGTAGGTGCCGGCGCACTTGGTGTGACAGCGCTGATTGTGCTATACCCAAAGAAAAAAATCACCACCATCATCGGCAGCGATATTGCACACGCGGTACCATTAACATTAGTGGCCGGCCTAGGTCATGCCAGCCTTGGTACTGTGGATTACAGCTTACTTGGCACACTTCTAATCGGCTCGATTCCTGGCATTTATATTGGAAGTCATTTAAGTGCAAAAGTCGCCGAGCATTGGATACGCATTGCACTTGCTACAATCTTGATCTACGTTGGCTTAAAATTAGTACTTCATTAATCAAGATTCAACGTCGATAAGTGCAGCATTGGCTTCACTTTTGAATTAAAATAACGCCTCTTTAAAAAGCACTCTAATATGTACAAATACGACGCAATTGATCAACAAATTGTAAACGAACGTGTCGCACAATATCGCGACCAGACAAATCGCTATCTCTCTGGCGAGCTGAGTGAAGATGAATTTCGCCCGCTTCGTTTACAAAATGGCTTATATATTCAACGCCAAGCCCCTATGCTTAGGATTGCTGTGCCTTATGGCATGCTCTCATCAAAACAATTACGTAAACTTGGCGAAATTGCGAAAAAATATGACAAAGGTTACGGCCATTTCAGCACCCGTCAGAACCTCCAACTTAACTGGCCTAAGCTAGAGGATGTTCCAGAAATTTTGGCTGAACTGGCAACCGTAGAAATGCACGCCATTCAAACCTCTGGCAATTGCATTCGTAATATCACCACAGACCAATTTGCTGGTGTAGCGCCTGATGAGGTGATTGATCCTCGCGCCATGGCAGAGGTTATGCGCCAATGGAGTACCTTTCACCCAGAGTTCGCGCTATTACCTCGTAAATTCAAAATCGCGGTTTCAGGCACAGAGCAAGACCGTGCCATTGTGCAAGCGCACGATATTGGCATGGAATTCTTCAAGGATACAAACAACCAAACAGCAATTAAAGTCTGGGTGGGTGGTGGTTTAGGTCGCACACCAATCTTAGGGACAGTGATTCGTGAACATTTAGACTGGCAACACGCCCTCACTTATTGCGAAGCGATTATCCGTGTATACAACATACATGGACGCCGCGACAATGCCTACAAAGCGCGCATTAAGATTTTGGTGAAAGCGTTGGGCATTGAAGAATTCAAAAAACAAGTAGAAGCTGAATGGTTGCACTTAAAAAGCAATCCAAACACCATTACAGAAACTGAGTTAGCGCGTGTAGCAAAACACTTCGACGCAATGCCCTACGAAAACTTGCCAGCCCACGACCCAAGCTTCGATAGTGCAGTTGCATCGAACCCCGCCTTTGCTGCTTGGGTAAAGCGCTGCGTTCATCCTCATAAACAATCTGGCTATCGTGCGGTCACACTTTCATTAAAACCTCATGGTCACGCGCCAGGAGATGCAACGTCCGAACAAATGCAATCCGTTGCCGACCTATCTGATAGCTATAGTTTTGGTGAGTTACGCGTTTCACATGAACAAAACTTAATTCTAGCTGACGTAAAACTAAGCGACCTCTTCCCACTTTGGGAGAAAGCACGCACTGCTGGGCTCGCAACGCCTAATATTGGTTTATTAACAGACATCATTTGCTGCCCAGGTGGTGATTTTTGTTCATTAGCCAACGCAAAAAGCATTCCGATTGCCGAAGCGATTCAAATGCGATTCGACAATCTCGATTACCTGCATGACATTGGTGACCTAGAACTTAATATTTCAGGATGTATGAATGCTTGCGGTCATCACCATATCGGTCATATCGGCATTCTAGGCGTGGATAAAGACGGCTCAGAATGGTACCAAGTCACGATTGGCGGCAAACAAGGCAATGATGCAAGCATCGGCTCTGTCATTGGACCATCGTTCTCAGCAGAAGAAATGCCAGGCGTAGTGCAACGCTTGATTGAGGTCTATATCCAAGAGCGCACGCCGGAAGAACGCTTTATTGATACCGTGCGTCGTATTGGTGTACCTCCATTCAAAACACATGTTTATGCGTCCAAGGCTCAGGAGATAAGCAATGTCTAATTTAATCAAAGACAACGCCATCGCTGCTGATGAATGGACACGGGTATCACCGCCAAGCCTAGGCGAGGAAACCGTTCGCAAACAAGCAGGTAAAGTGGTGCTATTTAAGCTCACCGGCGAAGAAACATTCACCGCAGAACAAATTGCGGCGACTCAAATACCAGCAACTGGCAAAGTACTTGTACCATTTACGGTTTGGCGTGCCAATCAAGATGCTCTAGCCAGCCGTCTAAGCCAAGGTGAGGTTGGGCTTCTCATCGCCACACACGAGGCGATTGAAGAGGTCATTGCCGAGGTAAAAGACATTAACGCTTTTGCTTTGATCGCTGTTTATGTAGAGCGCTTTGCAGATGGACGAATTTTTTCGATTGGCAACTTACTGCGCACACGTTACGGCTTTAAGCATGACCTTCGTGCTGTGGGCGATGTATTGCGCGACCAATTATTCTTTTTGAAGCGCTCCGGGTTTAATAGCTATTTAATTCGCGCTGACCGTTCAGCTGAAGAAGCATTAGCTAGCCTTAAAGACTTTAGCGAGCCATATCAAGGTGCTGTAGATAACACACAACCCGCTTGGCGCAGAGTGAGTCGCTAATGTTCGGTGATACCTCCATGATCCGTTCCGCCTCAAAAAACCCAGCGACAAGCCCTGAACTGACAGAGTTTTTAAAAAACACCATCTCAGCGAAACGTGCGCAAGTCTTAACTGTGCTTAAAGAAGCGACAACTCAATTTCCAGCCATCACCTTTGCTAACAGCTTTGGTGCTGAAGACATGGTAATCACTGATATCATCATGCGTGAAAAACTTAACATAGAGATTTTTTCATTGGATACAGGTCGTCTTCCCGCTGAAACCTACACACTAATGGCTGAAACTGAAAGCCGATATAGCAACAAACTGAAAGTGTACTTTCCCAAGCATGAAGTGATTGAGCAATATATTCAAACCAATGGCATCAATGCTTTTTATGAGAGCATTGATTTACGAAAAGCCTGTTGCCATATGCGCAAAGTGGAACCACTTATCCGTGCCCTCCATGGTAAACAAGCTTGGGTCACCGGCATGCGCGCAGAGCAAGCGACCACTCGTGCCAACTTACCTGTACAGGAATTTGACGAAGGCAATCACTTAGAAAAATTCAATCCACTAAGTGACTGGTCCGAACAAGAGGTTTGGGCATATATCCGACTGCACGAAGTGCCCTACAACAAACTACATGACGCCTTCTACCCTAGTATCGGCTGTGCACCATGTACCCGAGCAGTGGCAATCGGCGAGGATGTTCGCGCAGGACGTTGGTGGTGGGAAGACCCAACCAACAAAGAATGTGGATTGCACGTTAAGAAGTAACCTTATTTGATTTTAATTAGTTGAAATTTATGACGACAGCAAACAAAAAAACTCTCAGCCATCTCGATTGGCTAGAAGCAGAAGCAATTCACATTTTGCGTGAAGTTGCAGGCCAATGCTCAAACCCGGTACTACTTTTTTCAGGTGGCAAAGACTCCTTATGTATCTTGCGCCTCGCAGAAAAAGCATTTCGCCCAGGTCGTTTTCCTTTTCCACTCATGCATATTGATACTGGCCACAACTACAAAGAAGTGATTGCCTTCCGCGACCAACGTGCCGCCGAGCTTGGTGAGCGTTTAATTGTTCGTTCTGTTGAAGACTCAATGAAGCGTGGCACGGTTGTTCTAAAAGCAGATGACGAATCACGCAATAAACACCAATCTGTGACATTGCTTGAAGCGATTGAAGAGTTTGGCTTTGACTGTTGCATTGGCGGTGCACGCCGCGATGAAGAAAAAGCGCGCGCTAAAGAACGTATCATGAGTTTCCGTGATGAATTCGGCCAATGGGATCCAAAAAACCAACGCCCAGAATTGTGGAATCTCTATAACGCACGCTCTCACAAAGGTGAAAACATCCGTGCATTCCCAATTTCCAACTGGACTGAAATGGACGTTTGGCAATATATCGAACGCGAAAACCTTGGCTTACCAAGCATCTACTTTGCGCATCAACGTGACGTTGTGATGCGCGCTGGCTCTATTGTGCCTGTTAACGTACCACTTACTTCTGGTGAAATCATTAACCAACCCAATCCTAATGAAGAGATTATCAACATGCAAGTTCGCTTTCGCACGGTAGGCGACATTACTTGCACTGCCCCTGTCATCAGCGATGCTGACAGCATCTCTAAAATTGTCTTAGAAACCGCCACGACCACTATTACAGAACGCGGCGCAACAAGGCTGGATGACCAAACATCAGACGCCTCTATGGAACAACGTAAGAAAGAAGGCTACTTCTAATGAGTAACCCACTGCACAACGATAGCCTTCTCCGCTTCATGACATGCGGCAGCGTTGATGATGGCAAAAGTACCCTAATTGGTCGCTTGTTATTCGACACCAAAAGTATCTTAGCCGACACGCTCACACAAATGGACCGCACCTCTAAAAAGCGTGGTCTTGAAACAGTTGACCTGTCATTACTAACAGACGGTCTACAAGCTGAACGGGAACAAGGCATTACCATTGATGTGGCGTACCGTTACTTCAGTACTGGAACCCGTAAATACATCATTGCTGATGCACCAGGGCATGAACAATACACACGCAATATGGTCACTGCAGCCTCGACTGCAAATCTTGCGATTATTTTAATTGATGCACGTAAGGGGGTTCTTACCCAAACACGTCGACATTCATTTTTGGCGCACTTGGTAGGCATTCCGCACATCGTAGTTGCCATTAACAAAATGGACTTAGTAGACTTCGATCAAGCAACCTTTGAAAAAATCAAATCTGACTACTTAAGTTTCGCAGAACAAATTGGCCTGCAACGAGCTGGACGCGACATTCAAGTCGTTCCACTTTCCGCATTAACGGGAGATATGCTAGTTGATCGAGGTGAGTCGATGAAGTGGTATGAAGGCCCGACCATGTTAGAAATTTTAGAATCAACGCCGGCTGCACACTCTGAAAAAAATGAAGCATTCCGCTTCCCAGTGCAATTTGTTTGTCGCCCTCACGCCTCCGATAACCACGAACTGCATGATTTCCGAGGCTTTATGGGAAGAGTAGAATCCGGTGAAATTGCAGTTGGCGACGCAGTTACCGTGCTTCCTAATGGCTACACCTCAAAAGTAAAAGCAATCCAATTAGGCGATGAAAAACTACAAAGCGCAATTACAGAGCAATCGGTAACGCTATTGCTTGAAGATGAAATCGATACTTCACGCGGTGACATGATTGTAAAATCAGACGAAGCCCCTGAAGCGGTCAAACAAATCTCAGCCATGGTCTGCTGGTTATCAGAAACACCGCTTTCAACGGCGCGCACTTATATTATTCGGCACACAACTCGAGAATCTAAGGCCAAAGTTGGTGATATTGAATACAAAGTGGATGTCAACACGCTAGAGGAATTAGCAACTGCAGGACTAGCGATGAATGATATCGCCAAAATTAATTTCAAGTTAGCACAACCGCTCATGATCGACAGTTACAGCAAAAACCGCGCAACGGGTGCATTTATCGTCATCGATGAATCCACTAACAACACCGTTGGCGCAGGCATGATTATTTGATTTACACTAAACGAACTAAGCAAAAATACTTTAAAATATCGCAATATAGAATTTAGAAGGAAAAATCAATATGACTTATGTCGTTACCGAGAATTGTATTCAATGTAAATTCACAGACTGCGTAGATGTCTGTCCAGTCGATTGCTTTGTAGAAGGCCCAAACTTTCTTGCAATCAATCCTGACGAATGTATTGACTGCACATTATGCGTGGCGGAATGTCCTGCTGAGGCCATTTTTGCTGAAGATGATGTTCCAGCAGACCAACAAGAATACATCGCATTAAATGCCCGCCTATCACAAGTATGGCCAGTGATCTCAGCGCGTAAAGAACCTCTTCCAGATGCTGAGGCAATGAATGGAGTGCCAGGCAAACGTGAATTGCTCATTGAGTAATGAGCATTGATATCCATTAAAAAAGGAGACCTAGGTCTCCTTTTTCTTTGCTACATTCGCAGCCAAAGATGACTGCGTCTGATCACACACCAGCCAATGAAGGCGTATGCAGCCATGGCTAAAGCCAAGCCTATTGGTTTATCCCATACTAAGGGCGCCACTAATCCTGCAGAAACGCTGGATAAAAACATCTGCATAAAGGCCTGGCCTGATGCTGCAGTCCCCCGAATCCTTGGATGTCGATCTAGCGCGGCAATAGAGAGTACTGGCATAGCCAGTGCCATCCCCACATTAAATATCGCAATCGGCAATATGAGCCACAAGCTATTAGATAAGAAATAACAAGCCATGACATTACCCGCTACAGTCACTGACATCCACGCATAAGCCCACTGAACAACTTGTTGTCTCGTATAGAATCCCGCAGCACGCTTAGCTAAGTATGAGCCGATCATCATGCCGCAAACGGTTGGAATAAACATATAGCCAAATTGCTGGGCACTCAGTCCAAGATGCTTCACCAAAAAAACAGGACTGGCCACTACATACAAAAAGAACCCTGCAAAATTGGCGCTGATTGAAAAAACCAAACGGAAGTATTCTGAGTCAGAAAAAATAATGCGATAGTCTTTGATTACCTGCTTTGCTGAAAGTGGCAAACGTTTAGCAGGCGGCATCGTTTCTGGCAAATACCTCACCACGGCGAAAAAAGCGAAACCCGAATATAAAGCTAAAAAGATGAAGATCGCTTGCCAATGAATACCCAGCAATACCCCCCCAATGATAGGTGCAATGGCTGGTGCAATCCCAAATAACATCTGTACAGTCGCCATGACACGCTGCGCCTGCGGGCCTTCAAACAAGTCTCGCACCATCGCCCTTGCCACCACGTTTCCTGCTCCCCCAGAGATGCCTTGCAAGGCTCTAAAGAACCACAGCGTCTCAACATTTTGAGCAAAAGCACAGCCAAGAGAGGCCAATAAGAAAACGCCTAGGCCTAACTTAATGGTTGGAATACGCCCAATAGAATCTGATATAGCACCATGCCATAGCGTCATCACAGCGTATGGCAATAGGTAAAAGGTTAAACTTTGTTGAAGCGCAACCGGCTGCGCAAGCAAATCGGCTTCAAGCGCAGGGAAAGCGGGCAAATAAGTATCAATCGCAAATGGCGCTAAGGCGGCAAGACTCGCGAGTAAGACAGATAAAAATAATGGGGACAGTTTTTTCATAAACATTTTCAATAAAAACGCGCCAGTGAGTTTTCAAAGGCGCGTTTATTTAAACACAAATTTACAAGCGATAGGCTATGGTAAAGCGTGGAATTCCTTCACTCTATCCTCTAATTCTCCAGCAATAATTGCTTTGGAGTTTTTATCATTCCGGAAAATGATTGGCTTTGAAGCAATCACTGGATTACGTGAGTCCTCAATCGCTTTTGTAATCACATGATGATTGGGTGACAAGCTACATACAGGGTCAGCCCCTTCGGCATCTCCCGTTAGCATAAATGCTTGGCAACGGCAGCCAGCCAAGTCCTTCTCTTTTTCAGCACAGCTTCGGCAGGGCTCTTTCATCCAGCTATCACCGCGATACTTATTGAATGCAGGGGAATCGTTCCAAACCCAATCCAAGCCTTTATCTCGAACATTTGGGAAGTCCATATTCGGCAAAACACGCGCTGAATGACACGGCAACACATCCCCATTGGCGGTCACGATCATGAAAACCTCACCCCAGCCATTCATACATTTCTTAGGGCGGTCAGAGAAGTAGTCAGGAACCACAAAGAAAATCTTCATCTTGCTACCCTGCTTCTCACGGAATTCATTCGTGATCCGTTCTGCCTCATCAATTTGCTCTTTAGTAGGCATCAATTGACTGCGGTTGACTAAGGACCAACCATAGTATTGCGTGTTCGCGAGTTCGATGTAATCAGCGCCTAGGGCCTCTGCCATCTCTAAAATCTGACGCATGTGACCGATGTTATAACGATGAATCACGACATTGAGCACCATTGGATAACCATGATTTTTAATCATCGCGGCGACTTTTTTCTTGAGCTCAAAAGTCTTAGTATTGGTGATGAAGTTATTAATTTCTTCAGTGATGTCATGCATAGACAATTGAATATGGTCTAAACCACCCTCTTTAAAAGCTTGAATTCGCTTTTCCGTCAATCCAACGCCAGAGGTAATTAAATTGCTGTAATACCCAAGTCTTTTGGCTTCGATGACAATGTCTTCAATGTCATCACGCAATAAGGGTTCGCCGCCTGAGATACCAAGCTGCAGAGCCCCTAAACGACGCGCATCTTGCAATGCTTGTATCCATTGCTCTGTAGTTAATTCATTTTGCGTATGCTTGTCGTAATCCGTGGGGTTATAACAAAAGGCGCAATGAAGTGGACACCGATAGGTGACTTCAGCTAACAGCCAAAGTGGCTGCGTCTTTGTAACACTTGAAGACACGCCATTGTTTTGCGCTTGAATTTCCTTTTGTACAACTGATTGACCTAATGATGCTTGCGTCATTTTGATACCCCTAATTTGGCTACTTTCAATTGAGTTGGCGTAACCAAGCTTTTTCTATCGCTAAATCCAGCATACCGATAATGTCCTGCGCTAAATCAGGCACATCAGAAAATTTAGCTGTTAATGCTAAAACAATATCGGCAACCGTGCGCTTGCCATCCACTAAATTAAGCACCTCCCCTGCGCCGCCGTTAAGCTTCACCATGCCTTCTGGAAATAAAATCACGTAGCAGCTTTGCGCTTCTTCCCACTGAAAACGGTGGTGCAATGCAATCGCGTAAATATCTGTTTGATTAACACTCATGCTGACATCCTATCAATATACCGGCTGACGTAAGTATGATCGGCCTTCAGTGGTCACTTCTGTGCATGCAAGCATGATGGAGTCCGCAATCACCCAGAGCACATCTAACTTAAACTGCAAGATATCCAAAGCGCGCTCTTGCATTTCCCGACTCTTACCGAAGTAATCTAGGCTGATATCTAAACCTTGCTCAACGTCACGCCTTGCTTCTGTAAGACGTTTTTTAAAGTAGATCAATCCATCCTCCTTAATCCATGGATATACCGTTGGCCAAGAGCTAATGCGTTGTTGGTGGATATGTGGTGCAAATAGTTCTGTCAGTGATGAACATACAGACTCTTGCCAAGGACGTTGGCGGGCAAAATTAACATAGGCATCTACGGCAAATCTAACGCCAGGACTTACCAGCTTAAGCGAAGTTACATCTTCACGACTTAATCCGACTGAACCGCCCAATTGAACCCATGCTTCAATCCCTCCGACTGAATCCCCCTCGCCATCATGATCAGTTATGCGATGAATCCAACCCTTACGCACTTCTACATCAGGACAGTTAGACATAATTGCCGCATCTTTTTGCGGGATCATAATTTGATAGTAATAACGATTGGCAACCCAGCATTGCAATTGTTCTTTACTTAACTTTCCCTCATACATCAAGACATGAATCGGATGATGGATATGATAGCCTTGGCCCTTATTACGCAATTTTTCTTCGAATTCTTCGCGCGTCCAAGGTAATTGATGATTAGCTACTGCATTCATTGCTCTCTCCTAAAGGATAATATCCATGCCGTCATAGGCCACTTCAATGCCATGTCTGGTTAGTTCGGCACGTTCACTCGAATCTTCTCTTAAAATTGGATTCGTATTATTGATATGAATTAGCACTTTTCTAGCCGCATTAAACTTATCTAAATTCTCAATCATGCCGCCAGGCCCTGATTGGGGATTATGTCCAATGCTCCGCGCTGTTTTTGTCATCAAACCTAAATCCATCATTTCCGTATTGGTCCAGAAGGTTCCATCTACCATGATGCAATCTGCTTGATTCATCAGCGCTGGCAAATGCGGTTCTATTTCTGCCAATCCAGGGGAATACCAGCATTTCTTACCGCTGCTAATTTCTTCAATTAAGACGCCAATCGTATCCCCAGGATGTGGGTCATTACGATGGGGTGAATATGGAGGCGCGGCACTTTTCAAGGCAACCGCAGTGAAACGCAAATTGGTTGCGCCTTTAATTTCAAATGAAGCTTTTCCATCAGTTGGCACTGGATGATGATTAATCCCACAGTAATGACCAAGAATATTAAGAAGTGGATTCCCACTGGTTAGATCCTGATAGACCATGTCCGTGCAATAGATTTCACGTTTAACTTGGCCCTCACGCAGCATCAACAGCCCTGTTGTGTGATCGATTTGTGCATCAATCAATACAATACCAACGATGCCACTATCTCGAATCGCACGCCCTGGTTGCAATGGCGCAAAATCCTGAACTTGTTGAAGCACATCAGGAGATGCATTAAATAAAACCCAATTAATACCATCACCACTCACACAAATTGATGACTGGGTCCGCTTGGTCGCTTTGATAGTACCTTTACGCAGTCCATCGCAATTTTTACAATTGCAATTCCACTGTGGAAAACCACCACCGGCACCAGCCCCTAATACGTGAATATGCATACGAATCTCTTAAAATGTTGAGCTTAAATGTGAAACTGGGCTACTAGAGTAGCCCAGTTTCTGTAGTTTTAAAAACTACATGTACTTATTAACAATCTTAGCGATTGCAAACGTACATTGTTACTTCAAAACCGAAACGCATTTCAGTAGCAGCTGGTTTAGTCCACATGATAAATCTCCTAATTATTGATTTAAAAACACGTCTTTGCTTGTTTACACTCACAACTAACGTGTTATGGATAATGCGCCCACATACCATCCATCAACAGTGTAAAAACACGGAAACTTCTCTAATGATTTTCATGACAAATGAACTGCAAGGGGTTATGAAATAGGTAATTGAAACAACTAAACAGGATTCGCGATAGCGTTTTTCAATGCTGCTAGGAATTTTGTATTTTCTGAGAGGAGCCCAATAGAAACACGGAGATACTCTAGCATGTCATAGTTAGCAATCGGTCTTACGATAATACCTTGCGCCAACAACCGTTGATTCACGCCTGCCGCATCAGGTACTTTAAAACTCACAAAGTTTGCATAGGAGGGAATATATTCGAGACCTAACTCTTTCAAGCCTTGTGTGATTTGCAACATCCCTGCATTGTTAAGTGCACGCGTACGTTCAACAAATTCATCATCTGCAAGCGAAGCAACCGCAGCCGCCTGGGCAATACTATTCACATTAAAAGGCTGACGAACTCGGTTCATCAAGTCAGCAATAGCTACGGACGTTAATCCGAACCCCACACGCAACCCGGCCAAGCCATAAGCTTTTGAAAATGTTCTTGAAATAATTAAGTTATCAAACTCAGATAACCAACTAATGGATTCAGCCTTATCTTGGTCACTTAGATATTCATCATAAGCCTCATCCAACACAAATAAAACGTGTTTAGGCGTATTTGCAATAAATGACTTCAGTTCTACCTTACCAAGTAAAGTGCCTGTGGGATTGTTTGGATTGGCGACAAATATCATCCGTGTTTTTGACGTGACTGCAGCTAACATGGCATCTAAATCATGAGCAAAGTTTCGCGCTTTAACAGTAACGCCCTTTGCGCCCATGGCTTGCGTGACAAGGCCATATACGGCAAATGCATGCTGAGAGTAAACCACCTCATCGTTCGGTGCAAGAAAGGCGCGAGCTGCTAGCTCGAGAATGTCATTTGAACCATTACCAAAAACTAATTGCTCAGGTGCTACTTTGAATTTTTCTGAAACCGCCTGGCGCAGCTCAACGCTATTACCGTCCGGATAACGTGCAATATCATCAATCGCATCCATCATGGCCATATGCGCATTAGGACTTACCCCTAATGGATTCTCATTTGATGCGAGCTTAACGATTTGATTGGGATCTAAACCCATCTCTCTGGCCAAATCACTGATCGGCTTACCCCCAACATAAGGGGCAATCGATCTAATATAGGATGGCGCTAACTTTACTATTTCAGACACGGATTTAACCTTAAATAACGGCCACTGGATAAGAACCTAGCACCTTGACAAATGATGCACGTGCTTCAATTTCAGCAAGAGCACTCTTCAGATTGGCATCTTGATAATGTCCTTCAACATCCACAAAGAAAATGTATTCCCACAACCCCATTTTTGCAGGCCTGGATTCTAATTTTGTCATGCTAACTTTATTTTTAGACAATGGCTCAAGCACAGACACCATGGCGCCTGGCACATTCTTGGTTGCTATCACTAGCGACGTTCTATCTTGACCCGAGGGCGCAACATCATGATCAGCCAACACTAAGAATCGTGTCGTGTTTTTTGGGTCATCTTCAATATTATTTCCTAAGTCTCTTAGGTTGAAGAGTTCCGCGGCACGCAAACTAGCAATCGCTGCAGAACCAGACTCTGCGGCAGCTAATCGCGCAGCTTCAGCATTGCTAGCAACTGCTTGTAGTTCTGCATTAGGGAGGTATTGATTGAGCCAGTCGTGACATTGTCCTAATGATTGAGCGTGAGAATACACCTTACGGACACTCGCTAAATCCGTTTCTTTACTCAAAAGATTATGGTGAACTGGCAACTCGATTTCACCACAGATGTGAAGACGTGTTTCCATCAACAAATCTAATGTCCGACCGATGGCACCTTCCGTTGAATTTTCAACTGGGACAACCCCGTAATTGGCTTTTCCAGATTCAACCATACGAAAAACTTCATCGATAGAATTGCATTGCATCGGTGAACTCAATCCACCAAATTGCTTATTGGCAGCCTCTTCACTAAAGGTACCTAATGGGCCTAGGAACGCAACCGTTAAAGCACGTTCTAGCGCACGACAGTTAGACATCACGCTTCTAAAAATCGCTGTGACAGCCTCATCAGGCAGAGGGCCTCCATTTAAATCAACCAAGCGACGAAGCACTTGCGCTTCACGCTCCGGCCTATAAACAGGACCTTCACCTTTAAGCTCACCAATTTGACGCGCATGCGAAGCGCGTTCATTGACCAACTTGAGCAATTGCTCATCGATTGCATCAATTTGATCTCTGTGCTGCTTTAGGATGTCTGACATATAGTTTCCTGATTCGGCAGGATATTAGGCGTTAGCCTGTGCAAAAGATTTCATGAAGGCAATTAATGCCTGCACACCCTCAATCGGCATTGCGTTATAAATTGAAGCACGCATCCCACCGACCAATTTATGCCCCTTCAACTGCAGCAATCCATTTTGTTGAGCTTGTTTTAAAAACGCTTCATCTAATGAAGCCTCTTTTAAAGTGAAAGGAATATTCATTCTTGAGCGATTCTCAACCGCAATCGGAGAATGATAAAAATCTGATGCATCTAAATAATCATATAGCAGCGTGGATTTTTCGATATTGATTTTTTCCATCGCAGGCAAGCCACCTTTAGATTTCAACCATTTAAAAACAAGCCCCGCAATATAAATGCCATAAGTTGCCGGCGTGTTATACATGGATTCATGATCAGCATGCACTTTGTAATCAAACATGGTGGGCGTTCCCGCAATAGTTTCACCAATTAAATCGTCCCGCACAATCACAATAGTCAAGCCTGCTGGGCCAATATTTTTCTGTGCGCCAGCGTAAATGATGCCGTACTGTTTCACATCGATAGGACGTGAAAGAATATGCGATGACATATCGCAGACAACAGGCACATCCCCTGTCACTGGGGTCCAGAACATTTCAACACCGCCAATAGTTTCATTTGATGTGAAATGAAAATAGGCTGCGTCCTGATTAAGCTTTAATGCATCTTGGCTAGGGGCGTAGGTGTAATTTTTATCTTTGCTTGAGCCTGCAATATTGACCTGACAATAACGTGAGGCTTCATCAATGGCTTTTTTTGCCCAAATACCAGTATCGAGATAATCAGCAGATTTGTTGCCGCGTAATAAATTCATCGGCACCATCGAAAATTGGCTATGCGCCCCACCCTGCAGAAAAAGCACTTTGTAATTTTGCGGTATCGCTAGCAATTCACGTAGATCCGCTTCTGCTTCCGCCGCGATGCCCATAAACTCTTTACCGCGATGACTCATTTCCATCACGGACATGCCTGAGCCATGCCAATCCATCATTTCGTCCCTGGCTTGCGCAAGCACTTCCTTAGGCAATACGGCTGGCCCAGCTGAAAAATTAAAGATTTGGGTCATTAATTACTTTCAAATTTTCGATATCTGCAGGCGCTTATTCTTCGTCGTCAGACTCAACCACTTTTTCTAGGCCAGATAACTTCTCACCCTCGCCTAGATTGATGAGCGTAACCCCTTGGGTTGCACGCCCTAATTCGCGAATTTCTTTTACGCGTGTACGAATGAGAACACCACCGGTAGTGATCAACATAATTTCATCTTCATCATTAACCAAACGTGCAGCAACCACCAACCCATTTCGTTCACTAATTGCAATCGCTTTTACACCTTGCGTGCCGCGGCCAGAATGACGGAAATCTGCCAATACTGTGCGCTTACCATAACCATTTTCAGTCGCAACCAAAACAGTTTGTTGATCATTTTCAGCAACTAATAATGACAAGACCAATTGATCTTTAGTGATCTTCATCCCGCGCACACCACGGGTATTTCGACCCATTGCACGGACGGCTTCTTCGTCAAACCATACCGCCTTACCACCATTGGAAACCAATACGATGTCATGTGTTCCATTAGTGACTTCAGCGCCAATTAAATAGTCGCCTTCGTCTAGGTTAATCGCAATAATCCCAGACTTACGTGGGTTAGAGAATTCAACCAATGAAGTTTTCTTGACGGTACCCATTGCCGTTGCCATGAAAATGAAGTGATTTTCATCAAATTCTTTTACTGGCAAGATGGCATTAATTTTTTCGCCTTCTTCTAATGGGAACAAGTTCACAATTGGCTTACCACGACTAATACGACTGCCTTGTGGCACCTCATAAACCTTCAACCAGTAAACGCGACCACGACTAGAGAAGCACAATATATAATCATGCGTATTAGCCACGAACATTTTGTCGATAAAGTCATCTTCTTTAGTGGCCGTTGCCTGTTTGCCACGACCACCACGTTTTTGCGCACGATACTCTTCAAGTGGCTGAGACTTGATATAGCCTGTGTGAGACAACGTCACGACAACATCTTGCGGAGTAATTAAATCTTCCAAAGAAAGATCTTGCGCGTTATGCACAATTTCACTGCGACGCTTATCCCCAAACTGTTGACGTATTGTAGCAAGCTCATCAACAATCATTTGCGTCACACGGCTTGGTGTGGACAATATGTCGAGTAAGTCTGTAATGATATCCATCACTTCTTTATACTCGTTCACGATCTTATCTTGCTCAAGACCCGTGAGGCGTTGCAAGCGCATTTGTAGAATTTCTTGTGCCTGTACATCAGACAATTTATAGCCTTTTGGCGTCAAACCAAAGTCAACAGACAATCCGTCAGGGCGTGAAGACTCAATCGCCGCGCGCTTGAGCATCTCCTCAACAACTGGCGAGCTCCAAATATTAGCCATCAAATCTTTTTTCGCTTCCGGCGGTGTTGGTGCAGCTTTAATGATGGCAATCATCTCATCGACATTTGCCAATGCGACAGCCAAACCTTCAAGCACATGGCCACGTTCGCGGGCTTTTCGAAGCTCAAATACTGTTCGACGTGTAATCACTTCACGACGATGACGCAAGAATGCCTCGATCATCTGTTTTAGATTGAGCAATCGCGGCTGACCATCTAGCAAGGCCACCATATTCATACCGAAGGTGTCTTGCAATTGTGTTTGTTTGTAAAGGTTATTCAGAATAACTTCCGGCACTTCCCCGCGCTTCAACTCGATCACTACGCGCATACCTGACTTATCTGATTCATCGCGCAAGTCAGAAATACCTTCAATTTTCTTTTCATTAACCAATTCGGCGATTTTTTCGACGAACGTTTTCTTATTGACCTGATATGGGAGTTCATCAACGATCAGCGCTTGACGACCGCCGCGCTCCAAGTCTTCTACGTGTGTGCGTCCACGCATTACCACACGACCACGACCCGTACGATAACCCTCTTTAACGCCAATGGTGCCGTAAATAATACCTGCCGTTGGAAAGTCTGGCGCAGGGATAATTTCGATCAAATCATCAATGGTGAGATCTGGGTTTTGCAAGAGTGCCAAACAACCATCAACCACTTCATTTAAGTTATGGGGTGGAATATTAGTTGCCATCCCCACGGCAATACCAGAACTACCATTAATAAGTAGGTTTGGAATTCGGGCTGGCATAATAAGTGGCTCATGTTCTGAGCCATCATAGTTAGGTCCAAAATCAACAGTTTCTTTATCTAAGTCAGCTAATAACTCGTGTGCGATACGTGCCATACGAATTTCCGTATAACGCATCGCAGCAGCATTATCACCATCCACAGAACCAAAGTTACCTTGACCATCTACCAACATATAGCGAAGTGAAAAATCTTGTGCCATACGAACGATGGTGTCGTAGACAGCAGTGTCGCCGTGCGGATGGTATTTACCGATCACATCACCTACGATACGTGCAGATTTTTTATAAGGGCGATTCCAATCATTACTAAGCTCGTGCATCGCATATAACACACGTCTATGGACTGGCTTTAGACCATCACGCACATCAGGAAGCGCACGACCCACAATGACACTCATGGCATAATCGAGATAAGAACGGCGCATCTCATCTTCGAGACTAATAGGAAGGGTTTCTTTTGCGAATTGATCCATATTGTTCTATTGGCTTTAAGCGTGGATTAAAAGGCTAATTTTACCATGATTAAAGCCGATAAATCACATGGTCAGTGATAAAGAAATAACGAGAAAACTGCCACTTTGAAGCGTTGTTTTTTTTGTTTTAAATCATTTCGTTAGCAAGCATGGTCGCTACGGTCAAATCAGCAGATGTACCCGGATTGATTCCGCGTTTTTTAAGATCTGTATCCCAGTCCAATAAGCTTGCTTGGTAAAGCTTTGGATTGTTTCCTGATTTAAAATTCTGCAGATGCATTTTTGCTTCTCGCTGGATCGATTGTGCGATCGCATGACTATGCTTTCTGACAATATGCGTATCTTCAAACTCCGCTAAAAAAGTTAAATAGACCGCTGTCACTGCCCAAGCAGAACGCTCCCAAATTGAAGAATAATGTTGATAGCAAGCAACCCCAATATCAAAAATATCATCGAAGTTATTACTATACTGACGGGCGACTAAATCTCTATTTGCCGCTGCCTGCATCGCTTCAAGCAAAGTCACTTTTGGGCGTTCATGCACATCGAACGCTTCAACCTCACCAAGCCCTGCAGGGCTGGCAATGGCAATCGCTTCATAAGCTTTGATTGCATCATCGATGGTCAGATTTTTAAGTACCATTTTTAGGCTTTGTTGACTAAAGCCAAAAGAAGAATAAGCCGCTTCTATGATTGGGGCAGCCAGCAAAACAATCCCTAAATTGGTATTGCAACCAACAGCATCGCCCGTCGCTTTAATCGCACTTAAAATACGGGACCCTACAGTGATGTCCCGCTCTGAAATAAACGGGGCCGAAACTTCTGCACTTTTAATAAAATCCTGAACTAACATCCCATGTCCATCGGCAAAGAGATGCACATTGCCTGGCTTTAACGCCGTTAATTCTGCCATGCAAGCATTAGTGTATTTTTGAGCCATCAGACTCATGTTAATTTCACCAGGCAATCATCCACTAAGGCTTGCGCGACATCGATCTCGAGCACGCTTTGCAGGCCCTTCCATGCAGGAATGCTATTAATTTCTAATACAAACAATTTACCGTGCCGATCACGAATAATATCAACACCACAGTAATCAATATCGATAGCGACTGCAGCCGCTTCCGCCAACGCCCCCAATTCGCCTTCTGGCGAAACTGCTTCACATTGGGCCCCAAGCGCAACGTTATTTACCCAACTAGACCCGTGACGTAACATCGCCGCTATGGCTTTTCCACGAATAACAAATACACGATAATCGTGCCAAACACCCTCACCACTATCAATATAGCGTTGCAAGTAATACAGCCCATCGACATAAGCTTCCATTGGCACCGGCAACTTATCTCCTAACTGAAGCAGTCTCACCCCATTCCCTTGTGATCCGAATAAAGGCTTGATCACTAGTGGATTATCATTTGAAATTTCCCGCGCAATAATAACCTGTGCGTGATGACGAGATTCACAGATCCAGGTATCAGGTGTTGAAATCTTGTTTTGGTGAAGTACAAGGCTAGTCATTGCCTTGTCGACCGTGCGCTCTATGGCCCGCCCAGAATTGTAGACCTTAACACCCAACATTTCTAAGGCATGCAATACATCCAAGCGAGCGATGACTTGTTGCAAAGTGCCCCCAGGAACACCGCGAACAAAAACAAACTGAGGAAGCACATCAAAACCAGGAATCACTACACCCGTTGAGTCCGAAGTGAGATTTAAAAAACAATTTTTAATCGAAACAAATATTGCCTCGTAACCCCTGAGTGCAAATGCCTCTTTTAACCGTTTGCCGTGCCAACCCGGATCGTCAGTAAAGACGGGGATTTTAATCATTAAGCACTAAATCCAAAAGACTGATCAATCAAAGCAGCGTCTAAAGCACCGCCTGTGAATGTATTGCCAGACTCTAAAGCCGTCACTGTGACTGCTGCCGGACTAAACAACATCGGATCAATCTTATAAAAGTCCATGTTGACGGATTTAAAGACTTCCGCAAAAGGCCGACCAAAATCACGAGATGAATTACTTGGCAACGCTTTAGCCAAGGCAACGGCAGCGTCATCTGATCCTTTAACGAACAAATGAGCATGACCTCCAAATAGAATTGCATCGTTTGTACGGCCCATGCCTGTCAAAAAATCAGGCGAAGGCGGAGGAACTGGCGCACTTGCCATCCCATCGACCACATGTTCTAAAGGAAAATGTAATGTATGAATTTTGTGCATCGCTACTTCTAAAACCCGCGCCACAATCTGAACCGTGCCCGCCAAACTTCGTGTTGGCGTCAAAATGAACGTGAGGTTTTCAATAGAAACCCCCGTATCACGTGATACCTTTTCGATCACTTCAATCGGTGGCGCTTTGTCACTTTCAAGCACTAAGCAAGCAGAATTTGATTGATCCTTGTAACCAAGTTCTTTAAATAGATCCTCTCTACCAGCAAGTGCACGGCCAGGACCTGATCCCAATGAGAAAAATTTCTCGTGCGCCAAACTCCAGCCTGCGTACTGACTGCCCAAGCAGGACAATATAGGATTATTTGAATGAACTGACAGCATCCAAGGCCAATGAGAAAATGTTGTTGAAGTTTGCAAACTGACATGACCTAAGCCACCCATACAAATTTCCGCAATCAAGCGTCCAGCCTCTAAACCCCCGTCATAATCAATTCCGGCATCAATAATGGTTGCACCGTTAACAGACCTCTCTACCCCAAGTCGTAACTCTTTAGCATTGCTGAGCAACTGTTCTACCAATGGATTAGTCAATGCATTCACACTAGGCCAATTGGAGGTATCAAGCTGGGCAGTTTGAGTAATTTGAGACATTAAAACTCCTACATTTTTGAATTATTAAAATTACGGATACAACAAAGTGCTAAGTTCCTTCAGACGCGACACGACCAATGCTTGAGACTCTTGAGCGTTATCGGCCTCTGCTAGCACGGTACAAACAGGCTGATATTGGGGAATCGCAGTAAGCGGCATAGGGATGTCTGCTGTCCATTCTGGCCATGTTAGATCATTTGGAATCACCAGATCCTGGGAGGCATATAGGACATTTCTGGCCTTTGAAATTTTCGAAATAGCTGGAAAGCGATTTAAATCCCCAGCAGCAGCCTGAACATGCAAGGCAAATAAATTGCTCTCTTTGGTTTGGTACAAATCGAGCGTTGAACTTAATCTTGGATTAATTTCTAACACCCAAAATTGGGAGTCCTGCCAAATCACATCCAAACTATTTAAGCCTCGCAATTTGAATGCACAGGTAATTTTAAGCGCAGTTGCTTCCAAAGACCTTTTAATATCTTCTGGTAAATTCGCATGCCCAACAATACCGCCATAACGATATGGCTTACCTAAAATAGGTGCAACCCATTGTTGATTGAAGCCAACAACCTTAACATCATTGCCATTTGCTGCAAAAAGCATTGAAATCGGCTTACCCTCAATCACACGTTGATAATATTGTCCTTGAGCTAAGGGTTGATTACGTGGAGCCTCTTGAACATGCGTTCCACCAGAACCGCCCTCTTCCTTTCGTAACCAGCCAGTTGCGTCCAGAAGAGGTTTGAAGTGAACCTCAGGATGTGGAATTGAGAGCGCATCTAGCGTCTGAAAAAATTTTGGCGCGTCTTTAAGATCGCGTACTGTTTTTGGCAGATTACCGATCAAGGGTAAGTGTTCAGAAATACGTTCTAACAAATCGGGCTGAGCTTCAAAGCCACTGCCATATGCAAAACCAACCATGTCATGCATATCAATTTTTGCTAAAGCCACCTCAAATTGCGACGCATTAAAGCCACAATTGGCATATTCGATTTTGTATACCTGCTCTGCTGCTTGCATCGTATCTGCATCGGCGAATACATCTAAAGCCACAACTGAATAACCTGCTGAGACCGCGGCTTTCACAAAAGGACGGGAGGAAACTGCTGCGATCATTATTCTTTTAGTCAGGATATGTCCTTTCAGCAGCTATAAAGTTTTGCGCGCCGTTTCAAAGGCTGACAGAAAGTCTAGATATTGTTTCTTTTCAGATTCCAGCATCGACTTAAGCAAGTTATGTTGTGTTTTATATTTCACATTACCAATCGCTAATGCCCCAATACCAAAAGCATTGGTTCCTAGAATTGGTAGGCCATCTGCGAATACGTCTACACCCTCAGCACCGTTTGGAGGAACAGCATTCACATCAGCCACAATTTTCAAATCTTTGGCTTGTGCCATTTGTGATAGACTCAGTACTTGAACCCCTGCAGCGGCAGCGCATAGGGCAATATCCGTGTTTTTTAACACCGCTATTTTAGAATCATCGCTTGCACCATCAACTGCTGAAATCTTGACACCATAACGCGCATTATATGAATCAACCTTGACTTGTACGTCAGCAAGGCTGCGATGCGCAACCATTTTCACCTCTGCGCCATATTTGGCGGCAATCACAGCAGTGCACCCGCCCACAGGACCCGTTGCCCCAAAAACGCTCACACGACGACCAGTTAAATCTCCACCAAAATTCTTAATGAGGTGAAACTCAACTTTAGCCATCATTCCAGCAGCCGTAGTAAAAGCGCCGGATGGGTCAGCGAACACAGATATTTCAAAAGGTGGCACCATGGCTTTCTTTGCCAACCCCAACATATCCATTGCGACATCAATGTCACGACCCCCAATAAACACACTTTCACGTTTAACGCCGCTTGGTCCGCGAGAAAAAATAGCATCCTGAACCAAACCCGCCACTTCCTTCATTTCAACTGAGGTATAGGGCATGATCTTGTCAAAACCAGCATCAAAGGCCATATTCACATCGAATGGGCTGGCATTTTTTGCTGCGGTAATTAAATGCAGAATGGATACTTTTTCCATGACTTACTCTTTCAATTCTTAAAAAATTCTTAGCTCAACAAAATCTGACTCGCTTGATTATTTGCGTGGGTCAGTAAAAATTCTAAATTTTCTTCATGGTCAAAGGTATCATTGAGTTGTTTCAACAATGTTTCAGCTTCCGATTGGCTTGCAAATACGGCAAACCCTGTTGGGCCCCAAGAGCTTTGACCAAAACAATGTACGCCATTTGCTTGCAATTGATCCAATACCGAGCCAACCAATTCACTTGTATAACGTCCACCCCCCTGCGCAGGTGCAAAATAATCCCCTGTCACAGATTGCAACACTTGGATGGCATTACCAAATGCGCGCAAATCATGTTCTGTAATAGCTGGCAATGCCTGCATTAGAATTTGACGACACAACAATGCCGCTGAAGACTCTGGAAATGGAGGTAAGTTTTGAAAAGCTACCAATTCATCATTCCCATGAATGCCGGTATGTCCTTTATCGAAAATCAACAAAATAGGCCAATCTTCTGGGAACTTTGCTGTTGCAATCACTGGTGGAACTGGTGAATTCGAAGCACGTCCACCATCAACAATCAATCCACCAGTGGCAAATGTTCCCAACCCAATTCCAGAGCGCGTACCCCGATTAGTGATTACCGCAATCTCATTCACACTGAGATTGCAACCATAGAAGACATTCATTGCCATGCCGATAGCGAGTGATAATTGCGTCCCTGAACCAAGCCCTGAATGCTCAGGAATGACTTCATCTAGTTGAATATGAAAAGAAGGGATGATGTTTAAAGCATCAGTTAATTGTTTTACAATTTTTAAAGCACGTTCTGCGCCTTTACCTTCAGCGGTTAATGTCGGGGCGTGAGTTATTTTTAGTGCCGTAACTGGTGCTTTAAGACTAACGCCTATACTGCCAAAACGACGACCTAATCCACCATTCAAATCAAAAAAACCCATGTGCAAACGTGATGAAGTAGTGACAACAATACTTTGATGAGCAAGGCTTATCGGATTAATTAAATTAACATCCAATTTTGTCATTTAAATGATATCCGAAGCATTTTCTTAATTCATTATTGTAGCTTAGCCACTAGGTTTTTCCTATGCGCTAAGGTCAGTTCCAAAAGCCATCCCAAAAGAAAAACCTTGGGATTAATCGTGTTTGTTCAACATAGTAGCCGATTAAAGAATTAAAATAGCGAGAAGATTATTACTGTCCCATTCATTTTAAAAAGACAAGGTTTTTCAGATGGAAAATTTTAGCGCTTCTTCATTAGAATCCGTCACCTGTCCGGCCTGTGGCTTATTATGCGACGACATTTACTTAGCGCGTAACGCTGTTGGCCAACTCAAAATGATCGATAATGGCTGCACGAAAAGTATGACTTTTTTCGAGCGTACTACTCAAACAGCAAGTCCATTAATTGATGGGAAACCTTCTTCGCTCGTTGACGCGATTAAGAAAGCTGCTGCCATTCTTCGTAATGCCAACCAACCATTAATTGCTGGACTAGGGACCGAAGTGCAGGGGATGAGAAGCATTTTAAGCTTAGCTGACAAAGTGGGCGCCTCACTAGACCATATGAATGCCAATAGCAGCTTTCGCAACACCTTAGTTCTACAAAATTCCGGATGGCAAGTGACAACGCTGACAGAAGTTCGCAATCGCGTGGATTTGTTGCTAATCATTGGCACCGATATCGTATCCCACAATCCACGTTTCTTCGAACGTAACGTTTGGAACACAGCCAGCATGTTTGACCAAGATACAAGCGCACGCGAGATTGTTTATTTAGGTGGCCAAGCTGTCGAAACAACCGCAGGCATTTCTCCTGCGGGCAAAAAACCAACGGTGATGCCATGCGACCTATCGTGCTTGCCCGAAGTTATTGCTACCTTACGCGCCATCATTTCAGGAAAAACATTACACATAACTGAAGTCGCTGGGATTAAAACTTCCGATTTGCAAAATTTAGCTGAACGCCTTAAATCAGCAAAATATAGCGTGGTGACTTGGGTTAGTAGCGATTTAAACTTCAAGCATGCTGAACTCACCATTCAAAATATCGCAGAATTAGTCATTAAACTAAATGAAAAAACACGATCCTCAGGCTTGCCTCTTGGCGGTGCCGATGGTGACTATAGCGTGAACCAGGTTAGTACGTGGACTAGTGGCTATCCGATTCGCAATCGCTTTAGCCGTCAATACCCCGAATACGACCCGTATCACTTCAGCACAGAAAAATTACTCAATGATGGGGAAGCTGACGCCCTTCTCTGGATCAGTGAATTTAATCCAGAAAAGACCCCACCTAAAACTAATTTACCCAACATAGTGATCGGTCACGGCAACATGTCTGTCATTGATGCTAACGTTTTCATTCCCGTTAGTACTGCTGGGATAGAACATACAGGGACGATGTTTCGAATTGATAGCTCGGTGAGCTTACCTATTGGCAAATTACGTGAAAGTACCTTACCTAGCCTAACCGAAGTAATTGCAGCCATTGAAGCAGCACTATAAAGAATCATATGAGAGCTAAACCATGTTAATAAAATTAAGTGGGGGGCGCGTTTACGATCCCGCGCATCAAATAGATGGAAAAGTGCTAGATATCTACATTCGTGATGGGAGAATTGTGAGCCGACCACGGGATGATGAAACCATTGATCAAACATACAACCTAAGCGGCAAAGTAGTCATGGCGGGTGCAATTGACATGCATACCCATATCGGTGGTGGCAAAGTAAACATTGCTCGCATGATGTTGCCAGAAGATCATCGCGCAGATCCAAGCCATCATAGCGCGCTATGCCGATCCGGTTGCGGTCATGCCGCACCCTCTACGTTTACTACGGGATACCGTTACGCAGAAATGGGCTATACAGCTGCATTTGAACCTGCGCTTTCGCCTGTCAACGCTCGTCAATCACACTTAGAAATGGGGGATACGCCAATCATCGATAAAGGCGGTTACGCCATGATTGGAAGCGATGACTTTTTCTTGCGTATGTTAGCGGCTAAAAAAGATCAAAACGCTATTAATGATTATGTTGCTTGGATCATGCATGCATCTCAGGCGATCGGAATTAAAGTAGTTAATCCTGGTGGAATTAACGCATTTAAGTTCAATCAACGTGCTTTAGACCTTGATGAACAAAACGTGCATTACCAAGTCACTCCGCGTGAAGTATTGAAAGCACTGTCCAGAGCTGTTCACGAGCTAGGGGTGCCGCACCCACTTCATGTTCATGGCAACAACTTAGGCGTTCCTGGCAACATGGAAACTACGCTCAAAACCATGGGAGCCTCTGAAGGGTATCCACTCCATTTAACGCACATTCAGTTTCATAGCTACGGTACCGAAGGTGACCGCAAGTTCTCTTCAGGGGCAGCAGCTATTGCTGAAGCCCTGAATAAAAATAAAAATATATCAGCCGATGTTGGACAAATTTTATTTAATCAAACTGTGACCGCTTCTGGTGACAATATGCGTCAATTTGCAAACTCCACACTGGGCTCACCACGTAAATCTGTGATTATGGATATTGAGTGCGACTCAGGTTGTGGTGTTGTGCCATTTAAATATAAAGACCAGAACTTTGTAAACGCATTGCAATGGGCAATTGGACTTGAAATCTTTTTACTCACTGACGATCCATGGCGAATTTTCTTGACCACTGACCATCCAAATGGCGCCCCATTCACAAGTTACCCACATCTTATTAAATTATTGATGGATAGAACATTCCGTAACGAAATGTTTGCCAAGCTCAATTTAGACGCTCAGGCAATGAGTACTCTCGCTAGTATCGACCGTGAGTACAGCTTATACGATATCGCCATTATGACGCGCGCTGGCGCTGCTAAATTAGTGGGCTTACATGACCGTGGTCATTTGGGGGTAGGTGCCGGAGCAGATATTACTGTCTATACAGATAACACTGACCGAGAAAAGATGTTTGCAAAACCAGATTACGTATTCAAAGATGGTGAATTAGTTGTCAAAGATGGTCACGTCGTCAAGGTAACATGGGGGCATACCCATACAGTCAAACCAGACTTTGACAAAGCCATCGAAAAAGATATTAAGCAATATTTTGATAAGTACCACACCATGAATATGGAAAACTTCAAAGTCAGTAACGACGAGATTGCTGAAGGGGGCCGCGGTGGTATAGCCGTTCAGGCCTGCGAAGGTCGCAGGGAGAAATCATTATGATCATCAATGGCGTCCAAATAGATGATACATTTGCTGAAGCTTTTAATATGCGCGGTACGCGTGTAATCATCACCGCTCAAAATCACAAATGGGCTTATAACGCCGCAAATGCCATGACAGGATTTGCAACTTCGGTCATTGGTTGTGGCGTAGAAGCGGGTATTGAACGGGAATTAACCCCGGATGAAACCCCAGATGGGCGTCCAGGCGTGGCAGTTTTAATGTTTGCAATGGGCAGCTCTGTGCTGATGAAACAACTTGAAAATCGCATGGGACAAACCATACTCACCTGTCCAACTGCGGCTGCTTTTTCAGGTATCGAAGGTAATGAACGTATCAATCTGGGTAAAAACTTACGTTTCTTTGGTGATGGCTTCCAAATCTCAAAACAATTCGACGGAAAAAGATACTGGCGCGTACCGGTCATGGATGGTGAATTTATTACTGAGGAAACAACTGGAATGGTTCGTGCGGTGGGTGGCGGAAACTTCTTAGTGTTAGCAAGCTCTCAACCGCAAGCGCTTGCAGCTTGTGAAGCAGCAATTGAAGCGATGAAAAAGATTCCTAATGTCATCATGCCCTTCCCTGGCGGTGTAGTGCGATCTGGCTCAAAAGTCGGTTCGAAATATAAAGCCTTATTTGCATCGACTAATGATGCATTCTGCCCAACCTTAAAAGGGCTCACCAAGACTCAACTCTCCCCTGATGTTGAGTCTGTGATGGAAATCGTGATTGATGGTTTAACCGAAGCCGATATTCGTAAGGCGACTTTTGTTGGCATCGAAGCTGCTTGCAAAATAGGAAGTGCAAATGGGATCAAACGGATATCTGCGGGTAACTACGGTGGCAAATTAGGTCCGTTCCATTTCCACTTACACGACATCATGAATGACAAAACCTTAGGCGGAGAAAAAGCATGAGCGCCTTAACCTTTAGCCTTAAACAAGAACTAATACAAAAGCTGGATGTATCCCCAATCACCCCTGACAAGTTAAGCGATAAAAATATAGGGGAAATTTCAGCGACCCTACTTTGGTACGGCAAGCAACAATTACGCGCTGACAACTTTTTTCTAATCTCAGGGCTTGATACCCAGAATATTGTCTTTGATAATTGCTCAGCTAAGGTTGATTATATTGGCAATGGCATGAAAACAGGTCGCATTATCGTTAATGGGAATGCTGGTGCATTTTTAGCATTTCAATTGCAAAAAGGAGAAGTCACCCTTAATGGCAATGCTGCAGACTTTGCTGCGTGCGCAATGGCAGGTGGATTGCTTCTAGTGAATGGCAATGTAGGTGATTATCTTGGCGGCGCACTTGTTGGCGATAGAAAAGGCATGAGAGGTGGCACCGTGATTGTTAAAGGCAATGCTGGAGAACGTACTGGCGACCAAATGCGTCGTGGACTCATTCTAATTGAAGGCAATGTTGGCAGTTACTGCGGCAGCCGGATGTTAGCAGGCACCATAGGGGTTCTCGGTGATGTGGATGAGTACATCGGTTACGGGATGAAGCGTGGCACTCTCCTGCTCACAAAAACACCTAAACTTCACGCAACCATCCAAGACTGCGGCACCCATACACTGCCTTTCTTGAGTTTGATGTTTAAATCTTTTAGAAACTTACCAAGTAAGTTCTCAAAAATAAATCAGAATCGTGTGCAACGTTTTGCAGGTGACGTTGGAAATGATGGCAAAGGTGAAATTCTGGTTTTGCAATAAAATGATCGCTTGTGCCTCAACCTCCAATATTATCCAAATCTTTTCATCACAGCTTCAACACATGATTCTGGCAGACTGATGAGCACCGTCACCCCATCTCCAAAGACCTTATCAAGTATCAGACCGTCAATTTTTTTCAACTCGCGCGAAAAGTAATCCAACTCTTTATAATCTAATTTCAGTTGCAACTGCTTCATTTCAACATAAGGAACAATTGTTGCGTCTTCAATAGCGAGCCGTCCTGTGCCCCCATATGCCCTAGCTAGCCCTCCCGTTCCAAGATTAATCCCCCCGTAATAGCGAATGACCCCCACGCATACATTGATTAAGTCACGGCCTTCCAAAAACTGCAAAATGGGCTTACCAGCCGTACCTGATGGTTCACCAGCATCACTAAACCGTTGAACAACCCCTTGATCAGTTTTCAAACGAAATGCATAGGCCAAGTGGTGCGCGCTTTGATGTTGGCTTGCAAGTTTTCGTAAACAACTACCAACAGCCCGCTCATCAGAACAGTATTCAGCAATCGCAATAAATCTAGATTTATTAATGGTGTATTCGGCGTAACCGGATTTGGAGATCTTTAACACAAGACTGACTAATCAATAGACTTAGATATCGCCTTTTCTGGCTTTATCAATAATTTGAATTAATGCATTTTCTAATTCCTGAGCAGCTTTTTGGGCTCGGGGGGTCGGGCTCTTAATGCTTTTTAAATCATAAGTAGGTCTATCTATTGCCAAATATAATTGACCTTTTTGTTGATAAACACCAATTCGGCAAGGCGCAAAAACAACGAACTCAGGATGATCGAGCATAATTTCAGCCCCCAGGCCCAAATTACAAAATGCACGCACTTCCAAAACACCTTCCGGGGCTTGGCCTCTTTGTTTCATATGTTCGCCAATAGGAAAATTTGCAGGATTTACAAAGTTCATCCCTTCGGAAATCACCTTAAGACTGGTCACAACATCGTCATAGCTCACATTAGGCTCAACCGGGACAACGTAAATGGCATTGTTGAAATCGATTGCTGGCAAGGGCCTAGCAGCCATAGCAGACAAAGAAAATAAGAAAAAACTTAAGGCAACAATGATTTTATTCATGCCACATTATGACATTAGATAACGTGCATATGCGAGTGTGTTAAATTGAAACGAGATCTTCATCACTGAATAGCCAATAAAAAAGCCGATCTTTAAGATCGGCTTTTTTATTAATTCAATTACCCATTCATTATTCTTTTGATGCGCGTTTACGCTCATGCTCAAGCAAGTAACGTTTACGGATGCGAATTGATTTAGGTGTTAATTCTACCAACTCGTCATCATCAATAAACTCAACTGCTGACTCGAGTGTTATTTGAACAGCTGGCACCAATCGCACAGCTTCATCAGTACCTGATGAGCGAACGTTGGTTAATTGCTTACCTTTGATAGGGTTCACAATAAGATCGTTTTCACGGCTGTGAATACCAATCACCATACCCTCATATAACTTGTCGCCTGGCACAGAGAACATACGGCCACGATCTTGTAATTTCCACAATGCATAAGCCACAGCCTCACCTTGCTCTGCTGAAATCAACACACCATTTCGACGTCCCGGCATATCTGCTTTTACTGGTGCATATTCATCAAAAATATGCGCCATCAAGCCGGTACCGCGCGTCATGGTTAAAAATTCACTTTGGAAACCAATCAAGCCACGTGCTGGGATCTTGTATTCCAAACGTGTACGGCCATTACCGTCTGATTCCATGTTTTGAAGCTCACCACGACGACGACCCAACTCCTCCATCACAACGCCTTGGGTATCATCTTCCAAGTCTACTGTTAAGATTTCGTATGGCTCACATTTTTGACCGTCGATTTCACGGTAAACGACACGTGGCTTACCCACCGCCATTTCAAAGCCTTCACGACGCATATTTTCCAAAAGAATGGTCAAATGCAACTCGCCACGACCTGATACGCGGAACACGTCTGCATCTTGTGTATCTTCAACACGAAGTGCTACGTTCACCAACAACTCTTTAGTTAAACGATCACGGATTTGACGACTGGTCACAAACTTACCTTCTGTACCAGCCAATGGTGATGAATTGACCATGAAGTCCATCGTCAATGTTGGCTCATCCACGCCTAAAATAGGCATGCCTACTGGGTTTTCTTTATCAGTGACGGTAACACCGATGCCGATATCATCCAAACCAGAAATAATTACGATATCTCCAGCTTCAGCCTCTTTAACCTCTACACGCTCCAAACCACGGAAACCAAATACTTGGTTAATACGACCCTGGCTAATCTGTGTATCACCATTCATGATCGTCACTGCTTGGCCTGGCTTAATACGACCATTCCAGATACGACCAATGCCTAGGCGGCCTGTGTAAGTAGAGTAATCAAGTGCCGACACTTGCATTTGTAGTGGCGCATTACTGTCGCCTTTTGGTGGCTCTACATGACTTAAAATGGTTTCAAATAAAGGCCGCATTGTGTCTGAAGCGTTTGCCATATCTAAAGTTGCATAACCATTCAATGCAGAGGCATAAACCACTGGGAAGTCTAATTGTTCATCAGTCGCGCCTAAGTTAGCGAACAAATCAAATGTTTGGTTAATCACCCAGTTAGTGCGTGAACCTGGACGGTCAACCTTATTGATTACTACAATTGGTTTCAATCCAAGTGCCAACGCTTTTTTCGTCACAAAACGTGTTTGAGGCATTGGGCCTTCAACGGCATCAACCAACAATACAACACCATCAACCATCCCCAATACGCGCTCAACTTCACCACCGAAGTCGGCATGGCCTGGAGTATCTACGACGTTAATGTGTGTACCTTCAAAGTTCAGGGCTGTATTTTTAGCAAGAATCGTAATGCCACGTTCTTTTTCAATATCGCCTGAATCCATCACACGCTCACTTACTGCCTGATGGGCTGCAAAGGTGCCTGCTTGCTGTAATAACTTATCCACCATTGTGGTTTTGCCATGGTCAACGTGAGCGATAATGGCGATGTTGCGTAAATTTCTAGACATAAGATTCCGTGGCAATTAGAAATGCCGATTCATTAAAAGGGCGCGATTTTAACACAACTCGGCGTTAATCCCGCATAAAAGCCTACGCATTTACAGTTTAGTTACATAAAAGGTTTTGACATCCCAGTCACAATCTATATACTGCGCGCATCGGTGTGACATTCAAACATTGTTTAATTACAGTTTGATGATGACCACCTGATTATTCATCGCCCTAGCCTCTCGAAGCCCGTTGTTATATTTTGCGGCTTTCTTGTATTGATTACCGGTTAGTGGCAATGCCCGTGCGCCGGTAAAAATGCATACTTAATTATTAAGTTAATTTCATTAAATGTATTGCGCTGTTTGAGTCACCATTCATGCCTTATGCATGAGGATCTTAATCAGTGTCTGCTTGCGCCCTTTTAGTTTTTTATAAGGGAATACCATGTCTGTTGACAACGTAACATTTGAAAGTTTAAATCTTCACCCATTGATCCTTCGCGCAATCGAAGAATCTGGCTATACAAACGCAACCCCAATTCAGGCACAAGCAATTCCTGAAGTGATGGCTGGCCACGATTTGATGGCTTCAGCGCAAACAGGTACAGGTAAAACTGCCGCCTTCTCATTGCCTGCGCTTAATTTGCTTGCAACTCCTCATGCATCTAAGAGCCGTGGTCCACGTATCTTAGTATTAGTACCAACCCGTGAATTAGCAGCTCAAGTTAATGAAGCTGCGCGCAAATACGGTAAATTCATCCGCGCACGTACAGTCAGTATCGTAGGTGGCATGCCTTACCCACTCCAAAACAAGTTACTTTCACAACCATTAGATATCTTGGTGGCAACACCAGGTCGCCTATTAGACCACATGGAACGTGGCCGTATTGATATGTCTCGTTTGCAAATGTTAATTTTAGACGAAGCGGATCGTATGTTGGACATGGGCTTTATGCCTGATGTTGAACGTATCTGTGCATCATTACCAGCAGAACGCCAAACGCTTTTATTCTCAGCAACATTAGATGGCAATATTGGCCGTATCGCGCACCAAATTTTGCGTAATCCAAAAACAATCCAAATTGCTACGCAAACAGAAAAACATGAAAACATTGAGCAACGCCTGCACTTTGTTGATGACATGACACACAAGAATAAACTGCTTGAGCATCTTTTGATTGCACCTGAAGTGAACCAAGTCATTGTATTTACTTCGACAAAACGTCACGCCGATTTATTGGCAGAAGACTTGTACGCTGCTGGCCACAAAACGGCTGCATTACATGGTGACATGACACAAGGCGCGCGTAACCGCACATTAACTAAATTACGTCATGGCGACGTAAAAGTATTAGTAGCTACTGATGTTGCTGCACGTGGTATTGATGTAGCTGGCATCACGCATGTGATTAACTACGACCTCCCAAAATTTGCTGAAGATTACGTTCATCGTATTGGCCGTACTGGACGTGCTGGTAACACGGGTATCGCGATTTCATTCGCATCAAACATGGATCGCCATCAAGTACGTAAAATTGAACAGTTTACTGGTCAACGTCTAGAGGCTAGCGTGATTGCTGGTTTTGAACCAAAACGTGCGGCGCCACGCAATGACGGTCCAAGTCGTTCTGGCCGTCCTGGTGAACGCTCAGGCCGTCCTTCAAATAGTCGCCCAGGCGATCGTTCAAGCCGCCCTGCAAATAGCAGCTTCGGTGACCGCGCAAGTCGTCCAAACGGTGATCGTGCAAACGACCGTTCATTTGGCGATCGTTCAAGCCGTCCTGCGAATACAAGCTTTGGTGACCGCGTTGCTAGTGACCGTGCCCCAAACGGCTACCCAGGCAATAACACAGGATTTAAACCACGCAGTCAAGATGGCAACGCAAACAGTCGGCCTGGTGCTAGCCGCCCTGAAGGCAACCGTAGCTTTGCTGGTCGCAATGAAGGCAGTCGTGACGGCAATCGCAACTCACGCCCTGAAGGCAATCGTGGTGGTGATAAATTGGCAGGTCCTAAGGGTAATGATGGTGTTCGCGTAGCACGTCGTCCACGTAACTTTGCTTAATCTTAAAACCAAGATAGTGAGTAATTAGACTTGAGTACGGAAAACATTAGTTTTGCATCTCTGAATCTAGCGCCAGAAATTCTTAAGGCGCTAGATGAGTTTGGCTACACCATACCGACACCCATTCAAGCAGAAGCGATTCCGGTTGTGCTAAATGGTAATGATTTGATGGCAGGCGCTCAAACTGGCACAGGTAAAACTGCAGCCTTTGCGCTCCCGATGCTACAAAAATTATTGCCGCACGCCAGCTCAAGCGCATCTCCTGCTCGTCATCCGATACGTGCACTGATTTTAGTGCCGACTCGCGAATTAGCGATTCAAGTAGAAGCCAGTGTCAAAGTGTATGCTAAACATACTCCGCTACGCTCACTCGTTGTTTACGGCGGTGTTGATATCAAAACACAAACTCCACATCTGATGAAAGGTGTGGAGATTTTGGTAGCAACCCCAGGCCGATTACTCGACCATGTCGAACAACGCACATTGCAACTCGGCCAAGTCCAGATGTTGATTTTGGATGAAGCAGATCGCATGTTGGACATGGGCTTTATGCCTGATCTAAAACGCATCTTGGCTTTGTTGCCAAAGCAGCGTCAGAATTTAATGTTTTCAGCAACATTCTCGACTGAAATCAAAAAACTCTCTGAAGAATTTCTTAAAAATCCTGTATTGGTTGAAGTGGCGCGCAGTAATGCTACTAACGAGAATGTGACTCAAAAGGTCTATCACGTCGCACAAGCAGATAAGCACGCTCTCCTCGCTCAAATTTTGAACGAGACTGAAACTAAACAAGTCATTGTTTTTACCAAAACTAAACTAACAGCAAGCCGCTTGGCACGCCAATTAGTCAAAGAAGGTATTTCTGCTGATGCAATTCATGGCGATAAAAGCCAAGGAGAACGTATTCAAGCACTGGAAGCGTTCAAGCAAGGTAAGATTAATGCGCTGATTGCAACGGATGTTGCGGCACGTGGCTTAGATATTGACCAATTACCAATGGTCATTAATTACGAAATTCCAAGTGCTCCAGAAGACTACGTGCATCGTATTGGGCGGACAGGACGTGCCGGCGCATTAGGTATTGCGATTTCATTAGTATCTCCTGATGAAGAAAAATATATCAAAGAGATCGAAAAGCTCATCAAGCGCGAGATCACAAAAGAAACCACCAATTTACCGGTTCGTTCATCACGCGAAGCTTCTGAGCATCCTCGTCGTGAGAAATCATACGATAAAACCACAAGCTCACCACGTACCCCAACCGTTAAGAAAAGCAGTGATCCTTGGTTTGATAAACCTTACGAGTCCTCTACTGATGCTGCCAATAAGAATCAAACCAATCAGTTATATAAAACGAACAAACCTAAACGTGAAGTCGCGGTGCTTCTTGGCGGTCTTCCACGAAAAAGCTAAACAAAAAGCCCGTATTAGCGGGCTTTTTTATACGTAGGAAATTAGTTGCTTCTACTAGGCTTGTGGCGCCTCACCCTCAGGCCTGTTACGCATAAAGTCAGCTACAGACCAAAGCGCCTGTGCCAGGCGCACGACCAATGGTTCTTCCATGCCAACCTCATGCATGGCGCGGACCATACAAAACATCCATTGATCCCGTTCTGATTCACCAATCGAAAATGGCATATGCCGGCGACGTAACATCGGATGGCCATAACGCTCGATATAGAGTGATGGACCACCTGACCAACCTGTAAGAAACATAAAAAGCTTTTCACGAGCTTCCGTTAGATCGGTAGCGTGCATAGCCCTTATTCCTGCTGCTCTAGAATCTGAATCCATGACATCATAAAACTTCTCAACCAAGTCACGAATCTTTTCAGCACCGCCTAACTCTTCAAATAAACTTTTTTGACTAGATCCAACTTCACCAATTTCTACAGCCATTAGTTAGCCTTGGTTTTCACTAATGAAGAGGCCAGCGTAGCTCTTGCGCGCGCTTCATCGATATCTTTACCTGTCGCTAAGGTCACACCCATACGACGACGCTCAAAAGACTCAGGCTTACCAAATAGTCTAATATCTGATTCAGGGACGGCTAACGCTTTTTCAATACCCTCAAAGCTTAAATTTTTGCTGTCTACACCGCCATAAATAACTGCACTAGCACCTATACTCCGCATTTCAGTGTTTACAGGAAGACCTAAAATTGCCCGTGCATGCAATTCAAATTCGTTAAAACGTTGAGTTGCCATGGTCACCATGCCAGTATCGTGAGGACGTGGGCTCACTTCAGAGAACCAAACGTGGTCTCCTTTCACAAACAGTTCCACACCAAACAATCCTAAACCACCAAGATTATCTGTCACAGCTTTTGCGATTCGTTGAGCTTCCAACAATGCATTTTTAGTCATGGCTTGTGGTTGCCAGCTTTCCACATAATCACCTCGTTTTTGCAAGTGGCCAATTGGCTCACAGAATGAAGTGACGACATCCCCTGCTGCATTTTTTGACCGAATAGTGAGCAACGTAATTTCGTAATCAAAATCAATCTGCCCTTCAACGATTACGACGCCTTGATTTACACGACCACCAGATGCCGCATAGTCCCATGCAGCGCTAACTTCGCTAGCATTAGTAATACGAGATTGACCCTTACCTGAGGATGACATGGTCGGCTTGATAAAGCATGGATATCCAATACCACCATCAATGGCATCTTGTAATTCTTTTAAACTGTGAGCAAACGCGTACGGTGAAGTAGGAAGATTTAATGTCTCACCCGCAAGACGACGGATGCCTTCACGGTTCATCGTCAGTTGAACAGCGCGGACTGTTGGGATCACTTGCGCCAACCCTGCTTCTTCAATACTAGCCAGTGTTTGTGTGTTTAAGGCCTCAATTTCAGGCACGATTAAATGCGGGCGTTCTTGTCTGACCACGTCCATCAAAGCCTTATCGTTGGTCATATCAATCACATGTGCACGATGAGCAACTTGATGTCCTGGTGCATTTGCATATCGGTCAACGGCTATCACCTCTGCACCTAAGCGCTGCAAAGCGATGATGACCTCTTTACCTAATTCGCCACTGCCAAGAAGCATGACACGCGTTGCATTAGGACTTAAAGGGGTGCCGATTTCCATGAAGAACTCCGATAAAGGTGGGTTTGAATATAGATAAATTTTAACATGAAGCAGAAGCCAAACTTAATGTGAATGTCTGCTTAAGATCAAATAGGCGTTAAAAACGGCTCACTAGGAGCCGTTTTTAACCGACAAATCTAATTTAATCTAAGTCTACTTTTGTGGAGCTAGTTTTTGGTTTGTCAAATTCGTATGTAATACCAATCCAACCTGCTCTTGGTGCACCTGGCGTTTGAAATTGGGTATTATTCCATGCGCTTGGGTCGTTATTCCAAGTACCGCCCCTGCCAAACTCATTGACCCCAAGTTGTCCGAAAGTAGCGTAGTTTCGATCAAATAAGTTTTGAACTTTGGCGAACAATTTCCAATTTTCATTAATACTGTAATGGCTATCTAAGTTAACAACAGAATATCCAGGGATTTTGCCATGCACATCCTGATTATTCTCATCCCCTCGCGCATAACGGCTTGAAGTTGTGATGATATTACTTCCTACTGTCCATGATGGTGTAATTTCATAGCCAATACGAAGCTTGAATGTGTGATGAGGAACGCCAGGGATACGGTTGCCTTTATTTACTTGGATTAATCCAGGCCCATTTAACACAGCAGCTACTGCTTCCGAATTTGAACTAGATACAGCTTCAAAGGGTGTCTCAAAAGTGGCATCTACGTAACTATAGTTAGCTTGAAAACTAAGCTTATCTGCTTTGCTACTCATCCCCATTTCAATACCCTGGCGCAAGGTTTTTCCAACATTCTGGAAGTAGCCATTCCCTGAAGTGTTAGTTGCCATAAATTGAATATCATTATTATTCTCGGTGCGGAATAAACCAACGTTCCAATTTACATTTTTCATTAGGCGACCTCTAACGCCACCTTCCCAAGTTTTTGATACCACAGCTTCGAGA
>SESB01000255.1_pt1 | contig 39728 bp, 32 predicted proteins | sample 3171441 | NCBI WGS metagenome assembly SESB01 (sample SAMN06051867, study PRJNA518727) | freshwater metagenome | biome: subpolar coniferous forest; feature: holomictic lake; material: water; isolation source: holomictic Lake 227, 6 m depth | place: Canada: near Kenora, Ontario | collected... | reverse complement strand
GTAAGCCGCCACCAACGGGAAGTGTCAGCAGGTTACCCAGAACAACATCGGATCCACCTTGGCGCAGAAGCGAGAGCGCCTGGGCTACTTGTGGTTTGGCTTCGAAATTAGAGGCAACTTGCGAAGGACCAGAAATGTTGGTCGATCGCGGTAATTGCAGAACGGTAATTTTTCCGTAGTTAGGACCGAAGTCAGAATTAACCACCGCAAATGCCGTCAAGTTTTGTCGCCCACCTCGAGGAACAAATGGCGTGGTCAACGAGAATGCTGCTGCTTTCGTACCCGGAACTTGCAGAGTTAAATAGTACGGAGGCTGGTTTCCGGCATTGGCGCCCAACGTTGATGGATCAGTTGGCACCTTCCAGAAATCTTGTCCGCCGTAATAAGCACCCGCGGTCTCTACATGGTAAGTACCCAAAATATCGCGCTGAACGCTGAAGAGATCTTCAGGGTAGCGAATGTGAGCCAAGAGTGCGGCCGACATGGCGCTCTTTGGCTTTACTGTTTTTGGAAATGCTTTGCTCCAGGTCTTGAGAACTGGATCGCTAGCATCCCATTGGTACAACGAGACAGTTCCATCGTAGGCATCAACCGTGGCTTTCACGGAGTTGCGAATGTAGTTGACGGTTTTGTTATCCAAAGCGGTCACCGATGTTGATGCGTTAGTGAGAGCATCAGTGGTCGCACCATTGAGATTGGTCTTCTTGGAATATGGATAACCAGCCGAAGTCGTGTATCCATCAACAATCCAGAGAATGCGACCATTGACGATGGCTGGATAAGGATTGCCATCGAGGGTCAACCAAGGTGCAACCTTTGCAACACGATCGCGCGGATTACGATTGAAAAGAATCTTGGAGTCAGAGTTGATCAAGCTAGATAAGACAATGCGTTGATCTTGATACTTAATGGCGAAGAGCAACCGGGTCATTAGATTGCCCATGGGCACGCCACCCTTACCCGTATAGGTGTAGTTCTTCTGACCGTTGGCAGAGTTGTCATCTGGATAGTCGAGTTCGACGGGAGATGAGTTCTTGGCCCCACCAATAATGGAATAATCCGGAACATTTTCACCGAAATAAACACGCGGCTCAAACTTTCCTAAACCAGTTGTTGGCGGGATATTTCCGACCTCAAAACTTGGCTTACCATCGGCATCAACGGTATTTCCTAGTGCCGATACAAAACCGAAACCATGGGTATAAACCAAGTGGTCATTGATCCAGTTACGGCTGGGATTGCCGTTGATGTTGAGCTCACGAACCGCAACGACGGTATCGCGTTGCTGACCTGCGATCGTGTAGCGGTCAATATCGAGTGAATCTGGGAAGGTGTAGTACGGCTTGATCTGCTGCAGCTGACGGAAGGTTGCCGAAAGCACGCTTGGATCCATCAAACGAATATTCGAGATGGTGGCCGCATCATTGGCAAGTTGCCCCGCGGTCGCAGAACTAGTGGCTTGGTAGTCAATTACTTTGGCACTCGCCACGTCATAAGCAGCTCTGGTCGCATTGATATTGCGCTGAATGAATGGAGCCTCTTTAGAAGATTCGCTGGGCTTGACTTGGAATTGCTGGATAACTGCGGGATAAACACCGGCGATGATCAAAGAAGAAACCGCCATCAAAGTCACACCTGCTGTTGGCAATATCCATGAGCGGCGAATGATGTTGGCAAAGAAAAGTAGGGCGCAAATTAAAGCGATGCCCGCGAGAATCGCCTTTGCAGGAAGAACAGCATTTACATCGGTGTAGGCCAGCCCCGTAATTAATTTTCCTTCTTTCAGGGCCAGCGAATAACGATCGAACCAATAAGCGACTGCCTTCAACAAAACCAATACACCAAGCAGAACCGAGAGTTGAACACGCGCGGAAACAGTTGTGCGATCCTCTTGAACCTGAAGACGAATGCCACCGTAAAGATAATGAACAACCGATGCCGCCAAAATCGAAATAACAACGGTCGAGATCGCCCAACCAATCAGGGATTGCCAAAATGGCAATTTGAACGCAAAGAAGGAAATATCTAAACCGAATTGAGCATCCTTGGTCCCAAACGGAGTTGAATTCTTAAACTGCAACCAGGATTCCCACAACTTGGTCCCCGAGCTACCGGCAAAATAAAAGAGCAGAGCGCCAACCGCGATTAATGCGTAACGACGAATTGGTTCGATCTGCGCGCGATAGCGTTCGAGATTGTCCGCTTCGAGAGTCATGGGAACATAAATCGGGCGCTTCCGATACGCAATGTAAATATTGGCCGTGATAATTAACGATGTAATGAGTCCAAATCCGATGAAGAGCTCGCCTTTGGTAAAGAGAACAGTGCGCCAAACGCTGGTGAAATTTACAGATCGGAACCAGAGCAAGTCAGCGTAAAAACCGCTGAGGGCAACCAGCACAACGCCAATAACGACGAGAGTGAGAATGGTGAATGGGAGTGGGCCGCGCTTGCGCCGTGGGCCGCCGCCGGCATTTCCACCGTTGTTTCCACCGGGACGAGAAAAAGGATTATTCGGGAACTGAAATGAACTCATGTCCCTACTCTATCTAGTTGGGCAGACCGGGTACTTCTCAGAAGTATTTGCTTGGAGTAGCTCTAGCGCCTGAAAAAGGGTTTGAACTGGGACGGCGCGCAATCCCTGCGGCACACGCGTGACATCAGCACAGTTTCGCAGCGGCATGAGGAAAAGTTTGGCTCCAGCCCTGGCAGCGCCAATCATTTTCTGATCGATTCCACCAATGGGACCAACGTTTCCGGCGCCGTCAATCGTCCCCGTTCCCGCAATGGAACGTCCATGGATGAAATCGTGAGGATCTAGGCGCGAGAGAAGTCCCAAGGCGAATATCAGCCCGGCACTTGGTCCGCCGGTGTCCTTCAGGGATATAGAGACGTCAGCTGCCTTGACCGAAATCGGACGTTCTGGATGTTGGGCTTTATACAGCACCAGCGCTGCGGCAATCGCTGATGACTCCGAAGTGACCATCTCCTGCTTGCCAACTTGCACAGCTTTCGCATTATTCTCTGACTTCGGGTAAACCGCGCTACGCGGTAAAACCACCGAATCACCCTCGATCCAATTAACCAATAATTCGACCCCGTACATCTTTGCTTCGGGGTTGGAGACTAAAACAGTGGTGGAAAAGAGTTCGCCAGATCTTTGAAAAACTTGGGTGTTCTTAATTGTGATGGTGCTGCCCAAGACATTCTGAGTCGGGCCAGGTTTGATGATCACATACGGAAGCGGTGCAAAGAGCGCCAAAATCAACCCAATAATTGCCACCAGACCGGCAAAAATCGGCACTCGCCTACGGAAGATCATGAGCCGCTATTCGCCGCGCTTCTGCAGATCTTCAGCACCTTGAGGGTCTGCTGGATCGGCGTCAGTTTCGTTCTGAGGAAGGAGAATGATGGGTTGGCTTTCGCGAAAACTATCTTGAAAGCTCTGAAATTTTGTCACCGAGCGGTTGGTCTCGTTCTGGAATTTATCCTGAAATTTAGAGACCCAAATGACGTAGGTGAAAGCACCCAACAACGCGACAACCGGAACCGCCCACCAAATTAAAGCCGAAAAGGCGGTGCCGGCGACTGCAGCGAAGATCATGGGCTAACAGTAACCAACAAAGCAACGGAAGGAATTTCGGGCCGAGCGAGCCATGCGTGGGAAGGTGTGTTTACGCTGAGAACTGAAATATTCGCCACATTTGGGAAGCATTTCTCACTAATCACGGTTATGGTCTAACAGGAGAAGAAAGATCAAGTGAAGTAGGAAATAGAGGAGAACCATGAGCGGCAACTTTGGATTCGGCCCAGCCGATGACAGCGGTGACGATTCCGGAAAGAACGTACCTAATTTCGAGGCGCTCTTCCAACAATTTGCTAACTTTGGAATTTCTCCCCAGACGCTTTTTAATTCAGGAACCGGAAACAATCCACTCATCGCGGTTGAAACTATTCGCGAAATAGCGCGAAAATTCTTGGCGACGCAGAACGAAGAATTTGTCGGCACTAATGATTCTGCGCAAATGCGCGAGGCGCTCGATATTGCAAATACCTGGATAGATGACGTGACTTTTTTCCCTGCAAGTGTTCAGACTGTTCAACCTGCGTGGTCTCGCCGCGATTGGCTCGACTCGTCATTATCAGGTTGGCAACAACTTGTTGAGCCGCTGGCTGAGGGTATGGCCACTGCTCTTACCAACTTGATCAAAGAATCAGGTTCTGGCATGGGAGGTGAACTCCAACTTCCAGACGGAATGCAACCCACAGCCGAGATGCTGCAGGGAATTGGTTTATTGCTCCGATCCTTTATGGGATCAATGATTGCCACCCAACTTGGTCAATCCATTGGGTTGCTATCTACGACCGTGACTGGTTCGCACGATGTGGCTATTCCGCTATTTTCTAAGTTTGAATCTCACCTCATTCCGCAAAATGTCACCGCCTGGGGGCAAGGGCTCGATCTTCCCGAAAGTGAAGTTCGAATCTACTTAGCGCTTCGTGAAGCAGCAGCAGCACGGCTTTTCTCCCACACTCCGTGGCTCTCTCAATACATCAATGATTCCTTTGCAGCTTATGGAAAAGGCATTCGCGTTGATATTGCAGCTATTCAAGAACAAGCGGAAAACGCTGTTAATTCTGGTGAGCTGGATATAAATAATCCAGAATCTATTTCTTCAGCCATGACGCAAGGACTCTTCACCCCCGAACAATCTCCTGAACAAGATGCGGCACTGGCTCGATTGGAAATGATCTTGGCGCTGATTGAAGGATGGATTGATCAAGTTGTTACACATGCTGCAACGGATCGGCTTCCATCATTGCCTGCGCTCAGTGAATCGCTGCGCCGCCGCCGTGCTTCCAACTCCCCTACGCAACAACTCTTTGCTTCACTTCTGGGCCTGGAAGTATCGCCACGACTCATGCGCGAATGTTCAACTTTTTGGGCTCAAGTTCAAGAGACCCACGATCTTGATTTCCGAGATCAACGCTGGGAAGACCCAGCTTTATTACCTACCGAAGCCGACTTGGATGACGTTTCAAAATTCTTGGCCAGCACAACTGTCCCAGATGACCTCTCGGGATTGATCTAACCTTCCCGTCGCTCAAACCAGCAGAAGAGATCCTTAAGACTCACAAAAGAAAGCGAAGCCCCCGGGCGCACGATTCATTATCTGCCTTCCCCTTGCAGATACTGAACGGTTATCCGAGGACTTCGTGGGTGAAACTTACGACAACTTCAAATCATTATCAACTAATTTCATGTCACAAAAACAGCGATAAACGCTGACGATTTCACGCGTGAAATGGAAATTATTTGACATTTATCGATAAATATTTTTTCTTTTTATTGCCAAATTGTGACAACACCACACATCCAATACTTGCGGTGAAGATGTTTTACATAGGTTCACACGTGATTACAGAAGTTCACGGTGAGCGAGGGATCAATTTCCATCCCAGCCATCGGTGCGTTGAGCTCTGCACTTTCTCCTAGTGGCTAAACTTTTACGAGTTATGCACAGAACGTGTTGATAACTATGTGGAGAAGAGGGGGATAACTCGAAATGTCGGTGGACAACTTTTTCCAAGAAGAATTCTTCGCCGATATCTTGCGCCCCGTGGAACCAAAGAAACCAATGAAGCAGAACCGCCCCACCGAGTTACTGTCCAGCCCTTCGCTGGCCCCGGCCCCAGCCCCAGCCCAGCCGGGCAGCCCCACCCCTGAATATCGAGTCGTCCGTAGCCCGCGCCGCAAGCGCAGCATCAGCGCCTTTCGTAAAAATGGGTTGATTGAGATCCACGTTCCGGCTCGAACGACCCGACGGGAAGAGGCTGAACTCGTTCCCGAAATGATCGCCATGGTCCTTGCCCGCGAATCCAAGCGCCGGCGCACGGATGAAAAGCTGGCTCAAATTGCCCAAGAGCTTCTGGCGGAGCTGCTCCCCGAGTTTGAAGAGCGCCCCTCCAGCGTTACCTGGCGCTCGATGCGAGACCGATGGGGTTCATGTACCACCGTAGATCGGACAATTCGGATATCCGACCGGCTTAACTCTGTTCCCGAGTTTGTCCTGCGCTGCGTCCTCTTCCACGAGCTCATCCACCTACGCATTCCTGACCACCAGGCTGAGTTTTACGCCTTCTTGGAGCGATTCCCCGACCGGGAAAGGGCTGAAGCCTTCCTCGATGGCTATGAGGCAGGGCTTATAGCCGCCCCCTCCGAGGCGAACTAAGACCTAAAATTGAGCGTGAAATCCCGTGCTCCACGCGTAAACGGGGGTATGGTGGTCTCACGCACAAGAGATGTGGGAGGCTCCCGGATCTTTGATCGTGCAGCGATGGGAGGGTCAATATGGCTGAGGAATACAAAGGTGAGGCCTACTGCGTAAAGTGCAAGGAGAAGCGGTCCTTCGAAGGACACGTCAAAGTCTCTGATTCTGGTCGTCGCATGGCACAGGGCATCTGCCCAGTATGTGGCACGAAGGTCAACCGTATTTTGGGCAAGGCATAACTCACAAGATGTAACGAAACGCCTCGGGTAACAACCCGGGGCGTTTTGTATTTCTACCCGGCAACAGATTTAACTGCGCTCATCCACATCTTTCTCTCGGTTTACCAGAGGCAGGCTCAGCGGTAGCGCATTCTCTCCTCCGTGAATGAGTTCAAAACTGGTTCCGTCGGTCTTTCCACCGATTCCTATCTCCGCCTCAAGTTCGGGGTACGCGTTCTAGAAATTCCCGCGACTCCTTCAGAATCCGTCTCCATCTTTGTCGGTACTGATCGAGGAGGTGTTCTCTTCCCAGGATTGGGTTTGCGCGGATTCCTTGCTCATCTCGATGGCAGCCAAAGATTGAGTGATTTTCTGACCAGCGATTTCTATTCTTCGGATGAGATCAGTTCGGCGCTTTCGGAATTAAGGCAAGCCAACCTGCTGGTAATAGCAAATGAAAAATTATGGACGCCTGCTCCATTCACTTCGGAGAGCCATCGGATATCAGAACTTCGGATTTCTGCTGAGGCGAACTTAGCAACCTGGAATTCAGCCACACAGAGCGATGGCAGGGATGTTGTGAAAGCCCGCGCCGACTTCGCCATCCTCATCTTTGGTTTCTCGCGTGTGGCAATCGCGCTCTTTTCCATTTTGCAAGCCAGCGGTTTTAGCCAAACCAAAATTATTTCTGGCGAACGTTCCAAAATGACGACCTCAGGTAAACGGACTAGCTCGACGCATATCCGAGTCGAGGAAATCTGCGGGCTCAATGTAACCCTGGCGGATGTAGGTAAAAGTCGCAATGAAACCATCACCAAGATTCAACACTCTGCCCAACTCGTGCCCGACAAGCACGCAAATTTTCCTGCAATTCCCAATCTCGTAATTTCAACCGAGACTGCCCAACCTGATTACATTCAACGATGGATGAGTGAGGGCGTGGCGCATCTTCAAATTTCAAACCTGCACGAAAGTTTTATTGAAGTTGGGCCGCTGGTGATTCCTGGGATTAGCCCATGTCTTCGCTGTGTAGGGATGCAGAAATTCGGAGCACACAAAATCCAAGGAATGGTGGAATTCTCCAACGCCATGGAGAGTACGCCCGAGCTCTCAAGTGCAAGCGCCGCAACGATTTCGGGGCTGGTAGCCGCCATCGTCATTCAATTGGCCGATACGGGACGCTCGCCCCTGATGCAAAAATCAATCCGCTACAACCTGCTCGACATTTGTAATCCAGAACACATTTACTGGCAGCCTCACATCTTCTGCGGATGTCTGGAAGTTATATAACAATGCGCTAATGGCTAATGAAATTCCCCGTTCTACTACGACCCGAACCGCAAAGATGGCTGCACTCCCCCTTTCTCTCGCGGGGCGAAGTGTCGTTGGCTTTGGGCGCCAACTCGTTGGTCAATCGGGATCAATGGTCTTTGGTGAAATTCAGGAAAAAACTGCCGAGCAAGTCTTTAAAGTTTTAGGTGAACTTAAAGGCGGGGCGATGAAATTCGGCCAGGCTCTCTCTGTTTTCGAAGCCGCACTTCCCGAAGAAATTGCAAAGCCTTATCGTGAAACTCTTACGAAACTTCAAGAGGCAGCGCCCCCGCTTCCAGCGCGCGTTGTCCATAGCGTTTTAGCAAAAGAGCTGGGCGAGGATTGGCGCGATCATTTCTCTGTCTTCAATGACAAGCCGGCTGCTTCTGCTTCCATCGGACAAGTACATAAAGCTATTTGGAAAGATGGCCGAACTGTTGCAGTAAAGATTCAGTATCCCGGAGCCGGAGATGCACTGATTTCCGACCTCAATCAGATTCAACGCTTCGCCAAGATTTTCCAATTGTTTATGCCTGGCCTGGAAATGAAGCCCATCTTGGAAGAACTTCGCGCGCGCATTATCGAGGAGGTCGACTACCGCTTTGAAGCTGAGGCTCAGCAGAAATATTCTGAAGTTTTTGAAGGCGATCCTGACATTGCGATTCCAAAATTAGTAATGGCATCAGACAAAGTAATCGTCGGCGAGTGGTTAGAGGGAACTCCCCTCTCCAAGATCATCTCTAAGGGAACTCGAGCACAGCGCAATAACGCTGGAATAAAGTTGGCTCGTTTTCACTTCACCTCACCAGATCGCGCCGGCTTGCTACATGCCGACCCTCATCCCGGAAACTTCCGCTTGCTCGACGATGGTCGGCTTGGAGTCTTGGACTTCGGCGCCTGTAATCGCCTACCAAATGGTTTCCCAGAACCAATGAAGCGACTTCTCAAAAGCGCTCTCGATGATGATGCCACGGCTCTTTATCAAGGCTTTAAAGAGGATGGTTTCATCCTGCCCGAGGTCGATGTTGATCCCCAGTTAGTGTTGGATTTTCTCGTTCCTTTGGTATCACCACTGCGCACTCAAACTTTTAAGTATTCGCGCGAATGGTTACGTGAACAGAGTGCCCGCGTGGGAGATCCGCGCAATCCCACCGCCAAGATCGGCTTTCAGCTCAATCTGCCACCAGAGTATGTACTTATTCACCGCGTCACCTTGGGTACCACTGGCATCTTCTGCCAACTAGAGGCCGAAGGAAACTTCAGAGACGAAGCGCTCTCCTGGTTTCCAGATCTCAAGCCTCTAGCAAGCGTGAAGTAAAACTAGCCAGCTAATTCTCGGTCCTTGCAGGAATTAGCCAGCTAATTCCATATCTTTCCGTTCCAGCCTCGGACGGCCCGGCTGGCGCTTGGCCATCACTGCTCGACCATCGTCGAAGAGCTCTCCACCCCAGACGCCACATGGTTCGGCTCGAGAGAGCGCACCTTCTAGACAAGCGACTCTCACTGGACACTCTCCGCAGAGCGACTTAGCAAAGGCGATCATTGCTGGAGTCTCAGCGAAAAAGGTTTCGGGGTCGACGCTGTGGCAAGGCAGATTAAAGCCCGGTGCCGCAGTCCCATAGGCGCTGTCGTAGCCATCCGAAGGCGCAGTTACATCACGTAACCCAACCTTGGCATCGGCTCCTTCTGCCCAGCCTGGTACTAGCAGTTCGCTAAAGAGAACAGTCATTGTTCCCACCTCCCTTTTTCTTAGTGCTTCTGGTCTAGTTCTTCTCGTCTGGTGCTTCTAGATCTCTCTTTGCTTGCCTTGTCACGGTCTTCTTGTGGATCTTCCACTTTCCTGAACTGTTGAGAAAATAAAAAAGACCGCTAAATCCAGTAATGGATTTGCGGCCTCTTGGCTGATCTTCGGGTTATCCGATAGAACTCCAAGTTCCGCATTTTCCATACTTTGTGTAATTGGCGTGGTCGGTATTGGCTGCAAAATTGGTGGCCGCCGGTGTTGCCCAGACTGTGGTGCGTGAATGGGTAGCATCAAACCCAGCGAGGAGGCCAAAAGCAGCGGTTTCAACTGACTTTTGAGCAGCAGAAATAGAACCGATGGTTGATGTCATCTTCATCGTCCTACTCCTCTCTCGTTAGTCTTGCTGTCGTCTTGCTGTCGTCTTGCCGTTGCATTCTCGATTCTCGAGAACATTACACGGTAGCGTAAAGGAAACGGTCTCGCGGATGCAACTTAGTTATTTGAGCGCCGCTAGAAAAGGGCTAGGCGTTCCCGCGTACGAGAGATGAACCTGTTCTTTTGCTCGCGTTAAGCCCACGTAAAACAAACGGCGTTCTTCATTGATGTCATTACCCATCGGTAGCACTCCATCAGCGATTCCAACTAAGAAGACGTGATCCCATTCCAGCCCCTTGGCGGCATGCAAGGTCGCCAGCAACACTCCGGGCAATGTCGGCGGATTATTTTGTTCCGCTCGATCTTCAAGTTCGCGTAAGAAGGTGCGCATCGAAATTGCGCCATCGGCCTTTAGTTGACGGGCTAAACGCAAGAAAGCTTGAACATAATCTGAATCCCCAAATGGTCTTAAAACCGAGACAAGGTCGGAATACCAATCACCGTCTTCTGGAGGCAAAACGGACGCACTTCTTATTGCGCGCATGGCATCTTTAACATCGGCACGATCGAAAAAGCGCTCGGCACTTTTTAGTTGGGTGGGTATTTGAGATTGCTGAAGAGCGTTTTCGAAAGAAGTCAATTGAGCATTTGTACGAGCGAGCACCGCTATCTCAATGTGTTCGACATCTTTATCGCTGCGGTTGTCGATGAGAGCTTTAATTCGGCCCACAACCTCCTTCACTTCGTCAGAGGTAGAACTACTGCGATGAATCAACGGTTTAACCCCGTGATCATTCATTGAGGAGAGTTCTAAACCACTCTCTGCTTGCAAATTGCCCTGGCGCAGAATGGCATTCGCGGAGTGAATAATTTCTGGCGTGGATCGATAGCCACGTGTCAAGCGAATAACTTTCGCCTCCGGATACTTTTGAGAAAAATTAAGTAAATATGCCGAAGAGGCACCCGCAAAAGAGTAAATAGTCTGAGCAGCATCTCCGACGACACAAATGTCATCTCGATTTCCCAACCACAATTGCAAGAGTCGTTGTTGGAGCGGTGAAACATCCTGATATTCATCCACCGTGAAATAACGATATTGATCTCGAATTCGCTCGCGCACATCGCGATCTTCTTCCAACATTCCGACGGTGAGAAGCAAAACATCTTCAAAATCGATACTGCGCTCTTGGCGCTTGAGCGTCTCGTAAGCTTCGTACACTTTCGAAACGAATTCAAGATTGGTGCGATTGCTTTTATTGTTGGAAAAACGCATCTCGCGACTGGCGCCAATGGCTGCTTCAACGTACTCATCCGAGCCTATTTCAAGAACTTTTGCCCATTCAATTTCACTAGCAATATCTCGCAGAGTTGCCGTTTGCGGCGTTAGAGGGACATCCGAACGCGAGAGCGCCTCGCCAATAAAACCAGTCTTTGTGGTGAGAAGTGAGGGAAAACTGCCGCCGAAAGAGTAGGGCCAGAAATACATCAGCTGCTTGAGCGCAGCAGAGTGAAAGGTACGAGCCGTTGCATTGGGAATTCCCAGCGTGCGCAGGCGGGCGCGCATTTCTCCAGCTGCACGAGCGGTGAAAGTAAGGGCCATAGTTTTTGTTGGGTCTGTGACCCCGGCTGCCACGGCGTAAGCAATCCGATGTGTAATGACACGGGTCTTACCGGTTCCGGCGCCAGCAATGATGCAGACCGGTCCTTTGATGCTAGTGACAACTTCACGTTGATCGGCATCCAAGCCCTCAAGAATTTGATCAGGTGTCATTACCATCTTAAGAACGCCAAGTTTCTCCGCCAGATAAATCCCGCTTGGCTTCTGGTCCGTACCAGGCCTCGATCATTTTGCGAGCAACGCTAATCTTGGGTGGCAAGAGCAAAGTCTGTTTGCGAATGGCATTCTTTAGTTCATCCCGAGTCAACCACATGACTTCAACGATCTCTTCGCCATCGGGGCGGGCTGCTTCTGGAGTATCCGTGATCGCTTCGAAGGCAATCATGAGGGATGCAGGGAATGGCCAAGGTTGTGATCCCAAATAACGAATCTCAGAAACATGAATCCCGGCCTCTTCATTTACTTCGCGAACTACGCATTGCTCAAATGATTCACCTGGTTCGACAAAGCCGGCAAAGGTCGAGAATCTAAATTCTGGCCACACCTTTTGACGACCCAAGAGAATTCGATCTCGTTGATCTTTTATCAAGACGATGATTGCTGGGTCGTTTCGAGGGTAATGCTCGGTCTCATCTTGGGTGCATCTGCGAACCGAACCTCCAAAAACCGATTTAGTCGCTGCACCACAAATGGAACAACGCGGATGTTTGTGATGCCAATTGGCGAGCGCCTGGGCATGAACCGCTAAACCTATTTCCAGATCTGAAAGATCCCCGCCTAATTCGCGCAAAGTCAGATACTGGTGAAACTGCTCGATATCTTTGGCATCGCCGCACCAAGCGAAGTAAGGCTGATCATTCTCAATACCGAGAAAGAATCGTTCACCACGTGAAAATTCGGTGCTCTTGATTAATTCCTCAACCTCAACGGCGTTGAGCAAATCTAAACTGTTGGCCAAGCGTGGATTTTGAGCGGTTCCATCAGCTTCGGGAGCTTTGTGGCGAGTTTGAGGAACGACTCGAAACTTTCCAGAGGCAAAGTGCAGGATCGAGGCCCTATCCCACATAGCCGTAAGTTGACCCTCATCTGTCCGCAGATGGCCAGCGCGGTCGACCACGGCTCGGGCAAGCGGCAGTTCTAACGGAATTCGATCTTCTGACATCACGAGCCGACCCTACTAGCCTGTCTTTATGAAGGTCACTTCGTGGAATCTGCTACACGGGGCTGCCACGCCCGCTACCCCTCTCGGCGCAGGTGCGGGAGCCGGGCCCGAAGAACTTTTGGGTGAGACAGATCTACCCAATCCGGGCTCGGCGCTTTCTCCTGAGGTTGCTCGATCATTACTGCGGCGCGCCAGTTCTAGTCTCGTGGGAGATGTCATCGGTCTACAAGAAGTCGATCGCGGCCAACCCCGTTCTGGTGGACTTCATCAGATAGAGCTTCTTGCAGCAGATTTGGGAGGGGCCGAATGGGCATTTGCTCCCACCGTCATCGGTACCCCGGGCGAAGAGTGGCGCCCCAACACCCAGCCAGAGCATCACTTGGAGACCAATAGTTCTCGCTCTTCGCTCTCCGAGCACTCATATGGAATCGGGCTCATCTCCAAAATTCCGGTGCGCAAATGGCACCGCTTGGAATTAGGCAGGTCGGTCATTGGTTTGCCCCTCGCCGTTCCAACTTCCAAAGGAGTGCGGCCTTTATATGTCAAGGATGAACCTCGCGTCGCCATTGCCGCCGAACTAGCAAATGGCTTTACCATCGCAGTTACACATTTGTCCTTTGTACCCGTGGTCAATGTCTATCAATTGCGTAAAGTTCAAAAGTGGTTGGCGAAGATGCCCGGAGAAAAAATACTTATTGGTGACCTCAATTTGCCCTTTGGAATTCCTGAAAAAGTTTCTTCCTGGAAATCTCTAACTCACGATGCCACGTATCCATCTTGGGGGGCGAAGGTGCAATTTGATTACATCTTGGCGCAGAACCTCAACAGCGTGCAAGTAACCTCAATGGCTCAGATCCATCCTGGAATCAGCGATCATCTCCCGATATCTGTTGAGATAGAGATCAACCATCAACCCTAGAAATAATCGACGTAATCTGCTCTAGGTTATAGAGATCTGCCGGACGAACCGTTTGATCACTACCGACATAATAAAAAGCGGCACTTATCTGCGAAAGATCTACGCCATGCTGGATCGAATAGGCCAGGCGGTACATGGCTAATTGGATCGCAGCAATCTCTAGGTCATCGCCGCGCTTTTCCTTTCCGGTTTTCCAATCGACAATTTCATAAGTGTCGCCATCGCGATAAACAGCATCAATTCGGCCACGAAGTAGAACGCCCCCGACAACGGTTTCGAAGGGAACCTCAACTTCATGTGGTTGGCGATCCGCCCACACGCTGGCCAGCCATTTCTGTTGCAACTCTTGGAGCGGGATTTCATCTTGAGTCGGTACAAAGTCGGGATCGAGTTCGTCATCTTCCCAAATACGTCCAGAGTTGAATCGCCGTTCCAACCACGCATGAAATTCGGTTCCGCGTCGCGTATAAAGGTCGATATGTCCGGGCATCGGACGCCGAATCGAGAGAGCAAGTTCGGCTGGGTTCTGCGAGAGAGTGAGCAAGGTCGAGACCGACATTCGAGCGGGTAAGTAAACGGTGGCCGGCAGCTGACGCAGCCGAATTTCCTCGATTAGCGCTGCTGCATCTAATGCATAAGACCGGCCAGTGGCACTGATTTTTTCAGGCGCGGCCACCAATGCAATTGGATCAAGTGGCTGGGCGCTGCGGACAATGGCCGCTGATTCAGCGATGAGTTCGGCGCGGGCGCTGGAGCGCGGCCATGACCCAGTTTTGGGCTTCTCTTTTTTGGGATTGAGCTCAGTTGGCTTTTCTTCCTTCACGAATTCAATTTCGGGATGAAGAGCGGAGGAGAGTTCTTGAGCCAAGATGAAAAGTTCGCTCTGTTCAACGGCTTTATCGCCATCTCGAAACCATGAGGTGGTGCAGAAGAGATGAGTCTTCGCTCGGGTAAAGGCAACATAGGCAAGACGGAGTTCTTCTTCGCACCGCTTCGCCTTCCATAAGTCATCAAATGCTTCTAACGCCTTGCGCACATCAACAGCAGCCGGGCCACCATCGACATCGGGAAAAATTAAATCGGGAATCTGATCTCGATCGCCACGAAGTGCCGTGGGAAGTGATCCTGAATTTCTTGTCCAGATATCGGATGTCTTTCCACTAGAGGGAAAATTGGTCAAAGCCAATCCAGGGATCGCTACTACATCCCACTCGGCTCCCTTGGAGTGATGCACGGTAAGGATTTGTACGGCGCCACGATTAACTTCAATATTGGTTGGTTTTAGACCATCTTCGGATTTATCAACAACATCAAGCCAATCCAAAAAGGTGGATAACGTCGCGCCACTGCGCGCAAACTTGGAGGCTTCATCAATAAATTTGTCGAGATGGATGCGACCATTCTGCCAACCATCACGAACCAGGACTTCGACATCTAGCCCTAAGAATTGTTCGGCTTCAGTGATGCAATCGGTGATCGAACCGCTCATGGACCTGCGCAAAATCTTGAGTTGACGGGCAAAGAGAACCAGGCGTTCTAGGCCAGTTGCAGAGAAACGGCGAGCATGGAAGGCGTCAACGGCATCCAAACTTTCCAGGGCTTCGATAATCGAACCCGTTGGAAAGTCTTCAGTTTCAGCCGTCGCTGGATCGCCTAGCTCTAAGACCGATTCGATCGTTTTGGCTCGCGAGCTCTGGTGGTCACGATTGAGCGATCTGGCATATGAACCAAGTGCGGAGAGATCGCTGGGACCCAGGGCTAATCGAGGCCCGGTGAGTAGGCGAATCATGGCCGTCCCTGCCCCAGGGAAAGTTAAAACCCTCAGTAACGCAATAACATCAGCGATTTCGGGGATGTGGATTAATCCACCTAATCCCAATACTTCAACGGGGATTCCTCGGTCGCGGAGAGCTTCTTCAATATCTGCAATCTGACTGCGGCTGCGTACTAGCACCGCAAATGTCGATCTCTTCTCCGGGTCTAGTTCTTGCCGTGTGGGCGCGTTCCACAGATCGGCAAATTGTTCGGCAATGTAAGCGGCTTCTTCGGCTTGGGTGAGCAGCCCAGTTGCGCTGATATGCCCAGGTCCGGCTTTGGGTCGAAGCGCGAGTCGATCGACCTCAGCACTCACTGTCTGGCTTTCGGCGATGCGATCTATAACCAGGTTAGCTAAGGTCAAAATTTGTTGATCGTTACGCCAGGTGGTTAACAATTTATACACTGGGACTGGTTGCTTATCTTTACGAGGAAAACGTTGACCAAAAGTTCCTAAAGTTTCGGGGCTTGCGCTGCGCCAACCATAAATAGCTTGATTGGGATCGCCCACCGCGGTAACCGAGTGACCTTCACCAAAGAGATGTGAAAGAAATCGGACTTGGCTATAGGAGGTATCTTGATATTCATCGAGTAGAACAACTTTGTATTTACTTCGCTCTTGCTGACCAATGTCCGGGAATTTCTCTACCAGAGTTGCCGCAATACTCATCTGGTCATTAAAGGAAAGTGCCCCATGCAATTTTCGATATTCCTGTAGCTGATCGACCATTTGCAAAAGAACTAAACGCTCTTGCAAAGTTGCAATCGCTGCCCTGACCTCGGCATTGGTTTTGGGACTAGAAATAGTTTCGTACTTCTGTAACATCTCATAGCAATACTGTCGAACTTCTTCAGTGCTCTTTCCGTGTTCGCCAATCTGCCCCGAAAGACTGAGCAGACTTGAGACGAGAGTCTTGGCCGAATGCGTGATGGGAAAATCTGGCTCAGAAAAATCCGAAACTATTTCATTGGCAATCTGCCAGTTGGCGGCTTCACCAATCGGTTGGGAATCGGTATCTATCCCCAGGCGTATGGAATGTTCGGAGAGCACACGGCCGGCGTATGAGTGGTAGGTGTGGACCGGAACAGTGAGATCAACTTTGCCGCCACCAGAAAGCGATGGCACCAGGCCAGCGCGCTGAAGTAGGCGTAGTCGTTTACGAATTCGAATCGATAGCTCGCCGGCGGCCTTACGCGTGAAGGTGAGTCCAAGAATCTCATCTGGGCGGACGATGCCATTTGCTACCAACCAGAGAACGCGAGCACCCATCGTTTCGGTCTTTCCCGAACCAGCACCGGCGATCACTACAGCCGGCGAAAAGGGATCGGCTTCGATGATGGCAATTTGTTCATCGGTAGGGATATAGATGGATTCACGCTTATTCGAATCTTTCTTAGCCTCTTCTTTTTGTAGGAGCGCAAAGAGAGTTTTAGCATCGTAGGTGTATGGGCTCATCGCTCGATTACCGACTTACCCTGAGATTGGATCGGGCAACTTGATTTGACGCCGCAGGTTCGGCAACGTTTGTTAATTGTGGCGATGAAAGCGCTTCCCGACATACCTTCGGCCATAGCGACTACTTCAGTCTTGAGTTGCTCGTGGTCCAAAGCAAGTTGAGTCTTCACCGAAGCCGAGCCGGAAGTGCCGCCAAGAAAAACAAGTTCGGCGCCGGCGGTCTCAGATGTACCAACATCCGTTACGAAGCCACCTTCAAGCGCGGCCAATTGATAGCCAGCAAGCTGCTTGTGAGTCAGCGCCTCTTTTCCAGTGACACTGGAATTTCCAGTTTTGAGATCGGCGATAAAAATTTTGCCATCGGCGGTTAGTTCGAGGCGATCGACACTTCCGCTGAGGATGACTCTACCAATCTTGACTTCAAAGCTGGCTTCGGCAACTGCGAGTGTGCGCACTTTGGCGACGTCGTGATGCCATTTGTAGAACTTGGAAAGAATCTGAGAGGCGCTTTCGAACTCATATTCTTTTTGCCAACCAGTCGAGGAATCAATGAGATTCCAAGCGCTCTTCAATTTTAGAGTAAGCGCCTCGAGAGACAGAGAGTCATCGCTGGCAAGTTGTGCGGCAAGATAGTGAACTGCCGAACCGAGAACTTGTGCGGTGGAATCTTCATCGCGGCCGCCACTGCGTTCGAGAAACCATTTGACGCCACATTCGGAGAAACTCTGCAGATTGCTGGGAGAAGTTCGAATCTCCTCTCCTTCGGCAATCACCGGGTTAGTAGAACTGACGCTCGTGACGCCCAACCAATGATCTGGGTTTGCCGAAGAAACCCCAGAATCAGCCAAGGTACGCAATAAACCCGCTGCCAGTTGCGGTTCTTGGCCCTTCATGAGGTCGGCTCGAAGTGAAGCGACAAGGGATTGAGTGGTCAACGATCTAGGTAATTCCAACAAAAGTTCGTTGCCCGCATCTTCACCAAGAACAAAATCGGCGATTTCGTGGAAGTAAGCCGACGGCTCACTTTCTTCTTCTTGGAAGGCAGTGACAATTAGCCCTGCTTTGGCACGGGTGATGGCAACGTGTAGTAGTCGGCGTTCGTCTTCAATGAGTGCGCTAGCGGCTATCGCTTTAATTTCAGCTGCAGCCTCTACTTGAGAGCGATCGGCCTCGACGAGTCGTTCACTTCCTAAAAGTGAACCGCGTTGACGAAGGTTGGGCCAACTTCCTTCTTGCATTCCTGCCAGTGCAACGAGCTCCCACTCCAGCCCTTTGGCCGAGTGCACAGTCAAAATAGTGACAACATTTTCCCGTTGACCTCGTGCCGTAATGGTGTCGCCTAAAATCTGTTCGCCCATGAGCTGATCAATAAAACTTGAAGGATCAGAATTTGGCAGACGGTCGGTGTAACGCCTCGCCGCTTCAAATAGCTCCATGACGGCATCGAGATCACGATCGGCAAGCGCACCTTTATTTCCGCCATTGATGGCTCGCGTCCGCCAAGCGGTGGAAATTTTCTCGCCCGAATAATTGGTGGCATTGCTCCAGATGGACCAAAGAACATCGGTGATGCTGTGAGAAACTTTTGCAGCTTTCTTTGCAGCCTGAATGAGCGAGCGAATTCGGACCAATGATTGAATCTGATTATCGGGCAGCTCGAGGGCGAGATCGGCCGCAGAGCTTTTCAGAATAGCAACCATCATTTCGGTAACGGTTCGCTGGTCATCTTCAGATCGAAGTCGGGTCAATTGCAATCGCATCTGACGAAGTTCGAGCGGATCGGTGCCTCCGAACTCAGAGAAGAGAACTTCTTCTATGGTCGTCCAATTCTTGGGTGATAGTTCGATCTGACCAAGCGCTATTTGCGCGATGAGCAAGATGGGGCGAATTGCGGGATTGTCAGCCAGGGCTAGAGCATCTGTCGAAATACTCGTGGGAATTCCATTGATGGCAAAGGCGCGCTGGAGAGCGGCTACCTGAACTCCGGGAGAGCGCACAATGACAGCCATTTCCGACCACGGTAGGCCTTCGCGGAGGTGAGCTGAGCGAAAGGCATGAGCGATGTAATTTCCGCAATCACTGGGGCTTTTGCATTTTGCGATGGCGATATTGCGATCGGATAGATGCGCTCGATCAGTTCGAGTAGATGAGACCTCGCGCTTTACCTGGAGAGCAGTTGGTCGAAAAGTCGTGGCAATTTCACTGGCAAGCTCGGTGATCGCGGCTGAACTCCGCTCAACCTGGTGCAAAGGCAAGACCACATAATTGAACTTTTCAACGAAGGCAGGAAGTCCTTCAGGATCTGCGCCGCGAAACCTGCCAACTGCCGAATCGGGATCAGCGAAGAGAGTCACTTGCTCGCTGGAGAGTAGCTCGAGAAGTTGGCGCTGAGATGCATCGCTCTCTTGAAATTCATCAACATAAATTGAGGTGAAGCGACGGCGGTAACTTTCGAGAAGTTTTGGATTTCGATGCAGATGCGAAATCGCAGTAGTGATTAATGCGCTCGGATCGATGCGAAGTGGATTCCCCGATACGGAAAGTGCCCGCATATCCATTGCCTGGTTATATTGATGCCAAAAATGAGCAGCGCCTTTCCAATAGGGCTCACCCAAATGCTGGCCACGTTCAACTAATGAATCTGGTGAATAGCCACGCTCGGTCGCACGCAGAATGAGGTCACGAATCTCACGCGCAAACCCACGCGTGGAGAGCGCCTCTACGAGGTCTGGATGCCAGTCGATACCGGTGCGAGTGATATCGGTCTGCAGCAGTTGGCGAATAGCTAAATCTTGTTCGGCACCAGAAATCAAAACGTATTTAAAGGAGTCAGGGTGATCGCCTTGATTAATGATTGAAAAGGCCAACGAGTGAAAAGTGCGAGCGATGGGCTCGGCTGTAGTCGTATGTGCAGCGATCGCAATGCGGTCTCGAATATCGGAGGCGCGTTCGCGACCATAGGTCAAAATCAATATTGACTCGGGATCGACTCCGGATTGAATGCGGGCAATCGCTGAGGCAATAAGGGTCGTGGTTTTACCCGTGCCGGGCGCCCCCGCTACTAATAATCGAGATTCCGAGCTGGCGAGAATCGCCGCTTGTTCGGGGTTGAGTTGGAGATCAGATTGAGTCAGGGAACGACGAACTAAGCGAAGTGGACGCTCAGTTTTGGCCATGGCTCTATCTAACCCAATGGGGCTGACAAAACCTTGGATCTAGAGATTAGGCGTTGAGGTTAGCCTTCTTGGTACGAGCAGCACTGCGAGCGCGCTCGTTCTGATCGAAGACCACCTTGCGTACGCGCACTAGCGATGGCGTAACTTCAATGCACTCGTCCTCGCGGCAATATTCCAATGCTTGTTCCATGTTCAAGATCTTTGGCGGAATCAAACGTTCGAGTTCATCAGCGCCAGCAGAACGCATATTGGTGAGCTTCTTTTCACGAACCGCGTTGACATCCATATCTTCTGGTCGGGCATTCTCGCCAACAACCATACCTTCGTAGACTTCAGCACCAACTTCAACGAAGATGCTGCCACGCTCTTGCAAAGTAAAGAGTGCATAGGAAGTAACGACGCCACGACGATCTGAGACCAAAGATCCGGATTGGCGGGTGCGAATTTCGCCATGCCAGGCTTCATAGCCATCGAAAACGTGGTGCAAAAGACCAGTTCCGCGTGTTTCAGTAAGGAATTCGGTACGGAAACCAATGAGTCCACGTGATGGAACCTTGTAGTCCAACCGGATCCAGCCAGTGCCATGGTTGACCATTTGCTCCATGCGACCCTTGCGCAGAGCCATAAGCTGAGTAATAACACCTAAGTAATCTTCTGGGGCATCGATAGTTAAGTGCTCCATTGGTTCGTGCAACTTGCCATCAACCATCTTGGTAACTACCTGTGGCTTGCCCACTGTTAATTCAAAACCTTCGCGGCGCATGATTTCAACAAGAACGGCGAGTTGGAGTTCGCCTCGACCTTGAACTTCCCAAGTATCAGGACGATCGGTGTTGAGAACGCGTAAGGAGACGTTACCGACGAGCTCGGCATCAAGACGGTTCTTGACCAGACGCGCAGTCAACTTGGTACCGCTCTGGCCTGCTAAAGGAGATGTATTAATACCAACGGTCATGGAAATACTTGGCTCATCAACTGTGATCAGAGGCAATGCAAATGGTGTCTCTGCATCAGCCAGAGTTTCACCCAAGGTGATGGTTTCGATGCCAGCCACGGCGATGATGTCGCCAGGACCAGCTTCAAGAGCAGGTACTCGCTCGAGTCCTTCTGTAATGAGAAGTTCAGAAATCTTGACGCGCTCGGAAGTTCCGTCAGTCTTCATCCAAAGAGCCATCTGGCCCTTCTTGATAACGCCTTCGCGAACGCGGCAGAGAGCCAAACGCCCTAGGTAAGGCGAGGAGTCCAGGTTGGTGACGTGAGCTTGTAGCGGTGCACCTTCGTGATACGTCGGCGCTGGAATGGTGTTGAAGATAGTTTCGAAGAGAATGTCGAGGTTCTCGTGATCTGGCATTTCGCCGTTGCCAGGGCGAGCAAGAGATGCGCGTCCAGCTTTGGCTGATGCATACACAATTGGAAATTCGATCTGTCGTTCATTGGCATCGAGATCCAAGAAGAGTTCGTATGCCTCATCGACAACTTCGGCAATTCGAGAATCTGGGCGGTCCACTTTGTTAATGACCAAAATAACGGGCAAGTTCTTTTGAAGTGCCTTACGCAAAACGAAACGTGTTTGTGGAAGTGGTCCTTCAGATGCGTCAACGAGCAAAATAACGCCGTCGACCATTTCAAGTCCACGCTCTACTTCGCCACCGAAGTCAGCGTGGCCCGGTGTATCAATAATGTTGACGATCTGGTTACCGCGCTTGACTGCGGTGTTTTTTGCCAAAATCGTAATTCCTTTTTCGCGTTCGAGGTCCATCGAATCCATGACGCGATCCTTGCCTTCGCCCTGCTCTTTGTAAGCAGCGAATGCGCCGGATTGCCACAACATGGCATCAACGAGGGTGGTCTTGCCATGGTCAACGTGAGCGATGATGGCAACGTTACGAAGTTCGTCGCGCTTCTTCAGCTCGCCAGTGAGGTTTGGATTCTTTGGCTGAGCGAATTCGATGTTAGACATGTTAGATACCGACCCACATTTTCCGTTGTTGGACCCTAAAGGGTTACCGCGATGAGATTTTTCTCGACTGGGATGCCCCAAGTCACAGCCCAAAGTTTAACGGACTAGGGGAAGTAATACCCAATTCACGCCTGTGGGGAGAGCCAAAATGGCTATTTTTAGCGATTTTGCGTTAAGCCCGGATTTGTTACGGAATATCCCTTAAACGTTGAAGCGGAACTCCACAACATCGCCATCGGCCATTACATAATCTTTGCCTTCCATGCGCACCTTGCCGCGATGTTTGGCTTCGGTCATGGAACCAGCATCAATGAGATCTTGAAATGCCACAATCTCGGCTTTGATAAAGCCCTTTTGAAAATCAGTATGGATAACGCCAGCTGCTACAGGAGCGGTATCGCCTTTGTGAATGGTCCAGGCGCGCGCTTCCTTTGGACCAGCAGTGAGATAGGTCTGCAGCCCTAAGGTCTTAAATCCGACTCGAGCCAAAGTCGTCAGCCCCGGTTCTTCCAATCCGATCGATTGCAAGAGTTCAAGGGCATCGGCCTCATCGAGTTCAGCAAGTTCGGCTTCAGTCTTTGCATCGAGAAAGATAGCTTCAGAAGGTGCAACTAGTTTTTGAAGTTCGGCACGCAGGGATCCGTCTTCTAATTCGGCAGCATCAACGTTAAAGACATAGAGGAATGGCTTGGCGGTCATGAGTTGCAATTCACGAATCACATCTAAATCAATTTTTGAACCGTGAAGCAATTTGCCCTCATTGAGATGTGCTTGAGCTTCTTTAACAACTTCAATCATGGCAGCTCGATCTTTATTGATGCGAACTTCCTTTTCCAATCGAGGCAAAGCTTTTTCAATAGTCTGCAGGTCAGCAAGGCAAAGTTCGGTGGTGATGGTTTCAATATCTTGAGCCGGATCGACCTTGCCATCAACGTGGACGACATCGCCATCGGAGAAGACACGAATAACTTGGCAGATGGCATCGGTTTCGCGAATATTGGCCAAGAACTTGTTTCCAAGACCTGCGCCTTCAGATGCGCCCTTAACGATGCCGGCGATATCGACGAAGGAAACAGGTGCGGGAAGGATTTTTTCAGAGCCAAAGATCTCGGCCAACTGGTTAAGGCGACCATCCGGGACGGCCACGATGCCCACATTGGGTTCAATGGTGGCGAAGGGATAGTTGGCGGCCAAGACGTTGTTCTTGGTCAAGGCATTAAAAAGGGTGGACTTGCCGACGTTGGGCAGACCGACGATTCCGATAGATAGGCTCACGAGGAGTAGAGCCTACGCGTGATTGTCACCGCTTCCTGCCACGATAAGCCCATGAGCACATCAACAAGCCTGGTTACCGGGTTGGCCGCTGGGACCCTGCTAGGCATCCTCGTGGGATTCCTCTGGGCCAAGGTTCGCCATCAGTCTGGCGCCCTGGAAATCACCACCCTGCAACAGCAACTTCTTGCACAAGATGCCCAAATTTCAAATGATGCCAACACCATCAAAACCCTCAACGAGCAACTTGCCACCATGCGCACCGAAGCCAGTCAGAGCACTCGTTTGGATGAAGCGCTCAACGCTGTTCGCGCCAATATGAGCGCACTCACCGTGCAAGCTCAAGAGGCCGAGATTAAACGAGCATCGGGTGAGGCCAGCATCAAGACCCAGATGGAGACCATGCGCCTCGGTAATGAAAATTTGCTCCGCGAAACCACCAAACTTGCAGGCGCACTTTCTAATTCACAGACGCGCGGAAAATATGGCGAGACTCAACTAGAGATGCTTCTGGAGAGTTCTGGGCTGAAGGAAGGCATCCACTTTTTCAAACAGGATTACCGCAGCAAAGATGCCGAAATTTCCAAGCCCGACATCAAGATTGCGATCCCTGGTGGTAGCGAAATTTTCATCGACTCTAAATTTCCTTTCACGAGATTTCTCGAGGCGGTCGGTGAGAAAGATCCCGATACGCGTGCCGATCTCATGAAGTTACATGCGAAAGATTTAATGGGTCACGTCAATGCCCTGGCCAAGCGCGGTTACTCCGAAAGCCCGCTCTCCCCTGATTATGTCGTTCTCTTTGCACCATTTGAATCCATCCTCTCCGAGGCGCTCGAGTCCGATCCTCAGATTCTCAATGCTGCCTTTGAAAAGGGAATCACCATCGCTACCCCGACAACGATGATGGCGTTGCTGCGCACCGTTGCTTTTGTTTTCAGTCAATCAGATATGGCGCACAATGCGGCAACCATTAAAGAGCTTGCCGGCGAACTCATTAAGCGCATAGGCAAGGTTCATAACAAAATCGCCAAACTGGGAAGCAGCATCAAATCCTCTGAGCGCGCTTTCAATGATCTCGTGCAGAGCGCCGAATCCAATATGTTGCGCCCTGCCCGAAAAATGATTGGGCTCGGGGTTCCTACGGGCAATGCCAAACTCAAGGCCCTTGAAGGCGTCGATGACGAACTTCGAGGTATTAAAATTACCCCCGAATTCAGTGCAGAAGACCTCTACGACGAGGATCTAGAGCTCGATGAAATAGTGGAGAATGGTGATCGTGATGACTGAACTCAAGCTTCCAGCCAAACCCATTAAGGGACCTGGACTCACAGTCGCCGGCGTCATCATCCTGCAATTTCTTTTAATTCTTATCGTTCAGGTGTTTGAATATAAATTTACCAAGGTCGGAATTATTTCTGGGATTGCGATCTCGATCGCTTTCGCGGGTGGACTTTATTTGGGTCGCCCCGGTACCTCATTTAGCGCTGTAGTAAATCCACCGATCGCTTTTCTAGCGGCGACGATTATTTCCATGGTCACCGTTGGTGGCTCGGGTTTCCACGTCACCAAGATCGGGCTTGATTTAGTCACCAGCTTGGCTGGGGTTGCACCATTTTTGGTAATTGGCGCAGCCATCAGTTGGCCCTTACATTTGTTAAAAGCGCGACGCGAGAGCGCTGCGCACGATCAGAACTAGTTCGCTTCTTTTGCTTCTCTAATATCTTTTCGAAGCTCTGCTGGGATCGCAAAGAGCAAATGTTCTTCCATTGCTGTCACGGTCTCAACATCGGAAAAACCGCGAGCAGCCAGCCACTTTAATAAATCGGTGACCAGAATTTCGGGAACGGAAGCGCCGCTAGTCACACCGATTGTCTCGACTCCGTTTAACCATTCTTCTTGCACTTCTGCAGCAAAATCAACGAGATAAGCAGCCTTGGCGCCGTATTCCAAAGAGACCTCAACCAGGCGAACTGAATTAGAGGAGTTAACAGAGCCAACAACTAACACGAGATCGGCTTTTGGCGCGATCTCCTTAATTGCAACTTGGCGATTCTGCGTGGCGTAACAAATGTCATCGCTGGGCGGATCCATCAAATTAGGAAATCGCTTGCGCAATGCGGCGACAGTTTCGAGGGTTTCATCGACGCTCAAAGTTGTCTGCGACAACCAAGCAACCCGGTTGGGATCTCTTACTTGAACCTCGGCAATATGGTCCAGGCCGTCTACGACGATGACGTTGGAAGGGGCTTCACCAGCGGTGCCTTCGACCTCTTCGTGACCGGCATGGCCAATGAGCAAAATATCCAAATCTTCGGCAGCAAAGCGTTTTACTTCGTGGTGCACCTTGGTTACCAATGGGCAGGTGGCATCAATGGTTTTTAGATTGCGAGCCGCAGCATCGGCATGAACTGCGGGAGAGACGCCATGGGCAGAAAAGACCACAATCGCACCTTCGGGCACTTCATCCGTTTCATCCACAAATATGGCACCGCGAGCTTCCAAAGTAGCGACCACATGCTTGTTGTGAACGATCTGCTTACGCACATAAACCGGAGCGCCATAGAGTTCTAGAGACTTTTCGACCGTCACAACTGCCCGGTCTACTCCCGCGCAATATCCTCGGGGTGCCGCTAAGAGAACTTTCTTTGCCATGTCTGCAATCCTATTAGGATCGATCCATGCTCGAAACTTCAAATGAGACGCCCGTACCAGTACGGGTAGTTTCAGAAGCTGTCGGAGAATACATCTCCAAACTCGGCCCGATTTGGATTGAAGGCGAGCTTTCGGAAGTCACCGTGCGCCCGGGCGCTCAGATGGTCTTCATGCGCTTGCGCGATTCCAGCGCCGATATGAGCCTGCAGATCATGTGTCATCGCAGTGTTCTCGCCGCCGTGCAACCGTTAGCTGCTAATGCCCGCGTGGTCGTCTACTCAAAGGCGAGTTGGTATGCCAAAAGTGGGACCCTCTCTTTCAGCGTCAAAGAAATACGCCAAGTAGGAGTTGGCGAACTCTTAGCGCGCATCGAAGCTCTCAAAACTGTTCTCGCCGGCGAGGGCCTCTTCGACGTTGGGCGCAAGAAACCGCTTCCCTTTTTGCCTCGTGCCGTCGGATTGATTTGCGGTCGCAATAGCGATGCCGAAAAAGATGTCGTTGAAAATGCCAAGCGGCGCTGGCCATCCGTCCATTTTGAAATTCGTGAAGTCGCCGTTCAAGGAGCAGCTGCGGTAGTAGAAGTTTCGGCAGCGCTGCGTGAACTCGATGCCCATCCCGAAGTCGACGTCATCATCATCACCCGAGGCGGGGGCTCTTTTGAAGATCTCCTCCCCTTCTCTGACGAAGGTTTAGTTCGACTCGCAGCCAGTTCCACAACTCCTATTGTCAGCGCCATCGGCCACGAGAAAGATGCGCCGCTACTTGACCTGGTCGCTGATTGGCGGGCATCAACGCCAACCGATGCCGGCAAGCGGGTAGTTCCCGATATGGCCGAAGAGGTCACAAAGATCGCGGCTTTCCTGGACCGTGCCCGGCGTCAGATCACCTCGACTATCAGCCAAGAGAGCGCTCGGATCAATGCGCTGCGAGATCGTCCAGTATTGAAAGATCCTCTGACAATGATCCATGTGCGCGCCGATGCGATCGAGGCGCTGCTTCATCGATCCTTCCGAAGCATGGCCGGCCATATTGCCATCGGGGCCAAGGAAGTTAGCCACCTCACCACCCAAGTGCGCACCCTCTCGCCTCAAGCCACGTTAGATCGCGGATATTCCGTCGTACAGAAGGAAGATGGCACGGTTCTGAGAAGTGCCCACAATGTGATTTCGGGCGAGCGGCTCCGAATTCGTCTAGCTGAGGGCGAAGCTGCCGCAACCGCGGAGTAGATTACGAAAATGGCCGCGAAAGAAATTTCTTATGAATCTGCCCGAGATGAACTTGCCGAAGTTGTTGCCAAATTAGAAGGTGGCGCAACATCGCTGGAAGAGTCGCTCAAATTATGGGAGCGCGGAGAGGCCTTGGCAAAGATTTGCCAAGAGTGGCTCGACGGCGCTCGCAATAAGTTAGAAGCCGCTAGACCCGGATCGGCCGCCCCATCTATTGAAGAATCGGACGAGTGATATGCCAGAATTTTCCTACAGCGACCTCTTGCCGCTTGGCGAAGATAGCACCGAATATCGTCTCATCAGCACTGAAGGTGTCTCCACCTTTATGGCTGAGGGAATGGAGTTTCTCAAAGTAGAGCCCTCCGCTATCGAAAACTTAACCGCCATCGCGATTCACGATATCTCTCATTACTTACGAAGCGAACATTTAACACAGCTCTCCAGCATTCTCGATGATAAAGAAGCATCTCCCAATGATCGCTTTGTTGCCCTGGACCTATTAAAAAACGCCAACATCGCCGCTGGTGGCATCTTGCCGATGTGCCAAGACACAGGCACCGCGTTGGTAATGGGCAAGAAAGGTCAGCGCACTCTGACATCGACTAAGGATGAAGAGTCGATCGCCCGTGGCGTTTACGATGCATTTACCAATCTCAATCTTCGTTATTCGCAAATGGCTCCCATAACCACTTGGGATGAGAAGAACACAGGCAATAACTTGCCCGCTCAAATCGAGATCTATTCTGATAACGAACACCCCAATGAATACAACTTTCTCTTTATTGCCAAAGGTGGCGGCAGCGCCAACAAGTCCTATCTTTATCAAGAAACAAAAGCCATTCTCAATCCCAAATCATTTATGAATTGGCTCGATGAAAAATTACGCTCGCTCGGAACTGCAGCGTGCCCGCCGTATCACTTGGCTATCGTCATCGGTGGCACATCGGCCGAGCACACGGTTAAGACTGCAAAACTGGCCAGCACCCACTATTTGGATAATTTGCCCACTTCTGGCGATGCCAAAACCGGCCACGGGTTCCGCGATAAAGAATTAGAAGAACAAGTACTAGAACTCACCAGAACTCTAGGAATCGGAGCTCAATTCGGTGGCAAGTACTTCTGCCACGATGTGCGCGTTGTGCGCCTACCCCGCCACGGCGCATCGCTACCCATTGCAATTGCAGTCTCTTGTTCGGCCGACCGCCAAGCCAAGGGCAAGATCACCAAAGAGGGCGTCTTCATTGAAAAGTTAGAGATGGACCCCGCCCACTTCCTGCCCGAGACCACCGATTCCCATCTCGATGACAATGTCGTTCGGGTAGATCTCAATCAGCCGATGGGAACAGTTCTCGCCGAACTCAGTAAGTACCCCATCAAGACCCGACTCTCCTTGAACGGAACTCTTATCGTCGGCCGCGATTTAGCCCATGCCAAGATTAAAGAAATATTGGACTCGGGTAAGCCCATGCCCGATTATTTGAAAGATCATGCTATCTATTACGCCGGACCTGCCAAGACCCCTGCTGGGTATGCCTCGGGCTCCTTTGGCCCGACGACAGCCGGACGCATGGATTCCTACGTTGACCAATTCCAGGCCGCTGGCGGGTCGATGATCATGTTGGCCAAGGGCAACCGATCCAAGGCTGTGACTGAAGCCTGCAAAACACATGGTGGTTTCTATCTGGGCTCCATTGGTGGCCCAGCTGCCCGATTGGCTCAGGACTGCATTAAGAAAGTCGAAGTTTTGGATTATCCAGAATTAGGTATGGAGGCCGTCTGGAAGATTGAAGTTGAAGACTTCCCAGCATTTATTGTCGTAGACGATAAAGGCAATGATTTTTTTGCTGAGACTTCAAAGCCAATGCAGATCGGAATCAAACCGGCATAAGTCTTAGTCGACTAGATGTAGGTCTGGGTTTAGTAATAACCCGAGCGGTGCTTCTTGGCCAAGGCGTTGCATGGAGTGTTATAGCGAACCTTGATGTAGTTCAGGCCCCACTTGAGTTGGGTGACTGGATTGGTACGCCAATCAAGGGCAATGCTCTCCATCTTGGTGGCGGGATATGCCTGAGCAATTCCGTGGGCACCGGTCCGACGATTTCTGGCCTTGTAATTCCAATGGCTTTCGCCATTCCACAATGCGGTTAAGCATCCCACTTGGCTGGAATTCCATTTGTAGTTCTGAGCGATCAAAAGCTTGGCGACCTTCTTGGCGCCGGCAGGAGTCTTCGCCAATTCAACTTGGCGGGCTGCAACAGAGACGAGTGCGATCTCTTTGGCATTGACGGATGCAACCGCTGAAAAACTGGTGAGGCCGGGCGAGAGTTCGGTGACCACCGGGGATGACACCTCAGGTGTCGCGGGGTCAGTGGGGCTAGAAGGAGTTGCTGGGTCTGCAGGTGAATTGACCACGGTGGTGTCTGGAAGGGTTACCAACTTCTCGAGGTTGACCTGAGCGAAGGTGGAGTCCACGGCCGACATAACCCAAACCAGGAAGGCAGCGCCGATGGCTAAACGGGTTCTGCGGTTTTGCAAATGTCGAAGCATTGGCTCTCCTTCCTTCTTTCTCGTAGTTCTTCTCTCAGCGATTCCACGCAACGAAACCCACCCTTTTTACGGGGGAAGAGTCAACGGGGAGGGTTAAAGAGTGACATCCAGGCTAACCACGGGCAAATTTTTCCCCGCGTGCGAGTGAAATTAGATTTAACTCACAGGAATGTGAGTAATTAAAACCCCTTGTGGGGTGCGATGAAATCCCTTATATCCGAATTGTCCGCAGGGGTACTTTTTATCTGCACATTTGTGATTTTGGCAGAAATCCCTAAGCCATGAAGTTGATCGGCTCTTCCAACATTTCGGTGACCAAGGCAGCAATCGGCGAGCGCTCGCTGCGCGTCAAGGTGACATGGGCAAAAAGTGGGTGGCCTTTCAATGACTCAACCACGGCAACCACGCCATCGTGGCGGCCAACCCGAAGGTTGTCGCGCTGGGCCACATCGTGGGTCAAAATCACCCGAGATCCCTGGCCAATTCGAGACATGACTGTCAGCAAAACTCCACGCTCTAGCGATTGGGCTTCATCGACGATGACAAAAGAATCATGAAGAGAGCGACCGCGTATATGGGTCAAGGGCAAAACTTCAATGAGGCCACGGTCGACGATCTCGTCAATGACATGTTCGCTGACCAGGGCACCTAACGTGTCAAAAACGGCCTGCGCCCATGGCGACATCTTCTCGTTTTCTGAACCTGGTAGATATCCCAGCTCTTGACCACCCACCGCATAGAGTGGACGGAAGATAACGACCTTCTTATGGTGGCGCTTTTCCAAAACTGCTTCAAGACCAGCGCAGAGAGCCAGGGCGCTCTTGCCAGTTCCGGCCCGCCCGCCAAGAGAAACGATGCCAATGTCATTGTCGAGTAAGAGATCCAAAGCCACTCTCTGCTCGGCGCTACGGCCGTGCAACCCAAAAGCGGATCGATCTCCACGAACGAGCTGAATGGTCTTATCCGACATGACGCGCGCCAGGGCGCTGCCTTTTTCGGAATGAAGAACGATGCCGGTATGGCAAGGAAATTGGGTGCCAAGTTCGTGGGCGACTCGATCGTTCTCGTAGAGCGAGTCGATAACGGAATGTCCAACGCTGGCTTCGACCATTCCAGTCCAACCGGAGGTGAGAGCCAGTTCGGCGCGGTACTCCTCGGACTCGACGCCAACAGAGGAGGCTTTAACCCGAAGAGGGAGATCCTTGGTGACCAGGACTACCTCGCGGCTTTCGGCCATGAGGTTGCGGGCTATGGCCAGGATGCGGGAGTCGTTGGAGCCATCGCGCAAGAATCCTGCCGGAAGCGATGAAGCATCCGAATGATTGAGCTCGACCTTGACCGTCCCACCGATCTCGTTGATTGAAATCGCCTCATCCAGACGGCCGTGGGAGATGCGCAGATCATCCAAAGTGCGCAAAGCAGCGCGGGCAAAATAGCCTAACTCGGGGTGATCTCTCTTGGTCTCTAACTCTCCGATAACGGTGATCGGGATAATTACCTCATGCTCGGCAAATCGGCCAAGCGCAGCAGGGTCCGCTAAAAGGACGCTGGTATCCAACACGTAGGTCTTACGACCCTTATTTTGGCCTTTTGCCAAGTGGTGGGACTCGCAATCTCTGGAGTTATGCTCGAGGGGAAGGCCCTTCTCACGAGGAGAAAACTACCCAGCCTTATCCGCAACGAAACGTTGCCGACCATGAAAAGGTAGAACTGGAACGAGCCAAACCTGTGGCAACACGCGCAGGTCCAAAGTTAATTATTGGCTACACCCCAAAGCTAGATCTTCGCGCTTTGGGCTAAACCCCAAAGCTAGATCTTCGCGCTTTGGGCTAAACCCCAAAGCGGCGATGACGCTGGGAATATGCCCGCAGCGCTCGCAGAAAGTCCACTCGTCGAAAATCTGGCCAGTAAGCCTCACAGAAGTAAAACTCAGAATGCGCGCTCTGCCAGAGCAAGAACCCACCAAGTCGCTGTTCCCCAGAAGTTCTAATAACGAGTTCTGGATCGGGCTGGCCAGCCGTATAAAGGTGGCGCCCGATCTCTTCAACAGAAACCAATGCGGCAATTTCTTCCGGACTTTTTCCTTGTCCAGATTCTTCCAAAATTAAATTTCTCACTGCGTCAGCGATTTCAGAGCGGCCGCCGTAGCCGATCGCGACATTGACCTTGACCCCTTGAATCCCCTTTGTCTCTGCGGCAACCTGAGAAAGTCGCTCCTGTAGTTCATCTGGCAATAGCTCCATGGAACCAACCGGACGAATCTCCCAGCGCCGCTTCTTCGACAAGTCATCAACGGTCGCTCCGATAATGGTAAATAATTTAGTGAGCTCATCGGCTGAGCGATTGAGATTCTGGTTCGAGAGCAACCACAAGGTAACTACCTGAACCTTGGCTTCTTCACACCAATCGAGCAATTCAACAATCTTGTCGGCTCCGGCTTTGTGGCCACGGGCGGATGAGACATCTCCGGTCTCGGAGGGGTTGGCTTTGGACCAGCGGCGATTGCCATCGAGAATGACACCGACGTGGTGCGGAGTTTGGGTGAAATCTAACTGCCGAAGTAAGCGCCGCTCATAGAGCGGATAGAGCACGCTCTTGACTGCTGGCTTTATGACGCTTTTCAATACGGAAAACATAAAAGGGAGAAACTATCCGTTGCTGGCGTTGAAGTCTGCGATGGCTTTGCGTTCGGCAACGAAGGAGGCAATAGGCAAAGTACCTGCCAGAATGAAGAGAATGGTCGATACAAAACTTTTGCGTGCCTTGAGGCAGTAATGAAAGGCAGCCAAGACGTAGATGGGATAAGTAAATCCATGCAAAATCGGAATCCAGACAACTTTGCTATGAAGTGAAGGGTTATCAATTAGGTACTTGATAGGTAGATCCACAAACCACAAAAGCAGTGACATAACACCAGCCCAGATAGCCATGACCCTAAATCGCAACATCGCTCCGGCAAGGGATTCTTTTGAATTCTGACTCATAGTGCCAACCCTATCTCTCAATACTTTCGGAATTTTGCTGTGAAATGCGCTTCAGCCTGGCGTTATAGAAAGGCGCTACCAGCACTAAGAGCGCCATGAACCACCAAATAAAGACGTACGAAATGTGCTGCCAATAGAAGCCTGGAGTTGTTGGTTTTGCCCCAGGGGCACTGATTCGAGGAAATGAAAGAGCAGTTCCATCTTCTGTCTTTTCGTTAAGGACGACAACGTAACCATCAAAGAGATTTAACCCATCTACGCCAGCGACAAGAGCCGGGTCCAAGCGACCCAAATTTCTAGAATCAGTAAGCGAATGATCCGTGGTCTGCCGTGGGTAAAGCCGGCCTGAAATAAAGACTTCGCCGGTTGGCAAAGTTTTCGCTTCGGGGATATCTCCTACTCCTCGCACCACCAAGATTCCTTCAGGTGGTGAAGCGGATGAGGTCACCTGGAGCAGCCCAACACTCAAAGAAATAACTTCTTTCTTTCCGCCGATCATTGCCTCCTGGTAAGTGGCGACATAACTTTTGAGGTATCGCCCGCTAACCGTTACCAATCTGTTTATTGCATGATCGGAAAGGTTCGAACCAGCACTTGCGATTGCATGAATTCCTGTGGCAGGCAGATCTTTAGCAGGTTTATTTAAGCGCTGAACTTCTTGCCCGCGGTGAAGTTGCCAAATACCAAGTTCTGTAAAAGTACCTGCAACCAACAAGGTCAGTAACGCGATAGAGAGCAGGCGCCAGCGATTACTGCTCATCGTTGCGGTTTTGCATCCGCTTGTATCGACGATAAAAATTCCAGAGGAGAAGGGCGACTGCAGCGCAGAGAATGATCATCGTGATTGACCCTGCAACGCCTACGTTGATAGTGGCTTGATCGGACATGCTCCTATTATCTACCTAGCGCTATCTACATTGCGTTATCTACATTGCGTCCTAAAGCGCCCTGCCCAACGAGCCATCGCCCACGTCCTACACTTACCGATGTGAGCCAGAGCGAATTTACCGATCCATTCCTGCGCGAGCGCTATGGCATCAAGAGCAGACGGCTACCAACCTGGGTAGTTCCAGCTGTTGCCATTGCGATCGTAGGTGGGCCTTGGTTGGTCTGGAGCGCAAACCATTTCTCCAAGCCTGAAATCCGCCCCACCTTGATCTCCTTTCAAGCCGTGGATGGCGCCCATATGGAGATTCGCTATTCCTTAATATTTCGCACCAAAAGCAAGGCTCACACCTGCCTCTTGACCGCCAGGGATTACTCAGCCAGCGTCGTGGGTGAGATCACCGACTCCATCCCAGCAGGGGTCTACGAGACCACCAGAACCATCCGAATTCCGACCCGTGCCTTGGCTGTCAACGCCGGCATCGAAAATTGCCGCTCGTAAAACCTCGATAAGCCACCTGCTTGGATTTGCCCCGTACTAGTAGCCTCTCCCCTTATGAGTAACCCCACCCAGACTTGGCTCACCCAAGAGGCCGCCGATCGTCTTACCGCCGAGCTTGCCGACCTTGAAGGTCCGCGCCGAGCTGACATCATCAAGAAGATTGAATCTGCACGCTCTGAAGGTGACCTCAAAGAGAATGGTGGTTACCACGCCGCTAAAGACGAGCAAGGCAAGATTGAAGGACGCATTCGCCAGTTAAAACACATGCTGGAAAATGCCCACATAGGCACCCCGCCGGTTGGCGAATCTGGTGTTGTCGGACTAGGAATGTTGGTCACCGTCGACATGATGGGTGATGAAATGAAATTTCTCTTGGGATCCCGCGAAATCGCATCTGATGAATACGACGTCTACAGCGAGAAGTCACCTCTGGGTTCAGCCGTCATGGGTGCCAAGATCGGCGAAACCGTTACCTATACGGCACCGAACGGGAAAGATATCTCGGTTGCGGTACTTGAGGCGCAGTTCCTCTAGAAATAAATTTCTATTTAGAACTGGCGTGCTTGTATCTACGCACACTGAGCGGCAAAAAGATTCCCACGATCAGCGCCATGTAAATCAACGACATCCACAATGGGTTTTGGCTAGGCCAAGAATTCGCCGTCGCGCCAAAGTGGTTCGGCGTTCCAAACAGTTGCCGGCAGGCAGCCACCATTGTTGATACCGGATTCCATTCCGCAAAATATTGCAGCACCCGTGGCATTCCAGTTGTGGGCGCAAAGGCATTGGATAGGAAGGTCAATGGAAAGACGGAGATGAAAACCAAGTTTTGAGCCACCCGAGCCTCGCGAACGGAAAGCCCAATGAGGACGCCAATCCACGACATCGAAAAGCCAAAGGCTAATAAGAAGAGAAAAGCCAACAGGATTTTGAATACTCCTGAACTAGGGCGCCAACCAACAGCAAATCCCACAACTGCCATGACGACCAAAGTGACAATATTTTGGGTGGAATCCCCCAAAGTTCTGCCGATGACAACAGCCGACCTGGCAATAGGCAAGGACCTAAAGCGATCGATCAAACCCTTCTGCATATCTTCAGCCAACCCGACAGCTGTCCCGGCCAACGTAAATGCTACGGTCTGAACGAAGATGCCCGGCATCAAAAGTTGCACATAACCGCCCTGGACTCCCGAGGCAATCGCCCCGCCAAATACATAGCGGAAGAGAAGTACAAACATGGCGGGTTGAATAGTGGCGAAAATGACTACTTCTGGAACCCTGATGAGTTGCATCAGTTGGCGCTTGGTGATGACCAAGCAATCGCCGATTGTCTGGATCATTTGCGCCCCTTCTTCTTTGCGGTCTTTGCATCGTCAGCAACAACTTCTTCAGCAACGTGCCCCGTTAATGAAATAAACACATCATCGAGCGAAGGGCGCTTCAATCCAATATCGAGAGGATGAATCTTGGCCTCATCAAAGGCGCGCAATATTTGAATCAAAGAAGTACTTCCAGAATTAACTGGTGCAGTGATGAGGCGCATGCCCTCATTTACATGGCTTGCACCTAAAGTCCGAGCAACAAGCTGTGATGCTTCGGCTAAGTGTTCGGCTTCGACAACAATCTCTAAACGTTCGCCTCCAACTTGGCTCTTCAGCTCATCTGAACTTCCTCGAGCGATAACTGTTCCGCGGTCGATCACGGCAATGTCATCAGCTAATTGATCTGCCTCCTCTAAATATTGAGTTGTAAGCAGAAGCGTGACGCCACCTTTGACGAGTTCGTCGATGACACCCCACATCTCCATCCGCCCACGAGGATCTAGACCAGTTGTGGGTTCATCCAAGAAGAGAACTTTGGGTTTAATAATGAGCGATGCAGCTAAGTCCAAGCGGCGGCGCATTCCGCCTGAGTAAGTTCGGATGGGCCGTTTAGCCGCATCGGTCAACGAGAAGCGCTCCAGAAGTTCAGTTGCACGCTTCTTGGTGGCAGCCCCACTCAAGTGATAGAGCCGACCGAACATGGTCAGGTTGTCCCATCCAGTTAACGTTTCATCCAAAGCCGCATACTGGCCAGAGAGTCCAATGATTTGGCGGACCGCATCGGGATCTTTAACGACATCGATTCCGCCGACGCTGGCATGTCCGCTATCAGGAACCAGCAACGTGGATAAGACACGGACCGTCGTGGTTTTTCCGGCTCCATTGGGACCAAGTAAAGCCAGGACGGTGCCTTCTTCGACATCAAGGCTCAACCCATCAAGGGCTTTGACCTCACCGTTGCGATAGGTCTTACTCAAATTCTCAGCAATGACGCTCTTCATTGCACCCACAATACCTAGCGCCGCTAACCCTTGCCCTCTCATTTCGTGCACAAAATGCTCAAAAGAGGAGATGAGGGGGCATCCGTAGTAACCTACAGACTTCGCTCGTATTGAGCATGGCTCGCACAGCAATCAGCAAGCCCCAGAAGGACTTGCCCAGCAGGACTTGAAATTGATCCAGCACCTCGATCGCTTAAGTAAAAAGGAATCCGATGTCATCACACGAAAAGAAGAGTGAAACCGAAAAGTCCCAACCGCTTACCCATAAAGAAATCATGTTCGTCCTCAGTGGACTGATGGTGGGAATGTTGCTGGCCGCTTTGGACCAGACCATTGTTTCAACTGCTCTCAAGCGCATCGTCGAAGACTTCAACGGGCTTACCCACTACACCTGGGTTGTTACTGCCTACCTTTTGACTTCGACCGCATCGACGCCTTTGTACGGAAAGATTTCTGACCTCTACGGACGACGTCCGGTTTTCCAATTCGCCATCATCACTTTCCTCATCGGTTCCTTCGCAGCCGGTGCGGCCCAGAGCATGACCCAACTGATTGCCTTCCGAGCGATCCAGGGTCTTGGCGCTGGTGGATTGATGAGCCTTACTTTCGTCATCATTGGTGACATCGTCTCGCCACGTGAACGAGGCAAATATCAGGGCTATTTCGGTGCGGTGTGGGGACTTTCCTCTGTTGCCGGTCCACTTCTCGGTGGATTCTTCTCCGACCGCGCGCACCTCTTTGGTGTAACTGGCTGGCGCTGGATTTTCTACATCAACTTGCCATTCGGTATTGCAGCGCTAGTCATTACGACAGCCTCTCTTCACATTCCAAAAGTTAAGCGCGAGCACAAGATTGATTACTTCGGTGCGCTGCTAATGGTCTCTGGTGTTTCATCGCTACTCCTTGCCACCTCCGTTTACGGTCCAGAGAGCGCACCACGCGGACTCGACGGTCTCATCAAAGCCGGAGTCAAAGCTTCTGACTATGGCTGGACCAGCCCTAAGACTTTGATGGCTTTCGGCGCAGCTCTTGTACTCCTGATCGTCTTCCTCTTCCACGAAAAGCGTGCACCTGAACCAATTCTTCCGTTGGATTTATTCAAGAACCACACCGTCTCGCTGACTTCGGTTCTTGGTTTCGTCATCGGAGCCGGCATGTTCGGTGCCATCGTTATGTTGCCGCTCTACCTGCAGGTCGTTAAAGGCAACTCGGCTACAGTCGCGGGACTTAAATTGATTCCATTTATGCTCGGCATTGTTTCGATGTCGATCTTCTCCGGCAAGATGATTAGCAAGCACGGCCACTACAAGCGCTACCCAATCATCGGTCTTTCGGTCATGACGGTTGGCCTATTTCTGCTTTCGACTCTGAAAGAGAACACACCTTTCTGGCAACTCTCGATCTACGCCATCATGATCGGTGCTGGTCTTGGCTTGTCGATGCAGACCATCGTTATTGCTTTGCAAAATGCGGTTGACTTTAAAGATATGGGCGTGGCCACCAGTGCCAACACCTTCTTCCGCTCGATCGGTAGCACCATTGGTGTTGCCCTCTTCGGAACCATCTATGCCAACCGACTTGCACATTACTTGCCAATTGCAGTCGATAGCTTGAAAACAAAGAATCCAGCCGCCTTGGTTGGAGCAGATCCAGCAAAGTTTGCACAGTTGAAGAACAACACCGCGGTCCTGAAGACCTTCACTCCGGAATTGCAACAGAGCATTTATCATGCCTTTGTGCAGTCCTTCCATGTCGTCTTCCTCGCCGCCACTCCAGTTACTGCAATCGGCTTTGTTCTAGCCCTTTTCCTTCGCGAAGCTCCGTTACGTACCAGCGCAGCGCACCATGCGGCGAAAGAAGAAGCCGCAGGCGAGGCAATGGGTTAGTCCTATCAAACAATTCAAAGACTCACTGCCGAAGGAAGTATTTGTCCTTACGGCGGTGGGTTTTTTTGTCGCAGTGGGTTACGGGCTTATCGTTCCCGCCATCCCGCTCTTTGCGCGAACTTTCGGGGTCAATCAGACCGCTATCGGATTCATCATTTCCACTTTTGCATTTGCTCGATTTGGCTCTGGCCTGATCTCCGGAAAGTTGGTTGATAAATTCGGCGAACGCAAGGTGCTGGCGTTCGGATTAATCATGGTGGCAATTTCATCTTTAGCCAGTGGATTTGCTCAGAGTTACATCCAACTATTGAGCTTCCGCGCCGCTGGCGGACTTGGGTCCTCAATGTTCTCGGTCTCGGCCGGCGCTCTGTTGATGCGAGTCACAAACGATGACAACCGTAGCCAGGGACAATCTTTTTATAGCAGTGGCTTCCTCTTTGGTGGAATTGCTGGCCCGGCATTTGGTGGAATTCTTAGCACTATTTCGCTTCGCTCACCTTTCTTTGTGTATGCCGGCACTTTGATTATTGCCTCTGCTACCACAATTATTTTTCTCAGCGAGAAAAGACTCGGAAAGAAAGTCGCTGCTGTCGCTGACCCAAGCGAACGCATTTCTATTCGAGATGCGCTACGCCAGTACCCATATCGGGTGGCTTTAGTTTTGGCTTTCGTCACCAACTGGACCATCTTTGGACTGCGTAATTCCATCTTGCCGCTCTTCGTCACCGAGCACTTACATTCCACAGCTACCGTCGTTGGCTTTGGCTTTACTGCATCGGCCCTTGCTCAAGGTTTTCTTCTTATCCAGGCAGGAAAAATTTCTGATCACAAAGGCCGGCGCTTCGCCATTCTCTGTGGCACCTTCTTCTTGATGTCAGCCCTGATCGTCCTAATAGTGGCTATCCACGCCTCTTTTTACATCTTGGCCATGATTCTCTTCGGATTAGGCGGTGCCTTCATGGGCACAGCACCTGCTGGCGTCGTCGGGGATCTCTTTGGTGGCAAAGGCGGCCAAGTTATCGCCATCTGGCAGATGGCTGGAGACGCCGGAATGATCGCCGGCCCCATCATTCTCGGAGCGCTCACTGATGCGATTTCCTACCGTGCAGCTTTTGCGGTTACCGCTGCCGTTTTCTCCATAGCCATTGTTTTGGGGGCCACGTTAAAAGAAACCCGTAAATCGCATATCTCACCCGAAAGTTAGCAGGCAATAAAAAACGGGCCTGCCGAGGCAGACCCGTTAGTGAAGCTTTGAGAAATTAGTCGCGACGAAGAATTGAGATCAATCGCAAGATTTCTAGATACAACCACACAACAGTGACCATCAGACCGAAACCTGCTCGCCAAGATTCTTCCTGAGGTGCACCAGCGTTGATCATCTTCTGCACCTGATCAAAATCTAGAACAAGGAAGAAGCTGG